>Ga0315336_1000315_pt1 | contig 161450 bp, 155 predicted proteins | sample ASW5metaG_FD_204512 | JGI IMG/M metagenome (GOLD analysis project Ga0315336, IMG submission 204512) | Ammonia-oxidizing marine archaeal communities from Monterey Bay, California, United States - ASW #5 | ecosystem: Environmental > Aquatic > Marine > Intertidal zone | place: USA: California... | reverse complement strand
CGGTCGGAGCCTGGGTGGTGCCGCCCGCGCGGGCGGTCTGGGTGCCGTCGGGCATAGCGCATCAGGTGATCGCGGTGGGCGCTGTCGATATGCGGGCCGTCTATCTGGAACCGGAGGCCGCGGCGGGTCTGCCGGAGGCGTGCCGCGTGCTCGGTGTGTCGCCATTGCTGCGCGAGCTGGTTGCGGCGGCGATGGCACTTCCAGACGACTACTCAGTGGACGGACCGGAGGCGCGCCTGGTTGCGGTGCTGATCGATCAACTCCGCGCCGAACCGGCGGAGCAACTGCACCTGCCGATGCCCCGCGACCGGTGTCTGCGCGTGGTTAGCGATGCGCTGGTCGCGGATCCGGCCGACCCCCGGGCATTGCAGGCCTTCGCGGCGGTCGCCGGCGCGAGCGCCCGCACGTTGGCGCGCCGCTTCGTCGCGGAGACCGGGCTGACCTTCGGAGCCTGGCGCCAGCAACTGCGCCTGCACGAGGCGCTGGCACGCCTGGCCCAGGGCGAACCGGTGACGACGGTGTCCTTCGCGGTCGGATACGACAGTCCGTCAGCCTTTATCGCGATGTTCCGCAAGATGCTCGGCACAACTCCAGGCCGGTATCTCGGTCGTTCGTAAAGGCCTAATTCTTATTGCGGGCCTCAGGATAGCAGTGATGGCGAAACGTCCGGTTTGACCCTATCATTGCTGCGTCCAGGCAAGGGAGGGTCGAATGCCAAATATCAAACGCACAACACTGGCGCTTACGATTTTATTGGCCGCTGGTACAGCCGGCGCGGCGGATCTTACCAATCTCACGGCGAGCGAAGCCGCGATAGCGATACGCTCAGGAAAAATCTCGAGCACGGCGCTCGTCAAGGCGTTGATTGCACGTACCAAGGCGCGAAGCGGGCTGAACGCTTATATTCATTTTGACGGCGCTGGGGCTCTCAAGGCCGCGGCGGTGGCGGATGCCGCCCGCAAGCCAGATGCAAAATTGGGTCTGCTCCATGGCGTGCCGCTCGTTGTCAAGGACAACATCCACGTGGCCGGCCTTCCTAATACCGCCGGCACGCCTGCCCTGAAGGGGTTCACACCTACGGCTCATGCGCCGGTGATCGCGCGCCTGGTCAAGGCCGGCGCAATCATGCTCGGCAAGACCAACCTGCATGAGCTCGCCTACGGCATCACCAGCAATAACGGCGCCTTCGGAGCCGTGGGCAATGCCTATGACGCGACCCGCTTCGCCGGTGGCAGCAGCGGCGGTACTGGTTCCGCGGTCGGTGCGCGAATGGCGCCGGCGGGGCTCGGCACCGACACCGGCGGCTCGGTGCGTATCCCGGCCGCTTTGAACGGGATCGCCGGCCTGCGCCCGACGCTCGATCGCTACCCACAGGCCGGTATCACACCGATCTCGCATACCCGCGACACGGCGGGTCCGATGGCGCGCTCGGTGGCCGATCTGGTGTTGCTGGACCGGGCGATCGCCGGCGGCGGACCGATTGAAGCGGCCAAACCATCCGGTGTCCGCCTCGGTGTGCCGCGCGGACATTTCTGGAGCAACCTCGCACCAGAGACCAAACGCGTGGCTGAAGCCGCCCTGGCGAAGCTTAAGGCCGCCGGTGTCACGCTGGTCGAGGCTGATGTACCAAATCTCGCTGGTCTCAACGCCAAAGTCAGTTTCCCCGTGGCGCTTTACGAGACCCCGCGCGATCTCAATCGCTACTTGAAGTTCTACAAGACTGGAACGAGCGTGAAGGCGCTGGCGGCAAAGATCGCCAGCCCCGACGTGCACGGCCTCTTCATGGGCCCGGTGCTTGGCAAAAAGCCGATGCCGACCGCGGTCTACCGCGCGGCGATCGATGTCTTTCGGCCACAATTGCGCCAGGCCTATGCGGAGTATTTCGCCGCCAACAAGGTTGATGCGATCGTCTTTCCGACCACGCCGCTTGTCGCCGGCCCCATCAAGGGCAGCGACGCTACCGTGATGCTAAATGGCAAGAAGGCGCCGACTTTCCCGACTTATATCCGCAATACCGATCCGGGCAGCAATGCGGGGTTGCCGGGACTGACGGTTCCGGCTGGGTTGGCGAGGGACGGATTGCCAGTCGGTTTGGAGATCGACGGCCCGGCCTGGTCGGATCGCCGTTTGCTCGCGATCGGCCTTACCATGGAATCGGTGCTCGGGCGCCTACCGCCACCTAAACAGTAGCGACCAGAATGGTCGTGCGCCGATGAGCTCAGCTTATCGGTTGCATGAATTCTCTTAGCTCGTGGCAGCGGGCAACGACCGTTAGAGTGATCGCCACGGCAGGTAAGCGAGGGGAGTGCTGTCTGTGAGCCAATCCGAGCGGGTAGGCGGCTGCCTGTGCGGCGCTGTTCGTTTCGTCGCGCGAGGCGCACCAAAGCGGACCGGCATGTGCAATTGCACGGTCTGCCGGAAGAATTGTGGCTCGGCTTATTTCGCCTTTGCGGTATTCGAGGCGGACAAGGTCAAGATCACGGGCGAGCTGAATGGGCATACGTCTATTGTGGTCGATCGCCGATTCTGCCCGTCCTGCGGATCGCTCATTTGCATCGACCGCCCCGGCACCGGCGAATCAATCATCGCAATCGGCACGTTCGACGATAATCCACCCTGGCGGCCCGAATATGAGCTTTACGTGCGCAGCCGGCTGGACTGGCTGCCGCAGGTCGACGGCGTCGCCCGGTTCTCGGAGTACCGCGACGGCGAACCATTGGACGATTGAGCAGAAACGGCGAGGGCGGCAATCATGAGTGAAGTTAAGCGAGCAGGCGGCTGCATGTGCGGCGCGATCCGCTTTCGGGCGCTGGGTGAGCCGAACCGCGTCGGCATCTGCCATTGCACCACCTGTCAGCAAAGTTCCGGGTCGGCGTTTCACGTCTTTGCGGTTTATCCGCGCGACAAGGTCGATCTGGAGGGGGAACCCACGGCCTTCGTTGCCGCGCGCGTCCAGCGCCTGTTCTGCCCGAAATGTGGGTCGTCGATCGGATCTCTGGACGAGGCCGGCGAGATCGACATCACGCTCGGCCTCTTCGACAAGCAGCCCGATTTCCGGCCTGACTACGAGCTTTTCATTGAAAGCCGCGCTCATTGGCTGCCGCAAATCGAAGGGGTGAGCCGCCACGCTGAGCATCGCGATGGCGTCCAGTACGACTAGGTTTGATCTGCCGTTTTCCACGACTTATCCCATCGATATTGGGCACTATCGGAGCACGGCTCGCTCGGGCTAGGGTCCGGACCTACACTGCTGGCCGGACCTCTGACATCTGATGACAGACACGCTTCGCATCGCGCTTGCCCAGCTCAATCCGACGGTCGGCGATATCGACGGTAATGTCGGTCAGATTCTGGCCGCCCGCGAGCAGGCCGCGCTGCTGAACGCCGATCTTCTGATTGCCAGCGAATTGGTTGTCACCGGCTATCCACCTGAGGACCTCGTTCTCAAACCGTTTTTCCAGGACCGGGTCGAGGCGGCGGTCGCCGAACTTACGAGCGCAACGGGAGATGGCGGCCCGGCGCTCATTGTCGGGGCGCCGTGGCGGGACAACGGCAAGCTCTACAACGCGGCTCTGGCGCTCGACGGCGGAAAGATCGCCGGCGCGCGCCTCAAACACCATCTGCCGACATACGGCGTCTTCGACGAACTGCGTGTCTTCGCCAGCGGCGCCATGCCCGGCCCGGTCCCGTTTCGAGGCGTGCGTCTGGGGCTCATGGTCTGCGAGGATATGTGGTTCGAGGATGTCAGCGAATGCCTGGAAGAATCGGGCGCGGAGCTGCTTGTCTGCATCAACGGCTCGCCTTACGAATCCGACAAGCCCGACGAACGACTCAATCTCGCCGTTGAGCGGGTGGCGGAAACCGGCCTGCCACTTATCTACGTGAACCAGGTGGGCGGTCAGGATGAGCTTGTCTTCGACGGCGCGTCCTTTGTACTGGCGGCGGATCACAAGCTGGTCTTCCAGGCGCCAGCCTATATGCCGCACGTGGCGCTGACTGAATGGCAGCGCAACGGCGATGGTTGGGCTTGCGCGCCGGGCGAGGTGGTCAAGGCGCCCGAGGGGCTAGAAGCGATTTACGGCGCAATGGTGCTAGGGCTGCGCGACTATGTCGCCAAAAATGGATTTCCAGGCGTGCTGCTGGGGCTTTCCGGCGGCATCGATTCGGCCCTGACTGCGGCCGTGGCCGTCGACGCCCTGGGCGCCGACAAGGTCCATGCCGTGATGATGCCCTCGCCATACACTTCCAAGGAAAGCCTGGAGGATGCCAGCGCCTGTGCCGAACTGCTTGGTGCGCGACTTGACGAAATCTCCATCGGTCCGGCGATGGCCGCATTCCAGACCATGCTAGAGCCGAATTTCGAAGGTCTGGAGCCTGATACCACAGAAGAAAACATTCAGGCGCGCGCGCGTGGGATCACATTGATGGCGCTCTCCAACAAGTTTGGAAATATGGTCGTATCCACTGGCAACAAATCGGAGATGTCGGTCGGTTACGCCACCCTCTACGGCGATATGTGTGGCGGCTACTCGGTATTGAAGGACGTATACAAAACCGACGTCTTCCGCCTCGCCGACTGGCGCAATCAAATGTGGCCGAATGGAGTATATGGGCCCGAAGGCCGGGTCATCCCGGAACGCATCATCACCAAGCCGCCTTCGGCGGAGCTCAAACCCGACCAGACCGACCAGGACACGCTGCCGCCCTATGATGAGCTCGATGACATTCTGAAATGCCTGATCGAAGCTGAGATGGGCATTCGGGAGATCGTCGAGCGCGGTCACAAGCACGCGACGGTGGCGCGGGTCTGGCGCATGCTCGACTTTGCCGAATATAAACGCCGCCAGGCGCCGCCGGGGGTGAAACTGACCCGTAAGGCCTTCGGCAAGGACCGCCGCTATCCGATCACCAACGCTTTCAAGAGTTTGATTTAACCGGGATTTCGGGCCGCTCCGACCATGGACCGATCCATTGAAACCTGATACCAGTGCGACACCCCGCGCCGATATGCTGCGAAAGCGGTTGAATTAAAAGGCATTCGGCGGCAATCGGCGGCCTCAATCGACGGCAACAAGCAATGAGCGAACGCGTCTACCTCTACGACTCCACCTTGCGCGATGGCGCGCAGACACAAGGGGTCGATTTCTCCACCGCCGACAAGGTGGCGGTCGCGCGTGAACTCGATCGGCTCGGCATCGATTACATCGAGGGCGGTTGGCCTGGAGCGAATCCGACCGACGACGCCTTCTTCGCAGACCCGCCGGCGCTCAAACGCGCGCGGCTCACTGCTTTCGGTATGACCCGGCGCGACGGCCGCTCGGCGGAGAACGATCCGGGCCTTACGGCGATTCTATCGACGCCCGCTCGTGTCGTCTGCATGGTTGGCAAGACCTGGGATTTCCATGTCGACGCGGCGCTGGAGATCGAGCGCGACGAGAACCTGCGCATGATCGGCGACAGCATCGCCCACGCCGTGAAAACGGTCGAGGAGGTGATGTTCGATGCCGAGCATTTCTTCGATGGTTGGAAGGCGAACCCGGACTATGCGCTGGCCTGCGTCAAGGCGGCGTACGAGACCGGCGCGCGCTGGGTCGTTCTCTGTGACACCAATGGCGGAACCCTGCCGCACGAGATCGAGGCGATCGTCGGGGAGGCGGCGAAATCCATACCCGGCGACCACCTCGCAATCCATTGCCACAACGACACCGAGAACGCCGTCGCCAACTCGCTCGCGGCGGTGCGCGCGGGGGCGCGCCAGGTACAGGGCACCATGAACGGTCTTGGCGAGCGCTGCGGCAATGCGAACCTCGTTTCCGTTCTCCCGACGCTGATACTGAAAATGGGCTTTGAAACCGGCGTGGCAGCAGACGACCTGCAACACCTGACCCATATCTCGCGGCTGATCGACGAACGGCTCAACCGCGCGCCCAACCGGCACGCGGCCTATGTCGGCGAATCGGCATTCGCGCATAAGGGCGGACTTCATGCCTCCGCCGTGGAGAAAAATCCGGAGACCTACGAACATGTCGACCCGGCCTGCGTCGGCAACGCACGGAACATCGTCGTCTCCGACCAGTCGGGTCGCTCCAATATTCTGGCGCGGTTCCGCGAGATCGGCCTGGAGATCGACCCAAAAGACAGGAAGGTCGGCCGGCTGATCGATGAGGTGAAGCAGCGCGAGCACGACGGCTATTCCTATGATGGGGCCGATGCGAGCTTCGAGCTCCTGGCGCGACGGGTTCTCAATGGGATGCCGAATTATTTCCTGGCTCAGAGCTTTCGGGTCGAGGTCGAGCGCCGCTTCAACGCCAAGGGTGAGCTCACAACCGTGAGCCAGGCGGTGATCAAGCTCACGGTCGGCAATCAAGCCTACATGGAAGTCGCCGAGGGCAACGGCCCGGTCGACGCGCTCGATCATGCGATGCGTCGGGCACTGGTGCCGGCCTACAAGCAACTAAAGGATCTGCGCCTTGTCGATTTCAAGGTGCGCATATTGACCCCGGAGGCGGGGACGGCGGCGGTGACGCGAGTGCTGATCGAATCGGCCGACGGCGAGGGTGGGCGCTGGGCGACTGTGGGCATCTCGCCCAACATCATCGAGGCCTCTTATGAGGCGCTCAATGACAGCATCGTCTACAAGCTCCACCGCGACGGCGCCCAAGCGCCGGCCTGACGATCCGGCCATGGGCGGCCTTTATTCAAAGCGAGAGAAGAAGCGCCAGCCGGTGCTCGACGCGCCGGGGCCGGTGATCGTGCTGGTCCGACCCCAGCTCGGCGAGAATATCGGCGCCTGCGCCCGGGCGATGCTGAATTGCGGCCTGTCCTCCCTGCGCCTCGTGGAGCCTCGCAACGGCTGGCCAAACGAATTTGCAGTCAAGGCGGCTTCGGGTGCACACGGCGTGCTCGACCGCACGCAGGTATTTGAGACCACTGAGGCAGCGATCGCCGATCTGAACCTGGTCTATGCCGCCTCCGCGCGCCGTCGGGACATGGTGAAGGCCGTGCTGACACCACGTGCCGCGGCGGCCTCAATGCGGCAAACCATATCGGCGGGCAACCGGGTTGGTGTGCTGTTCGGCGCCGAGCGGAGCGGGCTGGAGAATGACGATGTCGCTTTGGCCGAAGCGGTGATCGAGGCGCCGCTCAACCCCGACTTCACCTCGCTCAACCTGGCCCAGGCCGTGTTGATCGTGGCCTATGAATGGTTCCAGGCCGGCAGCGACGCGCCCGCCGTCGAAACACCGCTCGGCACCACGGTGCGGGCGAGCCGGGAAGAGATGCAGGGTTTCTTCGAGCACCTGGAGCGCGAACTCGACAATTGCGGCTTCCTCAGACCTCCGGAAAAGCGTCCCAGCATGGTGCGCACCATCCGCACCCTCTTTCAGCGCGGCGGCTTGACCGACCAGGAGGTGCGCACGCTGCGCGGCATCGTCGCGGGGCTGACGGGTTGGCACAAAGGGGTGAAAAGGGGGAAATAGGCGGGCGCGGCGGTCTTAAAAGTTCAGTTGAGCTACATACTCTAGTGCTCAGAATTACAATCGAAAATTCTAGTCTACTCCGGGTCCTGTGCTGCCTGAATCGCGGCTTCCAGACCGGTCAGGAAGCGCGAGCGGTCCTGCTTGGAGAAGGCCGCGCCGCCGGTCGAAACCTCGCCCAGATCGCGCAGATGCGAGAGCAGGTCGCGCATGGCCAGCGCGTTGCCGATACTGGCCTCGGTGAAGGGCTTGCCGGCGGGGGTCAGTGCCTGGGCGCCGGCCTTCAGGCAGCGGTCGGCGAGCATGATGTCGGCGGTCACCGTGATGTCTCCGGGCCCGATGTGCTCGGCGATCCAGTCGTCGGCGGCATCGGGGGTTTCGGGGACCACCACGCTGTTGACCTGAGGGTTGCCGGCGGCCATGCGCATCCAGCTGTTGCCGACCATATGGACCGTGAGCCCGTGCCGGTCGGCCACCCGCAGCACTTCGGCTTTCACCGGGCAAGCGTCGGCGTCGACGTATATCTCAGGCATGATCGACCCTCATAGTCTTACTCTCTTGCATGGATCCGGTGAAATCATCCTTACCAAGCTCGACCGAAACCGTTGACAGCGCCGGCCCGGCCCCTCATATCAGGCCCTATTCCGGAGAACGCGGGTTCGGCGGCTGCGAGGCAAAGATCCTCGAAGTAAGCCGACACCCCGCCCCAGGGATGCCCCGAAGGGCCTATCCGGACAGGAACAACACCGTCGAACGAACGGGAGACAAGCCATGTCGAAGCGTCAGACTTCGAAATACAAGATCAATCGCCGCCTCGGGGTCAACCTCTGGGGGCGGCCCAAGAGCCCCATCAACAAGCGCTCATATGGTCCCGGCGAGCATGGCCAGGCACGCCGCCGCAAGCCGTCCGATTTCGGTATTCAGCTCTCCGCGAAGCAGAAGCTGAAGGGCTATTACGGCAACATCACGGAACGCCAGTTCAAACGCTACTACACCGAAGCCTCGCGCCGGCGCGGCGATACCGGCGAAAACCTCATCGAGATCCTCGAGCGGCGCCTGGACGCGGCGGTTTACCGCATGAAGTTCGTGCCCACCGTCTTCGCGGCGCGCCAGTTCGTGAACCACGGCCATGTGCTGGTCAACGGCACGCGCGTCACCATCCCGTCCTACCTGCTTAAAGACGGGGACGTCGTGGAGGTGCGGCAGAAATCCCGCGAGCTGCCCATGGTGCTGGAAGCCAGCGCCTCGCCCGAGCGCGAGCTGCCTGACTATCTTGACGTCGATTTCAACAAATTGAAGGGCACCTTCGTGCGCGGGCCCAAGCTCGCCGACGTGCCTTATCCGGTGCAGATGGAGCCGAACCTCGTGATCGAGTTCTATTCGCGCTAAACGAATTCTGTCATCTGATTCCGCCGGGCCGCTCCCTATGGGGCGGCCCGTTTTCGTTTTGCTCAGACGTTAGAATGGGCCTGGCCGATGCGCAGTAATGCCAGCCAGATGAGCGTTGTCGCCAGGATCAATCCGCCAATGAGAACCGGGGCCAGGGTCTGTCCGGTCATGTCGCGACCGAGACCCGCCAGCGGCGGCAAGGCGGCCATGCCGATATAATACCAGGTGAAGAAAATTCCGGTGCCGACGGCTCTGTTCTGCGGCTGTAGCAGAGCGCCGGGCAACGCCATGATGAGGCCGGCCGAGGCGGAGAAGGCCAAGGCGAAAAACAAGAGCAATGAGATCGGTGCATCCACGACCGGCATCGCCGCTATCGCCGCAACGGTCAGGGCGAATGACCCCGCCATAATCAGATAGGGGCGATTAATGCGCTCGGCGAGCGCCCCCAGAAGCGGCGATGCGGGCACCAGCACCCACGCCACTATGCTGATGAGCGGCCCCGCGTCGGCTGTACTGAACCCGGTTTCGCTCAGATGGTCCGGTGCGAAACTGAGGACAATGATGTAGCCCGAATTGTAGGCGGTCCAGATCAGCCCGGCGAGGCAGACAAGCCAGAACTCGCGGGCGCTGAGCCGTGCGGGTTGCCGCGCGCCCTGGCCATCTGGACTTGAAGCGGGAGATGCCTGAGCCGGGCTCCGATAGACCAGCGCCACCAAAATCGCAGTGACGGCGCAAAATGCCGGCGGTGCCAACAAGGCATGGGTCAGGCTGGTTGCTTGAGCAAGCGCGCCCAGCGACAACAAGGCGGCGCCGATGCCGAGCGGCCAGCTGGCAACAAGGATTGCCATCGCGCTGGCAATCTCACGCCCAACGAACCAGTCGATGACCATCTTGGTGGTGACGACATTGAACAGCACGGCGCCGATGCCGGCGATCACGCGGCCGGCCCCGGCCAGCATGACGCCATCGGCCAGAGCCATAATCACTCCGCCGATCACCATCAGGATAATCCCAAGAAGCGCTACTGCCTTATCGCCGAAACGTCCAGCCAAGTATCCGCTGGGCAATGCCATCACGATGCCTGGCAGCATGAATAGCCCGATGAGCGTACCCAATACGGCATAGTCGATCGCCAGCGTTTCGATCAGCTGGTTGGAAGTGGCGGCAACCGATTGGAACTGAAAGCCCATCGCGGTGCGGGCGGCGAACAGGACCGCCAGCATGATCCAACGATTGTGCACGTGGTCTCTATCCCATGGGGGATGCGGCGATGGAGCCGAGCAGTTGAAGCCCGACCTTATCCCAACTTCCGGTGAGGTGACTAAGAATGCCGGATGATCGGCTGTCGTTTCCGCTCAGTCGCGGCGCATCGTGGGCAGGATACGGGCCGCCGTGGCGAGCGCTTCGCGGCGCGGCATGCCGGCGGGCAGGTCGGGATGATAGAGCAGTCGCAGCAGCAACAGGTCGTGCGACGACAGGTCCTTCAGGCGGCTGCGATCGTTGAAGACCGATGGATTGACGTCGTCGGAATCGTTGGGCAGTCCCATCGCCTGGGTGGTTTCCTCAACGATGCACCGGTTCAGGATGCCACGCGACCGGGCATGGTCGACCGGGATTACGACGACCGCGCGCTCGATGCCGCCACTCGATCGCTCCACGCTGAAGACGCCCAGGCAGTTGGTGTTCCTGAGGCGGCGGACGATGCCGGCCGGCACGCCCTTTTTGCCTGGCGTGATGTGCTTGAGTGCGGTGCGCAGATAGTCACGGCGTCGCGTGAGGATGATCAGGAAGTTTGCCTCGCCACTCGATCCGACAAAATCGATCTCAAGTCCGGTGACCTCGGCAAGCCGCTCCATATGGCGGTCGAGAAAGGCTTCGACCCGAGGTTTGACGATGACGTTAAGCTGTTTGTAGGCGCGGATCGGTTGGGTCCATTTGGTGACCCGCGGATTGGTGACGCGCCGGACCTCATTATGGAAGGCAATCACGTCAAAGTTTCGCAAGATCTCAGAATTGCTGAGATCGCTGGCCTGCGCCGGCGACAGGACGGTCAATGCGGCCAATACCAATGACAGCCTGCCCAGTGATTTCCGCCAACGGCCCATCGAACACCCTTCCTGGGAGTTGAACCTGACGCCTCTCGCGCGAGGACGCGGCGACAGACGTGCACGCTCGCCGGAAAATAGGAGCCGGTCCTAACCAGGTAAAGCACTGTTGGGAAATGTGGTTAAGGGACGGCAAACGCGGCGGCCGCAAAATGTGACCGCCGCTGGTGGTTTGTTGCCGAACTCTAGGGTGACGTCAACCGAAGGCGAGTCAGGCTTCGCCCTGAATGCCCTTGTCGGCCATGAAGCTCTGCAGCTCACCGGTCTGGAACATCTCGCGAATGATATCGCAGCCGCCGACGAACTCGCCCTTGACGTAGAGTTGGGGGACGGTCGGCCAGTTTGAGAATTCCTTGATGCCCTGACGCAAATCCGGATCAGCCAGCACGTCCACGCCTTTGAACTGGACGCCCAGATGCGACAGCACCTGGACGACGGTCGCGGAGAACCCGCATTGCGGGAATACAGGCGTGCCTTTCATGAACAGTACGACGTCGCTGCCGTCGACCTCTTGCTTGATTTGGGCGAAAACCGGATGCCCTGTCTCGGCGGTTGTTTCGTTCATCCTCGGTTCCTTTGGGTGGTTTTTCGTCTGATCGGTCTGATGTCAGGCGTCGGGCGTGCGGGTGTTGAGCGCCAGCGCATGCAGTTCATTCCCCATCCGGCCCTGAAGGGCGGCATAGACAAGTTGATGCTGCTGAATACGCGATTTTCCTTCGAATTCCTGCGACGTGATGGTGGCTGCGTAGTGATCCCCATCGCCCGCGAGATCTTCGATCGTCACGTCAGCGTCGGGCAGCGCCTGTTTGATCATGGCTTCGATCTCGGCGGCGTCCATCGCCATATTGTCGCTCTCCCAGGTGCTATTGCAGTCGATGGAGGCTGTCGGCCATGAGGCGTTTCCGCCCACCTTTGCCTCACATCACGGCGTCGTCATGTAGTTCGGCAGCCAAGACTCGTGGGTCTGTCGCAGCTCCGCAAGCGATATAGGGTCGAAACTATCGACGGTCAACGCATCATTTGCCGCCTTGCCGAGCAAGGTCGCATCAAGCGTTGTGGCACGTGTCGCTTCGAGCACGCCATCGGGGTCTTGCGTGGCGATGAGATAGCGGCATTGGTCTTCACCAAACCAAAAAGCATGGGCCGGACAAACCGCGTCTACCCCCTCCGGCCGGGCAAGCGTCAAGCCGACACCGCCAGCGAGCGCCATCTCCGCCGCCGCAACCAGAAGGCCGCCATCGGATACATCGTGACAGGCCAAGGCAAGACCGTCGGCGACCATTTTGCGCACCAGGTTGCCGGCCTGGCGTTCGGCCTCCAGGTCGACCGGCGGTGGTGCGCCGGCCTCGCGGCCAGCGAGTTCACGCAAATATAAAGAGGCGCCGAGCCAGCCCTCGGTCTGGCCAAGCAACACCACGCTCTGTCCAGGCCCGATCGCGATCTTTACGGCTTTCTTCCAATCCTCGATCAAACCGACCCCTCCGATCACCGGGGTCGGCAGGATGCCGTTGCCGTTGGTCTCGTTATAAAGCGAGACATTGCCGGAGACGACCGGGAACTCAAGCCCACGGCAGGCCTCGCCGATGCCGGTCACGCAGCCCACGAATTGGCCCATGATCTCACTGCGCTCGGGATTGCCGAAGTTGAGGTTATTTGTGACCGCCAGCGGCGTCGCCCCGGTGGCACAGATATTCCTGTAGGCTTCCGCGACCGCTTGGCGGCCACCCATCACGGGGTCGGCAGCGCAGTAGCGCGGTGTGCAGTCGGTGGTGACGGCGAGCGCTTTCTCTGTATCGGCGACGCGCACGAGCGCAGCGTCCCCGCCGGGGCGGATCACCGTTTCGCCGCGCACGAGGTGGTCGTACTGCTCCCATATCCAGCGTCGGCTGGCGAGGTCGGGGCAGGCCATCAGCTTGAGGAGCGCGGCGCCGGTCGGCATGACTTCCGTGACATCGGCGGCGGAGATGACCGCCGGCGCTTCTGGGACCGCGTGTGGGCGGTCATAGAGCGGCGCCTCCGAAACGAGTGGATCCACTGGGATATCGGCCGCGACCTCGCCATGCATGCGCACGCGCAGCCGGCCATCATCGGTCAACCGGCCGATCACAGCAAAATCGAGCTCCCATTTCTCGAAGATCTGGCGCGCCTCGTCCTCGCGGCTTGGCTTCAAGACCATCAGCATGCGCTCCTGGCTTTCGGAGAGCATGATCTCGTAGGGCGTCATGTTTGTTTCGCGCTGGGGCGCCAGGTCGAGATCGAGCTCGATGCCGACGCCGCCCTTCGAAGACATTTCCACCGAGGAAGAGGTGAGGCCGGCGGCCCCCATATCCTGGATCGCCACGATGGCGTCGGTTGCCATCAGCTCCAGGCAGGCTTCCAGCAACAATTTCTCGGTGAAGGGATCGCCGACCTGGACGGTCGGGCGTTTCTCTTCGCTGTCGTCGGCGAACTCCGCGGAGGCCATGGTCGCGCCGTGGATGCCGTCGCGGCCGGTCTTTGAGCCGACATAGACCACAGGATTGCCGACGCCGGCGGCCGCCGAATAGAATATGCGGTCGCTGGGTGCGACGCCGACGGTCATAGCATTGACCAGAATGTTGCCGTTATAGGCGGGGTGGAAGTCGACCTCGCCGCCCACCGTCGGGACGCCGATGCAATTGCCGTAGCCGCCAATGCCAGCAACTACGCCGGCGACCAGGTGGCGCGTTTTCTCGTGATCAGGCGACCCGAAGCGCAGCGCGTTCAGGCTGGCAATCGGCCGCGCGCCCATCGTGAAGACGTCGCGCAGAATGCCCCCAACCCCCGTTGCCGCCCCCTGATAAGGCTCGATGTAGGAGGGGTGGTTGTGGCTTTCGATCTTGAAGACCGTGGCGAGGCCGTCGCCGATATCGACCACGCCGGCATTCTCGCCCGGGCCCTGTATGACCTGTGGGCCCTCGGTCGGGAGGGTGCCCAGCCATTTTCGTGAAGATTTGTAGGAGCAGTGCTCCGACCACATGACGGAGAAGATGCCGAGCTCTGTGATGCTTGGCTCGCGGCCGAGGATCGCCAGCACCCGCTCGTACTCCTCCGGCGTGAGCCCATGCTCAGCGACAAGATCGGGCGATATTGCTAGGGCGCTGTCGGACATGGCGTATAGATGATTGGGACGGTTTGCGGTTTCGATGAGGTCAAGAGAGCGCGCCCGCAACGCCCTCGAACAGGCCGCGGCCGTCAATACTGCCGAGCCCGGCGTCGATGGCGTTTTCCGGATGCGGCATCAGACCCAGGACGGTCTTTGTTTCGTTGAAGATGCCGGCGATGTCGCGGGCCGAGCCGTTCGGGTTGGCGCTTCCGTTCGCGGACCCATTGAGCGGTGCGTAGCGAAAGGCCACACGGTCCTCGCTCTCAAGCCGCTCGAGCACGTCGTCGTCGGCGAAGTAGTTGCCATCGTGATGGGCGACCGGAAAATCCAAAGTATGCCCGGCCTCGTAGCGGTTGGTGAAGAGGGTCTGACTGTTCTCCACTCGCACGCCGACATTCCGGCAGACGAATTTCAAGCCCGCATTGGGCATCAGCGCGCCGGGCAGGAGGCCGCATTCGGTCAGGATCTGGAAACCGTTGCAGACGCCCAGCACAGCAGTGCCATCGTTCGCCGCTTTGACGACCTCGCGCATGACAGGCGAATGGGCCGCCATGGCGCCTGAGCGCAGATAATCACCATAAGAAAACCCACCAGGAACGACGATGAGGTCGACCTTGGGCAGCTCGCTATCGCCGTGCCAGACCAGCGTCGGCGGCGCGCCAGAGGCGCCTTCGAGCGCAACGCAAATATCGCGTTCGCGATTGGTGCCCGGAAAGAGGATTACTGCGGATTTCAAGATCTTCTAGCGGCCCTTCAGGGCGGATCGGAAGGCAGCTGGATCTTTCTCGATTTTCGCCCGGCCGGCCCACTCCCCCACCCGACCACCCATGAGCATACGATCCCGTGGGTGGTCGGGTGGGGGAGTGGGCAGGAGCCGATTCAACGAATGTCGAAAACGATCTGGAGCGTTGCGGCGCAATCTAGCGGAGGGCGCGGAACCGCGCAACGCGCTAAGCGCTGAGCACTAGACGAGCGTGCGCACGAAAATCCAGACCATGGCGATGCCGATCATCGCAAAGAGCGCGCCGATTGCGCGTTCCATGGTGCGCTGAGGGACGGTGCCCTGAAGGCGGGGCCCGATCTGGCCGCCGATCACGACGGCAGGGATCGTGTAACAGACCAGGTGCCAGGGCACGGCGGCGAGACCGCCCGCCTGGATCAACTGGTAGATCAACGTGAAGCTGGCCGCTGCGACGGTCACGATGACGATCAGGACCGAGGTCGCCGCAGCCACCGCGACCGGCACACGGTTCTTCTTGACCAATTGCGGTACGACCACTTCGCCCATACCGACGCCGACCATGCCGGTGAGAAGCCCGCCGACGGCGGTCGCGAATATCCCGCGGCCCTGGCGCGGTATCTTGTAAGTATAGACCTTGCCGTCACGCGCGGTGATGGTGCGCATGTGCCGCGCGTCGCCCGCGCCGGCCGAACTGCCGTTGGACGCCGGAGCGCCGGCGGCGATATCGACCTGTCCGACATGGCGCAGCAGGACCACCGCGATGATCAGCATGATCACGCCGTAGCCGCCCTTGATGTAGTCCTCGTTAAGGCTCTCGCCGGCCCAGAACACGATCAAGGCGCCGGCAATCGCCACAGGTACGCTGATCGCCAGAAACGGAACCGCACTGCGGAAATCGATCAAGCGTTTGCGGTAATAGCCGACGAAACCGGACGAGAAGCCGAAGGTCTCGGTCAGCAGGGCGACGGCGATCGCGACGACCGTGCCCTTGGCCCCGACAGTGGCCGCAAACACGCCGAGGGGATATTCCGGCCCCAGGAGCGGAAAGATGATCAGGAAGATTGGGATGAACAGCGCCGCGCCGCCGATCCCGCTTAACATGGCCGTGGTGGCGACCATGATGGAGACCGGGAACATGAACCAGTAGCGGACCCAGTCGACGACCTCCATCATCCCCCCAAGCGGCTATTCTCACTCCGGCGGAGGGGTTCCCAGACCCGGCCGGCTGACCGCGGGGACGCTAATGCACGGCTTGTGGGATTGCAACGCGGACCGGGCTCACGCTTTCGCGAGTAGGTGAGGACCGAGAGATTAGGCCGGCGCTCCGATCAGGCGTCGATTTCGATGGCGTAATTCTCGATCACGGTATTTGCCAGCAACTTTTGGCACATCGCCTCGACTTCATCGCGGGCCCGCGCCGCGTCGGTTTCAGCGAGGTCGAGCTCGATAAACTTGCCTTGCCGCACTTCGTCCACCCCAGAAAATCCCAGCGCGCCGAGAGCGTTGGCGATGGCCTTGCCCTGGGGGTCGAGCACGCCTGTCTTCAGGGTGACATGAACGCGCGCCTTCATGCGCGCGCCTGGTTGCGGCGAGCTACGATCATTGGACCAGCGTCGGCCCTTTGATGTCCTGTGGGCCAGCCTCGGGCATGATGCCGAGCCGCTTGGCGACTTCCTGATAAGCGCCTTCCACGCCGCCCATGTCCCGGCGGAAGCGGTCCTTGTCGAGCTTTTCGTTGGTATCGACGTCCCAGAGCCGGCAGCTGTCAGGGGTGATCTCGTCGGCGAGCACGATGCGCATCTGCTCGTCTTCCCAGAGGCGACCGAACTCGATCTTGAAATCGACCAGCCGGATGCCGACGCCGAGGAAGAGACCGCAGAGGAAATCGTTGATCCTGAGCGCCAGGGCCAGCATGTCGTCGAGGTCCTGGGGCGCGGCCCACCCAAAGGCCGTGATGTGTTCCTCGGAAACCGGCGGATCGTCGAGCTCGTCGCTTTTGTAGTAGTACTCCACGATCGAGCGCGGCAGTTTTTGGCCTTCTTCGATGCCGAGGCGTTTTGAGATGGACCCGGCAGCAATATTGCGGACAACGACCTCGACCGGGATGATCTCGACCTCGCGGACCAGCTGCTCGCGCATATTGAGGCGGCGCACGAAATGGGTCGGTACGCCGATCTCGGCGAGCTGGGTCATCAGATATTCCGAGATGCGGTTGTTGAGCACCCCCTTGCCGCTGATCACGCCCTTTTTCTTGGCGTTGAACGCGGTGGCATCGTCCTTGTAGTAGGCGATAAGCGTACCGGGCTCAGGGCCCTCGAAGAGGACCTTGGCCTTGCCTTCATAAACTCGTCTGCGTCTGGTCATGGGAGCGCCATTTGTGGCTGATCCGCCGAGTGGAGGACCTTATGGGCCCCGAAGCGGTGGCGATCATATAACACCTGATCCGGGACGCTACAACGGGCCGGCGGGCGCATCTTTGGGAAGCTGGCCTGGGCCCGGCACTGCGGCTAGGGTAAGGCGCTGGATCGACCCTCAAACAACGGTGTGTCGCATGGCCGAGCCCGGGCCGGATCTGGACCGCGATATCGGACCCGCAATCTCGCGCGGCCGTCGGCTGGCGATCGGGTTGGCCGCGATTGCATTGTTTGTCTTTGTCATCCTGGCCGCGGTATTTTCCGCCGGATAGGGCTGAGCTGAAAACGCTCGGCGTCCCTCACAAATCAATCGGCCCGAAATCCGTCCTGTCGGGCGCGCCGGGTGCGAAGCGCCAAATCGGCTTGCGAGGATCGGCGGCCGGCGCCGGAAGGGCAATCAGCGAACTGGAGACGGTGCCGAAGCCGAATTCGGTGCCGATATTCATGGCCGAGGGCGCCCCACCAACATCGCCGACATCGCGGCTCGCAACCAGCCCTTCCCAAGCGGACCAGTCGCCCCGGTTCGGATCGGGAGGTATGGCGGCCTCAAAGCGCGGCAGGTAGTTGCGGATGCGGTCGGACCGCAGGTCGTTGCGGTCATGCGAGGTCAGCATCGACAGGCCCTCAGGCAACGCGAAGGGCTCGACCCGGGCATTCGCGTCGCCGGGCTCGCTGCGCAACCAGATGCCGTCGCGGTTGTCTGCAATAACGAGATTGAAGGGCCGATAGGCGGCGGGGTCGATATGGGCGAGGGCCTCCGCAGCGTCTTGCGCATCGGCGTGGTCGAGTGCCTCGAGCACCAGTTCGCCGCGCGAGCGTTTGTCCTCGGCCGGCCCCAGCGAGCCAGGACGGTTCATGACGGCGGCCACCAGACCGTGGTCGTTGACACCAAGCCAGGTACCGCCGGCCAACTCGTCACGGCCGGCCACCACTTCGGGGCGGTCGGGCCAATGTCGGGCCGGCGGCGACCAAGGCCGATCCAGCATCTCGTCGCGATTGGCGGCGATCAGAACCGGCCACTCTTGGTCGGGGCGGCGAAGGACGACAACGGTGCACATGGATTTTGAATACCACCCAGCCCCCGGGCTCGCTATATATGAGATGCATCACGTCGGGGTCGGCGCCAAACATGGGTGGTTCACCCGGACTGGCAGCCAAGCCAACGCGATCTGAAACAGGCGATCAAATCCAGTTGCGATCAATCAGGGAAGGAGCGTCGTCGATGAGCACGTTCGACGATCGGGAAAAAGGTTTCGAGGCCAAGTACAAGCACGATCAGGAGCTCCAGTTCAAAGTGGGCGCCCGGCGGAACAAGTTGCTTGGATTGTGGGCCGCGGAGCTTATAGGGCTTTCGGGTGACGATGCCGCGGCTTACGCGCGCGAGGTGATCGAATCGGATTTCGAGGAACCAGGCGACGACGATGTGCTGCGTAAGGTGGCAGGCGATCTTTCGGCCAAGGGCGTTGACAAGACCGAGCACCAGGTCCGCAAGCAGATGGACGATTTGATGGCGACGGCCCGGCGCCAGATCATGGACGAGATCGCCGGGAACTGAATGGCAGCGATTCGGCGAACGCAAAAATATCGCTAGGCCGCATCCTCTGACGCAAACACGCGCGCGAATATGGTTCGCGCGTGCTTGAGGTGATAATCGAGCCCGAATTGCGCGTCGATATCGCCGTCGCTCATAAGCGCCGTGATTTCGTCGTCGGCCTTTAAGAGGTCGCGAAACGATTTGCCCTTCGACCACGCCTCCATGGCATTGCGCTGAACGGCGCGGTAGGCGGCCTCGCGGCTCATGCCTTTTTGCGTAAGCGCGAGCAACACGCGCTGCGAGTCGTGCAGGCCGCCAAGGCGTTCCAGATTGGCCATCATCGCCTCAGGATAGACGACCAGCTTCTCCACCACGCCGGCCAGTCGCGCGAGCGCGAAGTCGAGCGTGACCGTGGCGTCGGGTCCAATCATGCGTTCCACGGAGGAGTGCGATATGTCGCGCTCGTGCCAGAGAGCGACGTTCTCCATGGCAGGGACAACGGCGGAGCGCACCACGCGGGCGAGGCCGGTAAGATTTTCCGTCAGGATCGGATTGCGCTTGTGGGGCATGGCCGAGCTGCCCTTCTGACCCGGCGAGAAGTATTCTTCGGCCTCCCGCAATTCGGTGCGTTGGAGGTGGCGAACTTCCACCGCCAGGCGCTCGATCGAACTTGCGATAACGCCAAGCGTGGCGAAGAACATCGCGTGCCGGTCGCGCGGGATCACCTGCGAGGACACCGGCTCAATTGTCAGGCCCAATTTTGCGGCGACGTGCGCTTCCACGGCCGGGTCGATATTGGCGAATGTGCCGACGGCGCCGGAGATGGCGCAGACGGCGATCTCGCGACGCGCCGCTTCAAGCCGGTCTCGGTTGCGGGCGAACTCAGCAAAGTGTCCGGCGAGTTTGACCCCGAAAGTGGTTGGCTCGGCGTGAATGGCGTGGCTGCGGCCTATGCAGGGCGTGTCACGGTGCTCATGGGCGCGCGCCTTCAAGGCTGCAAGCAGGGCGTCAATATCGCCAAGCAATATGTCACTGGCTTGCGCCAATTGGACAGAGAAGCAGGTGTCGATCACGTCGGAGGAGGTCATGCCCTGATGGACGAACCGCGCGTCGTCTCCGACCTGCTCAGCGAGTTCGGTCAAAAAAGCGATGACGTCGTGTTTGACCTCGCGCTCGATCTCGTCGATGCGGGCAATACGCGCTTCGTCATAGAGTGCCTTGCCCTTGGCGCGCACCGCGGTGGCGGCCGATTTCGGGATTACGCCGAGATCGGCCTGCGCGTCGGCGGCGTGGCTCTCGATCTCAAGCCAAATGCGAAAACGGTTGGCCGGTTCCCAAATCGCGGCCATCTCGGGGCGGGAGTAACGCGGTATCATTCTCGGCTCTGACGGTGCGAAGGGGCGGGCGGATCATAGACCACCAGACCGTCAATGGAACCCTGGCGCTGGATGCATCTGGCCGTACGAACCCGTCTACTTGTCGGCGTAGGACTTGAACCAGCCGATATCCATATGCCCGGTCACCTTGTCGTCCTCGTCGAGGTAATCGAGGAAGATCGGGTCTACCCCATGGAAGCTTGCGAACACGACCATGCCCTGGCCGGTGGCGTACGGCGTGTGGGCGGTGCCGGGCGGGTCATAGGCATAACAGCCTTCGAACAACTTCTCCTCGCCTTCCAGATAGCCCCATTCGCCTTGCAGCGTGACGGTGGCCACCACGCAACGATGGGTGTGCTTGGTGAAGGTCTTGTGCGGGTCCTGACGAAACAGGAAATCGACCCGGTGATGGCCCTCGTCGATGTTGAGGACCTTGATGTAGTTGCCCGGGTTGGCTTCGATGGGCCGCCAGTCGACCAGGGCCGGATTGACGTTGACGATGCCGTCATACTCGGTCCGTGCCAGGGTTTGAAGAATGCTCATGGCGTGCCTCCGTCCAGCCCGGTGACTGAAGGCCAGAGTACGGTGGCGCATAACGCCAGAGCAAGTCCGGCATCAACAGAGATCGGCCGGATTGTACCGAAACGGGCGCAAAAAAAAGAGACGCCAGGTGCATGGACGCGGAGCCCCTGCTTTGTGTCCCGAAGAACACTCCTGACGTCTCTCGGACAATTTCACCCGAAGGCTTCCTTATCCACGCTGCAACAAACCCGAAAGCCCGTCACCGCGCAAAACAATCATGCCTTATTTACCAATATTCGCAACAATAAATTCAAGTAAAACGTAAATTTCTTGTGGACTAAATCAAGAGTTTTTCACATTTAACCCACAGCTAATACACAAACAATCCACAAGACGGGTGATATTGGCCAGGGCTACGGTATCCCGTCTTGAGAAAAGATAGTGTTCGCGATCGTTCGGGACATCAATGGACCCGATCTGAGATCGATCAAGCCGGACGGCGATGCGAGGGACGTGCGAGATTGGCGCGGCTGTTGATCCCGCTAACGCTTGTTTGCGTGCGGTCGCCGGCAAGCCGAAATAAACCTCTGCCGCGAGACGATTTTCTTAAGAGCGTCATTGTCTTGTCACAGTGCGCTGCTATCGACATGTCAGCAAGCCAACTGACTGGGGAAAGCCATGTCCGTCCAGTTTGCAAAAATCGAAAGCATTGCGGCGTCGGCCATTGGGGACGACATGCTGGCTGCCCACTGGCTTCGGCGCTCAAGCCCACTTCTCGGGGGTCGTTGCCCCATGGAGGCCATATGCACTCAAGAGGGCCGCCACCGCGTTCTCTGCCTTCTCGCCTGGTATTCCGGAAAACCAATTCCGGTGCCCGCGCCGGCGTCCTTGTGCACCAGCGATCAGGCTGACGAAGCGACCGAGCTGATGCTCGACGAATCGATTGAGCTCGTCTTCAAGTCAGCGGGTGCTGGGCCGGAGGAGCATCTCAGCTTCGAGCGATAGGAAGGCTCAATCGCGATACCGCCGAGCCTGTCCCGGCGTCAAACCGATGGGGTTTTTGCCTGGCCGGCTTGCTATCGCCGGATGCGGGCATATCTTGCATTCGGCAACCTGGCTCCATCACCGAGAAATCCAATCCATGAGCGATCTTTCCGCCTTTGCGATCACCAAGCGTTGGCCGGCGCAACATCCCGACCGCATTCAGCTTTATTCCCTGCCAACGCCAAACGGCGTGAAAGCCGCCATAGCGCTCGAGGAACTGAAGCTGCCCTACGAGCCGCATCTGGTGTCCTTCGGCACGGACGACCAGATGACGCCGGAATTCCTCTCGTTGAACCCCAACAACAAGATTCCCGCGATCATCGATCCCGACGGACCTGGCGGCAAACCGCTGCCGCTGTTCGAGAGCGGCGCGATACTGCTCTATCTGACGGAGAAGACCGGCAAGTTGATACCCACTGACCCGGCCGGGCGCATCGAATGCATTCAGTGGCTGATGTTTCAGATGGGTGGGATTGGCCCGATGTTCGGTCAGTTCGGGCATTTCTACAAATTCGCCGCCGACAAGATCAGCGATACCTATCCGACCGACCGTTACACCGCCGAATCGCAACGCCTGCTGCGAGTACTGGAAGGCCGGCTGGACGGGCGCGATTACATCATGGGCGACCAATACACGATCGCCGATATCGCCACCTTTCCTTGGGTTCGGGTTCTGGGAGGTTTCTACGAGGCGGCGGACAAGCTTGAATTGGGCAACTATCCGAAGGTCATGGCCTATCTCGACCGCTGCGTGGCGCGCCCGGCAGTGGAGAAAGGCTTGGTTACTCCCGCGCGCGACTAGCCGGTAGGCTCATAGTGACGAAGTGATCCTGCGGATAATCCAGGCGCTAGGACGCACGATTGGTTCGGCGAATGTCTCATTCATGGCGAGCTTTGTCGGCTTGGAGTTCGGTTCGACCCAGAAGCCGCGCCACGAAACAAGACACCTATGCCGGCTGCGCCGCACGGCCCTGACGTATGCGCGTAACCAGGGTCATCATGACGAGAAGGTTGAAGACACCAGCCGTCGCGGCGACGGCATACGACGCCATGTAGCCACCGGTTAGATCGAAAAGCATGCCGCCCTGCCACCCGCCAATGCCGTGCCCGACGAAGCCAAACGCAACGACGATGCCAGTGGCTCCCGCCCGCCGCGATGGCCGCGTCAAGGCTCTGACCGTTGTCAGAATGCCCGTCATCACGCCTGCATAACCGAAGCCGTACAAGACTGCATATGGGTATAATGCGTTGAGGCTCTGGAATTGCGTGAAGCCGAGAACCATCAACGTCTGCCAGACCGACGCTGTGATGTAGGCCGGCACTGCACCGATCATGTCAGACAGCCGCCCAAAGAACAGGCGACCAAAAACGCCTGCGGTCAGCATCGCCAGCATGACGCCACCGGCGTCTGCCGCGCCAATGCCTTTGCCCTGCAATAGCGGCACCAGATGCATCAAGGGCACGGCCATGAGCGTACAACATCCGACGACCGCAATACTCATCGTGACGACCACAACGTTGTGGGGCAGACGCTCGGCCAACGGTTCATCGGGCGGCGCCGCGGCGCTGTCGGCTCGGCCCGGTGGGTCGCGTATGAGGAAGGCCAGCGGTAAGGCAATTGCCAGGATCGCGGCGCCCAAGACTGTCAGTGCGCCATGCCATTCCAGTTCAGGGATCAACAACGCCGCAACAAGCGGAATGCCGCCTTGTCCGACCGCTTGGCCGCCGGACACGATGCCGATCGCCAAGCCTGCGCCGGCCGTGAACCAATTGCCGACCAGGGCAACGAGCGGCGCGAAGAATGCAGCTCCACCCAAAGCGCCGGCGACAAAATAGAGCGCATAGAACTGCCACAACTGATCTGCGTAGGCAGATGCCATAACGCTGCTGCCAAGCACGATGGCGCCACATACGCAGATTCGGCGCGTACTGATGTGATCTGCCAGGCGTCCCATGAGGATGCCGCCTACGGCACAGCCGACCAGGCCGGCCGAGTTGATCAACGCGATGTCTCCGCGCTTCCAGCCGAACGCTTTTTCCAGCGGCACGAAAAATACTGTCAGACCATTCAAAAGCAAGCCCATCGAAAGGGCGAGGATCACCGCTGACGCGATCACAATCACCCAGCGATAATGCGGCTGAGAAACCTGGTTTGGCATTCTGAAATTGGCCTATGAATAGTTCGAACCACCGCGGCATAGCACGGGTGAACGGCTCAAGAGAATTGAGGAACGCGCAGAACACCCATGTGCCATGGGACAATAATCCAGGCAAGTGCATCATCGAAGTTCAACTTGCTGCTCGCTAGAAGGGACCAATGGGCGGCGGCCAATCCTGCGTCAGCTCCTCATCCTCTGAAACCGGACCAACGTCCCTCCCGTCGGCAGTCGCGGCTCCTGACCCATTCCGAATATGAATGATCAAACATCTCTTGATCCGCCTTTTCACAACGCCTAAGCAGGCTGCACCAACAGCGCTTTGAAATACGACGCCGTAGAGGATGACCGCTTCTGGCTGGAAACGGACCCAGGATGGCCTTTCTACTCATTTCCGCGTCTACGCGGTAAGCAGACGGCGAAGCCTGTACAGCGTGGCGCCAATATTTGACGTCCAACTATGAAATAGGACAATCAATGGGGCGTGCTTGAATGCCTACAGCCGCGCCCGTATCGTGGCGCGCGCTTGGTCGATGCGGCGCCGGGAGACATTTCGGCGCGACTGGGTCGACCTGAAACCGCCAGAGGTTTGCAGTTCCGAGCCATGCCATGAACCGCCCCAGCTCGACGCAGCGCTCGCAGGATGCATCGCTGATCGCCGCGGTCATCGCCGGCGATGAGGGCGCGTGGGGCGTCTTCAAGTCGCGGATGCGCGACCCACTTTACCGAGCGGCGCGGCGCTACTACGAAGATCCTATGGCGTCGAGTGAGGCACGCAGCTTGCTGATCGAACTGCAGGCCGAGAACTGCGCTGCGCTCAAGCGTTTCAAAGGCGGAGGTTTGGAGAGCTTCGTTGCAATCGCGGCTGACGCCATCCTGGGCGCGCGGCTGTCGGCCCTGTTCGAGGACGATGAGAACACCGCCTGGAGCGCCTTCGAGCGCCGGTTCAAGTCGGATATTCGCGGGCGGCTGCAACGCCGTTTCCGCCTTTCACCCGGCCAAACCTTGCCGAGCGGACGCGACCTTGAGGACCTCTACAGCGATTTCGCGGCGCATTTGGTCGGCAAACGCTATCAGCCGGTCAGCGCCTATACCGGCAGCGGCGAGGCGAGCTTTGCCTGGTATTTACTGAACCGCGTGTTGGCGAACTGGTGCTTGGACGAGCATCGGCGTGAGTATCAGCGCTGGCGACCGCCGGAGGCCATCAAGAAGCTGGGCCAGCTCGACCAGGTGATTTTCCAGATGATGGACCGCGATAACATGTCGGCCGGCGAGGTTGCGGCCCGACTGGTGGAAGAGCCGTTGGAGAAGGTCGAGGCCGCGATCGAGCGCGTCTACCGGTCCCATGCGCCAGGTGCCCGGGGGCGACCGGTCCGGGAATCGTTGTCCGATACCGGGCCCGAAGGCCAAGGCGGCGAGCTCGATCTGCCGGATCCCAGCCAAACACCCGAGGCCAGCCTTGAGAATGCCGAAAGGGCGCGGCAAGCGGCTAACGCCCTGGCCCGGCTCGACGAGGAAGAGCGCCTGGTGCTGGTTCTGTGGCTTGAGCACGACGATATGAGCGCCGTGGCGCGTGAATGCGGGCGAACCGTAGCGGTGGCCCGGCGGATCAAGGAACGCGCGGTCCGCAAGGCGCGAAAACTGATCGAAAGCGGCGAGGTGGGAGCTGGTGCGGAAGCGCCCGAACTTGTCCGTCTGTTCCCGCTAAGGAGCGCTTGATGGCCCGAAAAAAGGACGATCCGCTGCTGAAACAGCTCTTCGAGGGACCTGACCCTGACGATCGGACGGCGCGTGGTGGCCAAGACCAACCGCGCGACGCCTTGCGGCGTGAGGTTCTGGGCATCATCGATGCGGCCGGCAACAGCACGGCGGCCGAACCGCTCGACGAGGGCACGATATCGGCCTATCTCGATGGCGCCCTGCCGGATGGCGAACGCAAGACACTAGAGGGACGGATAGCTTCGTCCCATGCGTTGCGTGAGCAGATCGCCGCTGCGGCCCTCGTCCGTGAAGCTGCACTGGACAGCGGGCTCAGCATGCCACCGGCCTTCATCGCCACTTACGACGAAGTACCGGCACCGAGCGGGCGCGCCTCCCAACGCGATTTGGGCGAAACGCGAAAGGGCTTCTTAGGCGGATTTTTCGGATCGCCAATGCCGGCGCGGCGATGGCTCGCGGCGGTGGTTCCCGTGCTGGCAGCGGTTGTGGTAGTCGCCGTCGTGGCACCGGATCTGATGCGCGACGATCAAAAGCTTCCGGCAGCCATACCCGCCGATGCCAGTCAAAGCGAGCAAGCTCGAGGCGACAAAACCAAACGGCCGCGGGTCGAAGAACGGAAATCCAAACTCGCCCGGGATAAACAACCCAAGCTCGCTCAAGAGCACGAGCCAAAGTCCAAGCCAAAGCTCGCCCAGAAGCGCAAACCCAATGTTGCTGAGGCACCCAAGCCGAAGAAAGGCCCGAAGGCCTTGAAATCCGAGCAAGCGGGCAAGGCGTCGCAACCGAGGAAAATCCAACGACAAATGGCCGGCCGCCGAAAAGAAAAGTCTGGGGCGTCAAGCGGGGCCGGGGTTGCTGTTCTCAATACCGCGATCGTGCCGCTGAATGCCGAGTTGCGCAACGCGGTCATGGCGCTGGGCCGCCGCCAGCTGCTTGCCAAAAACGCACCGGGCAAACGCGACGAGAAAAAGTCAGCAGACAAAATGCCCGAAACCGCCACGGCCTTTGAGAAGGACGGCGCCAAGCGCGAAAGGCTCAGACGTCGCGCTATTGGCAGGGCAGGCGGTGCGGCCAGCTCGCGAAGGACTGCGCAATTGACGTCCAGACACCGGGATGTCATCGCCAAAGCCATTTCCCCCGGCTGCCCTGGCGATCCGAATGCCTGCTGCAATGGGCACAAAGTCGACCGGAGCCTGTTTGACCGCCTGATGTCTGGTCAGCCGCCCTTGCAATCAGTGAAAGTCCTGCAGCTTTCCAGCCGCGCCTGCCAGCTCACCCTCCCGTAGCACCCGCCGGCCTTAATCCACAATTCACTCTCAAATAAGACCCATGCCTTTCATCGAAGCTTGTTTATCGAACTCAGTTGTTGAAATCCAATACGTTATACCCCTAAACCCCACCATTGATTAGGTTTTTGGGGGTTCCAGTTTCAGCGGCGGTTGTGCGAAGGTGTGTCGCTTCTCTGTCGCTTCCATCGAGTAAGTCCGTTTAGAACACCGAAGCCTGTGATTGGGGTCTGGAAATGCCTGACAATTGGATGCGCGATGTAGTCCCGCTGGAGGGATACGACGCGAAGATGTTCAAACGACCCGCCCAGGACGACCCCGTGAAGACCAACCCCGTTTGGCAAGTCCAAATCGGAAGTGGTTCTGGTCGGCTATTTCGGTCGCTGAAAACGAAAAACCAAACCTGGGCGACCAACGCGGCTATCAGAAAAATCAGAGAGCTTCGTCACCGTCGAGAAATTGGATTGGCAGACGAAGCAACCAAACTCGACGCGGCCTTGGCAGATTTTGGAAGGCACGAGACCCTTCGTATCAGGCGTGAGGGAAAGTCCCCTCAGCGATTGGACAAAATCACAAGAACAATCGCCAATTTCAAAAAGCATCTGGTTATGGGGCAAAAGCTACAGTTTTTGGATCAAATCGGAGCCAGGAACTTGGAGAATTATGTCGAAGCTCGATTTGCAGCGGCTCAGGCCAGGGGAGACAAGGGAACAACTACGGTGGACCAGGAAAGGATTATCTGGGGCACCTTCCGCACACACGCCCTGAAGAAAAAGTGGGCAATAGATTTGCCCGAGATGGAAACGCCAAAGCCCAGTTCCCAGCCGCGGACACCGTTCACGTTGGCCGAATGGTATTATTTGACAGAGGATTTCGGCCCAAAGTGGGTCGCATCTGCCAGGGGCGGACAGTTCCACTTCGAGCTTTATGGGCGCCCTAATACCTTCCTCTACGTCTGCATCTTGGGTGAGACGGGCATGCGTCCCACGGAAGCTTACAGGCTTAAATGGGGCGACATCATTATCGACAAGAAAGACACGGGAGAGACGCCGAACTTGTTGGAGACATTATCGGAAGAGGAGGATATCCGATGGGAAGGTTATGACACTTACATTTATGTAGAGGGCAAGGCGAAACTTGGAGAGTTTCACGCTAAGGATAAGGTAGTGAAGTGGCTGCAGGATTTGTATCTGCTGCACTGTAAGACGTTTGGTGAGCCGACGCTAAATGACTATCTCTTCCGAAACGAGACGACAGGAGAGCCCCTTAAGTATTTCCAAGGAGGCTGGCGGAAGCTTATGAGTGCCAGCAAATTGCTCCTCAGCAAGGACGGCAAGCAGAGAACCATCAACAGCCTAAGGCACACTTATGCAGAACGACGCGCGCAGGAAGATGGATGGGGGCCAGGTGAACTGAAGGACAACATGAGGACGAGCGACAGGCTCATTAGAACAGTATACGACAAAACTTCGCAACGCACGAAGGTGCGTGCCCAACGAGAACGGGAAAGGCTGCGCGACGCCGGCACATGAACGGAAAATCGATACTCTATTTGACTAAAGCCCCGTAGCTCGCTGCGGGGCTATTGTGTGCCTATGGCTCGGAAAGGAACGCTGGTCGGCACCAGGGCAAACTGCACACGGGTGCCACGGGCAAGAGGCAGGATGGACTTGTAGGCGCGATGGGATATTCTACCAAAAAATAGTCGGCAGAGCGGTCCCAGTGCAATTCCGCTATTTGGGAGCAATGAGCAAGAACTTGAGCAAATATGGGTAAATCAATGGAGTTGCAGATACCAAAGACAATTCTAAGAAGGGAACAGCACTCAAGAGAAGTCTTAAACCGCCTGCAAAAGCGCCTCCTAGAAGCTGAATGTTCAAAGCGCGTTCCAGAATTTTGTGTGTATGCCACGGGGTCATATGGTCGCCTACAAGCTGGCAAGCACTCAGATATTGATGTTTTTCTAGTTCGCCGCAGTAATAAAAAGAAGAAAGGCGACAAAGATATCGATGCGGTTCAAATAAAGGAAATCAAAAAGATATTCTCGGATATGGGATTAGCTTATACAGATGAGTATCTCAAAGTTCAGTATTCCGAAGATATACTTGTTAACATTGGATCCAGAAAAGATGATTTTCAAAATCACTTCTCTGCTAGAATGTGCCTCATTCTGGAAAGTCAGCCATTACTTAATGATATAAACTATCGTCTAATAGTAAACCGAACAATACGTTCGTATTATAGAGATTTTCACGACCACGAAAGAAATTTTCGGCCCATGTTTTTGACGAATGATATTGTTAGGTTTTGGAAGACGCTTTGCCTAAACTACGAACAGAAGCGGAATATACAGAGTGATGATGAGGTAATTCATTCCAAGCATCATTTAAGAAATCTGAAATTGAAGTTCAGTCGAATGCTGACATGCTACGCAACTGTGTTGAATTTGGCTGCAGCAAAAAGCGTAAGTCAGGATGAAGTTATTCAGTTGGTTCAGAAACCAATTTTGGAGAAACTAACCGATATTGCTAAGGAAAGTGACGAACATAGAAATGTAGTGTCTTCAATGCTTGATGATTATGCGTGGTTCTTGGACAATACAGACAAATCAGAGGACAATATATTAAGGTGGATAGGCAATAGAAATAATAGAGACGAGGCATTCGAAAGAAGCCGTCAGTTTAGCGTCAAAATGTTTGACCTAATAAAGCGTTCCACAGATGACGATGGACTGCGGTATTTGGTGATTTGAATGAACAGATATTTTTGGGCAGTTTTTGTTGAGGATGAGGGCATTCGAAACGCGTTGGATGCTATTCGTTATATAAGCAATCCAGATGCGAAGTATTCTGCGCACATAACGGTAAAGGGTCCGACAAATACTTACAGCGAGCCAGACGTGGCGGAGTATGAGGCGGAGCAATTCCAAATCTCAGTCGTCGGTGTAGGAAGGTTTTTCAACAAAAATCAGAATACTGTTTATTTGCATTGTGGTTTCCCAGCAATGAGGAGATTTTGGGATAAGAAAGATTTCCCAGGCGGCATACCACACATCACTATTTATGATGGCGTATCACGAGAATTTGCGGAAGAGATATATCGCCTATTGAGGAAAGACCGTTTTCTATTCAACTGCCGAGGTAGCTTTGTTAGAACGCTGTCAAGTGAAAGCAAACAAAGTAACTTCGATCTGATGTTGAACGTTAATTTGAGCTATGTGAAAGATTGCACAGGTGTCGAGTTGACGTTGTCCAGAATACGGGATTTGGAGCAAGGGGAAAGAGTGCGTTTGGTAAAGCAAATTTGGTCCTGTTTCGTAGAGAATACAAATAATTACAATAATGAATAGTTGTTCGTTGTTTAGAATATTTTTGACTAATTGGCAAAATACTCAAAAAAATGTTTGGCATATGAATAAAAATTGTGATATATTTAATCAATGGAGAATAATAGCAACAAATACAAGCGGGAATATTATCGATACATAAATTGCGGACATTACACACATGCATTGCTTTTCGAGTTTAGGCGAAGCAATTCGCCAGCCTATGTGCAAAAGCTTCTGAGCAGTTTCTGCAGCTTTGTCAATCGGGACTATCTCGGACCTCGTAAGGGAAGCATGCCTGAGCGGTTCATCCCGATGTTCGCCTTGCCCGAACGCCAGGGGTTGAACTTTCACTATCACGCGGTCATCGCCGTTCCTGATGAATACCGTAAGCGGTTTGAGAGTGTAGCTCCGCTTATTTGGAAGCAGGTGGGTGAAGAATATTGCAACGAAGAGCGGCCCGTTTGCGGCAATTTCGACCAGAAGCGGCTGCTCTCACGAACCGACCAGAAGAAGTTCATCTGGTATATCTTCAAGCAGTTTCACCGCAATCCGCACGATTGGTTCATTTCACCGCAATTTCGGCCTGTGAGCGCAAACGAGTTGCGTAAGCGCAGGCCAGCCAGACGACCTTCTGGCCTTCCGAGCAAGTTCGGCAGATGCATTTATGGCCCTCGACCGAACGAACCAGTCGAGGACATATAGTCCGCCAATCGGCGCAGCTTTAGTCTCCCGAACGGCACCCAACATCTTTAAGCCTTACTAGCGGACGCGCGTCTCATGATGAGTGCCATCTGCCTTCCCGAACTATGCCCATTTTCAGAATTTATTATTCGCAGAAATGGGAAGAAAATGCTAACAATAACAGTTATTTCAATAACTTACAGATTTCTAAGGAGGTATCATATATGAAATCAAGCACAGACAAAATGATTGAGTATTTCGCCAATAGCCAGCTAACACCTGAGCTGCGGGAAGAGTTGGAGTATCTGTTCAGCCGCAAGTCATACAGCGCCAATCAAACCCTTCGGTTCGGTCAAATAATGGTCGAGGTGTCTCAAAACTCGAATTCGCGGCCTCGAACCGAGGTATTCATGAAATGAAATCGGGAGACATCGCGTCAGAAAAATCGAAAGCTATCTCTGAGCGTATTGAGAACCTCATCCGCAACACTAAACTGGAGGCACTTCGGCCTGGGGTGCGCGAAACGGTCGAAAACATCATCGCCGCATATCGGGCTAATGGCTTCCTATCGAAAAAGCAGTTCGCCTGCCTCAAGCGCTGTTGCATTGCTTCTAACTGGGACACCAACCGCCGAAATGGCATCACTTGGTATCGCGCACGGAAGATTGGTCCCAAAGTGGGGTAGGCGGATTTTGGGCTATTGATTGTTTGTATTCTGACGCCTGTATCGTCGAGAACCCGACCATGGATTTCACAATGGGCACGGGAGATTATTAGACTGTCTGCTAATTGATAACAGCTTTAATCAATATAAATGAACTATATTAAAACAAGATAATTGTAAATCTATAAATCGCATATAATATTGAAACAAATAATATTGAACTCCAAGCCAATACACTCAATGGTTTTTCTTTGAATTTGAACCTCTTATCTAATATATTACTATACCATTTCCAACCACTAAATACTTTCCCCATTCCCATAAATATTGCAAACAATAGCAACCAGAATATTGGCAGAAATGTCGAGTAAGAAAAGGTTGTCCAGGTCGGAAGATGAATATTAATATGCGTAGTTCTGAATATTAGTAAGAATTCATCTATGTGCTCTAGGAAAGATTTCGGTGGATATAGATGTGCTACCCCATTGCTTATGCTCTGAAATAAGTAGTTGGCAATTGTAGCGGTAATAAAATAGCAAAGGAAAGACAACAATACTTTTATAGTAAGTTCAGATATCACGATAATGATTTTGGAAATTTTTCTTTTTGCGATTATGTATTTACGTATAAAGATGTAGGTCGAAGATAGAGACAAATAATCAACCAAAATAGCTACGAATACGCCTGTAATTGTCCATGTGGCACCGACAAGGTAATAAACATTTCTCGTTACATTCTTCCACTTTCTGAATTCTGGGTATTCCTCTTCTGTTTTTTTGATTGCATATTCAATTAAGTCAAAATAATTAGAGAAAGTTATTACACCCAAAAAGAGAATAAATATTAGTGTTATAAGGGCGCTAGCGAAGAAATTTGGTAACTGTGTTATCCGATATCTTCGTTTTATTAGAAGTGTGGATTTCATAATTGAAAGGAATATATTTAGAAAGGTATTTGCATCATATTTTTTCGAGCTTTGTTTTAGCCAATCGTAAATCGAAATAAGCGTCGATTGGCTCAGATATTTTTCGGTGCCCGATAGAGCTGCCCATATAATTCCGCAAATTGAGAGGTATTCTGTAAATGACATTGGTCAGATGCTGTTCACGAGATATTGCGCTTGAGCGGACGGGTGCGGAATTGACCAAAGAGCCACAGTATCCTTGCTATCATGGATGCCGCAGGCCGATAGCCCACCGAACTCAAGCTGTCCTTTAGTCGGACAGCGAATGGAAATCAATTGAGCGACTAGACATTTTTGCAGCTGGAGGTTTCGGTGGAGGGCTTAGCTGGAGCGCGAATGTGCCGCGAGGTCTGTCGCTTTTCTGTCGCTTTACATAGTGGGCTTGAAAAATTTATATAATTCAGTTAGTTATATCAATCGTACTCCCTTCATCGAGGCGTGGTCGCCGCTGGCCATGATGATGTGGTCGTGGAGCGCGATGCCAAGTTGCTCGGCCGCGCGTTTGACCTGCTCAGTCATGTCGATATCGGCGCGCGACGGCGTTGGATCTCCCGACGGATGGTTGTGCACCATGATGATTGCGGCCGCCTGCAGCTCCAGTGCGCGACGTACGACCTCGCGTGGATAAACGGGCGTATGATCGATGGTGCCGCGCTGTTGGTCCTCATCCGCGATCAGCCGGTTCTTGCGGTCCAGGAATAGAAGCCGGAACGCTTCGCGGCCCTCGTAGGCCATGCTGGCCCGGCAATAGTCGAGCACCTTTTGCCAGGACGCCATCACCGGGCGTTCCATGGCCTCCGCCCGGGTCAGGCGCAGCGCCGCCGCCTGGCCAGCCTTGAGAGCCACGATGCCGGCTTCTTTCAGCCCTTTGACTTCAGATAGTGTCTCAGGCGAGGCGCTCAAGACTCTCTGAAAACTGCCAAAACGCTCCAGCAATGCCTTGGCCAAAGGTTTCACGTCGCCGCGCGGATTGGAGGCGAAAAGGATCAACTCCAGCAACTCGTAATCCGGCAAGGCATCGCCTCCCCCATCGAGGAAACGCCGGCGCAGACGCTGGCGGTGCCCGTGATAATGGGGTTTGGGTTTTGGATCGTCGTTACCGGTCACGACCGTGGGCCCTTCTCGGATTTCAGGCCGAAATTGGCGGTGTTCGCCAGTGCCACGGCCGCAAACCGGGCCGTGACAGTAAAATCAGCGTGCCGTGGTCGCACTGATCGGTAGCATGCGCACATCGGGCCGCCGGCGGGGCAGGGCGGGCACGCCTGGCCTGGCTCTGTTGACAATTCGCAACGCCCTTTGCGCTCCTTCGTGGCGAGGGTTGATTTCCAGCGCCCGTCGGTAGTCGCTCGCCGCTTGGCGATGCTTCCCGCGCAAATGATAGGTCAGTCCGCGCAGGTAGTAGCCGTGATATCGATCGGGCCGCATGCCGAGGACGGTCGTTGCATCCCGATAGGCGGCGCCGATCCGGCGCAGGCGTAAATATACAAGCCCCCGGATGTAGTGGGAGGTATAGGTCGGTCGGATGCGGATCGAGGCGCTCAAGTCATCTGCGGCACCGGAATGGTCGTTTCGGATGCTACGCAGGATGGCGCGGGAATGGTAAGCGAGATGGTTGTTGGCATCGGCACTTATCGAGGCCGTGTAATCGATCTCTGCGGCGTCATAGCGTTTGGTCGAGTGATACGCCAGCCCACGAACGAAATGCGCCAGCGACATTCCGCGCGGGGTGAGCCGATGCGAGTCGATGGCATAGGTGGCGAGGCTAATAGCATTGCCGTGATTCTTCCGCTGCCACGATTTGAACGCCACGGAGACTGCGGCTCGCGGGCTCAAGCGCACCTTGCGGCCGCTGCGGTCGACTGAATTGATGTCGCGATTGCCGTAGCCTGTTCCGCCCGGCGCACCGGCGCATGCGGCCAGCGTTCCAGCGAGTGCGGCAAACGCCGCGGCGGTGATGACCCTCCCGATGCCTGCAGTCATGCTGTTCCCTGGCAAAACGACTGTGATCGGCGCCTATCGAGCGGCCCGGCCGCCCACACACCACTATCGCGCGCAGATGCGCCAATTCCAACTGAAGATTGAGCGGAGCGGGATCGACTAGGTCAGGTCGTAGGGTGGATGGTGCAGGCCCTTGGGCGAGACCGTGAAAATCTCCACGCCATCGCCGGTGACACCGACCGAGTGCTCAAACTGCGCGGACGGCTTCTTGTCTTTGGTCACCGCTGTCCAGCCATCGGCCATCAGGAAGGTGTCGGGCCGGCCGGCATTCACCATCGGCTCGATGGTCAGGAACATACCTTCCTGGAAGACCAGATCGTGCCGCGGGCCGTAGGCAGACGTGCCACGGCCTCTCATCCGCGAGCGATTGTAGTGCAGGACGCTGGGTGCGTCATGGAAGGTCTGTCCGATACCGTGCCCGCAGAAATCCTCGACCACCGAAAAGCGCTCTGCTTCGACATAGGCCTGGATCACTCGGCCGATTTCGGAGAGCTTGGAGCCGGGACGCACGGTCTCGATCCCCATCATCATGGCCTTGTAGGTCACGTCGATCAGGCGCCGCGGCAACACTTTTATCTCGCCCACCGGAAACATGCGGCTGGTATCGCCGTGCCAACCTTCCAGCTTCACGGTCACGTCGATGTTGATGATGTCGCCTTCGCTTAGGCGCTTAGTGTCGTTGGGTATGCCGTGGCAAACGACGTGATTGACGCTTGTGCAAATCGACCGTGGAAAGCCGCGGTAGTTGAGCGGGGCGGAAACGGCGCCATGTTTGAGCGTGTATTCGTCGCACAAACGGTCGAGCTCGCCTGTGGTCACGCCCGGCACGACATGCGGCGTGATCATGTCAAGAACCTCCGCAGCCAAGCGCCCGGCCCGGCGCATAGCCTCGAATTCTTCTGGCCCATGGATCTTGACTGAACGCGTCTCGATCCCGGCGCTGGCAAGGTCTTGCTGGTTCATCGGTCGTACAGTTTCCGGGCGGTTGATGTGCCCTCAATAGGGTATGAGCCTGCGGGGGAAATAGGGCTTGTCTCTGCACCGTGCAAGGCGGCTTCGCCCAATTGAACGTTTTCGGCGATTTCAATGCAAGTCGTGGGCCAATTCTACGGCGAATTCCAGCGTCACGCCGACCTCTATCGAGGCGGGGCTGAGCCGGCAGGCGACGGCGAGCATTTCAACGCCGGCCGTTTTCGCCAGTTCGAACGCGTCCGAGTAGCCAGGATCGATGTCCCGCGCCACGGCAAAGCGTTCGCAGTCGGCCCGTTGGATTACGAACAGCATCACAGCGCGGGCGCCCGCAACCACGGCGTCGGACAGTTCGCGCAGATGCTTTGCACCCCGCTTGGTCACCGCGTCGGGAAACTCTGCGAGCCCGTCCGTGCCGGCGTCCCGGCGCAGCGTCACGCTCTTGACCTCGACATAGCAGTCCGGCCGAGCCTCATCCTGGAGCAGTAGATCGATGCGTGAATTTGCTCCGTAACGGATCTCGCGGCGGATGGTCGCATAACCCGTCAGTGCTTCGATCCGGCCGGCGACAATTGCCTCCTCCGCCAGCGCGTTCGCGCGGTTGGGGTTGATGCCGACGATCCCGCCGGGCGTTTCTATGAGCTCCAGCGTATGTGGCAGCTTGCGGCTCGCCTTGTCGGAATGAGAGAGCCAAACGGTGGCGCCGGGGTCGCTGACAGAGAGCATCGATCCGGGATTAGGGCAATGCGCGGTGAGCTCCGTGCCGTCTTCGAGACGAACATCGGCCAGGAAGCGCTTATAGCGTCGAATGAGGCGGCCGCGTGTGAGCGGTTCGGCAAAGTGCATGGTGTCCACGACCCTAAAGCATTTTCCATTTGCGTGGAATCGGTGCCGGGTTCTCCGCCTATCCACGGAACCCTGATGACCGCAGGCGGCATTGGTGCGCGGCGGGCCTTGCAGTAAGATGCGCCTTCCATTGCGACCATCAGCGCGCCTTCCATGCCCAAGCAATCTCCGTCGAATGCCGCCAGCCTCGGCGCCGAAACAGACAGCGGCACGGGACCGGTCACGGCCTGCCTCATCATTATCGGCAACGAGATCCTGTCCGGAAGGACCAAGGATGCCAATCTCGCCTTTGTCGCCGAGCGGATGAACGCTTGGGGGATTCGGCTGCGCGAGGCGCGGGTGATCCCGGATGTGGAGGACACCATTGTTGCCTGCGTGAACGAATGCCGGGCCGCCTTCACCTACGTCTTTACCACCGGCGGCATCGGCCCGACCCATGACGACATCACCGCGGGTTCGGTGGCCAAGGCGTTCGGCGTGAAGCTCCACCGTCATCCCGAGGCTTTGGCGATCATGCAGCGCCAGCACAAGCCGGAGGACCTCAACGAAGCGCGCCTCAAGATGGCGGACGTGCCGGAGGGCTCTGAGCTGATCGACAATCCGGTCAGCGGCGCGCCGGGCTTTCAGATCGGAAATGTCTTCGTAATGGCGGGGGTGCCGATGATCATGCAGGCGATGCTGGTCGGCGTGCAGCACCGGCTGACCGGCGGCGCGCCGATGCTCTCTCGCGCAGTGCGCGCCTTCCTTCCCGAAGGCCTGGTCGCAGAAGGGCTGGGCGCGATCCAGGCAAAATTCGCCGAGATCGACATCGGCAGCTATCCCTTCTACCGGAAGGGCAAGTTCGGCACGAGCCTGGTGATGCGAGGCGTCGATGATGGCGAACTGGAGCAAGCGGTTGGCGAAGTGGCCGGGCTCATTCGCTCGCTGGGCGGCGAGCCAATCGAAGACGCGGGCGATTGAACAGCGCGAGTGAGGCGCGAGCCATGGGAGCCATGTCGGCCTATTTTCCGTATATCCTGGGCGCGCTGGGCGGCGGCGGCGTCCTCTTGATCTGGTATGGGTTGAAGGGCGTGCGCAATCCTGATGCCGCGACCGGCAGGCGCCGGCTTGGCCTGGCGGCGGTCAATCTCGGCGTCATCCTGATTGCTGCCAGCCTATACCTTACGTTGCGCCAGAAGTGACGCCGGCGGCCTTCAATCCGAGCGTTGGGCCGTCAGGTCCGTGGCGGGCCCCGGCGCACCAGCCAGGCGATAACCAGCGCGACGACCCACCCCACGAGCGGCACGATAAAGATGTAGTCGAAGGCGGGGTGCTTGGGGCTGCCACCGGAGACGACGAGCACGCCCACCATCCAGATGGCCGACAAGGCGTAGCCGATCTTGGTCCAGGTCTCGCGGTCCTTGAGGTCGATCGCCATATGGGTAAGCAGGAGATGCGCTGTCGGAGCCGGATTGCGGCAGAGATCGAACGGTAGCGGCCCTGGCCCGGCGGCACAACGCTCTGGGATTGCCGCCACTGGCAACCGTAGGCGGCTTGAACCCGCCCGGCGGCGGCACTACCGTTTAGAGCGCACAAAGCGGGCGTGGCGAAATTGGTAGACGCAACGGACTTAAAATCCATCACATTTCCTCTGTTGCCATAAAAAGCGTAGTAAAAACAGTAATTTAATATTGATTTCTGGTAAGAACTTGTATTACACAAAACTTACACAAATCACACGCAGGTGCAGTGGTACAGACCGTTGGCAACACACACCATCATGGGGGGGAAAGTTCATCTCTACAAACGAGAGAACAGTCCGTGCTGGCAGTGTGCGACCTATATGGCAGGTCGAAACCGGAGAGCGTCCACCAAGGAGCGGAGCCTGTCGAAGGCAAAGGATTTTGCCGAAGACTGGTATCTTGAACTCCATGGTAAGCAGCGTAGTGGCGAGATCACCAACGATAAGACATTTCGCGAAGCGGCTAAGCAGTATCTGAGAGAGTACGAGGTCATCACCGAGGGCGAGAGAAGCCCGATTTATGTTGCCGGCAACAAGGGCCGTTTAGACAACTATCTCGTTCCATTTTTCGGCAGCTTGGGGCTGTCGCAGGTCACGGCGGGCAAGGTGCAGGAATATAGGGTGCACCGGCAGGAGTATTCTCGTGTCGGCAGGCCGCCAGCCAGAAGCACGATGCACCAGGAGATCGTTACACTTCGGCAGGTCCTGAAAACGGCTATTAGGCACGGCTGGATCGGGTATTTGCCCGATTTGTCCACGCCGTATAAATCGTCAGGGAAAATTTCGCACCGGGCATGGTTCTCGCCCGATGAATACAAACAGCTTTATACCGCGACGCGGAAAAGAGCCCGGTCACCGAAACGGGATCGTTGGAAATGGGCTTCCGAGCAGTTGCATGACTATGTGCTGTTCATGGCCAACACGGGCTTGCGCCCGGACGAGGCGAAGCGTCTTGAATATCGTGATGTCACGATTGTTGATGACGAGGCCACAAGTGAAACGATTCTGGAGATTGTTGTCAGGGGCAAGCGCGGTGTGGGCTATTGCAAAAGCACCACCGGTGCAGTGACCCCATTCCAGCGCCTTGTAACGCGCAACGATCCCTCACCGACGGATCTTATTTTTGCGAAGAGCCATCGGACTCTGTTCAACGAAATCCTCGAAGAAGAAAACCTGAAGTTCGATCGCGAAGGCAACCGGCGCACCGCCTATAGCCTTCGCCATACCTATATCTGCTTGAGGCTTATGGAGGGCGCAGACATCTATCAGATTGCCAAGAACTGCCGGACCAGTGTGGAGATGATTGAAAAATTTTACGCTGCGCATATTAAGACAAATCTAGACGCGGCCGCCATTAATGTACGGCGTGTCCCTCAACGGTCGAAGGTGTGACCGGTGAAGGCAAAGGGGTGCGGGCTCCACATGGAGCGACGTGCGAGATTTAGTCCGCTCCTTCCCTCGGAAACAGACGTAAATGACAAAGCGCGATTACAGCAGGTTTTGACACGAAGTGTTCGCTCGGACCTGATCCCCTATTTCGAATGTGATAGGGACAAAAGCAGACATTAGTTTTGCGTGTCCTCAGGAATACGGCTGCAACCAGTATACTGTGTGATACTGAGGCAATACATTGCTCTCCGCTGGTTTAATAGAGGGGGCCAGCCCATGACAATCGAGCGTGTCATCATAAGAAATTATCGCGCTCTTCGATCAACTGATATCCGCTTCGATGATGACGTTAACATCATCGTAGGTGACAATGAATCGGGCAAATCGACGTTGCTAGAAGCGATCAATCTGGCTCTACGAAGTCAGATTAATCGCAGACCTGCTGCTTATGAACTCCACCCTTATCTGTTCAACCGCGATGCTGTTGCCGAATTCATTGTGGCTCACAGGGCCGGCGAGCCGATCCCCCCACCGGAAATATTGGTAGAACTCTATTTTAGAGAATCGGCTGCGGTCGCTGAGTTCAAGGGATCAAACAATAGCGAGCGAGACGATAACGCCCATGGTATCTCGTTTGTTATCAGGCTCGACGAAGAAAATTGCGGCGAAGAGTATCGCGCGTATGTTGCCGATGGCGACGCACTGAACGACATCCCAATTGAGTACTACAAGATCGAATGGCGGAGCTTCGCCTGGGGGCCGAACCTTACCCCGCAAGCAGTGCCCATCAAATCCGCGCTGATTGATCCGAGCGCGATTTCGAACACCTATTCCGCTAACAAATATGTGCTGGAGATTGTCCGTGACTATCTCACCAAGGCGCAGCAAGTAGATCTGGCGTTGTCCTATCGACAAATGCGCGATGAATTCCAGAGCGATGAGCGTATCAGAGCGATCAATACCGACCTTGCAGGCAAAACCGGGATCGTCTCGGACAAGACGCTGTCGGTAGCAATGGATACGACCACGCGGGCCAGTTGGGAGACTGGAGTTCTCCCACATTTGAACGAAATACCGCTTACGTTGGTTGGCAAGGGCGAACAGAATTCGGTGAAAATTAAGTTGGCGATTGAAGCCGCGGAAGCGTGTGATGTTTTCCTGATGGAAGAACCAGAGAACCATCTTTCACACGCAAATCTCGGAAGGTTGGTGAAGCATGTGGCCGACAAATGTGCGGGTAAGCAGCTGATTGTCAGTACACATAGCAGCTTCGTGCTGAACAAGCTTGGTGTTGAAAATGTTCTTATGTTCGATGGTACGACAGGCGTCACTCTCGATGATCTGCCCGCCGATACGAAGTCCTACTTCAAGAGGCTGCCTGGCCACAACACACTACGTATGATCTTAGCTAAACGGACCATTCTTGTTGAGGGTCCGTCGGACGAGTTGATAGTTCAGAAAGGTTTTCAGCAAACCCACGGCACGCTTCCGCTTCAAAAAAGTGTGGAAGTAATTTCGGTGGGCACCTCGTTTAAGCGCTTTCTCGATATCGCCAAACGACTGGAGCTTCAGGTCAGCGTCGTCCGCGATAACGACGGGGACGCAACAGGAAAAATTGCTCTCTTTGACGACTATGCTGAGGCCGCCAATATTCAAGTTTGCATTGACGCGGACAACACCGCGAACACATTGGAACCGCAACTCATCAAAGCCAATGGGCGTGCCAAATTGAACATGATGCTAGGGACGGATTTCGCCACAGACGTCGAACTGAAAGACCACATGCTGGCGAACAAGACCGACACGGCGCTGACGCTCTTCGAACATGCCGAGGCGTTGATTATTCCGGGATACATACAGAATGCTATCGGATAACCGCATTATTCTGGCTTCAGCTGGATCCGGCAAGACCACGACGATTGTCGAGGAAGCCTGCCGGGTTGAAGGGTGTCGCTCAGCCCTGATTACCTACACACAGAACGGTCGGGCCGAACTGTCGGACAAGGCCTATGAAATGTTTGGAGCGATACCCGCAAATGTGAAAATCAACACATGGTACGCGTTCATCTTGCAGCATTTCGTTCGCCCGTTTCAAAACCACCTCTATGAAACCAGAGTCTCAACGATCAATTTCAAGCGGGGAAGAACGGCACGTGGGGTCAAGAAGGACCAAACGAATCGTTTTTTCTTTTCCAGCCGCGACCGGATCAGGCTCGATAAGGTCACCGATTTCATTTGCGAGCTAATCAAGAAAACCGACGGCCTGCCAATCCAAAGATTCGAAAAGATCTTCGACCATCTTTACATCGATGAAGCTCAAGATCTCTCTGGATATGACCTGGAATTGATTGAAATTCTCCTTCAGTCTTCGACCCGAATCACGCTCATTGGCGATCACCGCCAAGCGACTTTCTCCACCAATGACAATCCGAAGAACAATGCCTATTGGGGGCCAAGGATCGTCAACAAGTTTGAGGATTGGGCTAAGGCGGACCTGGCAAGCATTGAATATCAGACCCATTCAAATCGATGCATTCAAGCCATATGTGACTATGCGGATCAGTTTTACCCTGACTTTCCGAAAACAGAATCACGCAATGAAACTGTCACTGATCACGATGGTATCTTTGCGGTCGAATTGACCCAGATTGATGCTTATCAAGACCACTTCAATTCTCAGCCCCTGCGTTACAACAAGCGAACCGGGGATGTTGCCGGGCGGCCCATGAACTATGGGCAGGTTAAAGGGATGACGTTTGACCGGACGCTGATCTATCCGCACGGGCCTTTGTTGAAATACCTGAAAACCGGCGATCTGAAAGATGCCGGCAAAGAGCTGCCTAAGCTCTATGTGGCAGTAACCAGAGCGCGTCAGAGCGTGGCGTTTGTGGTCCCAGATGGATTCAAGCCGGCGCACGTCCAACTATTCAGATTCCCACCGAGATAATAGTAACCATTGACGATTTGCCGTTTCCCGTGTCTTTTTGCGACTCATGCGGACGTGGTGGAATTGGTAGACACAACGGACTTATGAAAATTGAGTGCCCCGTTGGAAACATTGGGTGCAGAACTGCTCAAATTCGGGGAAAGCTTCCAGCCTGGCTGATGCCAATCCCGAGCCAAGCCCCTTTCAGGGGAAGGTGTAGAGACTAGACGGGCAGCGCCTACGGCCGTAAGGCTAGGGTGAAGGGATAGTCCAGACCACAAACGCCGGTTGGTGGCGGCGAAAGCCGAAGTGGTATGAAAATCCGTTGGCCGAAAGGCCGTGGGGGTTCGAGTCCCTCCGTCCGCACCAAATTTACATCAACATTTTTCAAGTCGTGGGTTGCAGGGTTGGTTGTACCGCACGGTCACCGTGCCGGTATTTTCCGACGTGAACGCCACAGACTGTGTTCCTTTGGGAAATCTGTAGCGCGTATTCACTCCGTCGTTACCGTCGAGTGGCTGCGTGGCAAACGGTGTGCCGCTCGCATCATGCGTACGGTAGTATTGTATGCGTAGTGATACTCCTGCCCCAGGGAGAATTGCGATGCGTGAAGCACCGACGACCTTTGTTCGCTGGCCTGCAAACATATGCATGCGCCAGCAGCCAGCGGTGCGGATCTCTGCCGCATGCTGAACGTCTGGACATTCCACTTTTACTGCCGGTTTTACTGCCGGCACGCGTCGAGTGGTTCGTCTACTGTCACTATCCGAGCCCGAACAATTACGAAAGAAAAGGACACCCAAAATAAGAATTGCGACAATAGCGATTATTCCCCTAATAGAAAGACCAACAAATCCACTCCGTTGAGGCTGTTGATCGTTAGTCAATTCTTCCTCCCTTTTTGAAAGTACTTATTAGAATGTAAATATTGTACTTATCTATATATATAGACTGACAGTTTGACAGCATTTTACTGCCATTTTGGCAGGTTTTGTCTGCCAGGTTGGCAAAATACAACTGCCATTTTGGCAGTGTGAGACCCAATGGCAGGGTGACTGCCATTTTGGCAGAGTGTCTGCACTTAACGTTTCTTCTGAGTTTTTTGCTTGTACAAAACAACAGTTTGGACCCACTTCATGGTGGTTCTCAAATCCCCTCTTTCATTTGTTTCAATCAACCCTTTGTCGAGACCAACCACTCTTGCCCGGTAGACGGTGCGCTCACTCATTCCAGTGAATGCCGCAATCTGTTCTTTGCTCTGTGAGCACCAGGGATGTTCGGGAGAATGTGACAGCTGGTGAACACTGTCCACAAAGATGTATTCATTATTATTCAAACCGAGCTCCACTCGTATCGGGTGATAAATGGTAGTAAAGCGCGGCACCATCGAGTATCCTTTCCCCTCCATTGCCTCACCGATTGATTTCATATCACTCTATATTTTCAAAATGAAATGGATACCAAGCAAGTCAACGTAGATTACTGACTTCCTTCCCCACTCGTATCTTCGTATTCTACCGCACGGTCCGTTTCTGTCACCTGTGGACTACTCCCCCCACCTGTGGATTGTTCATTCTCTTGTGGCATGTGCCTCGGCGCTTCAAGTGCCTTCAGTTGAGTTTCGAGAACGCCGACCATATGGCTCGAATTTGTGAGCTGTGAAATCATCTCTTTTCGCTCTTCCACCATCTGACCGATCACTTGCTCCTTGGCCTTGTTGCCGATCGTCAGATTGAGGTTCTCATGCTCAAGCTCAGTGATCCGCTCCTCTAACCCGTCGGACACCTGACCGGACGTGTCCTGACGTGACCGGTCATGTCCTGTCACGACCGGACGTGTCCTGACATGACCAGACCTGACCAACGACTGCAATTCTGCGATTCGCCGCTCAACAGAAGCACGGTTGACCATGTAGCGGTCAGCAACTTCCGTGTCAGCCAGGACACAATCAAGGTGGCCATTCTTGCAGTAGCGGCGGATTGTCCGGTCAGACCGAGGCACCTCAGCCTCAGCAAAGAGAGCAGAGGTTTCCTCTATGGTCAGGTCATGTCCGGACATGTCCTCAAGCGCTGGTCCCTCCTCATGTTCCATTCCCTAAATCGTATCATGCCCCGCTTCCGCCAGCGGGAGATATGCACACCGATATGGTAGACTGCCGGCACTTATCAGATAGCAATGTTGCGTATGGAAAAACCTACACATCGGTTGTATCACGTCCGCGAATACGAAACCGAGGACGGTAAGAAAAAGGGGAAGTTCACTGAGCTCGGGGCGTGTTGGCCAAACAAGGACGGCAAGGGATTTAGTCTGTCCGTAGATGTCCCGGCGGCACTCATTCCAGGGGAAAAATACCTGCTCCGGGAAGACAACGAGCCGGAAGCCAGTTCTTAGATTTCCGGACACAGAAACTGTCGGTGCGGCAGCAAGCAAGCTTGATACACCCGCCGCACCTGATGATGGCATTGCGTACCTACGCGTTGAACGCATTGAAAGAAAGAGGACTTGGCGTCATAGATGACGATTTAGCCGGCAGACGAAAAAAGTGTTATAATACAACCCAATGACCAAGCTACTCGAACAAGCGATTGAGCGATTGCGAGCCCTTCCGGATGAAAAGCAGGAAGTGGTCGTGGAGTTCATCACTGACCTCATTGGGCATGACCCTGCCGTGTATCAGCTCTCTGAAAACGATGCAGCCGAGGTTGCACGCCGGCTCGAAGAAACCAATGCCGCTTCCGTCTCTCATGATGCCGTCGGGCGATTTCTCAACAAACGCAACGCATGAAAATCATTTGGCGTCTCGCGGCGCAGAATGATCTTACCGGCATCTCTGATTACATCGCTGAAGACAACCTGCATGCTGCGCGGTTTGTGGAAGCGCGCATCTATCACGCGGTCAGTCACCTGGAACAGTTTCCCAATACCGGACGACCCGGTTACGTCGCTGGCACCCGCGAAGTCGTCGTGCCTGGCTTCCCGTACATAGTTGTTTACACACACCAGCTGGATATGGTGACGATCATCGCCATCGTTCATGGTGCGCAGGATCGGCCTTAGTTGGCATCCTTGTTACCTGAATGCCGGAATTTGCCACCTCAGCGTCCCAAAATCGAAGCGAACGGGCCAAAATCGTAATTGATGTATTGGTTATCAAAAACCTCTCAAAACTCGAAGGTTCTGGGAGGGGGTTTTTGATTCATCAAGTGGCGCGGAAAACTGTAGCGAAGGGCAGGGGAGTCCAAAACGACCGTTTTTGAACCCCTACCACCACGAGAGTTGGGCATCCGTAGTCTGAAATCTTCCCATGTCCGCTTCCGGGGGTAGAGCGGACGTACTTGGTGTTTTCCGCTGATGTACGCTTATAGCCACATCCGGACAATCTCGGTCCCAATGAGCAATTGCTCAGGCCTCCTGGCCGCTCGGCGCTTTGGGCGACGGTTCTGGTGGAACTTCGTCCCGCTCCTCGCCATTCGGCCGGTGCGCGCGGAAAAATATCGCATAGAGCGCCGGCACCACGCCCAAAGTGAGGATCGTGCCAACACCCAGGCCGAACATGATCACCACCGCCATGCCGTACCAAAGGTCACCACCGAACAGCATCAACGGGATCAGACCGAGGATGGTGGTCATCGTGGTAATCAGGATCGGGCGAAGACGCTTCACGCCCGCGGACAAGATGGCGTCCCAGATCGTGGCCCCGGATTGACGCTCGATTTCGATCCGATCGATCAGAACGATGGCGTTGTTGATGATGATGCCGGCCAGCGAGAGTATGCCCAGCAGACCGGTAAACCCGAACTTGGATTGCATGATCAACAATCCCAGGATCGCACCGATCAGGGAAAGTGGAATGGTCAGGCCGATGATGGCGGTGCGACGGAGCGAGTTGAACTGCCAGATCAGCAATACGAAGATCGCCGCCAGTGCGATCGGCATGTTTCCCAGTAGCGCAGAATTAGCCTCACCGGCGCTCTCCAACTCACCACCGAGTTCGATCCGGTAGCCCGCCGGCAGCGAGCGGCGCACCGATTCCAGTGTGGGCACCATCCCGGCGTGCAGGTTTGTTGCCAGGAGCGTCGTGTGCCGCGCGGTCAGGGTCAGCGTCCGTTGAAGATCGCGGCGCCGGATGCGGCTGTCGTCCCAGCGGCCATCCAGTCTGGCAATTTGCAGAAGCGGCACAGCCTTTCCGGTGGTCGCGGAAAAAACGCTCACGCTCAGCAACCGGTCGAGCGTGAAGCGCAGCTTCGAGTCACCGCGCAAAACGACAGGAATGATGTTATCGGCTTCGCGATAATCCGTAACGCGGTCACCGGAGAAAAGAAAATTGAGAGCGTTGGCGATCTCGGTTGATGTAACGCCGGCGCGGCGGGCTTTCGATTGGTCGACCTTCACGATCAATGTGAGCGTACGGTTCTCCCAGTCGTCCTGCAGCACCGCAAGTCCGCCGATCTTGCGCAAGCCCGCTTTGAGCTTCTCGCTTACATCGCGCAGCACCTGCGCGTCAGGGCCAACCACACGATACTCCACCGTGCCAGGCTCCTTGGCGCCCAGGAACAGATCTTTGACTGCCGCTCGGACATTAGGTTGCCGCTCGAGGAAGTACCTGCGGAACCGCGCCATTACCACGGGCAGGTCTTTGTTCGACCTGGTGTTGATCAGTGCGTAGGCCCGATTGCCATCGGGATCGATGGGTGAGAGCGCAAGAAAGAAACGCGGACCCCCATAGCCGACATACATCGCCGACAGGGTGACCTCAGGGTTCTGCTTTTTGTCCTTCAGCCAGGCTGAAAATTCCCGGACGACCTTGTTGGTCTGATGGCTGCTGGCGCCCGCGGGCAGGTCGATGTTGACTTGGATCTGGTTGCGGTCGCTGGGCGGCATGAATTCCACCGGGATCAGCGGAAACAGCATCAGCGCGCCAACAAAGGCGCCGACGACACAACCCATGAATGGGTACTTGAACCGCAGCACCGTCGCCAGGAGACGCCGATAGCCCTGGTAGAATGCACCCTCAAATGCGGCGTCCTCAGCGGCCCCCTTCGCCCTCGGTTTGACCTGCACAAAAAGGTAAGCGAAGAGGGGGGTCGAAAACATCGCCAAGAACCAGGAGCACAACAGCGTTATCAGTACGACCGTCGCCAGCGAACGCATGTACTCGCCAGTGACATTGTCAGCCAGCAGCAACGGCGAGAAGGCGAGGATGGTCGTGAGCGAGGACGTTAGAAGCGGCACGGCGAGCACACGTCCGGCCTCTATACACGCCTCTCGCCGATCGATGCCGGCCTCAAGACGCCGCTTGATGTCTTCGGCGATAACGATGCCGTTATCGACCAGCATGCCCAGGGAAATGATGAGGGCGGCGATCGACATTCTCTGCAACTCGACGCCGCTCAGCCGCATGATGATGATCGCCAACAACATGGTGAGCGGTACCGCCGCGCCCACGATCAAACCCGTACGCAGCCCAAGGAAGACTATGACAACCACAAGAACGATGGCGATGGTCTGATAGAGATTTGAAGAGAAGTCGGCGATTGCAGAGGCAACCCTGGTCGGCTGAAATGTCGCCGTGTGGAGCACGTAACCCCACGGCAAACCGTTTTGCAGAACGCTCACCCGCTGGAGCAGCCGCTCGCCGAAGGCCACGATATTCCCGCCCTCAATCATGGAGATCGCGATCACGATCGCCGGTTGGCCGTTGAAGTAGGCAAGCTGGTTTGGCGGATCGACCGTGGCGCGCCGAATGACGGCGACGTCGCGCAGATAGGCAACCTGTTTGCTTTTAGGAAGATAGATCACCGTGCTGCCGATATCGGGCACGCTTGTGTAGGAACCGGTCGGCTCGACCAGGATTTCGGTGCCGCGGCTGGTGATGACGCCGCCGGGCCGGATTATGTTTTGCCGCTGTAGCGTCTGGATTAGATCAGCCGGGTTGAGACCATACTGTGCCAGGCGGGCGCTCTTGAATTCGAGAAAGACCCGCTCCTGCGGCGTGCCGGAGAGATCCACTTTTTTGACGCCGCGGACCGCGTTCAGCTGGATGCGCAGATCGCGTGCGGTTCGCCGCCACTCAGCATTGCTGAAACCCGGGGTCTTGGTCAGCATCAACGTCGTAACGGCGACCAGACCGTAGTCATCGTTCACGTCGGGTCCGGTCGTGCCCTCCGGCAGCTCGGACTTCACATTCGTCATCTTGTTGCGGAGGTTCTGCCAGATCGGCGTTAGATCGAAATAACGGTCGTAGAGCTCCACGGTGATGATCGAAACCCCGGCCTTGGAGGTCGACTTGATTGTCTTGACCTCCGGGATCTCGCGGATCCGCTCCTCAAGCTTGCGCGTGATCAAGTCTTCAACGCGGCGGGCGGACATCCCCGGATATCGGGCCGTGACCTGCGCGCCCCGGATCGTGATCGTCGGGTCTTCAGAGCTTGGGTAGTTGAGGAATGTGAATGCCCCGCCCAGCAAGATGCCGGCAACCAGGACAACCGCCATTCGGGTTCGGTTCAGCGCAAATTCGGTGATCCCCATGACCGAGCGCTCAGCTTCCCGAACCAGGTCGCCGGGCGAGCAATTTGACCTTCAGGCCGTCATGCAGGAAAGCGACGCCGGCGGTCACGACAAGCTCCCCGGCTTTCAGGCCGCTGCCGATCAAAACGTCGTTGCCGCGAACGGCCGCGACCTGAACGGCGGTTTTCTTCAGTGTCGAAGTGGCTTTGTCAAAGACAAATACATACGCCTTGCGGGTTTTCGTTTGGGTCGGCACCAGGGCGGAGACCGGTACCGCAAACGCTGTCTTGAGGCCCGGCACACCCAAATTGAAGCGAATCTCCGCCGACATCCCCGCGCGCAGTTCCGGCGACGGGTTCAGCAGCCGCACGGTCACCGGGAAGGTGTTGCCCTCCCCGCCGCGCGAGGCGATCTCGTCGATGCGGCCCTCCACCTTCAGATTGGGCAAGGTCGGAAAGGTGACCACGGTTTTCTGGCCGCGCTTGAGCTGGTTGACCATGGTGTCCGGCACGTTGACCGCGACCTCCATGTCGCCGTTGCCCTGGATCTCCAAAACGGTCTTGCCGGAGCCGACGACCTGGGCCGGCTCGACATCGCGCTTGGCGATGACGCCGTCGAAGGGCGCCCGCAATTTGGTTTTGGTGAGGTCGCGCTTGGCCAGCGAGACTTTGCTCTCGGCCTGCCGGACGCCTTCCACCGCGGCCTCGTAATCCGCCTTGGCCCTTTCGAAGGCGGTCTTCGATTCGACCTTCTTCTCGTAGAGCGTCTTCTTGGCCTGGTAAGTGGACGTCTTGTCGACCAGCGCCGCCTTGGTCCGGCGCAGCTCCGCCTCCACCGATTCCAGGTTGAGCTGATACTGCCTGGTATCGAGCGTCGCCAGTACCTGGCCCTTCGTCACTTTTTCGCCGACCTTGACCTGCACCGAAGTGACGTTGCCGCCGACCTCGAATGATAGCGGCGTGACGTTGACCGCCTGAACCAGCCCGGATATCCGCCGCACCTGGACGGCGGCCTGCGGCTGCACGGTGATGGTCTTGACGGCGCGGATGGCCGGCGGCGCTTTCTTGGGTTCTTCACCGCATGCGGTAAGCAGCATCGCGGCCGCCAGCAAGTATGCCGGGCGCCTGAAGGCTCCGGTGACGGTCAGCTTGAGGGGCACGAGCAGTCCTTTCGCGGTCGCATCGCGGGACTTAGAAACAGGACATACAAAGGATACTTCGCATTACGAAGATGCGGCAATACCGGATGACGCGCCGGCGATTTTGTGCGAGCCCGGCTAGAGCCCCAGAAAGAATTGAATGACGAAGGCGTTGGTGATGTCGACGAAGAAGGCGCCGACCAGCGGCAGGATGATGAACGCCGTCGGCGCGGGGCCGTGGCTCTTGGTGACCGCGGTCATGTTGGCGATCGCCGTTGGGGTCGCGCCGAGAGCGAAGCCGGCGAAACCGGCGCTCAGGACCACGGCCTGATAGTCGCGGCCCATCAGAGGAAAGAACACGAAGAGGATGAAAAGGACGACCGCAATCACCTGTGCGCCGAGGACGATCATCAACGGCCCGGCGAGATCGGCGATCGCCCAGAGCTGCATGCCCATGAGCGACATGGCGATGAAGAGCCCGAGCGAGAAATCGGAGACCACGGCCAAGGCTTTGGTGCGGGCGGGCCAGTGCATCCTCGGCAGGAGGTAAGGCACCGTGTTGGAGAGCAGGATCGCCACCAGCAGGCAGGAGACGAAGAGCGGCAGCTTCAGGCCGGCCGCCGCGAATGCCTGGTTGAGGAAAAATCCGATGATGATGGCGACATGCAGCACCAGGATTACGGCCATGATGCTGATGTGATTGATCTGCTCGGTCTCTTCGTTCTCATGCGGAATGCCGACCATCAGGCCGTCGGGTGCGGTGTCCGCGATCTTGTGCCGCTTCAGCAGGAGCTTGGCGATCGGCCCGCCGAGCAAGCTGGCCAGCACCAGCCCGAGCGTAGCCGCGGAAATGCCGATTTCCAGCGCGTTGGCAACGCCGTGTTTGGCCGCTATCTCCGGCGCCCAGGCGATCGTGGTGCCATGCCCGCCGATCAGCGAGGCCGAGCCCACAAGCACACCGACCGCGTTGGGCTGTCCGATTGCCTGCGCCGCCAGCACGCCGATGCCGTTCTGAAAAACGATATAGGCAAGCGTCAGCGCCAACAGGATCAACAGCGGGCGTCCGCCGGACAAGAGATCTGAGATGCGCGCGTTGAGACCGATCGAGGTGAAGAAATAGACGAGAAGCACATCCCGCGTTTCCAGTTCGTATTTGAGCTCCGCGCCCGCCACGAGGAAGATCGCCAACCCGACAAGTGCCGCGATGATCCCGCCGGTTACCGGCTCGGGGATGTTGTAGCTGCGCAGGAAACCGATATGCGCGGTCAGCTTCATGCCAATGAAATAGACGACGATGCCGATCGTGTAGGCGAGGAAGGAGGGGACCGTGATGATGTTGTTTTCCACCTAGTTTCCTGTGTTCAGTGATCGCCAGCCGGCTGCGCGGGCAAACGTTGAGTATTGTCAATCATACGCGATCGGCAAAGGCGTAAACCCATACCGGATTTGCCCGGTCGGCCCGGTGATGGAAACACTCTCTGCCGCTGCAGGAATCGAAAGGTCCACCATGCTGCTACAACTTGGTATCGGAGCCCTCGTCGTATCGCTCACCGTCGTGGTCGAGGCGGCCTTCATCGGCGGTGCGATCCGCGTGCTTGTCCGATTGGGCCCGTGGCTCGGCTCACCGCCGCATACACGCAAATCCATCATGGCACTCGTCGGCGTGACGCTGTGGCTTTTGGCGGCGCTCACCGCCTGCGTCTGGATCTGGGCGGCCGCTTTCATCAGCGTCGGCGCGTTCGACGCTCTGGAGCCGGCGCTCTATTTCTCCGTCGTCGCCTTCACGACACTTGGTTTCGGCGACGTCACGCTTCCTGAGACATGGCGCCTATTGTCGGGCGTATCCGCCGCCAATGGGTTGCTGCTCTTTGGCTTGAGCACGGCCGTCCTGGTGGAGCTCCTGAGAGGACTGCGACAAGCCCATGGGGATCAGTGATAAACCGACGCATAGCGAAGCATCGCCCGGGCCCAGCATTGAACCATTTGTCGTCGAGACTGTCGTCGTCGAACCGCTGGTGGCATGTCCGGTATGGGTCAAAAGCAGACATTCCCGGTGACTGAGGTTACGTCCGCTTTTAGTGGCATAGCGGAAGTCGTGCCCACAACGAACACGGGATTGAGGTCCCTAGAAGAGGATCCAATCGCTCAAGGTTTTGGCTGGTGTTTTGACACAGGTCGTTTACGACCGCTTTTAAGCACCCACCAACACGAGAGTTTGGCATTCGTAATCCCCAAACTTTTCATGGTCGCATTCGGGGGTAGAGCGGACGAAATATCGCAGATAGCAGACAATAAGCGTGAGTCGCACAATAAATGATTTGCGACATGACACGGAATAGACGGCTCTACCAAGCCAAATTCTCAGTCGTAGGAAATAGTTGAGATCTGCGGTGTTTTGGGGTCAATCGACGCTAACACAGCATCAACGATCGCAAGTCGAGTATTGAATTCCACCGGTTCGTAAATCAGGTCATCACTCATTCTCATATGTTAGCACAATTCCTGCATTACCTCTCACTTCTCTACCCGTCTGATCACCGGCGCACACCGTCGATGTAGACGGTCTTGCCGTCTTCAGTTTCCCAGGGCGCGGACAAGACATTATCGGCGTGCTCTGCAACGACGTGTTGATTTGAGAACAGAACAAAGCCCGGCAGAGGTCGCTTCATTGGCCCAAGATACTTTTGTGCCAGCTCTTGGAAACGTTTCATGTGGCCAGGGGTAGTGGTCACGAAGAGGACACGGAAGGTTTCAAAACCGAAGGGGTCGCGCATCGCGCGACGTGACCACGCATTCGCGTAGATGACATATTTCTTGAGGATAGAAGATCCTCGAAAAAACGAATCGGTCTGCTGGATCTCAGCACTTGGCTCAACGGTTTCGGTGTCGCGGTCAATCTCGATTGCGAAGTTCGCAATGCTCTTGCCGTCCGGCTGATCTGCGTACCGAAGCTGGACAAGCTCGTCCGGTTCGATGCCGCGTTGTGATCTCTTACCAAGCCACTCTACCGGTGTGTCAAAGCTCATAGGCTTTGGACGATCATACCGGCGGTCGTTACGAGTTAGGAGGATATCAAGCGCATCCCCGTAGGTGATGTGTTCATGCTGGCGCGCCGAGATCTCACAACGCACCATAAAATCGGTCGTTCCGAGCATGTGCTCGATGCTCTGTGGCCTAAGTCGCTCGTTTCGCCGGGACCAGTTGGAGTACGGAATGTCGAGCTTGTAGCGTTCGTTGACGACGTTGACACCTGATTTCGTGATCGCGAGGGCATGTGAAGACGAACCGGCACCGGGCCGGAAAAGCGATACTTGCGATGTTGGTTTATCGACTAAACCAACATCGAAGAGCGCAGTACAGCGCCTCGATAGCTTCTGCTGTGAGCGGTGCGGAAACAGCGAGTAGATCTGCTTCTTCGCAATCAGTCGGCGGCGAAAGGTATGAAGTAAGATCTCGTGGTCATCATTGGTCAGCTCGACGTTGGGAACGTCTGAGCCCGTCTTTCTCACAAACTGTTTTCTCCGTCTGGCCGCCACTGCATGCATACTCCCATTTTACTGCAAAAAGGGATCCTCGTCCTCCTCGCCATCTGTTGAGTCATGTTCGTAGACGGGGCCATACGGATGCTGTTCTACGAGACGCTTAAGGTTGGTGAACCTGGCGCGGATGGTGTCGTTCACCTTTTTAAGCGCATGCGTGTACTCACTCGAAATTGAGACGCGCTGTTTGAAGTCTGCGACACGCTCCGGGTGCTTCCGATACGGTACGGGCGCGCGGGTCACTACCGGCTGAGGATCTTCACGCATGATTTTCGCGATCGTGTAGCCGGCGTCCTGGTCAGCGATCGCCGAAGTGTGCCGGTGACGCTGCTGCTCAATCGAAAAATTCTGTGTCGGGAGGTTTTCGTAGACCGGGATGTAGGTCTCGCTCTCGCCCTCTGAGCCGCCCACCGCGTCAACGGTGCCGGTGGTGTCCACAGAGCTCGACGCTGACGTAGTGGCCTCCGCCGAGCTCTCAGTGGGGTCGCTGAATGAACGGCTTTCACCCACGGCCGCTCCACCGTCGCCGTACATGGCGGTGAGCACATCGCCAGAGAATGTGACGGTAGACCCGGAACCGATGCTGTCAGAAACGCCTTCGCTATGCATCGAAATCTCGGCATGTGCCCAGTTCTGGGACCGGTTGCGCACCAGCACCTTTTCGACACCGACTGCCGTTGGGCGCACCATCGAAGGCACTGCCTCCTCAAGATTATAGCCGCCTCTCGGCATCACATATTTGCTCAACACTTCCGCATCTTCAGCACCGGCGCCAAACACAAATTTGGTTTGGCACCCCCCCATCACGCCCCTGTAGATGCTCTCACCCTTCTCGATTAATTGACCTAAATCCTGCACCGACAACGTTAGATGCAACCCGTACTTGCGACACTGTCGCAACAAACTCGGCACGTCCCCAGACAAATACGATTCAGCTTCATCAACGATCAGATGGAACGGCCGCGAGACATCCACCTCACGCCGGAGCGAGGAAGCGACCATGTTGTTGATGAGGAGCTTGCCGAGCGTCTGTGCGGTCGCTGGCGTAAACCCCTTCCGCGAAGCGAGATTGATGAGCACGATGTCGCCTTCTTCCATGCATCGGTAGAAGTCGATTACCTCGTCATTCTGCCCCATCATTTCGCGGATGTAGTAGGACTTCATGAACTTGTAGATGCGGCTGAAGGCACTGCCGAAGCGGTCTTGAAAATCCCGGTCGTTGAATTGTTTGATGTCCTCCCAGGCATCCTCTTGGATGTGGTCGGGCAAATCGCTTGCGACGTACTCGCGGTAATCTGACCGGCTCACCGGCAAGAGATTCATCGCTTCAAGAAGGGTCAGACCCTTCACCGAAGCAGCAAAGAGAACGGCGGAAAGAAGCCGTTGGTAGAGCGGCATGGCGTTTATATTTTCGCCGCCCCATGCCTGAGAAAATCCCTCAAGCACGTAGTCGATGTTGTCGCTGATTTCGCGGAGATCACCAGTCTCCGAGACGAGCGGGTTGAAACCGACACGCCACTGATCGGCGGATGGGTCGATAATGTGGATGGTGCGTTTCTTGTCGTACCCCTTACGCGCAAGCCACTCGACATGGGCGTCATACAAACCGCCATGTGGGTCGATGAGACAATACCCTGTCCCGTTGACCGTGTGCTGACGCAGGATGTCAGTGAGCAAGGTCGTTTTGCCCGTACCGGAGATCCCGAACAACGCTGCATGATGCTTTTGCGCACGCGCTGACCACCGAACACGCTCCTTAGAAACGCGGTTCGTGCCAATTTCAAGCGAGTACTCTCTCCATCGAATGGACGTAGGCACGTTACACCTAATGGTTGTAAAATTATGAAACTATGGTATAATCCTCGCGGCCGTTCGGTGACTTCAATCTAGCGAGAAATCCGCTTGCTCAAAGCTGGTTTCTCACACTGGATTGAAGAGGAACACCCACAATGACGTTCAAAATCGAGAACGCCAAGACTGTATGGTCGGAGCTGGATCCTGTCACAGACCTGATGATCAAATACTGGCGCGGCAAGCATCGTGAGTTCGGACGCGACAGCGCCATTGGCATGATGCCGGACCCGTACTATCTCGATCGGGTTGCGAGACGTATCACCTACGCGGCAATCGTGAGCGGCGGGGGGCGTGCGTCCGACTTCGAGATGATCTACTGGGCGATCTACAGCGGCCTCCTCCTGGAAAACAAAGCGCGGACGGATGACCACCGGAAACCCAAATCTTTTCCAGGCGACATGGCAAATGTCCTGCCATTCAAAAAAGTTGCGTGATGCGCAACCAAGAGCGAGCCCTCCGGGGTTCGCTCTTTCACTTTATGTGTCGATTTCACTTTCTCGGCGTTCGTAGATACCGTCCACCCCACCGAGAACATCTTCTACTAAGTCAGGCGGAACTTCCTTGAGGTTCTCTTTGAGATACTCCTTCATCTCCGCTTTTTCCTTGGCAAGCGCGGCGAGCTGTTCCACCCGAAATGTTGACAGCTCGGCAGTCTCCATAATGCGCGCCTTCTCCTTGTCTACCCTAGACCGGGTTTTGTCCTGCGCGTCCTGGAGCTCTGCTTGTTTTTTCGCGTTCGCGATGGCGTCTGCAACCTCATCGGTTTGCCTCGTCCGTGAGAACCCACAGAAGCTGTGCTTCCGCTCTTCGAAGTGCCACGCCTTAAAGAACCCCAAAAAGCCTGCCTGGTCGGTGATACGGGCGTTCGTATTGACGAAAAACGCGTAGTAGGCCGTCTCGCCCGGCTCCACGAGATCAACCACCGTGCCGTTCTCGCTCGTGCTATTCGCTATTACCGTGCCTTTGGCTTCTACGCTTTCGATGTCAGCCGCGAGACCCCCGGATAACCGATACCCAAGCACGCGACCTGGACCGACAGGCCATATGTTTTTTTGTTGCTCCCAACTAATATGAAAACCATTCTCGACCGGCTGCACCTTGAGCTGAAGATTGCCCTCAACAAAGATGCTCGCCGCATATTTCCGGAGAAGTTCATTCCCATCGGCAATGCACTTGACCAACCAGTTTTCAAGCAAACGGCCGTAGGGCTTCTCGCTCTCGTACGCTTCGATAACGTCAGGAGTTATCAAGGCCAAATTCCTTTGAAGAGTTTTGTCCCGCCACATGCCGACCGCCATATTCGACACATTGGTAATCTTGCATCCGAGGGTCTCGCGGAGGGACTTTACGACCTCCTTGCAAGCATCAAGCGCCATGCTATCCCGCGTGATGGTGGTTGAGCCATCCTCACCCCGCTCGTAACGGTGCAGAGCACCACGCAGAGAGCGTTGGCCTGGAAAACGATCACCAGGCTTCTCGCCTGCCAACCACGTGGAGTCGCTTGATGTGGGGTATTCCAATACGGCGAAATGGCCGTTCTCCTCCAGCCACTGTTGCAGGTCGGTTTCGAGGAATGAGGCGTGCTTGTCCCGAGATTCGGGTTTAAGCATCTGCTCCCGCTCATACATGTCCGGGTCAGCGCGGGCAACGCGATATTCGACATAAACATCCGCCCAAAGGCCAGAGATGGTGGGGATGGTGAATATCGTTGAGCCGCTAAAGCTGAACTTGTAGGCGTAGCGGTCGGCCCAGAAGCTGTACTTATTTACCCACCAAGGAAACACGCGGCCGAGAAAAGTGTTGTGGGAAAACCCGCCTCTTACAAGAGCAGAACCAAAAGGGTCTCTATCCGTCATCTCTGAACTTCCCGAGCCATTGCGTCACCGTTTGCTCTACGGCAACGGTGCGCACGCAATACCGTTTTCGGCATTGTTGTTTAATTTTCCGCGCTTGACCATATGAGTGCGAACTCGGTGCATTTGTTCGTCCCAGGATAGCATTTGACGGCGTGCTGTCCCTGAGGAGCTGGGCAACCACCTGGCCGCGTCCTAGTCCGGTGATGGTGGTCGCAGAAAAGCCGTCAATTTCATTGGCCAGGATCTCAGCATCTCGCTCGCCGACACGGAACGAGATATAGTTTCCGACGTTTCCAAAAATGGCCTCGCGCACCTGGTCGTCTAGCTGATCTAGATACTGATGACCGACCGTCAAAAAGAGCGCAAATTTACGACTTTCCGAGAATATCTGTGTGGTCGCGTCTGACCCAACGCTCTGAAATTCATCGACATAGAGATAGAACGGTTTGCGTTCATCTCTCTTTTTTTCAGCCCGCCCCATCGCGGCGACCTGCAAGCCACTCATCGTGAAAGAGCCGAAATAGTTGGTGGGCTCCTCGCCGAATGTCCCCTTGGGGATTCGTGCGATCAATATTTTCCCGGTGTTGATGATGTCGCCAAAGTCGATCGTTGGCTTCCACGTCCCGAAGGTCTGCCGCAAGGATGGGTGCGTGAGAAATTGGCCGATGCGATTTTGCACCGGGCCGATGGCCTCAGTGAGATATCGACTATCCCAGTCCGCCAACTCCTCTGTGAAAAAACGGAGCACGGCATCGTTCTTGATGCATCGTATGACGCGCGTGCGGTACGCCTCGTTCACGAGCACCAGAGAGATGCTCGCCAAGGTCGGCCGAAGCTCGTCTGAGGCATCGAGGAGCGCCAGGACGATATTCGTCAGGATGTATTGGAGCCGCGTCTCTCCCCAGGCACCGTGCCACAGATGCTTGAAGGTCGAGATGATGTTGTAGCCAATCAGCGCCTTGGCGTTGGCATCGTCTGGCGGCCGGTAAAATGGATTGATGACCGTCCGGTAATTTTTCAAAGTCGGGTCGAGATAAACCACATCCCGAACGCGGTGCGGCGGGATGAGCTCAAGGAGCTCTTCTGCAATATCACCGTGCGGGTCGATGATACCGCACCCTGCTCCTGCTTCGATATCCTGGCGAAGCATCTCCTTGAGCAAGGTCGTCTTTCCCATCCCCGAACGGCCGATCAAATAGAGATGGTAAGCACGGTCAACAGCATCGAGACCGATGCTGCGTTCCCCCCAATGGTCATAGGTGCCGATCTCTACGCGGTGATGTTCCATAAGCCAAAGTCAGCCGCGTGCTTCAGTGTGTCCTGTGATACGGCACCACAAGACCGCCACCCGTCATGCCGTAACGAAAGGTGGCCGGACAACGCACTCAATGCGAGGTGTATGGCTCGCAAATCCAAAATAAGGAGAGAGGATGGCCGGAGGACGAAGCTGACTTTGATGTACCGACCACCCCCAAGAGATCTTTATCGGAGTATACAATCTTAACGAACTAAAAAAGTTTACTATCCCCAATAAGTTGCAGAAACTCCAGTCTTCGGTACACTGCGCCACAGATTGAGATATTGACGCAACCCTATGGAGGATCCTGCAATGCCAAGCCCGAGAGTGGACTTCAAATTCATCCGCACGCATGGCGGCGTGACGTTTGAAGCTGTGACCGCACACTACCAGATGGAGCTCCATAACGGAGGCTCAGACCCGGCGCAAAAAAAGACGCGGTGCCCGTTCCACGATGACCATGATCCATCGCTCAACATCAACTTGGACAAGAAGAATTTTCACTGCTTCCCCTGCGGTGCCAAGGGCAACATCCTCGATTTCATCATGCAAATCGAGCAGACCAAGCTTCGGCCGGCCGCAATCAAGCTCGCGGAGATTTGCGGGGTAGAGACCGCGCCGTCGGACCGGAACGGTACGGGCGCGCGCCGCAAAACACCGCTGGAACGCCTGAAAACGCGTCAGAATGGAAATTCTGACGAGACAGCAAGCAAATTTGTCCAGTCTGAGGATACGGAGCCTGAGGCTGAACCTGAGGCGAATCCGGAACCCGATGCACCGGCATCCGAATTTGAGCCGTACGCGCGGGAGCTCCCACTTGATCCGGAGCACCCGTATCTCAAATCCCGAGGGCTCGAACCTGAGACGATTGGGGAATTTGAGCTCGGATTCTGCAAGGCGGGATTTCAGAAAGGTCGCATTGCAATCAGGCTCCGAGATGTTGACGGCAACCCGCTCGGGTATGCGGGCAGATGGGCAGACGATGAATTGCCTGAAGGCAAGCCACGCTATCTTTTGCCCAAGCATTTCCCGAAGGAAGCCGTATTGTTCAACGCTCACCGCATGGAACCTGGTGGCGTGGTGATGCTGGTTGAGAGCTACTGGTCGGTCTTCCGACTGTACGAACTCGGCGTTCCGGCCGTCAGCCCAATGGGGTGGAGCATCTCAGACCAGCACGTCGAGCTCCTTCAAAAACTCGGCGTGCAACATGTGTTCATACTGTTCGACGGCGATAAGGCGGGCCGCGAAGGCTCCGCATCAGTCGTCGAAAAACTCGTTCGAAAGTTCTACGTGCAGGCACCGGACGTGCCGGACGGATTTAAGCCGCACAAAGCCGATGAGGCTCTGCTTCGTGAGCTGTTGGCAGGATAAGCCAACAGCAACCAATTCGATGCCGAGCAGAAAAACACCCCGCCCGTGGCGGGGTGTCTCTGCGCGGGGCGGCATGAAAAGCTAGTCGCTTTTCGGAGCCGTCTCAGCGGGAGCGTATGCCCCGCTCTTTGCGCGGCGCATGCCGGCGGAAAGGCCATTCTTGAAGCTGTCACGAATGGTGTTCTTGAGATAGTCCGAAACCTGCTTTCGGGTCTCTTCGGGAAGGCCCTGAAGGATCACCGCAAGGTCCTTATCGACGTTTTCGAGATAATACATAAGCGTGCTTGTTAGCGTTGATAATCTCGATCGATAACCCGTAACGAGCTCTCGATCGTGGTGGCAGAGAAACTGACGGAGAGGCTCGGCGGTCAACCCCAAGCGGAGCAAGTGGGTTGACGGCCGAGGGTGGTCAGTACACTGACAACACGTACGAGAGCGAGAACCAGCCACGGCGAATGCCGTGAGCTCGTTTAAAATGTCCCCGCCTCCCAAATGGCGGGGGCTTTTTTGTAAGTGACTGATGCTTTGCATCAGACAAAGGGCGGCGGTAGCCAACCCCTCCAACCGGATGGTTGGAACTCAGTTCCCCCGAGTTGTCGGAAGCACATCGCAGTTCAAAAAATCCTGCGCCTTTAGGTCAGGAATTTTTGTTACGAAGATGCGCGCCCGACCCCGATCCTTTTGGCGATAGCCCGAGTGTGTGTGAATGATCGTCGCGGTAGCAGGTCAGGCGCATACACGAAGTCCAATACGTAAACTCAAATGATAGTGCAGATGATTACGTGTTGGGAAAAGGGTCGGGGTCGGGCGCAGACCGACAACTCGGGGGAACCAGATATCGCAGTTTTCTGCGATAATCCGTCCGGTAGGACTAACGTAGAGGGTACATATCTTGAATTGTACCCTCATATGTACCGCCATTCGCTATGCGAATGAGAAACGGAACCAGCTCATCAGCCACAGGTGTGAGGTGGCAATGCATTCATTCGAACACGGGTTGGGAGAAATGAACGAGGCCAGCGATAGCTGCCGACACTTACACAAAAACTTACACATATCAAAAAGACTGAAAAGTTATCTCTGTAAAAACAATAGTTTAACGATATATACAGAGGACTTAAAATCCGTTTCCCTTAGGGGAGTGCAGGTTCAAGTCCTGCCGCCCGCACCAACACCATCATCGCCGATCATGCGGCGTTATCCGCCCCGTCATATGAAGGACGCCCCATGAGGTTCGGTATTCGCTTCATCGAGTATGTCGGCGATGCGCGCCGGCTGATCGATCTCACCGTGCTGGCCGAGGCGGCCGGCTTCGAGTTCGTATGGTATCCCCACGACCCGTTCATGCGTCATACCTGGGTGATGACGACGGCGGCCGCCGAACGCACCAGCCGCATCAAGATCGGCAGCGTCGGCACCAACCCCTATACGACCGACCCATCGGAGATCGCCGGCTATCTGGCCACACTCGATGAGTTGTCGGGCGGGCGGGCCGTGCTGGGCCTTGGATTGCACACGACTGACATGGTGGAGTGGACGGGCATTCCGGCGCCCGATCCGGTCACCGGGACGCGCGAGGCGGTGGAGATTATCCGCGCGCTGTTGCGCGGCGAGACGGTCGCTTATCAAGGCGAAGCGTTCCAATGGAGCGAGGACTGCTATCTGCGGTTCAAACCGCTTCGATCGGAAGTGCCGATCTATGTCTCCGCCTTCGGACCTGACTACCTGGCCTTGAGCGGCGAGATCGGCGAGGGCTCGCTGCCGATGATCACGCCGCCGGAATCGGCCTCCTACATGGTGCCGAGCATCCTGAAGGGGGCCGCCGCGGCGGGCCGCGACCACGGCGAAGTCGACATCGCCGGCTGCGCTTGGCTGTCGCTGTCGGAAGACCGGGCGGCGGCCGAGGCGCTGCTGCGGCCGATGATCGCCTATTTCGCGCCCTATCTGGAGGACCCGGCGCTGGCCACCGTGGGACTTGGCGGGGCGGATTTCGAGACCATCCGCGGCCATGTTGATCGGGCCGATTACGAGGCTGCACAGTCGGCGGTGACGCCGGATATGTTCGCCCTCGGCATCGTCGGCACGCCAAAGGATGTGATCGCGCGCATCGAGACGCTGGCGGAGATGGGGGTGACGCAGGTCAATCTGGGCGGGCCCATCGGCCCCGACCCCGAAGAGGCGATCCGGCTGATGGGGGAACAGGTGATCCCACATTTCAAAGGGTAGGGGGCGGCAGCTCGCGCGACGGTGCTCGACTTAAGCCTCGCCCATATATTCTCGTGTCAGCGGGACGGCCTCGATGTTCCTGGCCAGTTGGAGTTGGAAATTCATCCAGCCCATGCGGCGAAAGCCCACTTCGCAAGCCTGCAGGTAGAATTCCCACATGCGGCAGAAACGCTCGTCGTAGAGCTCGGCCACCTTGGTGCGGTTGGCCTGGAAGCGCCGGTTCCATTCCTTCAACGTCTCCGCGTAGTGCAATCGAAGGATCTCGATATCGGTGATCCATAAGCCGGCGCGCTCCACGGCGGCCGTGGTCTCCGAGAGCGACGGGGTGTAGCCGCCCGGAAAGATGTACTTGGTGATAAAGGCGTTGGTGAGCCCCGGCGGCTCCTTGCGGCCGATCGAGTGAATGAGGGCCACGCCGCGCTCGGTCATGAGGTCACCGGTCTTCTGAAAGAACTCGTCGAAGTGGCCCATGCCGACATGCTCGAACATGCCGACCGAGACGATGCGGTCGTATTGCCCGTCCTCCTCACGGTAATCGAGGAGCTTGAAGCGCACTTTGTCCGAGAGCCCGGCCTCGGCGGCACGCGCCTGCGAAACGGTATGTTGTTCCTCCGACAAGGTGACGCCGACCACTTCGACATCCGCCATCTGGGCCAGCGTAAGCGCCATCCCGCCCCAGCCGGAGCCGATGTCGAGCACGCGCATGCCCGGCTCCAGCAGCAGCTTTGCGGCGATATGACGCTTCTTATTGGTCTGGGCGATTTCCAGCGTGTCGCCGGGCTTGGCGAAATAGGCGCAGGAATACTGCCGGTCCGCATCGAGGAAGCAATCGTAGAGTTCGCCGCTCAGATCGTAGTGATGGGCGACGTTCGCCATGGCCTTGCCGACGACGTTCTTCTGCTCCGATTTGCGGAAGACCGCCGACAGCTTTGGGTCGACGGCGCGCCCCGTCAGGTTGATGCCGCAGAACTCGATGAAGTCGTAGAGCGTGCCCTCCTCGATGGTGAGGGCGCCGTCCATATAGCCTTCGCCCAAATAGAGATCGGGCTTGAAGAGAAGCTTTCGCATGAGGGTTTGGTCGTGCAGGCGGATCGTAGCATGCGGCCCCTCGCGTGAGCCTTCCAGACGGCGCTCGCTGCCGTCGACATCGATGATGACCAGGCGGCCGGCCTCAACCTTCTGGGCGGTGTGCGCGTCGACTGTCATGGCGTTCCTTGCTGCGGCACAGCTTGCGCCGGATGGGCCGCGATCATACCCCCGGGCGGCCAAACCCCGCAAAGCTTCCCAAAGCCCGCAAAGCTTCCACGGGTGCGGCAAATCGACTTATGATCGGATGGCAGGCCGATCCGGCAACCGGGGCGGCGCAACGGGCATTCGAGGAGCGGCGGTCGCATGGCGGAGTGGGTGGATACTTTCAGGGGCGCGATCCTGGCGGCGGAGTACGATCTGGAAGCGCATATGAACTCGCAGACCTATGTCAGCCGCTTCGATCAGGCTTCATGGTTTCTGCTCTCCACGGTCGGGATCACGCCGGCGGTGATGCGCGAACAGAACCGGCGCGTCGCTATCGTCCGGCAGGGTTTTCAGTATTTGCGCGAGCTGCGCGGCGGCGACCTGGTGGAAATCAAGAGCGGCTTCGTCGCGGTTGGCAAAAAGTATCTGAGATTTCACCACCGGATGTTCAATGCCGTCAGCGGAGAGATGGTTGCGACTAGCGACTGCACCGCGCTGTTGGCCAGTCTGAAGACGAGTAAGACGGTGGCGCTGCCAGCCGCGCTGCGCAAAGCCGCCGAAGGGCACCTGGTCACCTTCAACGTCGCGGACGACTGAATGCGTCGCTGCGCGGCCCCTGACAACATATCTCGGCGCTGCCGCTCATACGGCCGGGACACGGCGCAGTAAGGGCGGGGCGATGGCGCTCATTACCTATATCACGCGTATTCAGTTTGAGTTCGGCGCCATCGCCGAGCTACCTCAGGAGTTGGAACTGCACGGCATCGGACGGCCGATCCTGGTGACGGATGCCGGCGTCGCGGCGTCGGGGATAGCCGAGCGCGTCGCATCGTTGCTGCCGGCCGATAGTCCGCGTTTTGAGGGGGTGCCAAGCAATCCGACAGAAGCGGCGCTGGAAGCCGCGCTGCAGCTCTACCAAGAGAACGGCTGCGACGGCATCGTCGCGCTCGGCGGCGGCTCCTGCCTCGATCTCGGCAAGGCCGCGGCGCTGATTGCGCGCCAGGGTGGGCGCTTCGCCGACTACCAAATCAAGGGCGGCACACGGCGTATCGAAGGCACGGTACCGTGGGTCGCGGTTCCCACGGCGGCAGGGACGGGGGCCGAGGTCGGCCGCGCGTCTTCGCTCACGCTACATACCGGCCATAAGGTCGCCGCGGTCAGCCTCAATATGGTGCCGCGCTCGGTGATATGTGATCCTGAACTGACGCTCAGCCTGCCGCCGGGCATGACCGCCGCAACAGGCATGGATGCACTCAGCCACGGCATGGAGGCCTTCCTATCCAATCGCATCAATCCGCCCGCCGATGCCATCGCGCTCGACTGCGTGCGCCGCGTCGCGGGCAACTTGCGGCGCGCGGTCGAGGCCGGCGACGACCGCGAGGCGCGTTGGCAAATGATGATGGGCGCGCTGTTGGGTGGGCTGACCTTGCAGAAGGGGCTCGGCGCCATGCACGCCATGTCGCACCCCTTGGGCGAACTCGACCTTCACCACGGGACGCTGAATGCGGTTCTGATGCCGGCGGCGCTTCGCTTCAACGCGCCGGCCGTGCCGGAGAAAATCGAGGCGCTCAACAAAGCCGTTGGAATAGGCTCCAGTGAAGATCTCGCGAGTTGGGTTGAGGCTCTAAACGCGGCCATCGGCATGCCCTCGGGGCTCGCCGAAATGGGCGTTGTGGCCAGCGCGATCCCGGAACTCGCCGCCGCCGCTTCGATAGATCATTTGTCGGTGACCAATCCCCGGCCGGCATCGGCGGCCGACTATGAAGGAATGCTGCACGATGCCATGTGACAAGACTAATCCGAGAGCGTCATGACCGCTGCGATCGTCAAGACCAATGCGGCGCTGCTTGAGTTCAAGCTCGACAAACCGGTGGGCGGTTCGGGGGTCAGCGCAATCGACGTACTGGCGGTCGATTTGGAAGATGCCGACGGCGCCACGGGAATGGGGTTCAGCTACGGCCTGCGTGGCGGCGGGCGGACGATGTTGGCCGCGGCGCGCGACCTCCTGACCGGATCCATCGACGGGGCCTCTCCGGCCGCACCAGAAGCGCTCTATCGGGACATGACCGGAGCGCTCAATCGGCTGGGCAGGGGCCCGGCTTATCTCGCGATGGCGGCGGTCGACCTCGCGGTGTGGGACCTTCACGCCAGGCAGCGCAGCGTTTCACTCGCAGTGGCGCTGGGTGGCCGGCCGCGCCCGGTGCCGGTTTATGGATCTGGCGGTCTGCGGCCCGACACGCCGCCTGCCGAGGCGGCGGAGATCGCGCTCAAGCACGTCGAAGCCGGATTCCTGGGAGTGAAACCACGCCTCGCCGGCGACCGCTCGGATGCGGCACGGCTTGGCGCCATGCGGGCGGCATTGCCCGATCACATCGATCTGATGGGCGATGCCAATGAAAAATGCGATCTGGCCAGAGCGCAATGGCTCGCGGGCCTGTGCGGTGAACTCGGGCTCCTGTGGCTGGAGGAACCATTGCCGGCTTATGACCAGGCCGGCTACGAGACGCTGGCCCGGACGGCGCGCGTGCCGATTGCGACCGGCGAACACCTGCAGGGGGCGGTTGAGGCGCGTGGACTGTTCAAGGCCGGTGCTTGCGCGGTCTTCCAGCCGGACCTCGCCATGATGGGTGGAATAACGGAGTGCCTGCGCGCGGCGCGTCTCGCCGAACATTTCGGTATCGCCATCGCACCGCATTTCCTGCCGGCGCTTTTTGTCCATCTCGCCGGCGCCGCGCCGAACCTGACCTGGCTCGAGGATTTTCCGCTGCTCGAGCCATTGTTCGAATTCGACGTCGCCATGGCCACCGACGGCACAATGACGGCGCCTGATGCCCCGGGGCACGGGCTCGCCTGGGCCGGAGACAGTCGGCAACGCTACGCCGCGGAGGATTGAGCGGCGATGCCGGGTGAACGAGGCGCCGCTTTGGCGGGCAGGGTGGCGGCGAAAGGATCAAATGACTGCAATGGCTAAGCGAGCTCAGGGCGGCCCCTTGCGGCTTGTTCTGGGGTTCGTTGCCGGTGGCCTGTTGGCAGCGTTTGTCCTGGGTGAATTGGGCGACCATTGGTGGTTTGGCGGCCTTTTCGCCCATTTCCGCTATCACATTTTGGTGGTTGTGCTGCCGTTTCTGGCGATTGCGATGTTGTCGCGAGCGTGGATCGCCGGCGCAGTAATGGCGATCGTGGTGACGGGGCACGTCTTCCTGATCGTCAACGTGCCCAAAGCGCCTTCCGTGGCTGGTCCGGTGCCGGGCGCAACGCGATTACGGGTCGTCACGCTCAACATCGGCTTTAGCAATCCTGTGCCCGATCGTGCTGTGCGTTACCTTGTGGCCGCCAAGGCCGACATTGTTCTGATCCAGGAAATCGATGGACGGATCGCGTCGTCGATCGCCCAGCTGAAGCGGTCTTATCCTTACATCGCGCCGCCCGACTGGCGGGCGGGTGCGGAGAACATCATTCTGAGCCGCGTGCCGTTCGCGTCGGTGGAAACATTGAACTTCCCGCAAAACCGAGCGACCGCCGTCGCTGTTTCGCTTCGTTTGCAGGGAGCCCTTCTAAACGTAATGACAGTCCATCCCTATCCCGCGATGAGCGCCTTTGCCAATGACGTTCACCGCTCAGCCTTTGAACGTTTCGCAAATGTCGTGCGTGGCCGGTCAGGCGCGTGGATCGTCGGTGGAGATTTCAATGCCACCCCCTGGGCGTCGCGTTTCCGGCGCCTGCTCAGGCGCACCGGGCTACGGCTATCGGGGCTCAGCTATCGCTGGCCGCAAAGCTGGCCGGTGCCGCAGTCTTTCGGGGCTCCAAGCTACTTGCGGATCGGTATACCGATCGATCACGTACTGGTAAGTCGGCATTTCGCCCGGCTCAAGCAACAGAGGGGCCCTTGGGTCGGCTCCGATCATGCACCGCTTACGGTCGATCTCGTGCTGCTCGGCAAGCCGGTGCCGTCGCGGGAATAGCGGCGCTAGGCGATCCGGCGCCTTCCGTAGACTGGACCCGTGTACTTTAGGCTCAGGTGTTGGCGGGTGGATCGAGGACACGCTCTGGTGGGAAGCGGAGCGTGGCCGTCGTGCCTGCGTTCGGCGCGCTTTCCAGCTCCAGTGTGCCGCCATGAAGCTGGATCATCGCGTTCACGAGCGGTAGGCCCAAACCGGTTCCGTCGTGGGATCGGCTCATCGCGCTCTCGACCTGTCCGAATGGCTCCAGGACCGCTTCCAGATGCTCCGCCGAAATCCCGATGCCGGTATCGGCGACGCTGAGCTCGTAACCGCCATCCTTGCTGACTTTGCCCTCGACGGTCAGAGCGCCTCCCTCGGGCGTGAACTTGACGGCATTGGCGAGCAGGTTGATCAGCATCTGCTTGATCAGCCGCTCATCCCCCCACAACAGCGGCCCGTTCGTCGGAAACCGCACCGTTAGGTCCAGATTCTGCTGTTTGATGCGATCCCGCATCAGCGAGAGGCTCATCTCCGCAACGTCGGCGGCGTTGAGGGTGCGCTCCTTGAGCTCAAGACGGCCAGCATCGACTTTCGCCATTTCAAGCAGGTCATTGATGATCGAAAGCAGGTGCCGGCCGCTCTGCAGCACGCTGCCGGTATATTCGCTATAGCGTTCATGGCCGAGCGGCCCGTACATCTCGCCGTCCATGATCTCGGTGAAGCCGATGATGGCGTTGAGCGGCGTCCGGAGCTCGTGGCTGACATTGGCGAGGAATTCCGATTTGGCGCGGATTGCTGCCTTGGCATCGGCGAGCGCATCCTCAAGCCGGTCGTTCTTGGTCCGGACCTCTTCGATCAGCCGCTCCAGCTTGGCCTGGCTGCGCCTCGCCATTTCCTCGGCTTCGAACTGCGCGGTGCAATCGCTGCCGGCACCACGGAAGCCGATAAAGCGGCCATTGTCCTGATTGAATGCCGGGATACCGGAAATGCGGCAGAAGCGGTGCTTGCCGTCGGCGCCGACGATTTCAATCGCCAGTCCACGGAAGGGTCGCCGCGCAGCCAGCGCGTCTCGGAGCGACCGACCGATGACCACGTCATTGCCGAGCTCGACCATATAGGCGCCGATCAGGGTGCGCGAAGGCTTGCCGACCAGATCGGTGATGCGATCGGAGACAAAGGAAATGGCGCCGAACTCATCCGTCTCCCAGACCCAGTCCGATGCCGAAAGGACGAAGTCGTGAAAGCGCCTGCGGCTCTCGTGGTATAGGCGTTGAGCTGCACGGAGTGACTGCGCCAGGTGAGCGGCATCGTCGGATTGCGTCGTCTGTCGCCCGCTGCGCGCAGGATCGTCGGACATTTGCAGACCGCTAGGATCGGGCATCGGGTCCGTCGGCCCGGGCGCATGTCGCGTGCGGTCCCCGGCGCGCCCGGATGGCGGTGGCTTGCTGACGATCTTCGCCCGCGCGCTTGCCTGCGCCCCGGAGCCTGACAGATTGGCCTTGCCCGTGACCCGCACGCGCGGTTCGTGTGCGGCTCTTGTCGTTTGTGGAGCGCCAATATTCGGTGACGCCTGTTCGGCGTCGCGGACCGGTGGTTCAAGGGCTCCGCTCTCTGGCGCGGTTGCGGGCGTTGGCGTTTGCCAATCGTGCCGCGTGTCCGCGTCATCGCCCTTGACGTCATCGGACGCGCCTTCGGGTCCGGTGCTGACTGGAAGAGCCGCGGTGCCAGGGCCTTTTACCCGGAGGCCCGGCCGGGTCGTCTCGATGTTCGGTGGCTTGGTGGTGTCGTCGCTCACGTCTGCCGCCTCACCCGCCGTCTTATCGTCGTCCGAGCGTGCCGGCCGGTTGGCGGCGTCGGTGGCAGTCATGCCGAAGCGCCCGCCGAAGGCTGGGCCAGGACTGTCTGGGCGCGCAGGAATTCGTCATCTTGTTTCCAATAGCGGAGCGCGGCCATCGCAGTTTCGCGAGTTAGCGAGGAGAACAGTTGCGCTACTTTGGGTGTTACCACGGCGCCGAGCGCATTGCCATGCGGTCGGCGGGTCAGAAGGTAGGTTGTTGCAAAATCGCTCTGCTCCATGCCGACAGCCCGGCACAGAACGGCCAATGGCTCGCCGCCCGTATCAAAGACGATACGCCGCGCCGTTCCGGTATCGACGCGGGCACGCTGCGCCAGAGCCGTAACGAAGAGTTGGACTTCGCCGTTACGCAAGGCCCGCAAAATGAAATCAAGTGTCAGCTCGCCGCGATCGGCCAAGCTGTTGACCAGCGCTTCGGCGGCATTCTGGGCCGTTCGGCTTTGTCGTGTGCGCTCGATGGCGGTCTCGGCAGAATCCCGCAGGAAGTCTTCAACCATCCCTGTGTCGACCGAGTATGTCTGCAGGATGTGCTGCCGCAGCGCCGCGGATACCCACCAGAACATACGGTGCGCCAAGGCCGCGGGCAGGTCGTCGCGCTGGACCAGCGGGCGCTGAAATCGATCGACCCGCTTGGACCGCTCAACCAAAAAGTTAAGCGCTTTGCGCGATAGTGACGCGTCGAGATTGTTGATTAGGGTCTCGATGACATCGTCTTCGCCGGTGGCGACGATGGCGTCGGACACAGCTTCACTCAGCGTGCCCCGGCGGGCCACTTGCAGGACGTGCTCGTGGGTCCGTTCCTTGACGATTTGAATGAGGTCGGCATCGCGTAACGTGCCGCTTTTCAGCAGGATCGGCTTCGCGACTTCGATCTCGTCGTTGGCCAGCATGACCACGAGTTCGTGGGGCGCATCGCCGACATCCGCCAGTCGTTCCGACAGGTCGCGGCGGACCTCCATTTCCACGTCGTGGATCAGCTTATGCAGTATATCCGTCATCAGCGCGGATTCGCGCTCGTTCAGACGGCCCTCCGGCGACAGGAATAGATCGGCGATGTTCTCAAAGATTACACGTCGACCGTCGGACGTCTTTTGACGCGCCAACTCAACCAAGCTCGACAATTGCGCTTGAGGTTCGCTCGACATGCCCATCAATCCCCGGTGCGGGCTCAAGATAGTCCACACCAGCTTTCGAAAAGTTAATGAAAGTATTAATAGACGCGCCTATTTGGATTGTCATCTAAAAAAGATGGTGAATCCAATGCTTGGCGAGACTTTCTCAGAGTCTGCATGATCCCCTAAGGAAGCAACGAAATAGTCGTTGCGACCAAACAGCGGTAAACATTCAAAAACGCCGGATAGGGTCGTTAATCATTCGGTTTTGGCTTGGGCGACGGCTGTTCCTTTGGCTCAATCGGGCCGCCCATTTCCTTCCAGGCGCCGAATCCGCCGGCTATATGCGCGACCGGGGTCAATCCCATGTCCTGCACGGCCCTTGTTGCCAGCGCCGAGCGCAGTCCGCCGGCGCAGAAGAACACGAAAGTCTTGCCGCTGGCGAAGATCTCCTTGTGATAGGGGCTCTCAGGATCGACCCAGAATTCCAGCATGCCTCGCGGGGCGTGCAAGGCGCCTGGGATCGCGCCTTCGCGCCATAGTTCGCGGACGTCGCGGATGTCGACGAAGACCGTGTTCTCGTCGCCAAGGCGCGTCTTCGCCTGCTCGGCGCTCAGCGTCTCGATTTCGGCTTCGGCCTCGGCACAGAGCTGCTTGATCCCTTTGGTAATCGCCATTTTTCTCTCTTTTCCCGATCCCTGAATTAGCGAATTCGATCTTAGCGGATAAAGCCTTAAGCCGAAATCCGGGCACGGTCGACGATGGCGGAGGACGAAACGCCGGACGGCAGCACGCCGAATTGGCGCCCGCTTGCACCCTCCAACCGGGTTCGACAGAAGGCATCGGACACCACTTCCGGCGCATGACGCAGCAGCAGAGCGGCCTGAAGCCCGCAGGCCAGTCGTTCGGCCAGTTCGCGCGCCCGGGCCTGGTCGCGTGAGAGTTCCGGCAGATCGTCCTTGAGTGTGTCGACGAAACGATCGTAACGCCGCTCCGTACCGCGGGAGGCGTCCAACTCGGCCATAACCACCTCGTCGCAGCCGGGATGGCGCTGGAGCGCGCGTTGGATGTCGAGGCAGACCACGTTCCCAGTACCCTCCCAGATGCCGTTGAGGGGGGCTTCGCGATAGAGCCGCGCCATCGGCAGTTCCTCCACGTAGCCGACCCCGCCCATGCATTCCAGGGTCTCGGCGACGAAGGCCGGGGCGCGCTTGCAGACCCAGTATTTGGCGACCGGCGTCATCAGACGTTCGAACAGCCGGCCCGCTTCGCTTTGTTCAGCCTCGTCGACGGCGCGGGCGATACGCATCGACAGCGCCAACGACGCCTCCCATTCCAGAGCCAGGTCAGCGAGCACGCTGGACATCAACGGCTGGTCGATCAGGAAGCGCTGGAAGGCATGCCGGTGCGAAGTGTGGTGGAGCGCATGGCTGAGCGCCAACCGCATCAGCCCGGCCGAGGCGACAGCAAAATCAAGCCGGGTATGGTGTGTCATCTTGAGGGCGACTTTGATGCCCGCACCTTCCTCGCCCAACCGCATTGCCCATGTTCGATTGAACTCCACTTCGCTGGAGGCGTTCGAGCGATTGCCGCACTTGTCCTTCAGGCGTTGAATGAAAAAGCGGTTGCGCGTGCCGTCGGGCAGGGAGCGGGGAATGACAAAGCAGGTCAGCCCCTTGTCGGTCACCGCCAGCGAAAAGAAGAGATCGCACATTGGAGCGGAGCAGAAATACTTGTGCCCGGAGAGCAGCCAGCCGCCATTCCCATCGGGCTCGGCGCGGGTCGCATTGGCACGCAGATCGGAGCCGCCCTGCTTCTCGGTGAGCGTCATGCCGATGGTGGCGCCGGTCTTCTGGCTGACTGGAATGGGGCGGGGGTCGTATTCGGTCGACAGCGCCGGCGTTTCAAACAGGCCCGCAATCTCCGGGTCCAGGCGCAGCGCGGGTATCGCCGAATAGGTCATGCCGACGGGACAGCCGACGCCATTTTCGATCTGGTTCCAGAGATAGGACAGTGCCGCGCGGGCGACATGAGAGCCTGGCCGCTGCTCGGTCCAGGCGAGCGAATGCACGGCGTGACCGTAGGCCAACCGCATGAGCTCGTGCCAGGAGGGATGGAATTCGACATGGTCGAGGCGCCGGCCGAATGCATCGAAGGTGAGGAGTTCGGGCAAGTTCCGGTTCGCCTGTCGGGCGAAGTCCTGCATTTGAGGGTCGCCGACCAGCGCGCCCAATGCCTCGGCGTTTTGTTTGCTCCAGGCACCGCCTTCGCGCTCCAGCGCCTCGCGGAGCGGCATGTCGTCTGAGAATGCGTTGCCGCCGGCAAAAGGTGGTGGCTGGTTGGTGACCTCGTGGGTGTCGAGTTGAGTCTCAGCGTAAGACGCGTACATTCGCCTGTCCTCCCTTGGCATTGTTCTCCTGGCCCACCGCGCGCAGGCAGAATTCGACGATCCCGTTCGCCACGGCGCGGTCATTTTTCGTGGTGCGCCGGCGGGCGAGAGGACTCATGAGTCCTTCGAGCATGGCTCCAACGATGCACGCCCCGGCAAGCTCCGCATCTTGTTGGGGCAAGCTGCCTTCCGACGCCGCCGCGCCGACCAGCCCGGCGAAGATGAGCGCCAGCTCCCGCTTGATCTTCTGGCGGCCATCCTCGATCTCCTGGGAGGCCGGCTCGGCGATGACCGCGTGGGCGAGGCGGTCGCCCTGCAATGCGCGCTCGATGAAGGCGCGGACCGCATCCTCCAGCCGGTCCCGAGCCGGGCCGCCACCGGCCGCGATCGCCCGCGCCACTTCTGCCTCCCTTGCGCAAATCAATCGCAACAGCTCGACCATCAGATGCGCCTTGGACGGGAAGTAGCGGTAGACGGTGCCGGTGGCGAGCCCTGCCGCGGCGGCGATCGCAGCGACTTGCGCCTCGCGAAAACCGCCGTCCGACACCAGCGACCGGGCGGCTTTCAGGATGCGCGCACGGTTGTCGGCGAGACGGGTCTCGACTTTGAGGGTGCGCCGATAGGCCATGAAATGAACTTTCGTTCACTCTTTAATGAACCAGGGTTCATTTCTTGTCAAGCGGGACTGGGCGAAACGGCGCCGGTGAACGCTTCGCACGGGCCGGCCGCTCCGCTAGGCTGCGGGCCGAATAGCTGAGCGTTTGGAGGCAATCCACGATGGTGGGACGGGTCGAGGGCAAGGTGGCGCTGGTGACGGGGGCGGGATCGGTCGGGCCCGGCTGGGGCAATGGCAAGGCGGCGGCGGTGCTTTATGCACGCGAGGGCGCGAAAGTCTTTGCGGTCGACCGGAACGAGGCGGCCGCGGAGGAAACCGCCGGCCTCATCCGCGAGGAGGGTGGGGACGTAACGGTCGCCCGCGCTGACGTTTCCAAAATGAGCGATGTCGAGGCAATGGTCGGCGCCTGCATATCGGCCTACGGGCGCATCGACATCCTCCATAACAACGTCGGCATCGTCGAAGTCGGCGGCCCGGCCGAATTGAGCGAAGAGGCCTGGGACCGGGTCAACGATGTGAACCTCAAAAGCATGTTCCTGATCCACAAGGCAGCACTGCCGGTGATGGCGGGCCAGGGCCCCGGCCCCGCCGGGCAGCGCGGCGCAATCGTCAACATCTCCTCGGTTTCGGGGATCCGCTACACCGGCGTGCCCTATATCTCCTATGCCACCACGAAGGGCGCCATCGTGCCGTTCACGCGATCGGTCGCGTTGGAATATGCCGGACAGGGCATCCGCGCGAATACCATCCTGCCAGGGTTGATGAACACGCCGATGATCGTGGAACCGCTGACCGAGGCTTACGGCGGCGGCGATGTGGACAAAATGATGCGGGTGCGCGACGCCCAGTGCCCGCTGGGCCATATGGGCGATGCCTGGGACGTGGCGCATGCGGCGCTGTTCCTGGCCTCCGACGAGGCGAAGTACATCACCGGCACCACGCTGGTGGTCGATGGCGGGCTGTCGGCGAAGGTCGTATGAGTGGCCCACGGCTTGACCGAGTGTTGAGGCGATGAAAGGTTTGCACCAATTCTGATGATTGGGAGACGGATCATGTCACGGTCCAGCAACGAAGCTACGCTCATTGAGACCGCGCAACAGTTCGCCTCCGATGTCGTGGCGCCCAATGCGGCGAGTTGGGAGGCCGAGCGCCGCTTGCCGCGCGAGGCGCTGGTCGCCGCCTGCGAGGCGGGACTGGGCGGGCTCTTGGTGCCCAAGGAACTGGGCGGGCAGGGTGCCGGTTTCGCGACCACGGCGCGTATCGTGGAGGTGCTGTCGGCGGCCGATTTCGGCTTCACCTTCCCCTTGATCGTGCACAACAACCTGGCCGGCAATATCGCCCGCAACGGCAGCGAGGCGCAGCAATCCCGCTATCTCCCGGACATGATGGCGGGCCGCAAGATCGGCGCCTTCCTGCTGACCGAGCCGGGGGCGGGCTCCGATGCCGCCAGCATCGCCACGCGGGCAACGCAGAACGGCAGCGGCTGGACCATTGACGGCGAGAAGGCCTGGGTGACCAGCGGCGTGACAGCCGACATCCTCAGCGTTTACGCGCAGACCGACCCCGCCGCGGGCTGGCGCGGCATCGCCTGTTTCCTGGTCGACGCCGATACGTCCGGCGTCAGGCGCGGCGAGGCTTATGGCCTGATCGGCGGCCACGCGACAGGGGCCAGCGGGATCGCGTTCGAGGATTGCGCGGTTGGCGAAGACGCGTTCTTCATTCCCCAAGGTGAGGCGTTCAAGGCCGCCATGGCCGGCATCGACATCGCCCGTGCCAATGTGGCGATGGCGAGCTGCGGCATGCTGGCGACGGCGCTGGAGACAGCGCTTGACTACACCGCGAGCCGCCGCGCTTTCGGGCAGGCGACGTCCGATTTCCAGGGGCTGCAGTGGCAGCTTGCCGATGTAGCCACCGATCTGGAGGCGGCCCGTTTGCTGGCGGTCAAGGCCATCGAAACATTCGACGCCGGCGAGGACAGCGTGATCCCTTCGGCGCACGCCAAGAAATTCGCCACCCGCGCGGCCTTCAAGGGCATCCATACCTGCATGCAGGCGATGGGCGCGGTGGGCGCCCGCGACGATTATCCGCTTGCCCGGCACCTGGCCGCGGTCAAGCTCGCCGAATACATGGACGGCACCACCGAGATCCAAAACGTCGTGATCGCGCGGCGGCTCTTCGCCGGCAGATAAGCCGCTCAGCGTTTCTTCCAGCCTTCGACTTCGATCGACAGTTGGGCGATGTCGCTTTTTTCCGGGATCGCGTTGGTCATGCCGAACCGACTCCGTCGGATCGAAGTGCTGGCCGAGAACCCTGCGACAACCACGCCTTTGTATTTGGGGTGACGGTTGCGCAACGGATGAGGCGCAATGCCGTTGAAGGTGACCTTGAGCGTCACCGGCTTGGTAACGCCGAGAAGTGTCAGGTTCCCGGTGAGGAGCCCGGTCCGCTTGCCGGTCCGCACGATCTTGGTGCTGCGGAAAACGGCCTTGGGGTACTTCGCCACGTTGAAGAAGGTCGGGTCGAGCATGTGCCTGTCCCGCGCGGCATGGTTGGTGTCGAACGAGGCGATGTCGACCTCGACATAAACCGTGCTCGTCTCCGGTTTTGCTGGATCGAAGCTGAATTTGCCGCTGATCCGATTGAAGCGCCCCTGGACGCGGGAGAACTGCCAATGTCCGACCTTGAATACGATGCTCGTATGCTCGGGGTCGATCACGTAGTCGTCGGCCGCCGCCGCGACCGGCGTCAGCAACATGGCCAATGCCGCCAGGGCGTGGCGTATCACCGCCATGATGCTTGCTCGATTCATTTGCCTCACGCGTCGGCCGTGATCTCCGGCGAGCCACCGGTCGGTACCAGCCGATAGGCGAACATGCCGACCAGCATCGCCGCCACGAAGACCGCCGGTTCCCAGCGCCCGAGGGCCAGCGAGGAGACCGCCGGGCCCGGGCAATAGCCGACCAGCCCCCAGCCGATGCCGAAGAGTGCTGCGCCGCCAACCAGGCGCGCATCGATATCGCTGCGTTTGGGGATGGCGAAGGCGGCGGCGAAGAGAGGCGCGCGCATGCGTCTGGTCAAGGCAAAGACCGAGCCCCAAACGACCACCGCGCCCCCAAGCACAAATGCGAGGCTCGGGTCCCAGGCGCCGGCTACGTCGAGGAAACCGATCACCTTGCCGGGATCGACCATCTGCGAGACCGTCAATCCGGCCCCGAAGAGAAGGCCAGAGGCTAGGGCCGCGAAGATCATACGCATGGGCTCAGCCTCCGATCAGATGGCGTGCGACGAAGACCGTGAGGCCCGCGGTCAGCAGGAAGGTCACGGTCGCCACCATCGAGCGCCCGGAAAGCCGACCAAGGCCGCAGACGCCGTGCCCGCTGGTGCAGCCGGAGCCGAGCCGCGTGCCGATACCGACGATGAGCCCGCCCGCGATCAGCAGCGGCAGGCTTGCCTCGATGCGCATGGCGATCGGTGCGCCCTTGATGAGCTGGATCAGGACAGGCCCGGCGATCAATCCGACGATGAAGGCGAGCCGCCAGGCCAGATCGCCTTTCGGCAGGGCGAAAGTCTCGCCGACGATGCCGCTGATCCCGGCGATCCGGCCGTTCAAAACCAGGAGGAGGGCGCCCGCGCCGCCAATCATCGCCCCACCGATCAGGGCCGAAAGGGGCGTGAAATTTTCCATCGAAAACTCCCGAATCGTAGCCAAACCGGTCATTTCACGCAGACTATGCTCAACGACAGTCGAGGTCCATCGTCGGGGACTGTCCAATTGCCGGGCACCGTCTGAAGTTTCTAAAGCTTTAGCGGGACTTAACGCACCCTTAAGCGTATCGGGGCGAGGATGCTGGCCAATATTCGTGACCCGATTCGGAACGGAGGACATCCATGCTTCCGAGCAAGCTCCGCCAGACCCTAACCGCAACCGCGATCGCCGCGGCGCTCGCGGCTCCATCGCTCGTGCTATCCGGCCCCGCCGTGGCTGAAAGCAAGGCCAAGGCCAAGGCTGAGGCCGCCCAGCCGGAAATGGCGCCGAAGATGGCCAAGCCCAAGGTCGCTGAGCAGAAGAAAGGCGATGCTGCAAAGGGCAGCGGAACCCAGACGGCCCAAAGCGCAAAGCCCGCCTTCACGCGGCTTGCTCAACTCGTGCGCGCGATTGAAGAACACATTCGCGGCGGCGAACAGGATGGTTCGCTGACCAAGGCTGAGCTGGCGCGGCTGGGCTCGCTCAAGGAGCGGGTGGAGATCATGGACCGGCTCACCAAGAACGACGAGCGGGTTTCCGGCTGGGAGCGGCGCTATCTGGAAACCGCCAACGAGATTTTGCAGCGCATCGTCCTGCGCGAACGCCTGGACCGCCAGATGAGCGCGCTGCCCAAGCATGTCGAGCTTCGTATCCAGCGCGGGCTGGAGGATGGCACGCTGATCCAGAGCGAGGCGGAAAAGATTCGCGAGGCCCAGATCCGCATTCTCCGCGCCGGCCGCGAAGCAAAAGAGGACGGTGTGGTGACCCGCAAGGAGCGGCGTCGCGTCCTTCGTGCCCAATTGCGCCTTTCGCAGCTGCTCAACCACATGCGGCGCTATGGCCCCGTGAAGCGCGCGTTCGGCCAAGCCAATTTCAAATCCATGCTGGAGCGCGGCGTCCGCAACGGTAGCTTTTCGCGGCATGAAGCACGTGTGCTTTGGTTTACCAATCAGCGGCTTCGGGCGCTGCGCAAACGCGCCACGGCAGATGGCCAGGTTTCAACTTCGGAAATTGCCCTTCTGAATCGGAAGCTTCAGGAGGCGCGCTATCGCCTCAGTTACTCGCAGCAGGCGGCCTATCGCCGATCTCTGCGTACCGGCGGCCGCGGGGCCAACTCCCGTGGTGGCAGGAGCGGCCGCTCGAACGCAGGTTCGGACGCTGCGCATCAGGGTGCGGCGGCGGCGCGCCAGTATGGACGGTCGATCGGTCGCGGCATGCGCTCACTCAACCGCATGTATGGCGGAAAATGAGCCGGTAATTCTGATCCGTTAGTCCGACGAAAAGGCTCTATCGGGTCTACGACCCGCCGAACATCTTGCGCAGGTTCTCAAATCCCGCCTCGTAGACTTGGCGGATGGCCGCCACGGCGTCAGGTTCGGCCATGCCTTTGGCTTCGAAATCGCTCGACCATTCCACGGTGCAGCCCATCGGGCCGTCAGGCGAGACCTTGATCATCGCCGTGTAGTCGGAGACGGGCAGCGGCCCGCTGACGACTGAATAGCTGTAACTTCGGGCCGCGTCGTCGTGGGTCTCCAGGCGTTCCACGACGGTGCCCACGCCGCCGGCCAGCGAGAGCTGGCGTTCGGTCTTGCCGCCCTCCTTGGTTTCCACCGACTTTTCGATCGCCGGATGCCAGTTGGCGATAGCGCTGAAGTTGCCGATCGTGCTCCACACCATGTCGGCGGAGACCGGCAGTTTGGTGCTCGTTACGAGTTTGCTCATCTGCATCCCCCCATTGATGCGCGGCGGTTCCCCTGGGCGGTGAACCCCAGGCTCAGCTCGTGCCGCCGCCGCGCAAGCGGGCGAGCAGTTTGGTCGTCGGAAATCCGTCAGCCGGCCGCCCGGTCTGGCGCTGATAGCAGCGCACCGCCGCGCGGGTCTGTCGGCCGATCACCCCGTCAGGTTTGCCCGCGTCGCAGCCGATTGCGGTCAGCCGCTGTTGCAGTTCCTTCATCTCGCTGCGCTTAAGGGGCAGTTCGCCGGTCGGCCACGCAGCGACGAAGTCGCCGCCGCCAGCGATGCGGTCGGAGAGATGCGCCACAGACAGCGCATACGATGTGGCACGGTTGTAGCTTAGCAGTGCACGGAAATTGTCCAGTACCAGGAAGGCCGGTCCCTTGTGCCCGGCCGGTATGATGATCGAGGCTTCGTGTTGAGCCGTTAGCGCACCACCTGCCAAAGCGCTGCCGTTGACGCGGCGCACACCCATGCGGCTCCACTCGGCGAGCGTCTTGCGCACTTTGTACTCGGCTTCCGCCCACGGAAAATTGCGCGGCAGGCGAACTTCGTAACCCCACGGTTCGCCTTTTTTCCAGCGGTAGTTTTTCAACAAGTTGCCCGTGGAATGGAAGACGTCGGGCAGGCTGCCGAGCAAATCTCGTTTGCCGTCGCCATCGGCGTCGACTGCATAACCGCGAAAGGTTGATGGCATGAACTGGGTCTGGCCGAAGGCGCCAGCCCATGAACCCTTGAAGCGAGCGAGCGGAACTTCGCCCTTGTCGACGATGTGCAGCGCCTGCATCAATTCGCCCCGGGCCCATTTCGCGCGCCGCCCCTTCCAGGCCTGGGTTGCCAGCACCTGGATGATCGAAAACGAGCCGGTGTTGCCGCCGAAATTCGTTTCCATGCCCCAAATCGCCACGATCACACGCCCCGGGACGCCGCTCTGCCGTTCGGCGGCGGCGAGCCCAGCGCGGTGTTTGGCAAGGCGCGTGCGGCCTTGTCTGACCCGCCGCTCGGACACTGTGCGCGCGACATAGTCCCAGATCGGCCGTACGAACTCCGGCTGGCTTTCCATCAGTGCCATGACCCGGTCATTCGGCACGAGGCCGTCGAAGGCCCTGTCGACGGTAGACTTGCGGATGCCTGCCGCGACGGCCTCCGTGCGAAACTGGTCCAGGAAATCATCGAAGCTCGGTTCCCGCTTCTCGGTACTGCCGGCGGCCGGAGCCTTGTTGGCGGTCTGGGTGCTGGTGCAACTGGCTAGGGCGAGGATTGCCGCCATGGCAGCCGCCAGTACAAACGGCGGAAAAGCGCGGGTCGGTATGGAAGCATGATACGGCATGAGTATCCTGTCCGTGAATCGGAGTCAGATGGCGGGGGGCGCCATGTTCTTCGGCCCGTCGGTATCCGCCATCCCTGCGGCGACCATGCGCTTGTAATAGTCTTGGTAGTTCCGGGCCATCTGCTCCGGGGCATTCCGCGCAAGGAACTCATCCTCATCCCATTTTTTGTCAATTCCGTGGCCGAGGATCATGCGGTTGAACCAATTCCAGCTGGCGATCACGGTAATGGCGAGGGTCAGATCCTCTTCGGACCAACCTGCCCGGTAGCACGCCTTGGCGTCATCGTCGGTCATGCGGTCGGGCGTCAGGGTCAGCTTGCGCGCGTATTTGAGGATCGGCTTCATGCGGTCGTCGATCGGGGCGCTCTCGATGTCGTCGACCAGCTGTTCGAACAGCGCCGGATCCACACCCAAAGCCGCACAGACATTCTTGTGAGCGCCGAAGCAGAAGTCGCAGGCGTTGAGGCGTGAGACGAAGGCCGCGATCATTTCCTTCTCGGTTTGGCTTGGCCCCGCCTCATAGCTCATCAGACGATGGATGAACTCCATGTAGGGCTCGAAGAGATCCCATTTGGAAAGCTGAAGCTGCGACATCGACTTGACGTCGGCGTAGCTCGGGAAAAATGTCATCGGAACTCTCCTGTTGGAGGGGCCGTGCCGGCTTAGTCGCGGAAGTTGATGAATTGTAACGGCAGGCCGGTGTCGAGGCCTTTGGCAAGTTCGATCGTTTTTTGGAGGTCGTCGCGCTTCTTGCCGGTGACGCGCAGCTCGTCGCCCTGGATAGCGACCTGGACTTTCATCTTTTTGTCCTTGATCGCCTTGACGATCTTGCGGGCAATATCCTGCTCGATGCCTTGGCGGATGTGCACAGACTGGCGCACAGAAGTGCCGGCGGCTTTCTCCGGCGACTTGAAATCCAGCACGCCGGCGTCGACCTTGCGGCGGGTCATATGGCCTTTCAGCATCTCCTGAAGCTGCTTCAACTTCATATCGTCTTCGGCATTGATCGTCAGTTCAGCCTCGGCGCGCTCGATGGATGCCGTGGAACCTTTGAAGTCGTATCGCTGGTCGAGCTCGCGCTTCAGATTGTTGAGCGCGTTGTCGACCTCAGCCAGGTCGGTGCGGGAGACAATGTCGAATGAAGCCATGGGTTGGACTCTATTGATTGCGGGCGGACGCCTCAAGATGTGGACGTCGAAGCGAATGCTTCAAGGCGTTCAAGCGTAGATGATCAATTCAGCGGTTCCCGGATTCTGTAGACAGTGCCTTTGTGGGGCCAGCTCACGTTGTTGCCCGGCGCGGTGATATAGAGCGTGCGTTGGTTCGGTCCGAACTCCACGCTGGTGACAAAGCGCTCGGGCACGGAGATGATCTTTCGCAGGCGTTTGTCGGGCCCGACGGCCAGGATGCGCCCAGCGCCGTGTTCGGCAATATAGAGGACACCGTTGGCTCCGAAGGCAAGACCGTCCGGGCCGGCCATGACATCCGCGCCGGGCACTGCTGCGGCCATATCGTCAAGGCGCACCCAGGCCTCGCGGCCGGTCAGCGAGCCGTCGGTGGCGATGCGGTAGCGCAGGACTGTTCGGGACAGATGGGCGGAGACATAGAGATACCTACCTTTGGGCCCGACAACGACACCGTTCGCATAATGGATTTTTTCGGCAACGCGGCGCGGCCGGCCCCCTGGCACCACGTGATAGATAGCGCCGGTGGCCGCCGCGGCAGCAGAGAAACGGCCGGAAGAGGTGAAGTAGACGCCGCCGCGTCGGTCGGCGGCGGCGTCATTGGGATTGCCGATCGGCTCGCCGCCGGCGCCGGTGCTGTGGAAAGAGGCCAAGCGGCCGCTATCGCGCACCCATGCGACCGCGCGACCGATATGGCAGGCCACCAGGAAGAGACCGCCCGGCGCCGGGGCGATCGAGGTCATGCCGCAGCCCTTGTGCGCCCAGAAGGTCCGCAGCGCCTTGCCATCCCAAGCCGCGATCCGGTGCCTCGTCATTTCCGCGAAATAGAGGGTGCCGTCGTGCCACAGCGGGCCTTCGGGGTAATGGGCGTCGGGCGCGATTGACGTCAGCTCGCCGGCGGCGGCGCCGGTGGCCAAAGAGATCGTTGCGGCGGCGACGCCGGCCAAGCTGCAGGCCCGGAGTCCGGCCAGGCGAGCGGCGATACGCCAGCGCGCGAATGGCAGTCGTCTCCCACGGTCGTTCTGCATTGCCCGTGTTTGGCCTATAAAGTTGATCGTCGAGACAGATCGCCGTCGCATCTTGTGCAGGATAGTACCCATGAAGCTTCCCGCCCACCTCGATCACGTTCGCCGGCTGGCGGAGATGCTGAAGAGCGGCGGGACCGACCGGGCTGAGACGATCACCACCGTTCCGATCGAGGAATATCATTCCCCGGAGCGTTTCAAGGCGGAACGCTCGACGGTTTTCGCCAAGCTTCCAATCATTGCTGCGACGTCGGATGAACTGGGCGAACCTGGGACGTGTCTCGCCCACGACAGTCTTGGCGCTCCGATCCTCCTGGTTCGGGGCAAGGACCGTGTGGTTCGCGGCCTGTTGAACGTGTGCCGGCATCGCAATACGCGGATCGTGAGCGAGGAGGGGGTCCAGAATTGCCGCGCCTTCAAATGCCCCTACCACAACTGGGTCTATGGTCTTGATGGCGCATTGATCGCTGTGCCGCAAGAGCATGGGTTCCCGGGCCTCGACCGTGCCGGAATGGGGCTGGTGCCAGTGCCGGTCGAAGAACGCCACGGCCTCGTCTGGCTGGCCGCCGACCGTCACGCCACAATCGATCTTGACGGCCATCTGGCGGGGTTGGGTGCTGATTTCGATGCATTCGGCTTTGGCGACCACCTGCTGTTTCGCCGCGAACGCCAGCGACGTCGCACCAATTGGAAGCTGATCGCCGACGCCTTTTTGGAGGCTTATCACGTCAGGCGCCTGCACAGCGGTACGGTAGGTCCGTTCTTCGCCGACAACGAATTCAGCATGGACCGGGTTGGCCGGCACATCCGGACGGCTGTTGCACGGCAGACCACCGGCGCGGCGCTCGACCGTCCAGTCGAGGAGTGGCGCATCGGCGATGACGTGACCTTTGCCTATTTTATTTTCCCCTGCACGGTCGTTGTCATTCAGCCCGATTTCCTGACCATCCTGAACTTCATTCCGCTATCCGCCGATGAAACCGAGGTGGACCACATCATGCTGATCCCTGACGTGCCGGCAAACGCGGAGGAGCGCGAGCACTACGATCGCGCGTTTGAGTTCATGGATACGGGAGTATTCAGCAGCGAGGATGTCTGGGTGGCCGAACAGGCCCATTCGGTTATCCGCGCCCAGGCCAACGAAGTGATGACGCTCGGGACCTTCGAACACGGCGTGAAGCATTTTCACGACACGCTGGATACTGCGATCGCCGAGCTGTCTGATTAATTCGCGTCGGGCACATTCCGCTCTGCTGCCTGGATGTATGCCGGCCGCTCTATGATACGTGTGCGATACTCGACAAGTATTTCGGGAATCGCGATGCCACAGTGCAGCGCGTAGTCGATAGTCGTTACCATCAGAACGTCAGCGGCGCTCATGCCCTCGGGCATCAAAGTCTCGATCGGGCCATCGAACCGCGAGACGCCGGCGGTGATCTGCTCCGCGAAATAGGTCTTGGCGGACTCCACTGCGACCGGCGCCTCGCCGTAGAGGTGGCTGAGGTCGGCGTGCCGGCGGATCACGTATAGGCAATGCGCGTCAAGCTCCGTCATGATGAAGAAACACCATTCATTGAGCTTGCCGCGGCGAGCGATGTCGGCTGGCACGAAGAAGCCCTGGGGCGCCGGAAAAACCTCCGAAAGATAAGTAATGATCGCCGCGCTCTCGGCCAGAACGACGTCGCCGTGCACCAAAGTCGGGATCTTGTGCCGTGGATTGAGTGCCAGATATTCGTCGCTAAAAGTTTCCCCGGTGCGCGATTGGATCGGACGGCGTTCGTAATCGAGCCCGAGTTCGGCCAGCATCCAGTGCGCGCGCATGCTGCGCAGCGTGCCGGCCCCCCACAGCGTGAGATTGCTTGCCGCCATTGCTTCGTTTCCTTTCCCCGGCAGAGTGCTAATAGGATTTGGGCAGACCGAGTGCGCGCTCGGCGATGTGGCTGAGTATCAGCTCGCGGCTGACCGGCGCGATGCGGGTGATCAGCACTTCGCGCAATAGCCGCTCGACGTGAAATTCCTTGGCATAGCCCATGCCGCCATGGGTCATGATAGCCCGCTCGCAGGCCCGGAAGGCGACCTCGGCGGCGAAGTATTTGGCCATGTTGCATTCCGGGCCGGAGGGCTGCCCGGAGTCATAAAGATTGGCCGCGCGGAGTACGGAGAGCCAGGCGGCCTCAAGCTCGCACCAGCTGTCCGCTAGGGGGTGCTGGATGGCCTGGTTCTGCCCGATGGGCCGGCCGAAGACGACACGGTCTTTGGCGTATTGGGTAGCGCGGCCCAGCGCCTGGCGGCCGATACCCACGGCTTCGGCGCCGACCAGTACCCGTTCCGGGTTGAGCGAATGCAGGATGTAGTGGAAGCCCTTGCCTTCCTCGCCGATGCGGTCTTCGGCCGGGACCTTGAGACCATCGATGAAGAGCTCGTTGGAGTCGACGGCCTTGCGACCCATCTTCTCGATTTCGCGCACATCGACGGTTGAGCGGTCGAGGTCGGTGTAGAAAAGCGTAAGCCCGTCGGTCGGCCGCTTGCAGTCCTCGCGCGGTGTGGTGCGGGTGAGCAGCACGATCTTGTCGGCGACCTGTGCGGAAGAGGTCCAGACCTTGTGGCCGTGCACGACATACCCGTTGCCGGCGGGCTCGGCCTTGGTTTTGATGTTGGTGGTGTCGAGACCGACATTGGGTTCGGTGACCCCAAAACACGACTTGACCTTGCCCTCGATCAATTCGGGCAGCCAGCGCGCTCGCTGCTCATCGGTGCCGTTGACGACCATTGCATGCGGGCCGAAAATGTTCAGGTGGATAGAGGAGCAGGCGGCCATGGCGCCTGGCGAGTTGGCGACCTCGTGCATCATCAGCGCCGCTTCGGTGACACCCAGACCGGCTCCGCCGAACTCTTCGGGCATGGCAATGCCGAGCCAGCCGCCGGCCGCCATCGCGGCATGGAAGTCGTGCGGATATTCGCCCGTACGGTCGCGATCCAGCCAGTACGCTTCGTCGTAGCTGTCGACGATCCGGCGAACGGCTTCGACGATCGCCTGCTGGTCTTCGCTAAGCGTGAAATCCATCTTCGTTTTCCCCTTCGGGCGCCGGCTATTCCGGGTCGCCGTCGCTCAAGTATTCCCACATGCGCTCGTAGATGCGGCCGGTGCCGACTGCTCGAACTTTAACCTCGGCCGGGCTCAGGGTCGGCGCCGTCTCGCCGGCCCCGCAACGCAGTACCTCAAGCTCGACCCGCGCCGCGTCCTCAAGGTACCAAGCGAAGACCACGGCCTCCTGCAGGCTTTCGCCGGCGGTGACCGCGCCGTTGCCGCGCATGACGATAGCCCGAGCCGGGCCCAGCAAATCGGCCAAGTCGGCGGCCTGTTCGTCGGAGCGCAGCAGCAGCGGGTCGTCCCATAGGGGCGGTTCCGGGGCGAAGTAGGCGCCGAAGCCGTGGCGCGCCTGCGGTGTCCGCCGCATGGTGGAAAGCGCCATCACATGCGGCGGCATGACGCGGCAGATGCCGCGCACCTCGGGGCGGCGTTGATAGATCTGCTGGTGGATGCGCACTTCGCCCAGCACGCCTTCGGGAAGCGGGCCCTCGACCGGTACCGGCGTGCCAGCTTCGCCCCGCGCGATCATGCCCATCGGCTTGGCGGCGCACACCAAGAAGCTGGAGGCATCGAGGCGGGCGCTGCAATGTCCGTAGGCGTGGACCAAACCCGCCTTGGCCAGGGCGCGCGCAGCTTTGCGGACCAGGGTTTCGCGCGTTTCGGGCGTGGTTTGTGCTGCGTCGGACACGGGCCTTCGTTCAGTCTGGATCAGCTCTGGAATTCGGGGATGTCAGGCTTGCTGCCCCAGACACAGAATGAAGCCGTTTCCATCGCGAACTGGCGAGGCCGATAGGTGGCCTCGTCCTCGACGATGCTCCTGTCGCTGTTGGAATACTCGTAGACCATCCCGTCATGGCCCTCGAAATAGACGAAGTATCCGCCCGAGGTGGCGTGGCGGCCCGGGCCGAAAACGATACGGATTTGATGCTCCTGCAGGAAGTACCAACTGCGCATGATGTCGTCGACCGTCTCGACCTGATGGTTGATGTGCTGCACGCCTGGGCGATCGGTCGGAAAGAGGGCGAATTGGTGGTGCACGTCTTTGATGCGAAGGAGGGGAGCAGAGCCGATCCAGTCGCTGACCCGGGCATTGAAATGCTCAGTCCAAAACTGCTCGTCGCGCTTGGGGTCCGTGCTGTTGAGGCCGATATGTCCAAGGCCACGCAAGCCGGCATCGCGTGTCGGGAAGAAACGGCGGTTGGCTTCGTGCGGACGCACGACCAGCTCCAGGCGATTGCCGGTTGGGTCGCGGAACCAGAAGAAGTCCTCCACGGAACGGTCGGCGCATTCCTCGGCCGTGCCCCGTTGGCAAGCCACGCCTGCGGCCGTCAACGCCGCCATCGCCGGTTCCAGGGCATTCCAGTCCTTGAGTTCGATGCCGACTTGGTGATCCCGCGGGTCGCCTTGGAAATAGCAGAGTGAGTGATGGCGGTGGTTGCTGCGCAGCTTGAGGCGGTCCGGGCTGCGGTCGATCGGCTGCAAGCCGACGATTTGCGTGGTGAAGCGCTCCGCGCCTTCTAGGTCGCCTGTGCCGAGCCGCACGTAACAAAGATCGCGTAGCTCGATCATCATTCGATCCTGTTCTGGCGCACGGTTATCGGAGCCGACCGGTCACGCGGGACCGACACTCCGCCGCCGATGATGGCGCAACGCCCCAACAACGGCAATAGAACCACTCGTATTGGGGCCGGGCCTTTGCCTATTGGGTCTTTTCTACCTTGAGGACAGTGCCGTCGGCGCCAGTGACCGTGACCTTCGTTCCAGCCGGCATGTCTTCGCCCGCAACCTCCCAAATCGTGTCGGCGAGATGGGCCTTTCCGGTGCCGTCGACAATTGGATCGCTGAGCGTCAGCTTGCGGCCGATGTTTTGTTCCCCACGGCGATTGAGCGTGGGCTGATCCGTCACCGTCGGTCGCGATTTTGCATAGGAACGCCAGGCTACGATCGACACGACCGAAAACAGCGCAAAGATCAGAAACTGGTACTCCCAACCCATCGACGGAAAGGCGAGCAGGATCAATCCGGTTATTCCGGCAGAAACGCCCATCCATAGAAAGAAAGCGCCAGGCGCGGTAACTTCGATGATCAGCAGGACGGCTCCGGCGATCCACCAGTGCCAGAACTTGGCCATGGCGAAGATTGCGGCGAGGCTCATGGTGTGCGCCTTTCAAAAGGCGCCCGTCGGGCTGCGAACGGGGCGCTCAAGACTGCTGTCATGACTGTGGAGTATCCGTATTGCCGCCGGTAGGCACCGAACTTCGTTGCCGCCCGCCGCCGCCGCCACTGCCACCGCGGGACGGCTTTGAACCACCGCCGCTAGCGCTGCTGCCGCCCCCTCCATCATTACCGAACGTCTCTTTGGCAATCTCCGCGATCCCGCCGATCGCCCCGATGACGCTGGCGGCCTCGACCGGCAGCATCAGGATTTTTTGGTTCGGCGAATTGGCGAACTGGCCCAGTGTCTCGACATACTTCTGCGCCACGAAGTAGTTAATGGCCTGCACATTGCCGCTGGCGATCGCTTCGCTGACCATGGTGGTGGCTTTGCCTTCGGCCTCGGCTTCGCGCTCGCGGGCCTCAGCGTCCCGGAATGCGGCCTCGCGGCGGCCCTCGGCCTCCAGGATGGCGGCTTGCTTTTCACCTTCGGCGCGAAGGATTTCGGCCTGACGGACGCCTTCGGCCTCCAGAATGACCGCGCGGCGGACGCGTTCGGCCTTCATTTGGCGCGCCATTGCTTCCACCAGATCGATCGGCGGCACGATGTCCTTGATCTCGATCCGCGTCACTTTGACGCCCCACGGCTTGGTGGCGCCGTCGACCACGGAAAGCAGTCTTGCATTGATCGCGTCTCGCTTGGACAGCAACTCGTCGAGGTCCATCGAACCCATCACGGTTCGGATATTGGTCATGGTCAGATTGATGACTGCGCGTTCCAGGTTGTTGACCTGGTAGGCGGCCTGGGCAGCATCGAGCACCTGAAAGAACATCACCCCGTCGACCTGGACCATGGCGTTGTCCTTGGTGATGACCTCCTGAGAGGGCACGTCGAGGACGGTCTCCATCATGTTCATCTTGGCGCCGATGCGGTCGATGAGCGGAATGATAAGATGCAAGCCTGGACGCAATGTCCTGGTGTATCGGCCGAAGCGCTCGACCGTATACTCATCGCCCTGCGAGACCGACTTGACGCCCGCCGCAATCAGCACGATGGCGAACACCACGACGACAATCACGAATACCGAAAAGACGTCCATGCGTTGATCCTCCTCTGCCGCCGCGGCGCCTTCTGCTGGGTGATGGCACCAACTCTCAGTATAGCCCGAACGCGACCGTAAGGCCTATCTAGCTGACCGCTCCAATATTGGTGAATCTGCAGCCGCGAACCGTTCGAAAGGGCAGGTCCGGCATCGCACCAGAGGTGCGAATGTGCTATGGTTGCGCCGCGGCCAGAAACATCGCTCGGCGTGAAACGTCCGGCTCAACGGAGGATAAGAATGTACGCCAAAAGAATAGGGCTCGTTGCCGTCGCCTTGACCATTGCCTTTTCTGCTGCGCCGTCCGGCGCCGCGTCGTTGGCGGACCAGCAGAACACCGTCAACCAAGCGGTTCGGACCATGCGGAATTTTTCCCGCGACCCGGATATGACCTGGTTCCGCGACAATATCGGGCGCGCGCGCGGCGTGCTGATCGTGCCGACGAGCATCAAGGCCGGTTTCATTCTCGGCGGTTCGGGTGGCAGTGGCGTTCTGCTGGCCCGCAGCGCGCGCACCGGGCATTGGAGCTATCCCGGCTTTTATCGCATGGGTTCGGTCACCTTCGGTCTGCAGATCGGCGGCGAGGTTTCCGAGATGGTGCTGATGATCATGACCCAGCGTGGCATCAATGCCTTCCTGTCCACCGAATTCAAGATCGGTGGCGATGTGAGCGTCGCGGTTGGCCCCGTCGGGGCCGGCGCCAAGGCGCAGACCGCAGATATCATTGCTTTCGCCCGCACAAAGGGCATTTACGGCGGTATCAATATCGAGGGCTCGGTGATCACGATCTACGAGTCGGGCAACCGGGCCTATTACGGCCGCCGGGTCACCGCGGTCGATATTCTGATCCGTCGGAATGTTCGAAACCGCCATGCCGATCGCTTGCGGGTGACAACGGCGCGGATTTCGCGGCGCGGGCGTTAGATCGGCGTTCGGACGGTGCCTGACGGCGACGGCTCGGCGGAAGTGACGTAGCCGGGCCAATTTGCACTTGTCGATTCGACACAAAACGGCGTCAGGCCTTGTTGGCCTGGCGCCGTTTCAATATACGAAACGTGATCGGTGCGGCGATTACGACGATGGCGATGCGGATGATGTGATGCGTCGAGACAAAGGCAGCGTCTATGCCCAGCGTCAGCGCGATCAAGCTCATCTCCGCCAGACCGCCGGGCGCAAAGGCGAGGACCAGCGCCTGGAAAGAGGTTTCGGCGATGGGTTGCAGAAGAAAGGCAAACAGGATCGTGAAGCCGAGCATGATCGTGCTTGAGCCGACCGCTTCCAACAATGTTCGTCCGATCGTGCGGAGGGCGACGCCGGCAAATCGGCAGCCGACGGCAGTTCCCATCACGACCTGGGCGGCGGCGATCAATTCGGTGGGGGGCTTGTTCGAGGTGAGACCGGTCAGATGCACCACCGCGCTCAGGACCATGGGGCCGGTGATGAAGGCGGCGGGGATCCTTAAAGCCCGGGCGCCCAGCACACCGAACAATCCGCACGCCGAGAGCAGGACAACATCGAGCAGGCCAAGGCTGGAAATCGGATCGCCGCTCGGTGGCCGCGCTGCCTGATCGTAGTCGCCGATCAAGGTGAAGCCGAACGGCACGACAAGCACGACCAGCAGCACACGGGCGCCATGAACCAACGAGATCGTGCGTACATCGCCGCCCATCTCGCCACCGACTATGACCATCTCATTGAGGCCGCCGGGCGCCCCGGCGAAGTAGGAAGTGGTCCAGCTGTGCCCTGCAACCTTGTGGAAATAGAGCATCAATAAGCCCGTGACGGCCGCGCAATAAACGGTCAGCAACAGCAGCGACGGCCACCAGTCGACGATGCGCTCGGCCATATCCGGAGAGAAAGCGCTGCCCAGCATGACGCCGAGCACCGCAACCATGACACCGCGAAAGGTGCGGGACATTTGAACCGGCGCTCCGCTGGCCGAGGCTATGGTGGTCACGACCATGGCGCCGATCATCCAGGCCAGTGGCAGCTTCAGCCAATACGCCGCCGCACCGCCGGCCGAACCGATCGCCAGCGCCAGCGCGATCTTCCACAAGTCTGGTCGCGTGCCCGCGCCGGCATTGGCCTTGGCATCCCCGGAGGCTTCGCTCACGGCAGGAACTGCTCGGCGACGATCCGTTCTTCGAGGTTGTGCTCAGGGTCGAACAGCAACGTCAGTATGTGCTCGCGGTCCTGGACGATCTCGACTTTCGCAACGTCGCGCACCTCGGTGGAGTCCGCGACCGCGCTGACTGGACGCTTGTCGGCCTCGATCACCTCAAATGTGACTGTCACGGCCTCAGGCAGCAATGCGCCACGCCAGCGCCGCGGACGAAAGGCGCTGATCGGCGTCAGTGCCAGGAGGCCCGCGCCGATCGGTACGATCGGCCCGTGGGCGGAAAGGTTGTAGGCCGTGCTGCCGGCCGACGTCGCCACCATCACTCCGTCGCAGACCAGTTCCTCAAGCCGGATCCTGTTGTCGACCCGGATGCGGATTTTCGCGGTCTGGCGGGTTTCACGGAGAACAGATACTTCGTTGATCGCCAGCGCCTCGTGAACAGCGCCGTCGACGGTCGTCGCGCGCATGCGCAGCGGCCGCAGTTCCACCCGCTGGGCGCGCGCCAATCGTTCCGCGAGCCCCTCGTCCTGAAACTCGTTCATCAGGAAACCGACGCTGCCGAAATTCATGCCGTAGACCGCGACGTCGCGGTCCATCGTGCCATGCAGGGTCTCCAGCATGAAGCCGTCGCCGCCTAGTGCCACGATGAACCGAGCCTCATCGGGGGAGACCGTGGGATGGTGCGACTTCAGCACCTTGAGCGCCGCCTGCGCGGCGGGGACATCGGCTGCAACGATGGCGATGGCGTCAGGTTTGCTTGGTTTTGATCGCATGGTGTCGTTCAAGATACAGGTCTCGTGTTCGAGCAGGTCGTTGGCCGGCGTCCGGCGGGGTGGATGGCGGCGGACCGGAGTATAGCCGCAAAATGCGATCGAGCCAGCGACGCGAACAGGGATGCGGCAGAGCGGTCCGCCTGCTAAGCTTGTGCACAGCAAGGAAGAAATTTCCAAAGGACAGGGGAACCATGCGCGGATGGGCAATCGCTCTCTTTGGGACGGTGGTACTCGTTTTGGCCGGGGCGAACGGTGCTGCGGCCCAAGCGGACAAATCGCGAAAGGGTGAAGCGGAAACGCAGCGCAAGGGCAAATACGACCGGCACGAAGGCTATTACTACCCGCCGCTTTCCACTTCGCCGGAGGTCTATAACGCGCGTGCGATCACGCTGCCCGAAGCCAGCCGCAAGCGCCGCATCGCCTTCGTCACCGCGCTAACGAATCAAATGATGCGGAACCCGTATCCGCCGCCTTTCGCCATTTTCGCCAAGGGCGACCAAGCGGAGAAACTGATCATCGTGGGGCTCTACGATGGCGGTTATAACAGCCTCTACAGAGCCCGCGGATTGCTGGCCATGTTGACGGCCTCGGCACGGTTGACGCCGATATTCCGCAAGCATCAGGTCGAGGACGTGTTCACCTTCTTCGATCTGCTAAAGCTTCAGGGCTTCCACCGGGTCACCGTGAGCGACGGTAAATCCTTCTCCCACCAAGTCCGCTTCAAATAGGCTCAATAACGCGAACCGCCGCCGACCCGGCCGGTAGCCTATACGACCCGCACGCTTGCAAATTGTTCGCGACGATCATCCCAGAGCGCCCGGCGGCGCACTGTTCGGCCAAACCTACCCGCCCGTCACGCTCATATGACGTTCGACACTCGGTCGGCGGGTTTGACGCCGGTCGTGGACGAAATCGTGTCCCATCGGCTTGCGGGTGATGGCCTCTCGAATTGCCTCGATCAACAAATCGTCGTCGTTGCTGGCGCGCAAGGGCGCACGAAGATCGGCTGCGTCCGACTGCCCCAGGCACATATAGAGCGTGCCCGTGCAGGTCAGCCGGACCCGGTTGCACGACTCGCAGAAATTGTGCGTCAGCGGTGTGATAAAGCCGAGGCGCCCGCCGGTCTCCTTGACCGTCGCATAACGTGCCGGCCCGCCGGTGCGGTAGTCGCTCTCCTCAAGCGTCCAGTTCTTCTGGATTGAGGCGCGCACCATGGAGAGCGGCAGGTATTGGTCGAGGCGGGCGCCCTCGCCAATTTCTCCCATCGGCATGACTTCGATAATGGTGAGGTCGAAGCCTTCTTCGCCGCACCATGCAATCATGCGGTCGAACTCGTCGTCATTGACGCCCTTGAGCGCGACCATGTTGAGCTTGATCTGCAGGCCCGCCGATTTGGCCGCTTGAATGCCGGCCATGACCTGGTCGAGCCGGCCCCAACGGGTGAGCTCGGTAAACTTGGCGCGGTCCAGCGTGTCGATCGAGACGTTGATGCGGCGAACTCCTGCCTCAACCAGCGCCTCGGAATGCTTGTCGAGCTGGCTGCCATTCGTTGTGACGGTGAGTTCGTCGAGGTCTCCGATGCCGATATGCTGGCCGAGCCCCTTGAAGAGCGACATGATGTTTCGGCGCACCAGTGGCTCGCCGCCGGTGATCCGGAGCTTGCGGACGCCGAGCTTGACGAAGGCGCCGCACAGCCGTTCAAGCTCCTCCAGCGTCAGAATGTCGGATTTGGGCAGAAACGTCATGTCCTCCGACATGCAATAGACACAGCGAAAGTCGCAGCGATCGGTCACCGAGACCCGAAGATAGGTCACGGCGCGCGCAAAGGGATCGATCAGTGGCGGCTGGGTCATGCGGACGAACTCATTCCTACTGCGGGCCTGCTGCGGGCGCCATTGCCTGGGGCCAAAACAACGTATCTGTTGGCAATATAGGTCGCCCTCCGCTGTTGGTACAGCCGTCGGCGCCTCTTATTCCGGTATGCTCTCAACGCCTCAGAATGGTAATCCAGCGGGCCACATTGAGCAGGCTCGCCAGCGAGCCCGCCACGTAGGTCATGGCGCAGGCGCGCAGGATGTCCTCCGCTGCCGGCATGTCGCGTTCCTCCAGGTAACCGCCTTCCCGCAGGATCGGCAGCGCCTTGTTGAAACTGGCGTCGAATTCCACCGGTAGGGTCGTCAAATGGACCAAGATCGATGAGCCCATGATCGCCACCGCCCCTACCAGGGTGAGGAGGCCGGCCGCCGGCGAGCCGGTCATGGCCCCGATCAGTGGAGCAGCGAAGAGAGCGTAGGAGCCGACCTTCTCGACCCGCATGGCGGATCCGACGAACCTGGTGCGCGCCGCCAGCGGCCCAAAGCCTGTGTGGTCCTGGATCGCGTGCCCAACTTCATGCGCCGCCGTTACGACCGCCGTAAGGGAACGGCCGTCCTTGACCGCGGGGGAGAGACCCACGGTTTTGGTGGTGGGATCGTAGTGATCGCCTTCCGTCGTCTCTTCAAGCGAGACGCCCTTAAGCGCGTAGTGATCGATGAGGTGTTGGGCGAGTTCACCCCCCGTGCCGGCAAAATCGGCGCGTGGTGCGGCGTGCTTCACCAGTACCCGCCGGACCCACAAGTTGGGCCCGAAGATCAAGGCGCCGAGCCCCAGCAACACCAGGAAATAGCCCATCAGCTTGCCAGTCCAACATCAATCCACCCAACGATCGGTGGGTAATTGAAACCATGGGGTCGCAATGTCGCGCGAACAAGGGGGCCTGGAGGGCCGCGCCGCCGATCCCGGCGGCCCGGGCCCGCTCTAATCTGGTGCGCGCCGGGCGGCTTCGCGATAGTTTGGCGCTTGGCCTGAGGGAGCGGAAATGCCTGAGTTGATGACCACGCGCGAGGTCGCGGAATATCTCCGCATCAAGGAGCGAAAAGTCTATGAGCTGGTACGTACAGGCGGCATTCCTTGTTCGCGCGTCACCGGCAAGTGGCTTTTTCCAAAAGCCCTGATTGACATTTGGGTCTCCCGGTCGACCGAGCTGCCGGAGGGCCTGCCGGCAAGTGCCGCGGCGCCATCCATAGAGCCGCCGGCGGTGGTGGCCGGCAGCCATGATCCGCTGTTGGAATGGGCTCTTCGCGAGTCGGGTTCCGATCTGGCAATGCATCCGGGAGGCAGCCTGGACGGCCTGAAGCGCCTGGCTGCGGGCGAGGCGGCGGTCGCGGGCTGCCACGCGCCGGATGCGGATGGTGGCTATGGCGGCGTGACGGCAGCGGAAGCCCTGCAGGGGCGGCCGATCGTCGTGATCGCCTGGGCCTGGCGGCGCCAGGGCCTGGTGGTGGCGCCAGGCAATCCCCATGGCCTGGCGGGGATCGGCGACCTGGCCCGGCCGGGGCTCCGGGTGACCATGCGCCAGCAGGAGGCCGGCAGCCAACTGCTTTTGCTGCGTCTGTTGGCGAAAGCTGGCTTGGACACGGCCGTTCTTGAGACCCTCGATCGCCCGGCGCGCAGCGAGAGCGACGCCGCGCTTGCGGTGCAGCAGGGCAAGGCGGATGCAGGGCTCGCCATTGAGGCGGCCGCGCGCCAGCATGGGCTCGATTTCGTGCCGCTACATCGCGAGCGTTATGATCTTGTGATGAGGCGGCGAGACTACTTCGAAGCGCCGCTGCGGGGCTTGCTCGCCTTCGCCGGAAGTGCCGCGTTCCGCTTGCGCGCCGGCGAGATGGGCGGCTATGAAATCGGCGATCTGGGGTCGATCATCTTCAACGCCCCCTGAAATCGGCTGGTTCAATATCGGCCGGCTTATTTACGAATGCGCTCGCCGTAATTGGCGGTGAAGGGAAATTGTCCGGCGATGGCAAATTTGTTGATCGTTCGTTGGACTTCCTTGCTGATCAGGAAATTGATAAAGCGCAGCCCGTGATTGGCGCGTACCGTCTTGTGCAGCTTTGGGTTTGGAAGCATTGCGGCATATTGGACAGTAAGGCGCGGATCGTCAGCGACGAGGGCTACGTGGCTCGGCGGCCGCCGCATGCCGAGCCAAGTACCCCGATCTGTGATGACATAGGCGTTGCGTCGCAGTGCCTCCTTGATGGTGGCCCGCATCCCGCCCTTGACCATGACGTACCAGCTGTTGGCCGTGGGTGATTCCACGTCGACACCGGCTTCCTCCCAGATACCCCGCTCCACCCGGTGCATGGCACTACCATCGGCGCGCGAGGCAAAGCCGGCCTCCGCGGAGGCGATAAGGCGCACCGCGTCGACCACACTGGTCATGCCACGCAGACCTGCAGGATCGCTGCGTGGGCCGAGCACGACCATCTCGCCATACATGATGTTTGTGCGCCGGGTCACGACGCCGGCTTTGACCGCGGCGCTTTCACGCTCCTTGTCTGACAGTAACAATACGTCTGCCTGGCCCTGACCGGCCAAGGTTAGGGCGTCGGGCGGTTCCAGCACGATGACGCGAACCCGCAGCCGGCTCAGGCGCTGAAACCGCGGCAGCAGACGATCGAGCAGGCCCGATCGCGACAATGCCGCAGGCACGACAAGGCGCAATTCGTTCTTTGCCGTCTGAGCCCATGTCGGGGTCGAAGCGGTTCCCGCAAGTAGTACCGTGAGCAGCCACGCCAGTAGCGCGCCACAGCGAACGGGGCAAGGCAGATAGGGAGGCGGGGCAGGCATGGCGATGTCCTTGAGGCGCGTGGCCGGCGGCCACAGTATCCGATAACGAGCCCACCGGTCGACGGCGGATCTTGGCGATCCAGAACAGCCTAACGAGGCGGCGGTAAAGCGGGCGTAAATGGCGCCACGCCGCCAATTCGATACCGACCGATCGCGCGTTGCCCGTCTATGCCGATCAACCAGGAAAAAAGCTGGCGGGCTGATTTGGCTCGAGCCGCGCCGATCTTTTCGCTGGCCACCAATGTCACCCCATAGCGATTGACCAGTGAACCATTCGCGCTGACAAGCTTGGCGAGGTGGCTTTTGTTTCGGTAGGCAAGCCAGGTCCCTGAATCGGCAAAAATATAGGCGCCGCGGCCAGCTGCAATATTGAGTGTGGCCCCCATGCCGGCGCCGGATTCCATGTACCAACGTTGCCGCAACTTGCGCGGATCGATCCCCGCGGCATGCCATTGGGCGCGTTCGGCGCGGTGCGTGCCGCTGTCGTCGCCCCTTGAGACGAAGAACGCTCTCCGGGCGGCAATGCGTGCAAAGGCCAGGGGAAATCGGCTCAGTTCCCGAATGCCAGCCGGATCGTCTTTGGGGCCTGCGATCAGAAAATGATTGGACATGAGATCGCGCCGGGCGATGCCGTGGCCAGCACGAACGAAAGCAATTTCCGCCGGCCGGTCATGGGCGATGAAAAGATCCACGTCGCCGGCTCGCGCGACGCGCAGGATTTCGCCGGTGCCCCGCACGATCGAACGGGCACGAATTCCCGTCGCCTTGCTGAACCGGGGCAAAAGGTGGGCCAGCAGCCCGGAATTCTCCACCGTGGTACTGACGCCCAGTCGCAGGATTACACGCTCGGCGGCCGCTGGTCCTGTCGCAAACAGCGCCAAAATCAGCACCGTGAGGCTGGTAGGGCGCAACCAAACCCGCAGATTTGGTGGGCATTTTTTCATCGCCCGACCATGCATTGCCAACCGGACTCCCGCAAGACGTGGCAGGTTGAAAGTTGCGCCAAACTACCCGGCTCTTCGGCTTCGTTCGGCCGATGCCCGGCTGGAACTGCCGAATGGCGTCGGGATTTTGCGAGTGTCAGAAATTGTACCGGGCGGTCATCTGGATCCTGTGTACTGTTGCCGCGGCGGCGTTGTGGAACTGCGACTTGGCGAAGATGTATTCGAGCGCCAAGGCGACGTCCCTGATCGGCTCCCAGACGATGTTGGCATGGACGGTCCAATGGACGTCGAGTGTATTGGCGGGGATTAGTGCTTTGGCGATGTGCTGCTCGACATCGCCGTTGTTTCGGCCGTACATCAGGTTCGTCTGGAGCGTGTTTGTCCATTGATGACGGATCCAGGCATAACCGCCGTAGTTTCGCACCGAGTTGACGCTTTCGCTGGAACTGCCGAGGCCGGACACGGCGACTTCGGCAGGCTGACCGCGGAAATAGCGCCCGATGCCTTCACCGTAGAAGAATACGATACCGACCTTCGTGCGTTTGTTGTTGAAGGCCAGGACCAAACCAGCCTGCACGCCCCACATGGTGTCGCGGCCGTTGGTTCCGGCCCCGTCCTCGATGCCGCGCTCGCCGAACAGACCGGCGATGCGAACGATGCCGCTCGACCACTTGTGACGCAAAGAGACTGCGAAATCGGGCACCCGGTCGTTGGCGCCGGCACCCGATACGGCGACTGTGCCGCCGACGAAGGCAGTGCTCGTGGCGGCACGACCGGTTTCTGGATTTTCTACGGAAACCGCCAGTTCAGTGCCGCCGCCGAAACTATGGGTATACTGGACCAGACCTTGGCGAGGACCGCCCAGACCCGCCGGCCCGCGGTCTTCGAAGAAACGCGGCTCAAATTCCGAGAATCGAAAGTTTGAATTCGTCTGTCCGGCCAGCAGCGGGCCGAGCTTGCCATAGGCGTGGCGCAACCGGAACGAATTCGAATTTGAAATCAACTGGTTGCCGCCGGTACCGAAGAAATCACCTTCAATTCTGGTTTCGAGCGTGCCGAAGTCGGTCGGCGTCCATGTTCGGATGTAGAACCGGGACCTGCGGGCCATCAAACGGAAGTTGCCCTGGCGGTTGGCTGCGGCTGAGCCTTTCGAGGGGAAACTCCCGCCGGAGGCACCGTCCGACGACAGGCCGTCGCCGCTGAAAGCGTTGATGTCGTATATCAGATCGAGCTGGGCGAAGCCGCCGATGCGCATCGAAATGTTCGTTCCGGGAAGCTTCCATGTTCGTTTGCGCGAACCGGCCTCAACCGCCGCCGCCGGGGCGACGCGCCGCATGCGGCGCGCGTCGGTCTTTCTGGCCTCGAGCTCGGTAAGGCGACGCTCAAGCTGTTCGATCTGTTGCTGCATCTGGGCGCGGCGCTGCGCCAGCGTATCGGCCGCCGATGCGGCTGTGGCGGCTGTCGCCAGAATGAAAGCGGCGCCCGAACCCAGGAGCGCGGACCGGCCATATGCGAAGCTCATCTGATTGTTCCCGAAAATCGTGCCTGTGGCCCGCGAAACACCCAATTGCTTCGAGAGGGAAGGCGCGAGCGCGGATACGCTTTCCCCGGAACCCCGCGGGTACTTGCTAGCACCGCGGGAGCTTGTGTTCCATGTGGCGTGACGTCACTCGAGCCGCGCCGCATCTGGTACCATTTCTATCTTGCGAATCATTATTATTCGTAATGAGAATGATTCGCAAGATAGAAATGGTATGATGAGGGGAGAAAGCGGGTGGCGACTACACCGATCAGGGTTTCGTGTTGGGAAAGAAGAGTTGCCGGCCCCTTACACGGAAAGCGGCGATCGCCTTTTGGCCTTGGCTTGAAAGCAGCCATGCGATCAGGGTGCGGCCGTCTCTTGCCTTCACATGCCTATGCCTGGCCGGGTTCACCAGAATGACGCCGTACTGGTTGAAGAGGCGCCGGTCACCCTCCAACAGCAAAGTAAGCCGGCCCTTGTTTCGAAAAGCGATCCAGGTCGCCCGGTCGGTCAGGATATAGGCGTTGAGCCCGGACGCCGTGTTGAGGGCGGCTCCCATGCCGGAACCGGTCTCGCGGTACCAGCGGGCCCCGACCACCTTCACGTCGATACCGGCATCACGCCACAGGCCGAGTTCCTTCTTGTGGGTGCCGCTGTCGTCGCCCCGCGAGACGAAGCGCGACCGGGCGCTTGCCAGCTTGCGCAATGCCGCCACCGCGTCGCGTCCGCCGCCGACGCGCGCCGGATCGGCTTTGGGGCCAACGAGAACGAAGTCGTTGTACATCACATCGAAGCGCCGAACGCCGAAGCCCCGTTGCACGAAGCGCTCCTCGGACGGCTTGTGGTGGACCAGCAGAACATCGGCGTCGCCACGCTCGGCCAACCGGATGGCCTGGCCGGTTCCGACCGCAATGACATGCACACGGATCTTCGTTTTAGCCTCGAAGATCGGCAGCAAATGACTGAAGAGCCCGGAATTCTCCGTCGAGGTCGTAGAGGCCAGCCGGATCGACCGTTCGGCGGCCATAGCCGGTCCGGCATGTGCGATCAGTATTAAACCGGTAATGCTTGCGATGACGGTACGCATGTCCGGGGTAGTCCTCTGACGTCTACCAATAGAGCTCGCCGCGCATGAAGGCGTCGGCGGTGTCGGTGCTCGGCTGATTGAAGAACGCCTCTGCCGGCGAGCGTTCGACCATGCGCCCGCCATGCAGGAACATCACCTCGTCGGCAAGCCGGCGCGCCTGGCCGAGGTCATGGGTGGTCATTACGATCTTGGTTCCCGAGGCATGAATTGCGGCGATGATCCGCTCCACTGTGCGGCTCGCGGCGGGGTCGAGATTGGCCGTGGGTTCATCGAGAAACAGCACCTCCGGCTCCAGGGCCCAGGCTCGGGCCAATGCCAGGCGCTGCTGCTCGCCGCCGGAGAGGACGCGGGCCGGGCGCGAGGCAATTTCCGAAAGTCCGGTGTTCCGCAGCGCCGCGTCAACGCGGGCCTTGCGGTCGCCACCTGAATAGCCGCGTAGCGCAAGCGCGTAGTCGACATTCGCCGCCGCCGACCGGCGCAGCATCACTGGCCTTTGAAAGACCATCGCCTGGCGCTTACGGGCGTCGTGAGCGAAGGGCCCGGTCCAGACCACACGGCCGCCGGTCGGCGTGATGAGGCCGTGGCAAAGCCGCAGCAGCAGGCTTTTCCCGGCGCCGTTGGGGCCCAGGATGATGGTGCGTGCGCCGGCGCTGAAGGTGGCGTCGATGGCGTCGACCAGCGTGCGCCCACGCACCGCATAGGTCACTTGCTCCAGATGCAACGGCAATATGCTGTCGAGCGAAGCCATGGCGACACTTCAGCCGAGCTGTCGGGCCGCGGTCTCGCGAACGAGATAGGCGGCGGCATTGATGATCAGGGCGAGCAGCATGAGCACGATACCGAGCCCCAACGCCAGGCTGAGATTGCCTTTGGAGGTCTCAAGCGCGATGGAGGTCGTCATCACCCGCGTAAATCCGGCGATGTTGCCGCCGACGATCATCACCGCCCCGACCTCGGCCATGGCACGGCCCAGCCCGGCCAGCATCACCGTGACAAGCGAGTAGCGCGCATCCCATAGCAGGGTAGGTATGGCCCGGCCGGCGCCGCTGCCGAGCGAGCGAAGCTGCTCGCCGTATTCCCGCCAGAGGTCTTCGACAAGCTGGCGGGTCAGGGCCGCGATGATCGGTGTAATGAGGATGGTCTGGGCAATGACCATCGCCGTCGGTGTGAACAACAGCTCCAGAAATCCGAGCGGCCCCGAACGGGACAAGGCCAGATAGACGAATAGCCCCACCACCACCGGCGGCAAGCCCATCAGCGCGTTGAGGAGGACAGTGATCGTGCGCCGCCCGGGAAAATCATAGAGCGCCAACGCCGCCCCGAACGGTAAGCCCACCGCCGCGGCGATGGCCAGTGCACCGAGGCTGACCTGCAGCGACAGCCCGACGATACCGAGCAGCTCGGCATCGAAGCTGGTCAACAGGGTCAGCGCTTCGCCGAAGGCGTTGGCGACGACGGGCATGGAGTTGTCTCGATTAGAGAAAAGTAGGCGAAGAATGCAAAAATATGCAGGAATATGCAAAGTAAAATACAGTTGACGCGAGCGGGACTCAGGTCCTGGATCGCTGAAGGCAATCCGACAATCTCCTGCGGCAGACTGGATTAGGTGAAAAAATTGAGGCGGTCCGACACCTGCCGGGGCGCGGCTCATTTCCACAAATAGTGAGTTGCACTGCTGCGCTTGCCCGAGGGCTCGATCGAGATCATATTGATTCCATGGATGAATTTCATCTCCGACCCGATCCTTCGAACCCGCGGCTCACCGAGCAGGTCTCCGGGGTCGATCATGAGGGCCAGCCGGTGGAGACCGCCGTGGTCGTAGAGCGGCCGTTGACGCTCTTCCTGAACGGCCAGGAGATCGTCACCATGATGACAATCTCCGACTATCCCGACTATCTGGCGCTGGGCTACTTGCTCAACCAGAATATGCTGCGCGCTGACGATACGATCACTGGCATCGATTACGATGACGATCTCGATGTCGTCGTGGTGCGCACCGAGCGCGCCACCGACTACGAGGAAAAGCTGAAGAAGAAAGTGCGCACCAGCGGTTGCGCCCAGGGCACGGTCTTCGGCGATGTGATGGAAAGTTTCGAAGAGGTAGAGTTGCCAAAAGATGCCTTGTTGAAAACCTCTTGGCTCTATTTGCTCACAAAGAAGATTAATACAGCGCCGAGCCTTTACCTTGAAGCCGGGGCGATCCATGGCTGTGTGCTCTGCGAGGCCGACCGGCCGCTCGTGTACATGGAGGATGTCGGCCGACATAACGCCATCGACAAGATCGCCGGCTGGATGTTCAAGAATGGCGTCGGGCCGGAGGACAAGATCTTTTACACGACCGGCCGTCTGACCAGCGAGATGGTGATCAAGACGGTGCAGATGCGCATTCCAATCCTGATTTCGCGCTCGGGATTCACGGCCTGGGGGGTCGATCTTGCGCGCCAGGCCGATCTCACACTGATCGGCAGAGCGCGAGGCAAGCGCTTCGTGGCGCTCGCCGGCGCCCACCGCATCGACTACGACGCGGATGTGTCGCAGGTCTCCGACGAACCCCGGAAACTCCAACGCAAGGCGAGTGTGGAAGAGGATGCGGCGTAGCGTCGTTGGCCTTCTCCTTGCCGGCGGGCAGGCGCGCCGCATGGGCGGCGGGGACAAATGCCTGCGTCTGCTGGGCGGCCAAACGCTTATGGCCTGGGCCATCGCTCATCTTCAGCCTCAAGTCGGCCCATTGGTTCTGAACGCCAATGGCGACCCGGCACGGTTCGCCGAGTATGAGCTTCCCGTCATACCCGACGTCGTGGAGGGCTATGCGGGGCCGCTCGCGGGCATCCTGACCGGCCTGGAATGGGCGCATGAAAATGCGCCGCAATGCCCCTGGGTGGTCAGCGCGCCGACCGATGCGCCCTTCCTGCCGCCCGATCTCGTGGAGACCATGAAGGACGCCGTCGACGAGCTCGGCGCCGACTTGGCCTGTGCGATGTCGAGTGGCCGCACCCATCCTGTGGTCGGCCTTTGGCCGGTGCGCCTGGCCGGCGAGCTGCGCCACGCGCTGGTGGAAGAGGACATTCGCAAGATCGACGCCTGGACCGCGCGCTACCGTGTGGCAACGGTGGAATTTCCGGCCGATCCGGTCGATCCCTTTTTCAACACCAATCGACCCGAGGATTTGGCCGAGGCCGAGCGTCTCCTAGCGATCAAAAACTGAACCGCTGATTTGATAGCGGATCCGAAACCCGACCCCACATGGGAAGCGGGTAGGGGGTTTGCGCTCTTGTCGCGCCGTACCGCCTGCCTGAGTGAAAGGAGATCCCCGATGGCCGGCAACAGCACCAATCACAAGAACGGCCCCGCCACGCGGCGCGGCTTTATCCGCGATGCGCTTCGCAATGCACTCGGGGCGGGCGCCAGCGTGTCCGGCGGTGGAACCGCGGCAGCCATCGCAATCGGCGGAAAGCTGGCGGATAGCGCAGATGCCGCAGCGAACCCGTATGCGGATGCCGGCCCAATTGATTTGGTGAAGGGGCCTGGCGGCGTTCTGATCGACCGCGAGATGCTGTTGGCCGAGCGCACGACGATGATTGCGGTTCGCCAGATCGATCCGCAGGCGCAGTTCTGGGTGAGCTAGCGGCGCCCGCGGCTCATTCGGCCGCGCCGGCCACTTCGACTTTCTCCGCCCGCGCAGCACAGAATTTGAATTCCGGGATCTTGCCGATGGGATCGAGCTGGGGATTTGTCAGCCGGTTGGCCGGCGCCTCGGCGTAGCAGAAGGGAATGAACACCATGCCTTCCGCGATCGCGGGGTCGATCCGGGCGGTGAGTTCGACTGTGCCGCGCCGGGTGCTCACCCGTACGCGGTCGCCGGCGGCCAAACCGAGCGCCTTCAAGTCGCGCCGATTGAAGGCTGCCACCGCTTCCGGCTCAAGCGCATCGAGGACACTGGCGCGGCGGGTCATGGCGCCGGTGTGCCAATGCTCCAGCTGGCGGCCAGTGGTCAGCACCATCGGGTAGTCGCTGTCGGGCAGTTCATCCGGCGGCAACACCTCGGTCGCCACCAGCTTGCCGCGGCCGCTCGATGTGGGGAAGCTTTCTGCGAATACGATCTCGTTGCCCGGTTGGTCGGGCGCGTCGCAGGGATAGGTGACGGCGTTCTCACGATCGACGCGCTCCCAGGTGATGTTGTCGAAGGAGGGCATGACCCCGGCCATTTCCGCGAAGACCTCGCCTGGTCCGGCATAGTTCCAGTCGAGTCCAAGGCCGTGCGCCATCTCCTGAATAAGCGCCCAGTCCTGGCGCGCTTCTCCGGGAGGCGTGAGCGCAGCGCGGCCGCGCTGGACCTGGCGATTGGTGTTGGTGACCGTGCCGTCTTTCTCAGGCCAGGCGGAGGCCGGCAGGATGACGTCGGCGTGGAAAGCGGTTTCGGTCAGAAAGATGTCCTGGACCACAAGGTGCTCAAGCTTGGCCAGCGCCTCGCGGGCATGGTTGCTGTCAGGATCGGACATGGCCGGGTTCTCGCCCATGATGTACATGCCGCGGACATCGCCGGCCAAAATCGCATGCACGATCTCGACCACTGTTAGCCCGGCCTCAGGGTCGAGCTCGGTCTTCCAGAAATCCTCGAAGCGGGCCCTGATTGCAGGATCGGCAACCGACTGATAGTCGGGATAGACCATCGGGATCAGCCCGGCATCGGAGGCGCCCTGTACATTGTTCTGGCCCCGCAGCGGATGAAGTCCCGTGCCCGGCCGGCCGACTTGCCCGGTAATCAGCGCCAGATCGATCAGGCAGCGGGCGTTGTCGGTGCCGTGGACATGCTGGGAGATGCCCATGCCCCAGAAGATGATGGCACGCTCCGCCTTTGCGTATTTGCGCGCCACGGTCCGCAGCGTCTCGGCGTCGATACCGCAGACCTTGGCCATCTCCTCGGGCGGAAAGGCTTGAAGGCTCGTCTTCAGCGCCTCAAATCCCTCGGTGCGGGCTTGGACGTATTGGGTGTCGTGGAGCCCCTCGGTGACGATCACATGCAGGAGTGCGTTCAGCATGGCGACGTCGCTGCCCGGCTTGAATTGCAGCATGTGGCTGGCATGGCGTTTCAAAGCCTGGCCGCGCGGGTCCATGACAATCAGTTCTGCACCGCGTTTGCGCGCCTGCTTGAAGAAAGTCGCGGCGACCGGGTGGTTCTCGGTCGGGTTGGCCCCAATGACGATGATCAGATCGCTGTCACCGACCGCCGTGAATGGAGCGGTCACCGCACCCGAACCGATGCATTCCATCAGCGCCGCCACCGACGAGGCGTGACAGAGCCGGGTGCAGTGATCGACGTTGTTGGTCCCGAAGCCGGTGCGGACAAGCTTCTGGAAGAGATACGCCTCCTCGTTGGAGCCCTTGGCCGAGCCGAAACCGGCAAGTGCACCGCCGCCATGCGCATCACGGATGTCCCGCAATCCGCCGGCCGCCCGCTCCAGTGCTTCTTCCCAGCTGGCTTCGCGGAAATGGCTTGAGGGGTCCGCCGGATCGACCCAATCGTCCAGGCGTTTGCCGACCCCGTCTTTGCGGATCAGCGGCTTGGTCAGGCGGTGGGCGTGACGGATGTAGTCGAAGCCGAAGCGGCCCTTGACGCAGAGCCGGTTCCGGTTGGCGGGGCCGTCGCGTCCGTCAACGGACAGCAGCTTCCCGTCCTTCAGGTTGTAGGTGATCTGGCAACCGACGCCGCAATAGGGGCAGACGCTGTCGACCTGATCGTCGGGCGTGCGGGCGAGCCGGCCGTTATCGTCGAGCAGGTTGGCTTCCATCAGCGCGCCCGTCGGACAGGCGGCCACGCATTCGCCGCAAGCCACGCAGGTGCTGGATCCCATCGGATCGTCCTGGTCGAAGACGATCTTCGATCCGTGGCCGCGAAAGGCCATGCCGATCACATCGTTGACCTGAACTTCGCGGCAGGCGCGGACACAGAGGCTGCAATGGATGCATGCGTCGAGGTTGACGGCCATCGCCTGGTGGCTGGCGTCGCCATTCGGTGCTTCGCGGCGTTCATATCGGCTCTCGCCCACGCCCACCGCATCGGCCCAGTTCCAGAACTTCGAGCCTGGGTCATGGGCGTCGGCCTTCGCCGGCTGGTCGGCCAGCAAAAGCTCGAACACGGTCTTGCGCGCCGCCTTGGCCCGTTGGCTCGCGCTGGTGACGACCATACCGTCAGCCGGCTCTCGGATGCAGGACGCGGCCAGCACGCGCTCGCCCTCGATCTCGACCATGCAGGCCCGGCAGTTGCCGTCTGGCCGGTAGTCGGGTTCCGGCGCATAGCAGAGATGCGGGATCTCGATGCCTTCGCGTTGCGCGACCTGCCAGATGGTCTCGCCCGGTTCCGCCGAAACCGGTTTGCCGTCGAGCGAGAAGGAAATGGGCTTGGCCATATCGTTTTGCCTGAAGTTGATGCGGTCTTGGGGAAATTGAACGCCACCTGAACACCCGTTTCAGGATCGGTTCAAGCCAATTCTTATATCCCGCCCCCGACATGTCCAGCGGTGTTGCTGGAACGAGGAAAGGGCCGCTCCGGCCACTTTCGCCAAATCAGGGAGCCAACGATCATGAAGAAGTTAGCCTTGGGCCTTGCGGCCCTGACCATGGGCGCCATCGTCGCCGGTGACGCCTCCGCCAACATCAACCGTTATACGGGCGGTTGGGTGAATGTGAACCCCAATTCCGGTGGTGTGACCAGACTGCGCATCCTGCGGAATGGCGGGCTGGTGCGCGTGCGCGCCTTCGGCCAGTGTCGCCCAACCGACTGCAACTGGGGCATCGTTCGCGCCATCGCCTTCGGCCCCAATATTTCGATCCATCCTTTCTCGTCGACCCGAACCTTGATGGCGGCGTTCAGCCCCAGTCACGCGCGCAAGATCATGATCATCGAGCGCGTCGGTGCGAATCGCCTGCGCGTCAAGGTCTTGACACGCTTCGTCGACGGCAGCGGCCGCAAGCCCTATTCGCGGACCTACACTTTCCGCCGCGGTGGTGGTGCCGGCCCGATTGTTCCGCCGGTCACGGTCGTCCGCGAGGATTGTGTCGGCTTCAACCCGGCCACGACTACGGTCCGCCGTTTCGGAATGAACTGGAAGCTTGTCGACGGCGGCCATCACATCAAAAGCTTCGGCGTGAAGGCCGGCGAGGCCCTCCGGTCGCTTCGGATCATTCGCGCATATCGCTTGAACCGCATCTGCTTCGTCGGCCGCCCCGGCGCCTCGATGGAGTATTTCAAGCGCAACGCCAGCCTGCCGGCCGGTAACGTGCCGGGCCAGGATTGTCTGGCGATCAACCCCTTCGCGATGGCGATCCGCCCGATCGCCGGCAAATACGTGCTGGTTCAGGGTTCGCGCCGTGTGAAGGCCTTCCCGAGCCTCGCCGAGGCGCGTCAGGGCCTGCGCATCATGCGCAAGCTGCGGGCGCGCCATTCGTGCTTCATCGGGCGGCCCGGACCGTCGATGACTTATCTGCGCCGCGCCTAAGCCTTAGGCCGGACGGCAGAAGCGTGGGGGCGGGTCTCGGACCCGCCCCTACTTTTTGGCTGGACCGAAATGCTTCAGGACACTGCGGATCGGGTTGGGCGCAGCCTGACCGAGACCGCAAATCGAGGCATCGGCCATGGCCTGGCAGAGCTCTTCGAGAAGCGGTTCGTCCCATTCGCCCTTTTCCATGATCTTCACGGCCTTCTCGCAGCCGACCCGGCAGGGCGTGCATTGCCCGCAGCTTTCATCCTCAAAGAAACGGAGCAGGTTGAGCGCGGCGGCCCGAGGCTCGTCCTGGTCTGAAAGGATCACCACGGCGTGGCTGCCGACGAAGCTGCCGTGCGGCTCCAGTTTTCCGAACTCAAGCGGCAGGTCGCCCATGCTGGCCGGCAGGATGCCGCCCGACGCGCCTCCTGGAAGGTAGGCCGTGAAAGCGTGGCCCTCGGCCATGCCACCGCAGAACTCGTCGATCAGCTCGCGCACCGTAATGCCGGCGGGGGCCAGCTTGACCCCGGGGTCGCGGACGCGCCCGGATACGGAATAGCTGCGCAAGCCCTTGCCACCGTTGCGGCCGTGCGCGGCGAACCAGTCCGGGCCCTTTTCCACGATGTCGCGGATCCAGTAGAGCGTCTCGATATTGTTCACCAGGGTCGGTCGGCCGAACAGCCCGACCTGGGCGACGTAAGGCGGGCGGTGGCGGGGCAGGCCGCGCTTGCCCTCGATCGATTCGAGCATGGCCGATTCCTCACCGCAGATATAGGCGCCCGCGCCGCGACGAAGATGGATTTCGGTGTGCGGGGCAAGGCCCGCCTCAGACAGGGCCGCGATTTCGTTGAGCAGGATTTCGCGGATATGCGGGTATTCGTCGCGCAGATAGAAGTAGACGGCTTCGGCCCCAACCGCCCAAGCCGCGATCAGCATGCCCTCCAGCACGCGGTGGGGATCGGTCTCCAGATAGTAGCGGTCCTTGAAAGTTCCGGGTTCGCCTTCATCGGCGTTGACCGCGAAGAGGCGCGGCTTGGGCTCGGCGCGTACGAACTCCCATTTCCGGCCAGTCGGGAAGCCGGCACCACCAAGCCCTCGGAGTTGCGCGTCGCTGAGCTGGGTGATGATCTCTTCGGCCGTCGTTCGGCCGGCAAGGCACGCCTCCAGGAGTGAGTAGCCGCCATCCTTGCGGTAATCATCAAGGCCGACATAGGAGGGGATGATCGGCTTGAGGTTTGCCGCCTTCACGGCGCTTGCGATAGCGCCGGTGGTGGCCGTTTCGATGTGGCGGTGCCCGGCTTCGACGACCGGTGCTCGCTCGCAGCGACCCATGCAAGGCGCTCGCACGACACGCACCTCCGACCCGAGCACATCCGGCAGCGCCGTCAGCAAGGCCTGGGCGCCCGCCATCTCGCAACTCAGGCTGTCGCAAACCCGGACCGTGACCGATGGCGGCGGGGCCTCTTCTTCCCGCAGCACATCGAAATGCGCATAGAAGGTGGCGACCTCATAGACTTCCGTCTGGGACAAACGCATTTCATGTGCCAGCGCGGCGATATGAGCGGCGGACAGGCAGCCATGAGCATCCTGTATCAGGTGCAGGAACTCAATCAGCAGGTCGCGTCGGCGCGGGCGTTCCCCCAGCAGCACCGCCACGTCCGCCATCGCTTTGTCGTCGCTCTGGCGCCCTTTGGGGTGTGGGCGCGTGCGCCGCTCAGCCGCACCCGGATGACGATAGGCCGCGGCTCCGTCGGCTGCATCTTTGCTTCTGTCCGCCATGATCTCTCAATCCGCCGTCGATCTCGACCCTTGCCTGTCGCCGCTTGGCGCGTTGCTTACGCGTTGTCGCCGTTTGGCTCAACCTCAATCAGTGTGATGACGGCCGAATTGATCAGGCATTTGCCGGCATTCTCGAAATTCACCGTGACGCGGTGCCCGTCGACCGATTGGACCTGGCCCAACCCCCAGCCGGCTTGGGATGGGTGGCGAACGAATGTGCCGGGAACGAGAAATTCGGACATCGGAGTGAAATACACCCGGACGCACTGAATGCGAAATTTACAAGCCCGGAGCGGTCGGCTAAAGAACTCTGCCGACGGGCCGAACGAGCCGTCCCATGCGCCACTGAACGGTCGGATTGCCCATGAGCGATACCATCGAGCTTCGTGTCTTTCACCTGCTTTGCGCCAAATTGTGCCACGATCTGGTGAGCCCGGTTGGCGCCGTCAGCAACGGCGTTGAGCTGTTGCAGGACATGGGGCCGGACGATGCGGGCGAAATCCTCGGTTTGATCGTCGACAGTTCCGGCAAGGCCTCTGATCGGCTCAAGTTCTACCGGGTCGCCTATGGTTTGGCGGCGGATTCGGTTCGCTCCGACGCCGAAGCCAAGGAGCTTGCCTCGGGAATGATGGCCGGCCACGGGATCACACTGGACTGGCAACTCGATCCGGTCATGGTGACGCCGCTTAGCCAGAACGCCGTGAAGCTTCTCCTGAACATGCTTCTCCTTGCGGCCGAAACGCTGGCTCGCGGCGGCACGATCTCGGTCCGGCTCACCGATGACGCAGAAAGCCAGCGGCTTGATGTTGAAGCCACGGGCCAGGACGCCGATCTTTCCGAGGAGGCAAAGGCCGGTCTCAAGGGCGATGCAGATGTGGCCGAGATGACACCGCGCAACGTCCAGGGCTATTTCACGGCGTGTTATGCCCGCTCGTTCGGCGGGAGCCTGGCATTCAGCGAATCCGAAAATCGCGTTACATTGAGCTCTACAATTTCTCTCTAAGGTAGCAAGTCAGACAACGCTTTCATCGGTTCTTAAGCGTTTGCCGGCTATGACACACGATCGGGCGCGGCGTTAGCCATGACCCGCCGCTTCGTTTGCGTTACCGAGGTGCGGCGTGAGAGAGAACGGGCAGAAATCTGCAAATGCCGCTGGGACGGCGAGGCCGACAAAAGCGCCGTCGAAGCGTTGTCTCATCGTGGACGAATCGCGTGTGATCCGTGCCGTATCCCGCAAGATTCTTGAGTCGCGCGGTTACGAGGTCGAGGAAGCGGAGAATGGCAATGACGGGCTGTCGGCCTGCGGAAAATGGCATCCCGACGCGGTGCTGATTGAATGGCAACTACCGGAAATGTCGGGGATCGAATTCATCCGGCAGCTCCCTGCGGAAGTCGGCCCGAGGATGCCGAAGGTCATATTCTGCAGCAGTGAAGCCGGGATTGAGAGTATCAGAGAGGCCGTCCAGGCCGGCGCGGCCGAATACATCATGAAACCGTTCGACAGCGATATTTTCGATTCGAAGCTCTTGCTGGCGGGATTAACGTGACCGGTATGGCGGCAGGGAACGCATCATGACGCGCGAGGAGTTCGAGTTCATTGCCGCGCTGGTCGGTCGTCACGCCGGCTATCACATTGCACCGGAAAAAGCGTATCTGGTTGAAAAACGGCTCAAGCCGATGATCCAGCGTCACGGCCCCGGCGGCCTTGCCGGACTTATCGAGAATGTGCGCCGCGATCCGAATGGCGAAGTCGCGCGCGCCCTTGTGGTAGCGATGATCAACAAGGAAACCTTCTTCTTCCGCGACCTGCATACATTTCGGGCGCTGCGGGAGGAGGTCATCCCCGGCTTGCAAAACCAGCGCGCCCAGGCCCGACAGTTGCGGATCTGGAGTACCGGCTGCGCCACGGGCCAGGAACCGTATTCCGTGGCGATGGTCCTGGCCCAGATGGAGGTCGAGCTCACAGGGTGGTCTGTGGAAATCATGGCGTCCGACCTCGACCGCGACCTGATCAAGAAAGCCGCAAGCGGTCTCTTTACCCGTTTCGAGATGCAACGCGGATTGCCGGTACGGATGCTCTTGAGACATTTCGGCGAAGTGCCGGACGATCAATGGCAGATCGATGAGCGCATGCGCGGCATGGTTACTTTTCGGGAGAGCAATCTGCTCCAGCCTGCCGACGGGTTTGGGGTCTGGGACATCATTCTCTGTCGGAACGTCTTGAGTTCTTTCGGACCGGAAGCCCAGGCCGCGACGTTGGAGCGGCTCGCGGGCGTGCTGCAGACCGGCGGCATGTTGATGCTGGGCGCCAATGAGTCAGTAACTGGTCCGGCCGGGCTTTTTGAAATGGTCGACCGTTCCACCGGGCTTTATCGGCGGAGTTCGGCCCCAGCCGGCGCGAACCCGATCGAAGCCCCGGCGCCGGCCCCCGATGCGAGGCGCGCCACCGCTTGAAGCCCGTCATCTGATGCCATCGGGACTTCCCTTCACTCCGCCAAAGAAAAACGCGCCGCTTTCCCAAGCGGCGCGTCGATCTTTTGGCAGGTCTGGCTTCGGCGGCGATTAGCTCGCCATGGCCTCCGCCGGTTCCTCTTCGGTCTCGGCGACCGGGTCGCGAAGCACGTAGCCTCGGCCCCAAACGGTCTCGATGTAGTTGTTGCCGCCGCAGGCTGCCGCCAGCTTCTTGCGCAGCTTGCAGACGAAAACGTCGATGATCTTGAGTTCCGGCTCGTCCATGCCACCGTAGAGGTGGTTGAGGAACATTTCCTTGGTAAGCGTCGTGCCCTTGCGCAGGGACAGAAGCTCAAGGATGCCGTATTCCTTACCGGTCAGGTGGAGCGGCTGGCCTTCGACTTCCGCGGTGCGGGTGTCGAGGTTGACCGTCAGGCGACCGGTTTTGATGATCGAATCCGAATGACCCTTGGCGCGCCGCACGATCGCCTGAATGCGGGCAATCATCTCGCGCTTGTCAAAGGGCTTGGTCAGATAATCGTCGGCGCCATAGCCGAGGCCCTTGATCTTGGCATCGAGCTCCGCCATGCCCGACAATATCAGCACCGGCGTCTCGACGTTGGAAGCCCGCAATCGGCGCAAGACTTCGTATCCGTCGATATCCGGAAGCATGAGATCAAGGATAATGATGTCGTAGTCGTACAGTTTGCCGATCTCCAAACCGTCTTCACCAAGATCAGTACTGTCACAGACGTAACCCTCGCTTTTCAGCATCAGTTCGATGCTTTTGGCGGTGGCGCTGTCATCCTCAACTAAAAGAACACGCATCTTCGGCGCTCCATACAGGCATTTCATCCGAAATTAACTATAGCGACACTATGCTTTAATAGTTAACAATTCCTTTCGTGAAAACATAAATCTTAACGCGAAGCCACTGAGTCGTTTCGATTTGTTGCACCATTAGGCTTTACCGAACCTTAAGCCGTTCGGCCCATGATTGCCGTCACTCTCGGGAGGCGGCAGTAAAGTGCTAGCAGAAAACATCCTGGCAGATCTCAGTCAGCTGCCGTCCCACTACCTTTACGGACGTGTGACCGCGGTTCAGGGCATGCTCGTTGAAGTCGGCGGCATTGAACGCGAGCTCACCATTGGCAGCCGCTGCCGCTTGGCTGCGACCGGCGGCCCTCCGGTATTGTGCGAAGTCGTTGGTTTCCGCGACTCCCGGGCACTTCTAATGCCGTTCGCGGGGCTTGAGGGTGTGGGTCTAGGCTGCAAGGCAGAGATCGTCGCATCGGAACCCGTCATCTATCCCGATGACGCTTGGCTGGGCCGTGTTCTCGACGCGATGGGCGCTCCACTCGATGGTGGGCCAGGCCTGCCGGAGGGCAAAATCGGCTACCGTCTGCGAGCCACCCCGCCGCCGGCCGGCGCCCGTCAGCGCGTCGGCTCCAAGATCGACCTTGGCGTTCGCGCCATTAATACCTTTCTTACCTGCTGCCGCGGCCAACGCATGGGAATTTTCTCCGGTTCCGGTGTCGGCAAGTCAATCCTGCTCTCGATGTTGGCGCGCTATACGCAGGCCGACGTGAACGTCATCGGTCTGATCGGCGAGCGCGGCCGGGAGGTTCAGGAGTTCCTGGAAGACGATCTCGGCCCGGAGGGGCTCGCGAAATCGGTGGTCATCGTGGCCACCTCCGATTCCAGCCCCTTGCTTCGCCGCCAAGCAGCCCAGCTGACGCTTTCGGTCGCCGAATTCTTCCGCGATCAGGGCAAGGATGTGCTGTGCATGATGGACAGCGTCACCCGTTTCGCCATGGCGCAGCGCGAAATAGGCCTCGCCGCCGGGGAGCCGCCGGCGAGTAAAGGCTACACACCAAGTGTCTTTGCCGAACTGCCCAAGCTGTTGGAGCGCGCCGGCCCCGGTGCCGGGCGCGGGACCATCACTGGTCTCTTCACCGTGCTGGTGGAAGGCGACGACCACAACGAGCCGATCGCCGATGCTGTGCGTGGCATTCTCGACGGCCATATCGTTCTGGACCGCGCGATCGCCGAGCGCGGCCGCTATCCGGCGATTAACGTGCTGCGCAGCATTTCCCGCACCATGCCCAACTGCAATACCGATGAGGAGAACGCAGTCGTCGGCAGGGCCCGTGCCATCCTCGCCCGGTATGAAGACATGGCCGACATGATCCGCCTCGGCGCCTATCGTCCCGGCAGCGACGCGGGGATCGACGAGGCCATCGCCTACTATCCGCAACTGGAGGCATTTCTGTCTCAAGGCCGTGGGGAACGCGGCGAGCTTGCCGCGGGTTATGCCCGGGTGGCAGAGCTTTTGGCTTCTCCCGCCCAAATTCCATCTGCGTCAGCGGGTGAAGTGGTGCCGGACATTGAAGCCGATCCGGAGCTCTTGGCCGCAGCGGGGAGTGACACCGCGTGAGAGCTCTTCCCAACCTCATCCGCCTGCGCAAATGGACGCTCGACGAAGCCCGCCGAAAGGTCGGCGATCTGGTTGCGCTGAAGGGCACGTTTGAAGAGCAGTTGGCGGAGCTCGACGACGAGCTCAGCCGCGAGAAGGAGGCAGCGCGCGCGTCGATCGACAGCCTTGCCACGCTACAGGGCTATTACGGTCATGTGCGCCAGCGACGCTCTTGTCTGGCGCGCTCGATTGTTGAGGTCGAGACCTCAATCGAAATTGCACGAGAAGAGGCGAGCGAAGCTTATCGCGAGCTGAAAAAATTCGAGACCGCGCTGGAATACCACCAGAAGCGCGAGACCATCGAGGCATCACGCCGCCAGCAAATCGTCTATGACGAGATGGCGATAAACATGCACCGGCGTAAGCAATCGGCCTAAGGGTCTTTCGAACGTTATCCGGCCGGTATCGACCGAACCACGATCTAGACGATCAGCCCTTCGTCGTGCGGCGGAAGTTGGCTGGCAGGGGCGACCTGGAAGGCCGGAACGGTCTGAAAATGCACGTCGCCAATAAAATCGTTCTCCTCGCGCACGCGCCCGAACAGAGCGGAAATCTCACGGCGCACCGGTTCGGGGAGTTCGCCGGTGGAGCGCACCACGAGATCGAAACGACCTCTTGCGGCCAGCCCGTCCAGTTGCAGTGGGCCGAGGCGGCTTAAATCGATCTCGAAAATGAACCGCGCTGGCGCGTCTTCGCCGTCGTCCTGTTGGGCGCCGCGCCGCTTCAAATAGAGCCGGATCTGCTGCTGCACACCGCCGTCGAATAGCGGCAGGCTGTAAACCCTCCAGTCGCCGGCATCAGTGCGGGCCAGTCGGGCCAGCTGCGAAAAATCGTCTGCCAGGCCCTGGGCCGCCGGGGCGCCTCTAAGCTTGACCAGCTCGGCAACTGTTTCCTCGCCGAGCCAGCCGCGCAAGTCGCCCCCGCGCAGGGCAGAAATCAGGAACGCCAGAGCATTGCCGAGCTGCGGGCCCGGGCGCGGCATGACCGTGTCGATGACTGCCGGAGCCACGGTCGGCGCGGCCAGTCGAAGCGCCTCCACTGCTGCCTCCAAAGCCGGCCAGCTTCGTGCGATCGCGCCGGATGGCGTGCGGGGAAAGGCAGATGCTTCGAGCGGCACCGTCGATTGCGCGGCGGGCGTCAGCGGGCCGGCAGAAACCGAAGTCTGCAAACCGCTGGCAGCAGTTGTTGGTGCGCCTTGTGCGCCCAGAACGCCAGGAGCGGATGGCCCACCAGGCGCGGCAGGGGCCCCTGTCGTAGCGGCCGTCTGTAACGCTGTCGATGGAGCTGGAGCTTGTTGTGGACCAACTGGCTGCTGGCTCGCCGGTGCCGAATTCTGCGAAGATTGAACCGCTTGGCCTGCGCCGGCGTTTGCCACGCTGGTACCGGGCGATCCGCTATTGGACGATGTGCCGGCGGGCGCGACCGCCACATTTGAAGTCGTGGTTTGGCTGGCCGACGCCGGTGCTTGACCGCTTGCGGGTCCGCCCTGTGCGGCCCCCGCTGGCGGCGGATTGACACTCTGAGCTTGAACACCGGACAACGCCTGCGATGTTGAAGCCGTAGCCGCGCCCGGCGTCAGTGCCTGGGTGGTTGGCGTTGACGTCGGTGTCGATGCCTGTGGCTGCTGAGGTGTCTGGGGACCGGCCGGCTGGATCGGTTGCTGGGGCAGGGCGGGCGTGCCCGGTAAGGGAGGCGGCGCCACGCCTCGACCGCCGGCGCCGCTTGCCTGTGTTGCCGCCTGCTGGTCGATCAGGGCTGCGGCCGGGATGCTTGCCGGCCCCGATCGCGATGCTGTTGGGGCCAGTGTTGCCGCCGGAGCCGGCGCTTGCGGCGCCAGCGCCGAGGCGGGTGCGCGGCTCGCATGCGCGGCCGGGTTGCCCCCTGACCGGAGGTCGGAGGCGCCGCTTGCCGGCCCGATGTTCGATGGTCCAGAAGAAGATCCCGTTGCGCCTGGCGGCGCCGGGCCGGGTGACGATGCGGCCGGTCTGGGTGTAGCGGAGTTCTGCGCCGCGTCGTTGCGTTGTGGCGTCTGATTCTGATTTCCGTCCGGCTGGCCCGGCGGCGGTCGCGTCAGGAGAATGACCCGGACTTGCCCGCCTGTCGGCTGCAGTTGCAGGACGACAGGGGTATTGACGGGTGGTGCATTCGTGGCACGAACGCCAAGCTCGCCGTGACTGGTCTGTACGGCAAGCAGCCCCTGGGCGGTGCGGCCGACCACCACACCCTCCACGATAGTGCCGGCGGAGAGTCGGGCAACGCTCGATGGGGGAGTTGGAATGACCCCATGCGAGGGTGCCGCACCGCTAGGCTGGTGCGCGAAGGGCAAGGTGGGCGGGATATTACTCATGGGGGTGCTGTCAGCCCCTGGGCGATCGCGGCGACGTCCTCGGCAGCTTCACAATTCGGGAAACGTGCCAAAAGCGGCGTTTGATGGCGAATGCTGTCAGGCACACGGGCGTCGCGTCGCACGATCCCGGCCAGCGCCGGTGTGAATTTGAGGAAGTTCGAGCAGGCTTTCGCCAGCGTGCGGTAGGCATGTTCGCCGGCCGCCTTGCTGGGTGCCATATTGACGACCACGCGGATATCGGTGCTGGATGTGTCGCGGACGGTGAGTTTGATGAAGGCGTATGCGTCGGTCAGGCTGGTCGGCTCGTCCGTGGTCACCGCCAGGACCGTTCCGGCCGGCCGCACCAACCGCCGCACCGTCGTCTCGATGCCGGCGCCAAGGTCGATCAAAAGATGATCGTAAGTCGGCGCCAGATCGATAAGTCGCGCGCCCAAAGCGTCAAGGCGTTCCTCGGGCAGTCGCGCCAGACCGCCGGCGCCCGACCGCCCGGCGATGATGTCGAAGCCGGTCTCGGGGTGCTCCATGATCGCGTCGGTCAACGCCGTGCTGCCGTTAAACACGGTCTGCAGATCGGTTTCGGGCATCAGGCCCAGCTGGATGTCGACATTAGCCAGTCCTAGATCGCCGTCGAACAACAGGGTGCGGCGGCCTTGCTTGGCCAAGGTTTGCGCCAAGGTGATAGCGAGCCAAGTCTTGCCGACCCCACCCTTGCCTGAGGCGATGGCAATGATCCGCCGGTTGTTCGGTCCGGGGTGGTTTTCCGGTATCTTCATCGCGCCGACGGTCATGAAACGGCCTCTTGGGTGGGCATTCTGGCATCGGCCAGTGCGGTTGGCGGCTGCCCAATGCGGTCGAGCAGGCTGCGAGCGAGGGCGGCGCCGCCGGCCGGCTCGAAGCCGTCGCCGATGGCTGGGCTCACGCCCAATTCTGCGATTGCAAGCGGTGCGTTGGCGGCCGCCAAGATGCCTCCATGGCGGCGCGAGACGTCAAGCCGGGTGGCAATCATTCGGTTGGCACCAATGGCCAGAAAAGCTCGTGCAATCTCGCCGGATTCAAGTGGATCGCCGCCTGCGGCCAGGACCAGCACCGGCTCGGCGCCTGCCGCCGCAGCGGCATGCGCGATCTCGCCCATGGCGGCCGAGTCGAAGGGGTTGACGCTTGCGCTATCGATCAAGGTCGGCCGGCCGTCGAACGTCTGCGCGATTTTGCCGAGCGCCACCTTGCTGTCGGCAAGCTGCAATCCGACTTTCAGGATTTTTGCGAACACGGTGAGTTGCTCAATACCGCCTGCGCGCATCGTGTCGGTTGAGATGAGCCCGCATTCGCGGCCGGCGAGCCGTGCGCGGGCGGCGAGCTTGGCGGCGGCGACCGTCTTACCGGAACCGGGTGGGCCGACCAGCATCAAGGGGCGCAGCGGTTTCTCTTCGATCGGCGTGAAGTTGAAATGCGCCTCCAATGCCGCGGCAAGCGCGATCGTTGGTTCGGCCGGTCCGGCGGCATGAACGCCGTCGAGAACCTGGTCGATCAGGCCCATCGGTGCGCCATGCGTGTTGAGCGCGTGCACGATCGCGGCCGAGCCAGAGCTCGGAGCGTTGACGCGTTCGTCGTCGGCTTGCTCGATGGCCGCGGTGACCCAGACGTCGCCAGTGCTGGGCACGGTCTGCGACGACACAATGACCGCGTTTTCGCCCAGGGTCGAGCGGACGCGTTCCATCGCGTCGCCCATCGTTGCAGCGGTGAACGTTTTAAGCCGCATCGCGCCCGCGTCCTTGGGGCTTAAAGCGTATCAAGGGTCTTGATCCTGGCTTTGGGGTGCACTTCGTTCTGAGACATGATCGTCGTGACTGGGCGGACCCGTTCCACGATGGAGCGAACGTAAGGCCGGATCATCGGGCTGGTCAGCAGGACCGGGGTTTCTCCCAGCATGGCCTGACGCTCGAAGGCCTGATTGAGCGCCAAGATGAATTCCTGCAGCTTGGTCGGCGCCATGGCGAGTTGGCGCTCCTCTCCCTCGCCGGCAATCGCCTCAGCGAAGGCCTGCTCCCAATCCGGGGAGAGCTGGACGATTGGTAGATGGCCGTGGGGTCCGGTGTTGGCTTCGCAAATCTGGCGCGCCAAGCGCATGCGGACATGCTCTGTGATCATAGTCAGATTGCGGGTATGCGAGCAGGCGTCGGCGATCCCTTCCAGGATCGTTGGCAGGTCACGGATCGAGTTTCGCTCGGAGAGCAGGTTCTGCAACACCCTCTGGATGCCGCCGACCGCGATCTGGTTGGGCACCAAGTCTTCTACAAGCTTGCGCTGGTCCTCATCCAACTCGTCCAGAAGCTTCTTGGTCTCGGCGTAGGACAAGAGCTCCGCCATGTTGTCCTTGATCACCTCGGTCAGATGCGTGGTGACCACGGTCGACGGCTCGACCACTGTGTAGCCCTTGAACTGCGCTTCCTCGCGGTGACCGTCATCGACCCACATGGCGGGCAGGCCGAATGTCGGTTCGGTCGTGTCCTCGCCGGGCAGCGCGATCGTCTCTCCGCGTGGATCCATGACCAGCAGCATGTTGGGCCGCACATCGCCGCGGCCGGCTTCGATGTCCTTGATCCGGGTGACGTAGGTGTTGGCGGGCAATTGCATGTTGTCCTGGATTCGAACGGAGGGCATGACGAAGCCCATCTCGCCGGCGATCTGTCGCCTCAACGCCTTGATCTGGTCGGTCAGCCGCTGGTCGCCGTCCTGATTGATCAGCGCCAGCAGTCCATAACCGAGCTCCAGCCGGATCTGGTCGATGTGGAGCGCGGTGGAGATCGGCTCTTCCGTCGGGATGTCCGCCGCTTCCTCGATCGCCGCTTCGGCTTCCAGCGCCTCACGGTCGTTACGGCGGGTCAGCATGTAGGCGGCGCCACCGGCCAACCCGGCGAGGCTGAGGAACGGGATCATCGGAATGCCAGGCAGCAAGGCCAGAGCGCCCATCAGTGATGCGCTGACGCCGAGCGCCCGCGGATAACCGCCGAGCTGACTGAAGAGCGCCTTGTCGGTGGAGCCAATGACGCCGGATTTGGAGACCAGGAGGCCAGCCGCGGTTGAAACGATGAGCGCCGGGATCTGCGAGACCAATCCGTCGCCAACGGTCAGGATCGTGTAGCTCTGGGCGGCGGCGCCAAGGGTCATGTCTTGCTGGGCAACGCCGATGATGATGCCGGCCACGATGTTGATGAACGTGATAATCAGGCCGGCAATGGCGTCGCCGCGCACGAATTTGGCGGCACCGTCCATGGAGCCGAAGAAGGTGCTTTCGTCCTCCAGATCCTTCCGTCTTGTGCGTGCCTCGTCCTCGCCGATGAGGCCGGCGGAAAGATCCGCGTCGATGGCCATCTGCTTGCCGGGCATGGCATCCAAGCTGAACCGCGCCGAAACCTCCGCGATGCGCCCGGAGCCCTTGGTGATGACGATGAAGTTCACCAGGATCAGGATCGCAAAGACGATCATGCCGATGACGAAATTGCCGCCCATGACGAAGTTGCCGAAGGCCTGGATGACCTGACCTGCGGCTGCCGGTCCTTCATGACCGTTACTCAGGATGAGCCTGGTACTGGCGAGATTGAGCGAGAGCCGCATAATCGTTGCGATCAGCAGCACCGTCGGGAAGGAGCTGAAATCAAGCGGCCGCGAAATAAACAGCGCCACCATCATGATCAGAACGGAAAGCGTGATTGAGATCGCCAGCGCGCCATCGAGAAGCCAGCGCGGGACCGGCAGGATGAGTACGACCAGGATGCAGGTCACGCCCAGCGCCAGCGCGATGTCGCCGCGCTTGAGTGCGGTAATCATGCGTGCACCGGCGCCCGGGCCCGCGGGCGGGCCGGCGTCGACAACAGGAGTGTTGGCGGCTTCTGTCATTTAGGTGAGCTTCGCGCGCCCGGCCCAAAACGGCCACGCGCTCGCCATCGCCGGGCGCAGTCACCGGTATGCCCTGATCGGTGTAGAGCTTCAGCTTGTTGCGCAGCGTTCGGATCGAGATGCCGAGGATGTTTGCGGCATGCGTTCGGTTCCCAAGGCAATGGTTGAGGGTGTTCAAGATCAGGTCGCGCTCCACGTCGGCGACCGTGCGCCCGACCATACCCGCTGTGCTCTCGGCGCCGGCCTCGTCTTCTCCCGCACCGAGGGCGTCGTTGATCATGATCGCCTCGGCGTCGATGGTGTCGCCTTGGGCCAGCAGCACGGCACGGTGCATTGTGTTTTCAAGCTCGCGCACGTTGCCGCGCCAGTGATGGGCACGCAGTGCGACGAGCGCGGCCGGTTCCAGCGGCCTTGCGGGCAGCGCGTTCAACTCGGTGTATTTCGCGGCGAAGTGCTCCGCCAGCGTTGTGATGTCATCCGGACGATCGCGCAGCGGCGGCAGGCTCAGCGTCACCACGTTCAGCCGGAAGAACAGATCCTCTCGGAAGCTGCCATTCTTGACCTCGACCGCGAGGTCCCGGTTGGTGGTGGCGATCACGCGGATATCGATCTTGACCGGCTGCGAGCCGCCGACGCGGTCGATTTCGCGCTCCTGGATGGCACGCAGCAACTTAGCCTGTAGGCGCGTGTCCATCTCGCTGATTTCGTCCAGCAGCAGGGTGCCGCCGGAGGCCTCCTCAAACTTGCCGATACGGCGGGCTACCGCGCCTGTGAAGGCGCCTTTCTCATGGCCGAACAACTCTGATTCCAGGAGATTTTCGGGGATCGCGGCGCAGTTGACGCTGACGAAACGCTCGGTGGCCCGCTTGCTCTTTTGGTGGATATGATGGGCAACCAGCTCTTTGCCCGTGCCCGATTCGCCGGTGATCAGCACGCTCGCATCGGATGGCGCGATCTGGTTGGCAAGGCTTATGACCTGGTCCATCGGCCCTGGACCGAAAATGATAGCGCTGCTCTCTTCGGTCGCGGCCTCAAGGATGGCGGCGATCAGTTCCGGATCGGGGGGGAGCGGGACGTATTCCTTGGCGCCGGCCTGGATCGCCTCGACGGCGGCATCTGTTTCGTTGCCGATGCCGCAGGCGACGACCGGGGCGTTGATGCGCTCAGAACGCATGCTCTCCAGCATACTCTTGACGTCCAGATTGACGTCGACCATCACCAGATCGGCGCCTTGCCCGCCGCGCAGCGCCGCTAGCGCCGCGGCGATCGTGTCGACCTGCGCCACTTTCGCCCCGCGGGCCATCGCGATCTTCGCGGCCGCGCTGATATGCCCTTTGAGGGTGCCTACGATCAACAATCGCATTATTTGTCTCCGACTTTCATTCCGCCGTTTGCCGACGCCTTATTTGGATTCCGACTTGATGATCTCGGTCATCGTGACGCCGAGCCGTTCGTCGACGATGACCACCTCGCCGCGCGCCACAAGTCGGTTGTTGACGTATATGTCGACCGCCTCCCCAACTTTCCGGTCGAGCTCGACCACCGCGCCGCGTCCGAGCTTGAGAAGCTGGTGCACCTGCATGGTGGCCTTGCCGAGCACCGCGGAAACCTGGACCGGTATGTCGAAGACCGCTTCGAGGTCGCGGGCGGTGCGGATGACCTCCTCTTCCTCAGGCTCCGTACTCGGAGGAGGCGCATTGGCGATCATTGCATCGGCTGCCGGGTCCGTGCCTTCGGGCAGCTCTTGCAGGTTGAGATTGTCTTCGTCAGCCATTGCGCGTCACTCCTGGATTGGCTCGGCGGTGGCCCCGGCATCAGGGTCCGGGACCGGTTGAGAGGGTGTTTCTGTCGGTGTCGTTGCAGATATTTGCAGGCTGTCGCCGGCGATAACGTTTTCCACTGGGCTACCGTTAACCTGAGTGCCGTTGACCGGACTGCCATTGATCGGGCCACCGTCGGTCTGGCCACTGTTGGTCTGGCCACCGTTGTCCAGGCGGCCGTTGGCATGTCCGCCGTTTGTGCGCCCATTGCTAGGTGAGGCGTCGAGCGCCCGCTGGAAGATCTCCTCGATCTCCAACCACAGGCGGTCAAGATTGCGCTCGGCGCCGCCATCGGCCCATTCCACGAGGCAGTCGGATAGGCCCATATGCTGATCCGCGATCAGAACGACGTCGCCGGTATAGCCGGCCTTCGCCGAAAGCGCTGCGATGCGCGGCTGCAGTTCGTCAAGGGTTGCGTCCGGCACACGGAAAACGACGCGCGGCTCGTCGAGCATGCGCTGCAGAGCATCGGAGAGTACGGCCTCGATCTCAGCCAGCCCGCCGTTTGCCACGAAAGCCGGCATCATCTTTCTTACGAGATCATTGGCGATCTGAACCGCCTGCTGTGTCATGCGCGAGCCAAGCTCGCCGCGCAGCGATTCCAACGACGAGAGTTGGGCGACGATCTGAGCAGTCGATTGTTCGAGTGATTGTTCCGAATTCGCGCGTGCTGCCTCTATCCCGGCCTCACGGCCGGCCGCGAAGGCCGCTTCAATCTCGGGATTGACGGCGTCGTCGTCCTCGTCGAACGAGGTCTGGAACAGATGTTTGGCGTACTCGTTCATCGACCCATGGCCCCCTAGTAAATCAGCTCGTCGTCTTTGTCGTCGGAGAGCATGATCTCGCCCTGTGCCGCGAGCTCCTTGGCGGAGTTGACGATTGCCGTCTGCGCTTCGTCGACATCGCGCAAGCGGGTCGGGCCCATCTCGCTCAATTCTTCGCGCAGCAGCTTGCCGCCGCGCTCCGACATGTTCGAAAAAAAGAAGTCCCGCAGTTCCTCGCTCGCGCCCTTGAGCGCGATGACGAGCTTGGGCTTGTCGACCTTGCGTAACAGCGTCTGGCAACTTGCCGGATCGAGCTGCGCCAAGTCGTCGAAAGTGAACATCAATGATTTGATGCGCTCCGCGGCTTCCTTGTTGCGCTCCTCCAGCTCGGCGAAAAGCTTCTGTTCGGTCGGCCGATCGAAGCTGTTGAATATCTCCGCCACCACTTCGTGGGAGTCGCGCCGATTGGTGCGGGCGATGTTGCTCATGAACTCGGTGCGCAGCGTTTTCTCCACATCGTCGAGGATCTCGCGCTGCACCGATTCCATGCGCAGCATCCGATTGATCACCTCGATCGTCATGCCTTCGGGCAATTGCTGGAGCACGGCGGCCGCGTGATCGGAGCGGATCTTGGACAAAACCACTGCGACGGTCTGGGGGTATTCGTTCTTCAGATAGTTGGCGAGGACGACCTCGTTCACATTGCCGAGCTTGTCCCACATGGTCCGGCCAGCCGGACCGCGGATCTCGTCCATGATCGCCGAGACGCGGTCGCCGGAGAGCACCTTGCCCAACAGCCTTTCGGTGCTCTGCATCGAGCCGACCACTGAACCGGTCGCAGAAACCTGATCGGTAAACTCCACGAAAAGTCGTTCGATCACGCCGGAATCGACGGTGCCGAGGCCGGCCATCGCCTGGCTGAGTTCGCGAATCTCATCATCGTCCATGAGCTCGAACAGCCTGACGGCGTGCTCCTCGCCCAGCGCGAGCATCAGGATCGCAGCCTTGTCCGGCCCGGAGAGGGACTTGTAGTTCTCAGTTTTTGTTGCGGTTGCAGCCATCCGGGTCAGCCTTCCTGGTACATCCAGCTACGGACGATCTGGACGGTTTCCTCCGGGTGTTTCTCGACGATGTCGCCAACCTTCCTGACCGTTGAGGCGCGCACCCGGCCCTCGACCTGTCCGATGTCGATCATGGCGTCGGGATCTTCCTCGCCATCCGGTTTGGGCAGCGCCGCCTGATCGCCGGATTGGTCCGCCAGCTGTGGCGTTCCGCGTTGGACGGGCGGTGCCTCGAGCAAGCGCCGAACGATGGGCCTGATCACCATCATGAGGACAAGAAGGGCCAAGATCGCCAGTACCGCGACTTCAGCGATACGCAAGTAGTCGGCCTTGGTCAGGCCGAGCAGGGGGGCATCCTTCTTGGCGTCCGGTTTCGGTGCGCCGTCGGCGAACTGCATATTGGTGACTTGCACCAGGTCGCCGCGCTTGGCGTCGTATCCAATGGCGGAGCGGACCAATGCTGTCAGCCGTGTAACGTCGGCTTCGGAGCGCGGTTTGTACGTCGCTTTGCCGTCGGCGACCGTATAGGTGCCGTCGACCAGTACCGCCACCGAGAGACGCTTGACGATGCCGGTGACCCGGACATGGTTGCGCACGGTTTTGGAGATTTCGTAGTTGACCCGTTCGCGGGTCTTGGTGGTCGAGCTCGAACTACCAGCTTCGTTTTCGCCGCCTTCTTGCCCGGTGCGGCGCAGATTGTTGGCCGCCGTGACCGGCTTCTGCGCGGTTTTGTTGCGCTGGTTGGATTTTTCCTCGTCGGTTTGCGTGGAACGAACGACCCGGCCGTCGGGGTCATATTTCTCCTCGGCGGTGGTGATGCGGTCGAAATCCATATTCGCAGTGACTTGCGCGCGCACCTTACCGGCGCCCAGTGAGCGTCCCAGGATCGTTTCGATTTTGCGGGCCAGCCTCGACTCGTAGACACGGCGCATTTCGTCGGCATTGCGGGCCGCCATGCGGGGCGTATTGCCATCCTTCGTTCCACGCGCCAGCAAGTTTCCGCGGCCGTCGACGATCGATATGCGGCCGGGCTTAAGGCCGGGCACGGCGGCGGCAACGAGATGCTGAATGGCCAGAACCTGACCGCCAGAGAGCGGCTCTCCGCGATAGGTCTTGATCACGATCGAGGCGCTCGGATGCTCCCGCTCGCGAGCGAAGAGCTGTCGCTTGGGCATTACTACATGAACCCGAACGCCGCTGACTTGCGCCATCGAACGGATGGTGCGTGAAAGCTCACCCTCCAGGGCGCGTAAGCGATTGATATTCTGAACGAAACTGGAAGAGCCCATGCCCTCGGAGCGGTCGAAGATCTCGTATCCAACAGAGCCGCCACGCGGCAACCCTTCCTGGGCCAAGGTCATGCGCATGCGCAGCGCCTTGTCGGCCGGCACATATATCTGGGTGCCACCGGCCTTCAGTGTGAAGGGCACGTTCGCCGCCTCCAGTTTGGCGACGATTTGGTTGGAATCCTTGATGTTCAGATCGGCGTATAGCAACGCCATGTTTGGCGTGCTGAGCTGTGCGGTGAGATAGAAAAAGAACGCGATGCTGGCCGCTCCGACGACGCCAAGCGCCAGGAGGCGCGGGCCGCCGAGGCCACGCAGGGTCTGAATCAGTGCGTTCACGAAAAGCGTCCCCGAACATTGAACTTTGGCGGCTAAAACCGAGAAGGCTCGGACAGCCGCGGACCTCACGCTAGGGTGACGCGGTAAATACCAAGTTAATTGTCGGCAAATTTTGCCGGTCCGCGCGGCATATTCTGCCTAGCGCGGAAATCGGCTTGTAATTGAACGGATTATCGAGACTAGCGGGCCTGGGCCGTCATGGCTGCGGGTACGCGATCAACCTGGCGGTATTTCTGGGTCTGGGTAACGCGGAGGCCCGGCACTCCGTGACGATCGATCAGCCTTTGCCAGGAGAGAAATTCCTCGACCGAGAGCTTGTAGCGGTCGCAAGCTTCCTCAAGCGTGATCAATCCACCCCTGACGGCCGCAACCACCTGCGCCTTGCGGCGCACGACCCAACGCTCCGTATCGGCCGGCGGCAGATCGGCAAGCGAGAACGGCTGGCCGTCTGGTCCGATCACGAAGCGTGGACGTTGTGGGTTTTCCTGAGCCATTAGGGCCTCCGGTCGAGAACTACTTGTTCTTGTCTTAGGCGCAGTCTACGCAGAGGCGCTTAAAAATCCGCTAAGGGAAAAGGTTAAGTCTAGGGACCGTAAGGTCCCGGCGGGCCAAAGGAGCCCGCCGGGAAAAACAACGTTACTGCAATCGTTTACCGAGCAATCTGGAGGATTTCCTGCAGCATCTCGTCGGCAGTGGTAATAATTCGCGCCGAGGCCGAATAGGCCTGCTGGGTGACGATCATCGATGTGAACTCGTTGGCGATGTCGATCGACGACGACTCCAACGACGAAGGCGCTAAAGTGCCGGCCGGTCCACTGCCTGCCGTGTTGAGCAGCACCTGGCCGCTGCGGTCGGATTCGCGGAAAACGTTCCCAGAGAGGCCTTCCAGCCCGTTGATGTTGTTGAACGTGGCCACGGGGATCTTGTAGATGGGCGTGGTCTGGCCGTTATCGAACAGCGCGGATACCAGGCCATCCTCATCGATCGAAACCGAATTGAACGTTCCGAAACGGATGCCGTTCTGATTGATGAAGTACGTGTTGTACTCACTGGCATACTGGGTCAGACCGTCGGCCTGATTGGCAGTGCCGAGGTCGAGCGCGATCGTGGAGTTGTTGGCGCCCGTGGTCCAGGCGTTGATTGCGATGTTGGGCCAAGTTGCGGGCGTGGCCAGCGTGCCGTCGCCGTTGAAGGTGATCGTTTGCGGGGCGCCGCCGTTGAAGACGGTGGTGCCACTGACGCCGCCGCCGACCTGGGTCGGGTTGCCGACATCGACCGTCCACTGATTGGCAACGGCCGTCTTGGTGAAGGTCAGCGTGATCGTGTGTTCGATACCCAGCGAGTCGTAGATCTGCATCGCCGTCTGATGGGTGTCGGTGTTCACAGCCGTCGCGGCCAGGTTCAGACCGGCCGAAACGGCGGAGGTCGTCACAGCGCTGCCGGAAATGCCGGTAACGCTTACGGCCTGAAGACTTGAGAGCACGCTCGGATTGCCGGCGGTGACCACACCCAAGGAATCGGTCGGCCAACCCATCATGTAGAAGCCGGCGGTATTGCGAAGGAAGCCGTCCTTGTCGGGGTTGAACGAGCCAGCGCGCGTGTAGAGGAATTCGTTGCCGATACCGGGCGTTGAGGCCTCGTTCACCACGAAGAAGCCGTCGCCGATGATCGAGATGTCGCTCTTGGACGTCGAGGACTGCAAGAGGCCCTGCCGGTCGATCATCTGTTTGGTGTTCGACTGCACGCCGCCGGGCGTAAAGGTCGTGCCCGTGGCCGCATCGGTGACCAGCGTGGAGAAGCTGGCGACCGAGCCTTTGTACCCGATCGTGTTCACGTTGGAGATGTTGTCGGAGATCATGCCCAAGAACTGGCTCTGGGCTCGCAGTCCCGACACACCGGAGAACATCGCGCCGAAGATACTCATTGTTTCAAGCTCCTTGCTTCGCTGGCAAAGTTATTTGTTGGGATTGCCGGATCACGGTCCGGCGGTCTGCTCGGGCTTGGTCACCGACAAGACGTCGGTGACCTTGACAGTGACACCGCCGAGATCGAGGACGAGCTGGCCGTCGGCCACGGTTACGCCGGATACCTTGCCGACGATGCCGGTGCTGACCGATAGGTCTGCGCCTTCGTTGTTCTTGGCGGCTACTGAGATTGAATATTTTCCGTCGGGCTGTGCGATGCCCTGGGCGTTCTTGCCGTCCCAGACCAGCGTGTGCTTGCCGGCGGTCTTCTCGCCGTCGATCGTGCGCACCGTTTCGCCGGCCTCGTTCTTGATCAAGATGGTGACCGTCTGGGCCGCGGAGGGCAGGGTGTAGGTGTAGCTCGCCTGGCCGTCCTTCAAAGCGCCGGTACTGCCGAATGCTTCGACGATATTGTCGAGGAAGCTGACCGCGCTCACGGCTTGGCTGCCGCCCTGGACTTTCAGGATCTCGTCAAGCCGCGCGTTCTGACCGATTTGCTGCTCGACCGAGGCGAACTGGACGAGCTGCGTCGTGAACTGGGTTGAGTCGAGCGGCGACAGCGGGTCCTGGTTCTGCAGCTGCGTCGTCAGCAGCGTCAGGAAATTCTCGAAATTCTGGGCGAGACCTGCGGCCGACTTCTGGGTGGCCTGCGAGGCGGACAGTAGTCCGACCGGATTGGTTTCCATGGAAGGTGGCTCCCTAGACCTGTATGTCGAGTAGCGCGTCCGGATTCAGCGCTGCGTGCCGGGCAACCGCCGGATCGGCGCCGAACTCGCCGTTCCCGTCGCCCGGGTTGAAGGTCCCGGATTGATTGAATTGTTTGGCGAAACCGCTCGCCTCGCCATCGTCGCGACGAAGACTGAAGGAGAGGCCGTCTGAGTCCGCCTGGAGCCCGGCTTCATTGAGCGCACGCTCCAAAGTACGTGCGTCGCGCTGAAGCATTTCAAGCGTTTCGGGCCGGTCGGCGATGAACATCGCCGTCAGGCGGCCGTCCTTGGCTAACTCAATCTGGACATCGACGCGGCCGAGCGATTCCGGCTGCAGGCGGATCGTGATGTGATCGGCCCCCGACGCCAGGGCGCGTCCAAACTGTATGGCAACTTGCTCTGCGGGCGGCGTGAAGGCCGGCCCGCCCAAACGCGCAGCTGTTTGCGTGGGGCTTTGAATTTCTGTGCTGACGTCCAATGCTGCTGCGCTGGCGTTCACCACGGGCGCTGCATCGAATCCGGCGGCCTGGAAGGTCACCGGGCCGCGGAAACCAGCTCCGCCCTGGCCGCCAGCCGCGCCGCCTTTGGGCTGCGCTCGGGCGGAAGCAGCGGCAACTTCACCGCCTCTGACCTGCTCGATCGCCGCCTCGTGTGACGGTAGCCCGGCCGGTCGTTCGGATTTGGTCGTGGTGCCGCCGGGACCCTTGTTGGCATTGCGGCTCGACGTGGCGGCTGGCCGCGGCGCTTCGGCGCCAGGGGCGTGCAGGATGGCCGATTGGATCGTGGATTTGGCGTTCGCGACCTCTGCCGTACCGGCGATCTGCGACGGAGCCTTGGGCGGATCGCCCGCGGCGGCCTCGCCCGGCGTGACCGGTAACGTGGAAACCGCTGGGCCGGCCTTCGCATCGGCCACCACCGGTGGCGGGACGGCGTTTGGGTTCGCCGCATTGCCGGCGCTGCCAATCGCGGTTGCGCTGGATTTGGCCGTAGTAGCTGCGAGTTCCCTGACTGCGTTTGCCGCAAGTTCCTTGACGACTTGCGGAACGGCGTCCGCAGCAGCTTTGACTTCGCCTTGAGCGGCCGCGACCGGAATGGCCGCTGCGGTCGCTGCCTGTTGAATGGCTGCTTTCGCTGTGGCGGTCGCTTGCGCCACCTCGCCAGCCGCGACTTTCGTCGCCTTGGCGGCGGCCTCGCTGCCTGGTAGGGGGGCGCCGCCGGCCAGGCCGCCCTGGAGCAGAACCTGGCTGATTGCGCCCTCGGCGCGAGCTGGCGCCTGAGCGCCTGATTGAACTGTGGCTTGTCCGGACTTCGGATCGGCCGCGCCGGTCGCCTTCGCGTCGATGTTGGCTCCGATCGTTGCGGTTGCGGCCTCCACGAGTGTCATGGGTGGGGCCGCGGCGATCGTGGTCTTGGCCTGGTTCGCGCTGGCGGCGATTGCGGCGGCTGTGGCCGCGGCGGTGCCGCTGGCCGTGGTGAGCGCTTCATTGGCCCGGTCGACGGGGCTGGCGATCTTGCCGTCCTGGGTCAGCGCCGTCGGCCCTAGCAGGCCGAGCATCAACTGCTCGAACCCGGCCACGCCCTCGGCCGTTCCGGTTTTGGAACCGGAGCCGGTTGAGGTCGTGGTGCCGATTGGCTGAAGGAGGGTCAAGAAGTTCATGTCACTACCAAATACTTTTCCGCATCACAAAGAAGCAAGGACCGGGCCAGTTCCGCCGCGCTATAATCCTTTGAAATACAACGAGATTTCACGAAGTTGCGAGCCATGGCGGGAGCCGCGGGCAATTCCTGCCGGGTATCGTGTGCAGATTGTGCCTGTGAGGAATTGCGCATTGCCTGTCGACCAAAAAGAAACGGGCGTGCCCTGTGCTGGGGCCGCCCGTAAGTGAAGAGGGAGACGCGGTTATGGCTTATTATTATTGTTAGGCGGTCATGAGTGCCGCGCCGGCGGTGTCTCCTGCGCCGGCAAGTGTGGGTGCTTCAATCGGGGTTTCTTGCGCGACCAGGCGAGCGTCGAGCTCTTCCCAGGCATCGCGCAGCGGGGCCAGCAGGTGGATCGCGTTGCGGGCCGGTGCCGGGTCGTTGTCGATATTGATGCGCGGCAGGTGGGTGAGGATGAATACGTAGAGCCTGCCGAGGTTGTGCGCGATCGCGCCGCCCGTCTCCTCGTCGAGCGCATAGGCAAGCTCGGCGATCAGCCCGGTGGCAACCATCACTGAGTCGTAGCGACGCTGAATGTCCCCTTGCTCGATGGCCTCGATCGACTCTTCCAATGCATTGATCGCCTCGTCGTAGAACGTGGCAACCAGGCGTGCGCCCGAAGCGTTTCGTAGCTCCTCGGGAAGGAATTCGGTCATCTCGGTCTGGTTCATGGTTGTCTCCTTGGGTCCGGTCCTGGGTTATCGACGGAGCGGGACATCCGCTCCGCCGTACCGGTCTTCGTCGTTTACTGGAACAGCCGCAGGAGGGTCTGCGGGATCTGGTTTGCCTGGGCCAGCATCGATACGCCGGCCTGCAGCAGAACCTGCTTGGAGGTGAAGGTGGTCATCTCGGATGCGAGATCGAGATCGAGCAGCTGGCTTCGAGCCGCTTCGGTGTTCTCAACCGCGGTTGCCAGGTTCGCGACGGCGAAATCAAGCCGGCTCTGGCCGGCGCCGATGTTCGCGCGGGCACCGTTCAGAGCGTCGATCGCGGAGGAAACTTCGGCAGATGAGGTTTCCGACCCGGTAACGGTGCTGATATCGGCAGCCAGCGTGTTGCCAATCGAGACAAGCGACTGGATCGTGAACGTCAGATCGTCCTCTGCCGCGATGGCGCCGGAGCCGACCTTGAACGTAAAACTAGTGGCGGTCGAGCCTTGCACCGTGTTGTTGTTGGCCGAGTCGCCGAGGCTGACATTGTTGGCGAAGCCCGTATTCAGGTTGACGGTAATCGTTCCGTTCACCTGGGCGTTCGTGCTTGTCAAAGTCACCGATGTCGGCGCGGTCAGGAAGTTTGTGGTGAAGGACGCGCTTCCGATCACAACGCTGAACTGGTTGGCGTTGCCGTCCGTCGCCGACAACGTATAGTCGCCATTGGCGTTGGACGCGCCGGCCATATCGAGGGACGAAGACGTGGCACTGCCCGCGAAAGTGATGTTGTTTGCCACGATTGCGTCGAACCCGGTCGAACCGGCCATGCCGGCAGAGCCGTTGGCCTCCACTGTCAGGGCCTGGGCGCCGGACAGCATCTTCACGCCGTTGAATTCTGTGTCGGCGCCGATACGAATGATTTCAGCCTTGAGCGACTGATACTCACTGTTGAGGATCGTGCGCTCTGTGTTGGAAAGCTGACCGGAGGCCGACTGCACGGCCAGGGTCTTCATTCGGATCAGGATCTCGTTCGCCCTGGCCATCGAGCCATCCGCGATCTGAAGCATCGAGCCGGCCTGGCTTGCGTTGGCCGAAGCCTGCCCGAGGCCGCCGACCTCCGCCGCAAGGCGGGAGCCGATTGCCAGCGAAGCGGCATCGTCCTTTGCCGCGACGATGCGCTGGCCGGAGGATAGCTTGGCCAGCGACGCGGTCGCGTCCATGTCGGTCTTGACCAGATTGCGGTGCGCCACGTTGGCGGCGAAGTTCGAAATTACGTTCAGTGCCATTTTTCGTCTCCTTACCGATCCTGCGTCCGTCGATGCCTTCCGATCCATCTAGCTTTCGAATGGAAGGCTTCAGTCTTTGATCGGCGGACGTTCTAAGTCCTGTCTACTTGACCGGATGAGCCCGCCCCGGAATGGGTACGCGCAGCGGTCGGATGTCTGAACCCTATTGAGCAATCGCCGGGCCAAACGCCGAGATTTTCTCTAAATTATTGATTTAGTTGAGATAAATTCGGGAATGTTTGTTTAGATCAACGGCCGCCACTGAGATCGGGCGGCAAATATTTCGCGGCACAACGGCAGATTGTGCCGGGAGCGGCAGGCTACTCGACCAATTGGGCGGCATCGCCGGAGCCGGCGCCGTCCACTACGGCAAGCGTCAATTCGAAGGCCGCGAAAGGGCAAGAAAAAGCCCCGGTCGTGTGAACGACCGGGGCTGATTTGTCTGGCTAACCTAAAATGTCAGGACGGGATCATGCGGAAATGGCAATCCCCATCGGCGGCGACACCGGCTGATTGTCTGCGGGAGCTTCAGCCCCCCGACCACCGGTCTGGGACGCTGCCGCCTGCGAGGCGGCGCCTCGCGGCACTGCGGGCACATCGCCGCCCTTGGCAAGTTGATCCCAAGACACACGCAGCGGCTCCAGCAATTTGATGACATCCCGGGCCGGCCGAGGGTCATTTCTGACGTCGACATTGACCAGCGTCCGCAGCATGAAGCGGTAGAGATCGTTCAGGTTATGGGCGATCTGTCCGCCCTGCTCGAAATCGAGCGTCAGGGCCAGATGGGTGATGACCTCGACCGCGTTCTTGTTGGATTTCCAGCGTCGTTTGATATCGCCCTGTTCGATCGCCTTGATGGCGTCGTTGAGGCTGAAGATGGCGCGGTCGTAAAGCATGGCCACGAGCCGCGCGGGCGACGCCGTCATGAGCTCGTGATTCTTGTAATGCTGTGTTGCGTGATTAGTCACCTGTGACCTCCTGTCTCTCGCGTAATCGGCGGGCTAGCTGTTGCTATTGCCCAGCGAGTCGGTGAACTGAGTAAGGAAACTCTGTGTTTGGCTCATGGTCGCCAGGGCAGTTTCCATGGCGATGAAGCGCTGAATAAGTTGGTCGCGGTCGAATGCAAGGCGATCGAGGATACGGTCGAGGCGCTCCTGCTTGGTCTCGTTCTGGTCCTGGAAAGTGGTGATCTCCGATTCGACCGAGCCGCTAACAGGCGTCAGCAACTTGTCGATTTCAAAGAACATTCTCTTGCCGATGCCGTCGGTCTGAGCGAGTGAGATGCCCGAAACAGTCGTTGTGCCGCTATAAAGCAGGCTCAGCCCTTCGGCGCCGGTGCTACCGGTCGCCTTGATCGTCCGGCCACTGACAGTGACGCTGCCGTCGTTGGATCCGTCGGCTGCGCCGTTAATGTTGGCTGAGGAGACCGTGTAGTCGGTGATCGTCAGGCCCATACTGGCCAGAAGGTCGCCAGTATCCGTGTCGACGGTCAGCTCAGCCAGACTGGAAGATATTTGAAGGCTGAACTTGCCGTTGGCGTCCTCAAAAACGTTTGACGAAACGCCGGCGATCCCGGCGCCGTTAATTGTCGTCGACAAGGTCTGCAAAGTGTCGTCGTCGCCGCCCAGGCCATCGGCATCGTAGGCAATGGCGACACCGTTAATGTTGAACGTGCCGGCCGTCGTCGCGCCGAAGCTGTCAACCGCGTCGCTTAGCATCGCGGTATCGCTGTTAACGACCTGGCTGTCGTTCCGCGAGGCGAAGACGGCGCCAATATTGAGCGTATAGCCAGCGGCATCGTACGAAGTATTGCCGTCGAACCCGACCATCGTGACTCGGGGATCAGATGACGAGAAATCGAAGGTGAAGAGCTTCCGCACATCGTCGGGATTGGAGAGCAACACCTTGTCGAGCAGGGTGTTGTCGATCTGAAGCGTGTTCTTCAGGGTCGGGTCGGTCTGGATGGCGTTGTCGACGAATTCGACACCGATTTGCGCCAATACGCTGAAATCGGCATCAACGCCGGGAATGCCGCTGCCGATGATGTCGGTCAGCTCCGACTGAACCTTTGCCAGCGTCCGGTTGCCGAACAGGAGACCTGTTTCGGCGACGACTTCGCCGGTCGTATCGTCGACCAGGTTGTTCGCGTTGATGACCTGCTTGGCGGCGTTGTACGCGGTGACGAAGGCCGTGATCTTGGATTTGACCTGAGTGAGATCGCGGTCAACATCGGTTTTGATCGTCGTGCCTTCCTCCGCGGTGAACAGGGTCACTGTTACGCCTGCGAAGAGGTCGTTGATCGTGTTGCTGGTTCGGGTCAGAACCAGGCCGTTGTCGACGCCCAACCCCTCCAGAAGTCCGTTCGTATCGGAGAGCGTGATCGCCGCCGACGTGCCTTCGGTCAAGACCAGGCGGACGCCGCTTTCATCGTTGACCACCGATGCCGTCACGCCGGTATTGACGGTTTCGAGGTTGATTTTGTCCTTCAGCGTGGTGATCGTGTCGGTCGCCGCATAATTGATCGTGGCCAGCCCCACATTGCCGGTGATATCGAAGGATCCGGGGTAGGCGGCCGTTGAGGCAACGGAATTGAGCAATGTCGAAGCGCTGCCGACGAGGTTCGATTCAAACCGGTCGATATCAAGTAGGCCATCGGCCTTGAAGCGTGCGGATGTCGCGGCTTGTAGCTCGTTCTTGAGGGCCGCAGCGCCGGTGAATATGCCCAGATCCTGGAGCACGGTGCCGGAGGTTTCGGCGAGTGTCATTGTCTGGCCGGTATCGTCGGCGGTCAGAACGAGGAAATTCTGCCCGGTGCCGGCGGTGACGATGCTGGCGCTGACCTCGGTCGGCGTGGCGCCGGTATTGGCGTTGTTGATGCGGTCGCGGATATCCTCCAGCGAATCGGTCGCATTGACTGTGATCGTGGCGCCGTTGACCGTAAATGTGCCGGCATAGCCAAGGGCCGTTGTGTCGCTGGCAACCACGTCGCTCGACACCTTGTGCGCCTTGGCGATGTTCAGAACCTCCAGCGTGTGACTACCGAGAGCCGCCTCATTGGAGATCGAGATGCCGACCAAGTTACCAGCTGCGGCAGGTGTCGCGCCGTCGGTTCGGGTCGTGCTCGCGAAAGCTGCCTTGGCCTCGAAGATGTCTTCGGTGCTGCCGATGCTTACATTGCCGTAGAGGGTCGAGAGGGTATCTTTGACTTCTTTCAGGAGGTCGCGGAGCTGCTGGAACGCTCCGATCTTGCCGTTATTTTCGTCGATCTCCAATGAAATTCGATCGGCGGGGATCTGCTTCGCCGCGATGATCGCATCGGCCACGGACTGAAAATCGATGCCGGATGTCAGGCCGGAAAACGTAACTCTGCCCGAAGGCAAGATCGTTACATTATTGAGATTGAGCGATTCCATGCCGGTTTGTCCGTTCTATCCAACTGACCGTGTTCGTCCTTGCAACGTCCGTGCCGTTAGACTGTTTCGTCGATCAAGGCGTCGAACAATTCGCGCGAGATGGCTTGCAGGTGGCGAATGCTCTCCGCCGGAATTTGGCGTACTTCCTCTCCGGTTTCCCGGTCTATGACGCGGCCGAAGACCTTGTTGGTGGCCTCGTCGATTCTGAGCTCCAGCCGCATCCCGATTGGCTTGGGCGGCGCTGGGCGGTGTCTTTGTGGACGCACTTTGTTGTCTGGTTTGACTTCGGCGCTTGCGGGAACGCGTTTTTCTCGCTGCGCCAGATCTGTCGCCCCCCCCGGCTTCATCGGGGATACCGATGGAATAGCGGCCGGGGGCGAAACTGTCTTGAATTCCATAGCCCGATCCTTCCATCATCAATAACGAACGGGGCGGGAGGAGAGGGGGATGAACCCCCTCTCCAAGCCCTGGTCGTCGCTTACTGGAACAACCGCAGCAAGTTTTGCGGCAGCTGATTGGCCTGTGCCAACATCGACACACCGGCCTGCATAAGCACCTGAGCTGACGTGAACTTGGTCATCTCAGCCGCCACGTCGAGATCGAGAAGCTGCGCGCGCGCGGCTTCAGCGTTCTCTCGGGCGGTTGCGACGTTCGAACCAGCGAAGTCCAGTCGGCTCTGGTTGGCACCGATCGCCGAACGGCTCGTGTTCAGGTTATCGATACCAGTCGTGACTTCAGCCGATGCCGTATTGGCATTGGCCGCGTTCGTGATGTCGGTCGCCAAACCATCGGAGATCGAAACCAGCGAACCAATCGCGAACGTCAGATCATCCTCGGCAGCAATGGAACCCGTGCCCACCTTGAAGGTGAAGCTCGTGGTGCCGGTGCCCTGAACGGTGCCGTTATTAGCCGTGGCACCGAGGCTGACGTTGTTCTCAAAGCCGGTGTTCAGATCGATCACCACGACGCCATTCACCTGGGCGTCCGTGCTGGTGAGCGTCACCGACTGCGGTGTAACCAACGCGTTTGACGTGAACGAAGCACTGCCGACGACGGCCGAGAACGTCTGAGTGCCGGCGCTAGCAGAGATCGTGTAGTTGCCGTTGGCGTTGGAGCCACCGACCAGGTCGAAGCCGGACGACGTGGCGCTACCGGCGAAGGAAACACCGCTGGCGCGGACCGCATCGACACCGTTACTGCCAACAAAGGCGCCCGTGCCGTTGCCCTCGAGGGTAAGGGCCTGGCCGCCGGAAAGCAGCTTGATGCCGTTGAACTCGGTATCCGCACCGATCCGGCCGATTTCGGTCTTGAGCGCCTGATACTCAGTGTTGAGGATCGTACGCTCCGTGTCCGAAAGCTGACCAGAAGCAGCCTGAACCGCGAGGGACTTCATCCGCTGAAGGATTTCGTTCCCGCGGGCCATGGCACCGTCGGCAATCTGAAGCATCGAAGAAGCCTGACCGGCGTTAACGCCAGCCTGGGTAAGAGCGGAGACCTCCGCGGCGAGACGCGAGCCAATCGCCAGGGCAGCGGCGTCATCCTTAGCCTGGACGACACGCGAACCGGACGAAAGTTTCGCGAGAGAAGACGTCGCTTTCATATCGGTAGCCGTCAAGTTGCGATGCGCAACGTTGGCGGCAAAGTTCGAAACGACTGATAGAGCCATTTTATTCTCCTACTTGGATCACTGTTATTGGCTTCCTGCCAAAAAGGGCTACATGCCCAGACCGCCGGGATTGGACATTGCATCCAACACCCATAGGTCCGCCCAATCTCATGCAAGCCAGGTGCCAGAAACAAATTACCCGGATTCCTGCTGGTTTGCCGCCGGGCGGCCGGATCGACCCGGCAAATTTTGCCGGTTTTGCCTGCACGCTCGGCAATTTTTGCCCAAACGGTACTATTCCGGTACTGCGGCGTTCCGTCCGTAAGTTACCGAAAACATTAATCAATTTAATCGAAAATAAAGGTTAACCGGGTTCTGATGCAGGGCTAAATAAGGGGACTCCCATCGCCATGCCGTTAAAAGATACCGCCGCCCGAGCCGCTCCCGATATCAAGGACAAGCTGCGGTCGCAATCCGCCTTGCTGCCGTCGGGCAACGCGCTGGTCGACCAAGTGCATTCCGCTCGCGATGCGATGCGGGCCGGCGATTTCCAGAGCTCTGAGAGGATCTATCGCGAGATCCTGGAAGCGGCGCCGAAGAACCCCGACGCGCTGCACGGCCTCGGCACCATCCTATTGCAACAGAGCAAGCCTGCCGAAGCGGTGAAGTATCTTGAGCAGGCACTGGAAACCGGGCGGGTTCCGGGACAGTTCTTTGTCAACCTCGCCGTGGCCCTGGAACATTCCGGCAAAGTTGGAAAGGCGCTCAAAGTCCTAAAGCGCGGTGTATCCCAAGACCGGGAGGATGCGTTCCTCCATCAGAGCCTCGGGGTGTTCCTTTATAACCGCAGCCGCGAAGACGAAGCGATGCGCAGCCTGCAGAAGGCCGCAAAGCTGAATTCGGAGCTGCCGCGTCTCCAGCTCATGTTGGGCGACATTCACATCAAGAATGGTCGAGAGGACCAGGCGCTGGTTTGCTATCAGCGCCACCTTGAGCAATCCCCCGACGATCGGCGCGTAATATCCCGGGTGGCCTACCTACTTGGCAAAAGCGGGCAGCATCAAGGGGTCTTGGATCTGCTGCTGCCGCTCTATGACGAAGGCAGCGACGACTCCGATGTCTGCAACAACATCGGATCGGCGCTCATCATGTTGGGCCGGCTTGACGATGCAGAGCCCTATATCCTACGAGCCCACGAACTGGATCCAGCCAGATGGGAGTTCAATGCCAACGTAGCCGGCCTGCATATGGCCAACGAGCGATTGGATGCAGCGGCGAAGCTCTTTGAGAACCTCAAAGAACAACATCCCGACAATCCGCAGCCGGCCACGGATCTGGCCATGGCATACATGCGTTTGGGCCGCATGGAGGAAGCGGAAAAGGAAATCGCCGACATCACCGAGGCGCATCCGGAGCATGATCCGGCATGGGTCGCATTGGGGATTTTGTGCACCTCGAATGTGAGATACCTCGACGCCGCCGAGGCTTATCGCAAAGCCATCGAGGCGAACCCGATCAACGTCCACGCCAATTCCAACCTCGCCATTGTCCTGAAATCGATAAACGATCTCGACGAGGCGGTGTTCCATGCCCGCAAGGCGGTTCACGTCCCGACCTATTCGCCGATGTACTTCTCCAACGCCTTCCAGGTTTTTCACGCCGCTTGCGACTATGAAGGCATCGCCGAACTGGGCGATTTGCGAAAGCTGGTCGATAGTGTCCCCACGAGCTCTTTGCCAGGTTGCGTATTCGACTTGATGGTTCATGCCGTGGAGGTGGAATCGTCGCATTGGGTCGCAAGCGTGAACCGACGCTGGGGCGAAATGCTTGAGGAGAGCGCGGCCCGCAATCCGTTGCCGCCGATGCCCAAACGCGCCAAACACGAGAAAGTCCGCGTCGGCTTCCTATCCTCCGATCTACGCGATCATTCGGTGGGCAAGCATATTGCGCCGCTCATGCAGCACTACGATCGGGACCGAATTGAGGTTTATGGCTACTCGGCCTGGGATGTCGGCGAGGACAAGGTGCACCAGGCCCTGGCACAGTTAATGAATGGTGAACTGAGAACAGTCGCTAATCTCCCGGCGCGCGACGTCGCCGAGATCATTCGAGGCGACGAGATCGATATCCTGTTCGAACTCAACGGACATACCCTTGGCTCGCGCCTCGACGTGATCCCATACCGCGCCGCGCCGGTTCAGATCGAGTGGCTAGGCTTTCCCTTTACCACCGGCCTGAAGGATCTCGACTACTTCCTGCTGGACGAGAAGGTCGCACCGTTGGATCGCTCGCTGATGATCGAGAAACCACTGATGATGCCGGAGAGCTGGACCACATTTGGCGGCTACCAGGAGATGCCGATCACCGAAACCCTGCCTATCGAGCAAAACGGCTACATCACATTCGGATCGCTCAACAGCACTTACAAGTTGACGCCGGATACGATCGCGGCCTGGGCGCGGGTCATGATGCGGGTGCCCGATTCGCGGATGATGATCGTCCGCGCGGATGTCAAGTCACGGGTGCTTTGCGCCAACATCGCCAATGAATTCGCCAAGCACGGGGTGAACTCCGAACGGCTCGGCTTCTTCGACAACAAGTCCAAGAACGTTCATCACCTCGATTGCTACAACTTCATCGACATGACCATGGATACCTTCCCCGTGACCGGCGGCACGACCACCTGCGATGCGATGTGGATGGGGGTGCCGGTCGTCACGCTCGCAGGGCCCAGCTATCACCAGCGTATCAGTCATGCGCTGCTCAGCCACGTCGGATTGGACGAACTCAGCACCAATTCTGTCGACGAATTCGTGCAGCGATCGGTCGAACTCGCCAGCGACGTGGACTCGCTGAAGTTCCTGCGCGAGAACCTGCGGGGCACGTTGCGCCAGTCTTACCTTTGCGACGGACCCCGCTATGCTAAGAATTTCTGCGATGTGATGGAGAACGTGGCCCGCGAGCACGGCCTCTCGTGACGCGCGACGACCAGCTCAATCCCGACTGATTTTAGCATTTGCCAAGCACGAGAACTGGGCATTCGCGATCCTGACTGTCCCATCTCCGCGTTTTGGGTTGGGGCAAAGGTGTACGGTCCGTGTCGAACGGCCACCTGATGGGCAGTTCGTTCACCTGAAATGCCGACGCGACAATTTCAGGTGGGTCACCCGCTGATGCGAATTACGCGACCTTGCTATCCTCAGGATACGGACAGAAGCAATTTGCCCGACACGCCGCGCGCCTCGAACTTCTCGTGCATTTCGTGCGCCTTCTCCATCGGTATGCGGTCGACGATGGGAATGTCGAGCCAGCCGTCGGAGATGGCATTGACCACGTAGTCCATGCCCCGTTGCCAAAGGACCGGATCGGGCATGATGTGGCCGACATGCAGCCGGGTGAAAGTCTGCGAGCGGGGCAGGATGCGGTCGCGAATGTTGTCGTAGGGCTTTCCTTCGGCCTCGCCGATATTGATCACATGGCCGAGCAATCGCACCGCGTCGAACGTCCGGTCGAGGGTAGAGGCGCCAAGAGAATCGACGGCTAGGTCGGCGCCTCGACCGTCCGTCGCCTCCATGACCGCGGCGACGAAATCATCTTCAGCCAAATTGAGGACCCGCTCGGCCCCGTATTCGAGCGCCTTGTTTTCCTTGCCCTTGGTCCCGACTGTGCCGATCACGCGGGCGCCGGCGTGGACGGCCAGCTGAATGGTCTGCAGGCCAACGCCGCCGCCCGCGGCATGGACCAGCACGACGTCCCCCTTTTTAAGTTGATAGACCGTGTGCAGCATGTGGTAGCCGGTCAACGACTGAATAGGAAAGGCTGCCGCCACATCCAGCGGCACGTTGTCCGGCAACACCGTCACCAGCCCGGCTATGGTCACCGCTTTCTCGGCATACCCACCAGTGTCAGTGATGGCGACCACCCGATCGCCCAGCGCAATGCCCTCGACGCCCGCGCCGAGCGCGGCAACCGTGCCGGAAACCTCGAACCCCGGGATCACAGGGTATTCGATGGCGTGCGGATAGATGCCGCCGCGAACCTGGGTGTCGGCCCAATTGCAGCCGGCGAAGGCGGCCTCGACCAGCACCTCGCCCTCGCCCGGACTGGGCTCCGGTACGTCCTCCACCTGCAGTGCGTCAAATCCGCCGGGTTCCTTCACCAAGACTGCGCGCATCGATCGTTCCTCCCCGTTTCTGGGCGGCATCTCGCCATCCTTGCTGACCGAAGGTGATGGCGTCCGCGACCCTATCCTAACCCGGAAACCCGATGGACCGGGAAGACGTCCGACGACATGACGGGTTCCCTCGGCCGCTTAAACCGAACACTGTGCTAAATCGCGACAACACCCGTTTGCAGCCGGAGGCTGACCAAGCTGGCTGCGGATCGACCGACTATCTTGCACGCCTCGCGAACTTGAAGACCCGCCCATCGATGAAAAGGAGGCCCGAACCAATCACTATGGCGCCGACGATCTCCTGGGTCCGTATCGCTTCGTCCAGGAAGAAATTTCCAAGCATGAGCGCCGAGACCGGGATCAGAAGCGTGACCAGCATCACGTTGCTTGCGCCGGCCCGTACGAGGATTTGGAAGAAAACGATATAGGCGATCGCCGTGCCGAAGAACGCCAGACCGATCAACGAGAACCAAGTCCCCTGAGACGGCGCTGCGAGCGTCCAAGGTTGGTCGATCACTGCCACGATCAAAAGCATGATGAAGCTCGAACAAATGAGCTGGCAGGTCGCAGACTTCAAAGGTGGCACACCACTGAGATGGCGACGTCCCCACAGCGCCGCGAAGCCATAACTGAGCGTGGCGGCCAGGCAAAGGCCAATCCCAAAGATCTGTCCGACACTCATCGTGCCGTCAAAACCGCTTAGAATTGCGACGCCGGCCACACCCAGCAACACGCCAACGATGCGATTGGCTGTCAGCCTCTCCTCGCCAAAACTCGCCATCACAACGACGGTAAACAATGGCGTCATGGCATTGATTATTGACGTCAGGCCGACGGTGATCTGCGTTTGGCCGGCATTGAGCAGACTGAAAGGCAGGACGTTGTTCAACAGACCCATCACGAAGAACGGCACCCAGGCTCTGAATGTGCCGGGTAGCCTGTGACCATAGAACCAGAACACCGGCAGCAGCATGAGGCCGGCGATCGCCACCCTTGCTAGCACGATGGTCAGCGGAGGAAGCTCCTTGAGAGCAACCCCGACGAAGAAGAACGCACCGCCCCAGAGCACCGACAATAGGATCAACAGGCTCCATTCAGCGCCGTCCATCGATTTTGGTTGTGCTGTCATCGCTATCGGTGCCCGCGCCCTACGCTAATTTTCATCGGAGACCTGTGGCAGGCCATGCGAAGCCAATCTACCTGTTTCTTGTTTCTGTCGTGCGGGCCACGTCGGGGCACCGAGTGCCGGCAAAGCGTCAGTTGCGATCGCAGAATCCATCCAATCGATGCGGCCGGGAGCGAGCATCCCGGCCAACCTTCGAGATGGCGCGATCACAGCCAGGACCGATCCCCGCTGCGTCAAGCAATTCTGCGATAGGATGAAAAACGCATCGCACGTACGGGTTGGCCAAATGCCGCAGGCTCAGTCGGAACCCTGCCGTTGGCTGCCGGATATTGCCGGTTCAACCGCCTTTGGTCTCAACGCTGCTGAACTCGGCCGGCGAGGCGATCTCCACCATCTCAAGGTCGTCCGACCAGCTCACGACGGAATGCTCAATACCCGGCGGCAGCAAGTGGCAAGAGCCTGCCTTCAGCGTTTCCTCGCCTCGGCCTTCGTACCAGAACGTGACCTCGCCCTTGGTAACGTAGACGAACTGGAACTTGATCTCCGGGTGCTGGTGCGCCTCGATCGGCGGCGCGCCGTCGCCGGCCCGGATCACATGGGCCATGAAATCGCCGCCGGTCGCTTCGGTCAATTTGAGATCGCGATAGACAAACTGATCGCGCATCCCGCTGGCCTCGAAGTTACCATCGTCGTGCACGATCGCGAGCTTCTGATTGTGCGCCATTGTGCCCCGCCTCCCGTTGTCGCGTCGCAGTACATGGCAACGCTACCACGCGTGCAAGACGGCAGCCAATCGATCGAGACACTTCGATCGATACACTGCGGATCGGAGCGGGGGAGGCGGGTCAGTCGCGGAAGATGTCGGCCAGAAGGTCGACCTTGGGCGTGCCGAAGGACACGTCCTTGCCACGCCCAAAGACGATGCTGCCGCGCCGGCTGTCGCGGTCGATCAGCTGGGCGCCCTGGGCGATCACGGTACCGTCGGCCACCTTGGTGGCGCCGAGGATCGTGCTGTTGGGAAACATGAGGACACGCTCGCCGATCTCGGGCCGCGCACCCTTGGACTGGCCCACCGTGCAGTTCTGGTAGATCGCAAAGCGGTTGCCGTAAGTGGTGCGCACCAGGACGATACCGACGCTGTGCCCGATGAAAAAAATCTCCGGCAGATCGGTGGCGTAGAAGCACTCAAAGCCATGCAACGCCTTGTTGAGATAGAAGAGCTTGGTGGCGACGTTTTCGTGTTCCCGGTTTCGCCAGATCGTATTGGCGAGGTAGTAGAGAAACGTGCAGTACTGGGAGGAGTGCAGGTAGTCGAAGGCGTTCTCGCGCCACATGGCCACGCCGTTGATGCAGCGTTTGACCCGGTCGAGCGCTTCATCGAGATCGGCGCCGATCATGTCACGGGCGTCGCGAATATGGTCGGGGAAGAAGTGGTCGACCTGCGAAGTCACATAGTCGAGGAGTTGCGGGCGGCTGCTGTTGACGAGTTCCATCGCCGCCAGCGCCTTACTCGGCCGCGGCAACTTGCTCAAGGGCGCTCGCGCCCGTGTCCTTGCGGTCGAGCGTGCCCCTGAAATAGCCAATCACAGCGTCGGCCACGGCTTCCATGTCGCACTCATCCATTGCCGAGTGAAGCGGCAGCGATACGATCTCGTCGCCGGCTTGCTGCGAGACCGTCAAGTCTCCCCGGCGGCAGCTGTCAAGTAGGCCAAAGTGATGGCCGGGCTGCCAATGCACGCCGGTGTCGACGCCGTGGGCGCCGAGGGTCGTGCGGAAATCATCGCGGCGGTCGCCTGGCACCCGGACCACGAAGATAAATGGCGTGGAGCGCTCCAGGTCGATCAGCGGCAGGCCGAGGCCGTCGATGCCGGACAGCCGGTCGAGGTAGTAGGCGCAGGTGTTGCGGCGGGTCTCGGCGATGCGTTCGATCTTGGCGAGCTGCTGCAGGCCGATCGCAGCGTGCAGGTTCAGCACGTGGTAACGGTAGCCCATCTCGTTCACATGGAACGTCCAGGCACGCTTGTTCTGATACATCACTGCCGGCGGCTGGCCCATGCCGAGCACGCGCATCTCGTGAACCCGCGCCAGCTCTTCTTCGCTGCTGACGATGATGGCGCCCGCGTCGAGGCAGGTCAGCGTCTTGACCGGATCGAAGCTCAGCATGGTGAGATCGGAGAAGCTGCCGACCATGCGGTCGTCCTTGTCGCGCGAATTGAAGGAGTGGGCGGCGTCGTGGATCGCGCGAAGACCGTGCTTTGCGGCAAAGGCCTCGACCGCTTCGTAATCGGCGAGCGAGGAGCCGTAATCGATGAAGAGCACAGCTTTGGTGCGGTCGGTGACCAGCGCCTCGGCGCTCTCCACATCAATGGTCAGCGTGTCGTTGCGCACATCGCAGAGGACCGGCTCCGCACCCGTCTGCAGGATCGCCTGAAAGTCCGAGACGCAGTTGAAAGACGGCGTGATGACCTCGTCGGCGGGGCCGATATTGGCGACTTCCAGCGCCAGATGGAGCGCGGAATGACCCGTGTTGACCAGGGCGAGATGCTTGTCACGAAGTTCAAGATGCTCGCTCAGCGCCTGCTCCATCTCGTTGACATAAGAGCCCATGCCAAGCCAGCCCATGCGTAGCGATTCGACCGCGGCGCCGATCTCCGGCTCCTCGATCAGTGGCTTGAACATGGGGACATTGGTCATTGTGTCGTTCCTTCGTGGATTTGCTATTCGGCCGCTTGCGGCAGGGCGAATTTGCCTTCGCCCCGGAAGCCCACGGTCTTCGCCGGGGATCCGACATTGACGGAGTAGGGGGGCAGTTCGTGGCGCACCAATCCGCCGGCGGCTATGATCGAGCCGCGCCGCAGAATGGCGCCGTCGAGGATCACGCAGTTGGCGGCGATCCAGACGTCGTCCTCGATCATGATGCCGCCGCGGCTGTGCAGGAAGCGCTGTTGGTTCATCGGGCGGTTGGGGTCGCGGAATTCGTGATTGGTCGGTGCGATCGTCGTATTGGCGCCGATCGCGACGTCGTCGCCGATATGGACCCCGTTTCCGATGTAGATCACGACACCGGAATTGATCGAGCAGTTGCGGCCGATATGGACATCGCCTTCGCCGCCGGCCGGCTTGATCTTGACGAAGGAATCGATGTTGGCGCCGTCACTGATGACGATCTTGCTGCCGTGCACCGAATCCTCAATATCGGCATGGGGCGACACCGTCGCCGATGGCGAGACGATCAGCATCAGACGGCCTCCTTGAAGTCGCTGAGTTTGGACAGAAGCGGGAGGTTGGCGTCGCGCTCCGACATGATCGGTTCGTCGACCGGCCAATCGATGGCGAGGTCGCGGTCGTTCCAACGCACGCCGCCGGCCGATTCCGGATGGAAGGGCCCGGCGATCTGGTAGACCACGTCGCTGCCATCCGCGAGGGCCTGAAATCCGTGCGCGCAGCCTTCGGGCACGTAGATCATCTTATGGTTCGTTGCCGACAGCTCCACGCCGACCCAGCTTGCAAAAGTCGCCGAGCCTGGGCGCAGATCGACAACGACGTCGAATATGGCACCGGCGGCGCAGCTAACCAGTTTGGCTTCTTCGTGCGGCGCAGACTGGAAATGCAAGCCACGTAGCGTCCCGCGCTTGGCATTGTGCGACAGGCTGGCCTGGTCAAAGGGCCGGGTGATGCCCTGGCAGGCGAATTCATCGCGACACCAGATACGGCTGAAAAACCCGCGGTGGTCGACGAGCGGTTCGGGTTCGATCAGCACGACACCGCGGATGGCAAGCTTGCGGAAGTTCATGGCAATACCTTCACCTCGGGGATCGGCACGACGAATTGACCGCCCCAACTACGCAGATGCGCCATTTTCGAAACGATCTCTTCGGTCAGGTTCCAGGGCAGGATGAGCACGTAGTCGGGCTTGCGCTCCGCGATGACGTCGGGATGCTCAACCGGGATGCGGCTGCCCGGCAGTAGGCGGCCTTGTTTGTGGGGGCTGACGTCGACGGTGTAAGGCAATAGGTCTGGGCTGATGGCGCAATAATTCAGCAGCGTGTTGCCCTTGGCCGGCGCACCATATCCAGCAACCGTCTTGCCAGTCCGTTTGGCGTTGATCAGGAAGTCCCGTAGATCGCGGCCCACCGCAGCCGACCGGCGGCCGAACTCACGGTAGGTGGCGAGATTTTGCAATCCTGCCGCGGCCTCGTTCCGTTTGATCCTGGTGATGTTGCTGGTCGTGGCCCGGTCCGCGTCGTCGCGGCAGACGAAAAGCCGCAGGCTGCCGCCGTGGGTCGGCAATTCCTCGACATCGAAGACCCGCAATTCGTGCGCGTTCAGAACGTCCACCGCCGTCGTTAGCGAGAAATACGAGAAGTGCTCATGGTAGATCGTGTCGAACTGGTTCTGGCGCAGCAGCTGCAGCAGGTGCGGAAACTCGATGGTCAGGACCCCGTCCCATTTGAGCGCGATGCGCAGCCCGGCCACGAAGTCGTTGAGATCCGGAACGTGGGCGAGGACGTTGTTGGCGACCATGAGGTCGGCGGTTTTGCAGGCGTCGGCCAACCCCTGCGCGGCCTGGATCCCGAAGAACTGGACCAGCGTCGGAATGCCGGCGGCCTCGGCTTCCGCGGCGACATTGGCAGCCGGCTCCACGCCGACCACGGGAATACCGCGCGCCTGGAAGAACTTTAGCAGATAGCCATCGTTGCTGGCGATTTCGACCACTCGCTGGGTTCCGCCGATATCGAATCGTTCGATCATCGCCTCAGCGTAACGTTCGGCGTGGTCAAGCCAGCTCTGCGAGAACGACGAGAAATAGGCGTAATCGGAGAAGATCGCGTCGGGGCTCTCATGGTTTGGAAGCTGGACAAGAAAACAACTTCCACACACATAGACATGGAGCGGAAAGCGTGGTTCGCGAGCGGCTTCATTGCCGGGCTGGACATAGGCATTGGCAAGCGGCGTCTCGCCCAGATCGATCATGCTCTGGGTGAGCGGGCTGCCGCAGAACCGGCAGTCGCCTGCGAATTCGATCAGACCGGCTGCTTCACCCGGCATGGTTCAGGCACTCCGTTTGGCAGCGCTAGGCTGCGGTTTGGACTGCACGGCATTGTCGTGGGCGGCGATCTGCTTGTCGGACAGCGCGGCGACATCGCCGCCGTCGTAGAAGGCACGGTACCACTCGACCGTCCGGGCCAGTGACTCCTGCACGTCCCACGCCGTACGCCAGTTGATGGCGCCGGCGGCGCGCGCGCTGTTTAGGGCCAGCAGGCGCGCCTCGTAAGGCTTGGCGCGTTTGTCCATTTTCCAGCTGGCGGTATCGCCCCAGAGCCGGCACAGCTCGTCGACGATCTGCGCGACCGTGCGTGTGTGTTCCTCAGCAGGGCCCAAATTCCACGCCGTCGACATGCCGTGCTGGTCGGCGAACAAGCGTTCGGCAATCACCAGCAAGCCGCGCACAGGATCAAGCACGTGTTGCCATGGCCGTACCGCGTCGGGCGCGCGTACCCAGACATCCTTGCCGGACGCGAAGGCTCGCATGGTATCGGGCACGAGGCGCTCGTCGCCCCAGTCGCCGCCTCCGATCACGTTGCCGGATCGCACCGTGGCAATGCCGATCGGTGCCTCGCGGGGCGCTAGATAGCTTTCGCGGTAAGCATCGACGGCAAGTTCGGCGGCGGCCTTGCTGGCCCCATAGGCTTCCCGTCCGCCGAGGCGATCGGTTTCGCGGTAGCCCCAGACCCATTCGCGGTTGTCGTAGACTTTGTCGGTCGTGAAAACGATGACAGCGCGCACGCTGTCGGGACGCCGCACCGCCTCAAGCAGGTTGACTGTGCCCATGGCGTTTGTCGCGAACGTGTGGACCGGCTCGTAGAATGCGGTCCGCACGAGCGGTTGTGCCGCCAAATGGAAAACCACTTCTGGCTCCGCGTCGTCGATCGCCTGGCTGATGGCCGTGAGATCGCGAACATCGCCGTAAATCGACGGGAGGCGATTGCCCAGTCGGGCGGCATCGTAAAGGTTGGGCTGGGTCGGTGGATCGATAGCGAAGCCGGTGACCTGGGCTCCCATGCGGGTCAGCCACATGCACAGCCAGCCCCCGATGAACCCCGTATGGCCGGTCACGAAGACGCGCCGTCCGCGCCAGAACTGCTGTTTTACGCCGACAGTCTGCATTGATCCCAGCTTTGCCAGGGCGCGCGGCCCGTATCCCAAAGGTCGTTCAGCAGCTGCGTTTCACGGAGTGTGTCCATGCACTGCCAGAAACCGTCATGCTGATAGACGGCGAGCTCGGAGCGGCCGGCCAGCGATTCCAGTACGCCGGTCTCCAATGGCTGGTTGTCGCCTGGCTTCAGCCCGTCAAAAGCGTGACGGTCGAAGACAAAGAAGCCGCCGTTGATCCAGCCGCCGGCGACCTGTGGCTTTTCGCGGAATGAACTCACCATGCCGTCGTTGATCGCCAGCTCGCCAAATCGCGATGACGGATGGACGGCCGTCACGGTGGCGCTGCGTTCGCTGGCGCGGTGGTGTTCGAGGAGCGCGTTCAAGTCGACATCGGCGAGGCCGTCGCCGTAAGTCGCCAGGAAGCTGTTTCCGCGGACATAGCGCAGCGCCTTCTTGATCCGTGCGCCGGTTTGCGTGTCGGCGCCGGTATCCGCCAGCACCACACGCCAGTCCTCGGCGTACCCGTTCGACAGCACCTCCACGGAGCCGGACCGGAGGTCGACGGCGACGTCTGAATGATTGGTTTCATAGTTGAGGAAGAAGTCGCGGATGACCTCGCCCTTGTAGCCGAGGCAAAGGATGAAGTTGCGCACCCCGAAGTGGTGGTAGTGCTTCATGATGTGCCAGAGGATCGGCTGGCCGCCGATCTCGACCATGGGCTTGGGTTTGTACTCGGTTTCTTCGCGCAGTCGCGTACCAAGGCCGCCGCACAGAATGACGACGTCCAGATCGCTGAGCGGCTGTGACGGGCTGCGTCGGGCCATCGCGTCTCGATCCTCCTCTTCCGGCCTCAGCGCGGCACGGCGCATTTCGTCGATCGCTGCGCCGCGTCGGCCATTTTTGTCGGCTTGGCCGGAGCGCCGGAATTGCCTGTGATCATCGCGCGTCATGGTAAAATTTCGCTTAAACGCCCCCGTGTGGAGTTCTAGAGCTCCTGCTGGATCGGATAGGCGGTGTTCGAAAGGACATACTGAAAGGCGCGCTGGGCCTCAGCGTCGATTACCACCGGTGCGCGAAGATTGACCGTGAGCTTGGTGGCGTCGACGGCCTTGCGAACAGTGACGATCAACAGGATGAGAGCGCTATCGGGCTTGATCGAGAGGGCTTCCAGCGCGCTGGCGACATCGTCTTCGTGAATGTGGTCGGGCAGGGCCTGAAGCGGCAGCACCAGGAATCCCAGGCCGCTATCGTCCAGCGCTTGCATGAGCTTGAAGTTGCCCAACGCCGGGTCGGGCAGGGTGGCAAGCGCAAATTCGCTGACCCCGCCAAAGCCCAAGATTCCGTTGGGAAATGTAATGACGGAGTCTTTGCTGAACGTCATGGGGCCGAACTGGGTGTCGACGGTCAGAGCGTCGTCGAGTTCGGGGCCGGCCCCCTTGTCTTGCGGATCCGCTACCGTTGCGGTGTTGGTTGCCATGAGTTTCGTCTCCCTCGTAAGCTAAGCAGTCTGGTAGAGCCCTCCTGGCTCACAGGAAGTTGAGTAGGCTGATGGATCGCATCTGCGCCAGAGCGGCGAACGATGCCTCCAGCGTCGCGCGGTCGGCCGACAGCAACGTGATCGCCTCGGCCAGGTCGGTGTTGGCGATGTTGGAAATCGACTCCTCGGTGTAGAGCAGGGTTTCGTTGTGGGCTGCACTGGCCATGGACAACGAGGCTCCGGCCGCGCCGATGCGGGTGAGGATATCGGGTAATTCGTTAACGGCTTCTTCGGCCAAGCGCAGCGCTTCGTTCAGACGAGCGATGTCGGGGTTGGGTCCGACCACCGTGGTCGAAACGAGATGCAGGCTGCGGACCAGTTTCTCGATCGCGGGATCGTCCGCGGTGACGCCGTAGTTCACCGTCAGATCGACATCCGCGCGGACCGACAGGACTTGCTGATCGCCCTGGTAGTAATTGGCGTCGGCGGTGCTGGGATATGTCGCCAGCGGCACTATGAAGGCCGGGTCGGTGAGATCGACGGGCGGTGTGTTGGTCTTGGTGCCGGAGAACAGGTAACGGCCGTCGAGATTGACATTGAGGACCGAGCTGACTTGTTCCAATAGATTCTGAGCGAGCACGTCGATGCCGGAACTGGGCGCGTTGCCCTGATTGATCGCGCTCACCAGCTGGGTGCGGATCTCCGCGGCGATGTCGACCAGCTGGCTGGAATTGGTTTCCATCACCTGGAGGCGCTGCTCGACCTGCTGGTTGTTCGCAACATAGCGAGTGAGCTCGACATGGGCCGATTCGAGGTTTACCAGACGCTTCGATTCCTCGGCGATTTCCGAATAGCGCTGGGCGGTTCGGCCGCTCGTGATCGAAATGTTCCGGGTCGCGATCCGGCCTTGCAGGTCCTGGATATGGGACAGGGTGAACTGCTGTTGTGCGAGGGCTGTGACGCGCATGATGTGTCCTTCGATCCCTGAGCTAGGCGGCGAGCTGCTGGAGGGTGTCCATCATCTCCGACGTCACGGTGATGACCCGTGCAACGGCGGCGAAGGAGTTCTGGAGCGTGATCAGATCCGCCATTTCCTGGTCGACATTGACCCCGCTGAACGAGTCGGCGCGGAATTTGATGTCGGCATGGAGGACTTCCTTGAAGGCGATCTGGCTGGACGCTTCGGTCGCCTGGGTCGCGTTGAACGACAGGATCTGTGAGGCATAGTCGGTGATCGTTGTCGCCGTCGGACCCAGCTCGCCGGAAGCGGCGAAGTTGAGATTCTCGCTGAACTTGGCGGCGAGGCGTTGGGCCACCGTGTTGCCGCCAGCGGTGATCGCGGTGTCGCCGGCCAGAGCGGCCGTGGGAGATAGCTCGGTATGCGCCGCCAGCCTCGGCGTGGCGACGATGTCGGCCCGGACCGTGATGTTGGTCGCGAGATTGGTCGTGGTGTCGCCGACCAACAGGTCGTTCATCCCGAAATAGTGCGAGAACCCGCGGCCGCCGATGTCGGTATCGTTCTCGTTTATGGCAATGCCGTTGGTCGATACCGCCGCGTCGATCTCAACCCTGCCAGCCACGATCTGGGCCGTGCCGTCGGCGCCGAGGGCAGTATTGATTGCCGTCACCAGGGCGCCGACCGTGGCATATGCCGTTAGGTCGAGTTCCACCGGGGGCGCGACGAGATCGCCGTTGGCATCGGTGATCGCGATCTTTGTCGTGCCGGTGCCGGCGAACGCATCGCCGGCGGTGACGGCGCGGGTACCCGTGAGCGTGTTAGGGGGCGGGAAGGAAACACCGTCGTTGTGGATGGCGTTCAGCTCGTCAAAGATCGTATTGGCCAGAGTATTGATCTCGTCTGCGAGGTTGGGCAGCGTGGTGTCGCGCATCTTTATGAGCGCGCCGATTTTGCCGCCGGTGAGTTCGGTCGTGATATCCGTACCATTGAGGTCGATGGCGGCGATGCCGCCTGGGTAGGTGACCGAGGCGTCCAGTCCAGCCGATGCCGTGTGCGAGAAACTGGGGACCTGGTGATCGACCAGGATGCGGCCGCCCTCGGTTACCACCGCGATTTCGCCGGTGTTGCGGGTGAAGGTGTTGATATCGAGGTACTCGGCAACGGCGGTGATGGCTTGATCGCGCTGATCTTCCAGATTGGAGGTGGGCTGGCCAGCGGCCGTGTCCCGCGATATCTGCTCATTGAGATCGGCGATTTCCGCCAGCCGCAGGTTCACCGTGGAGATCGCATCGGTTATCGCGCGGTCGGCGTCGGTGCGCATGACCTGGACTTCGAGCGCCGAGGTGTTGAACTGACGCGTCAACGTCAGGGCGGCCTGCACCACCGCTTGTGAGCGACCGGCGTCTTCGGGCGAGGTGGCGTAGCTTTCAAAGGTACCGGCCAGCTCGGTGATGCGCGCGGTTATTGAAGTTCCACTCGACAGCGAGCCGAACAAATCCTGCATCCGAACGAAAAATTCGTCGTTGGCCCGCAGTCCGCCGAGGTCGGTGAGCTCATTGCGCATGTCACGAACCAGGACCGAATTGACCTTGCGGCTGATGTCGGTGATCGAGACACCGGCGCCTTGGCCGGCCAACAGGATCGGAATCTGATCCGCCGTTTTGCGGGTGAAGCCCTCGGTGTTTGCATTGGAGATGTTGTTCGACGTGATCTGCAGCGCGGACTGCACGGAATGCAGTCCGGTCAAAGCTGTCTGTAGCGATATGCCTAGGCTCATCGAACGCGCCCCTAGAGCCTTTGATCCAAGGTCAGGGCCACGCCCTCGCGCGGACTGGCGTCGGTGTGGGTTGATACGCCTGCGGCGCTGTAGCGCTCGGTCCGGCCGCGCCTTTCGTTGAGCACGTCGACGATCGCCTGCATGAGACGCTGATTGGCCACCTGGGCGGCGTGAATTGCGATCGCGTTGGATTTGGCGGCGTCCTCGAAGCGCGTGACAGTGGCACGCAGCTCGTCACGGATGGCTCGATCGACCAAAGCCAGGTCGCTGCCCTGCTCGTTGAGCGCCCGCACGCGAGCTTCATAGGCGCGCGTGAGCGTCAGCTTCTCGCCCTGCAGCGGCCCGACTTGCCCCGGCTTCATTTCCCGCAGCAATTCCGTCTCGCGACCAAGGAGCGCGATCAGCCGCGAGGCGATATCGATGAGCCCGTCAATGGAAGGGCGAAGGTTTTGCCCATCCGCCGCTTGGGGAGCTGATGTGAGTTGTTCGTTCATTTCGCCTGGGCCTCCTGCAACTGGATGATCTCGCGCATGACGGCGTCAGCGATGCCGACACCCCCAGACTTGACCATGGCCTTGCCGTATTCCTGGACCATCATGGTCCGATAGGTGTCCTCGCCATGTCCGCCGCCGAACATCTTGTCGGTCTTGATGCCGGAGAACATGTGGCTCAGCATCTGTGAGAGAAATACTGCCTCGAACTCTTCCGCCGCCGCGCGCGCCTTGGCATGGTCGAGGCCCTTGGGCAGCGGCTTGGGGTTCGCGCTCTGAATTGAGAGCAGCGACTTGTCCAGGGCATGAGTGGCGGCGTCCATTAGCGGACCTCGATGTCGGCTTGCATCGCGCCGGCTGCCTTGATGGCCTGCAGGATGCTGATGAGGTCGCGCGGGCCGATACCGAGTGCATTCAGGCTGGCAACCATCTGCTGCAACGTCACGCCGTTGCGCACGATGCCGAGCTTGCGGTCCTTCTGCGCCTTCACGTCGACCTTGGTCCGCGGCACGATCGCCGTCGCCCCGCCGGTGGTAAAGGGACCGGGCTGGGACACTTGCGGCGTCTCGGTGATGCGTATGGTGAGATTGCCCTGGGCAATCGCGACCGTGCTGATGCGGACCCGCTCGCCCATTACAATGACGCCGGACTGCTCGTTGATGATGATCTTTGCGACCTGGTCTGGTTTGACCCTCAGCTGCTCGATATCGGTCAGCAGTCCAACGATGTTGCGGCCGTATTTGGCGGGCACCTTCAGAACGACGGTGGCTGGGTCGACCGGCTGCGCGGCTTTCGTGCGGAGCGACTTGTTGATCGCAACCGCGATCCGCCGGGCGGTAGTCAGATCGGGATTGCGCAGGGCGATCTTTACGCTCTTGAGATTGGAGAGGTCGAAACCGACTTCACGCTCGACAATCGCACCATTGGCCATTCGGCCAGTGGTTGGCACACCCTTGGTGACGGTCTGGGCGTCGCCGCCGGCGGAGAATCCGCCGATAGCAACCGGGCCCTGAGCCACCGCGTAGACTTCGCCGTCGGCGCCCAGCAGCGGCGTCACCAGCAGCGTCCCGCCGCGCAGGCTCTTACTGTCGCCGAGCGCATTGACGGTGATGTCGAGCCTGGTGCCCTGTCGGGCAAAGGGCTTGAGAGTCGCCGTGACCATCACGGCGGCGATGTTCTTAGTGTCGAGTTTGGTGATGTTGTCGCGAGTGTTGACGCCAAGGCGCTCGAGCATCGCAACCAAGCTCTGCTGGGTGAAGGGCGACTTGCTCAATGTGTCGCCAGTGCCGTTCAGGCCCACGACGAGGCCGTATCCGACCAGCAGGTTTTCACGAACGCCCTCGAAATCGGCAATATCCTTGATTCGCGAAGTCGCGCCGGCAGGAGCGACCGATACCGCCATGGCAAACCAAGCCGCCGCCAATGCCGCGGCCAGCCGCGGCAACAATCGGCGAGGCCTATGCATGGTCTTGTGGGTTCGGTTCGCGACCGTCATCGGGTAAAACTCCAAGGCATGGACCTTTGTGTCCGACGTTAAGGAAGCGAAAGTCGTGCCAGCCGCCGATCTGCTTTAACTTGTTGAAAATGTGAGGGTTATCGAAAACCTGTGGAACGAATGCCGAGGATTGGCTGGCAAGGGCTGCCGCGACTGGGCAATTCCTGCCGTGTTGCTGGAGTGAGGTTTCCCGCCGAGATCTGCCGGTTCGGCGAATGGTTGGAATTGCGGTGCAATATGGCAGTATTAGCGCTATGAACTGCGGCGGGACTCGGTCAAAATCGGTCGCGGGAGTTGCGCGGCAGCGTGCCTTGCGTGTATGTCCGGCGGGTTCGGGCGTGCGGCAAGCGCTGGGGTTGGCGATGGTCGCTGCCCGCACGACACCAAATGCATGGGAATCGCATGTCGGACGTTGAAAGCAAAATCCGCGAAATTATCGCCAAGGAAACCCAAATCGATCCCGCGAAGTTGACCCTCGATGCCAAGCTGGCCGACCTCGATATTGAGTCGATCGACCTGGTCAGCGTGATCTACAATATCGAGGAGGAGTACGACATCTACATTCCGCAGGACGATGAGGAGTTCAGGCTGGATTCGTTTCGCGACGTAGTTGACGGTGTCGTCGACCTGATCGCGAAGAAGTCAGCGGAGTCCACTTCGACAGCCGCCTCCTGATCAAACCATGCGTCGAGTCGTAATCACCGGGGCAGGCTGTATTTCCGGCCTCGGCCACACCACAGAACAGATGTGGACATCGTTGGCCGCCGGCCGGAGCGCGATCGGGCCGCACGACCTGCCTGAGCTCGATCCTCTGCAGATTAAGATTAGCGCCGGGGTCAAGGGCTTCGATCCCAACGCACACTTCGATGAGAGACATATCCCTATTCTCGACCGGTTCACCCAGTTCACGCTGGTTGCGGCACGGCAGGCAGTAATCCAGTCCGGTCTCGATTTCAGCGGGCCTCTGGGCGCCGGGTCGGCGGTCGTGGTTGGAACCGGTTCCGGCGGCATGAATACGGTGGATGACGCATTTCGCCGCCTCTACGAAGATGGCAAGCTGCGCATATTCCCGTTGACCGTACCGCGCCTGATGGTCAGCGCTGCGTCCAGCCATGTGACCATGGAATTCGGAGTTCGCGGACCCGCCTACACGATTTCCAGCGCCTGCTCCTCGGCCAACCATGCCATCGGCGAGGCCTTCAACATGGTCCGGTACGGCCGGGCGGAGGCCGCCATCTGTGGTGGCGCGGAAGCCTGCCTGACCCTTGGCTCCATTGCTGCCTGGCAGGCGCTGCGGGTCATGGCGACGGATACCTGCCGGCCGTTCTGTACCGGCCGCAAGGGAATGGTGCTGGGCGAGGGGGCCGGCATGTTCGTGCTGGAAACACTTGAGGCCGCGCGTGCCCGTGGCGCCACAATTCTTGGCGAAATCGTCGGATTTGGAATGACCTCCGATGCCGGCGATATCGTCCAACCGTCGCTCGAAGGTGTGGCCGGCGCAATCTCTGCAGCGCTGACCGATGGCGGTCTGGCGGCGGAGGCGGTCGATTATGTGAATGCGCACGGCACCGGAACCGATATCAACGACGTCATCGAAACCAAGGCCCTCCACCAAGTGCTTGGCAGTCACGCGAAATCGATCGCGGTGTCGTCGACAAAATCGATGCACGGGCATGCGCTCGGCGGCGCGGGGGCGTTGGAACTCGCGGCGACGCTGAAGGCGATCGAACACCAAACTGCACCGCCGACGGCGAATTTCACTGAAGCCGACCCCAGATGCGATCTTGATTACGTGCCCAATGAGGCGCGCCCGATGAAGATCGAAGCGGCGCTTTCCAATTCATTCGCGTTCGGGGGATTGAACGCTGTGCTGGCGGTCCGGCGGTCAGCCTGATCGCCGCCGGCGCGGCCAGTCAAAATTCAGGCGCATTACATCATGCGCCGAACATCAGGCGCCAAACGTCAGGCAGGGTGTGCTGCCTTTGAATCGTGTATTGCAGGTCGAATCGGGTAGCGAAACCAGGCGGGCAAATGCCGACCGTCGGCTTGTTTGGATCAATCTGCTCGGTTTCGCCGGCCTTTGCGGATTTCTCTTTGTTCTGAAGCTTTTCGCGTCCTCGGCCGTGGTCTTCGACTACGCCAAGGAGGTCTACCACGCCCAGGAGCTGCGATGGATCTACGACGCTGCAAATCCACCGCTCTACACTTGGTTGCTCCACGTCTTCCAGAAGCTCTTCGGGGTCGAATTGTGGTCGGTGCTCGCACTAAGTCTGCTCCTGCTTTTCGGCATATTCGCAGCAGGATTCGCGCTTGCCCGGCAGGCTCTCCCAACCGTAGGGCTGGCCGCGCTTGCCACGTGGTCGGTCATGCTGGTCGGCCAGTACCACCGCATACAATACTCCATGACCCACTCGCTATTGGCGGCCATCGCATGCGCTCTGGCGCTGTGGTTGATGCTCCGCGCCACACGGGATCGGCGTTTGGGCGACTATGCCTTGCTCGGCGTCGTCGTCGCGGTGGGCCTTTTGTCAAAATTCATTTTTCTCGCTTCCTTCCTAGCCATGATCGCGGCCGCGCTGGCCGGACCGTCCGGCCGCCGCATGGCGTTGACGCCGAAGTTTTGCGTCACTCTCTTGCTGGCGGCGGTGCTGAGCGCGCCAATCATTCAGGCTGCCAGCGGCGGCTGGTCGCGATTGGTCGAAATTTTCCAATCCCGGTCGGGGCGGGATGCCAGCGACGGCTATCTGACGGGAGTGCTGCAGGGATTTGGCAGTCTGGTGGAAAGCGCCGGCAACTACGCCTTCTTGCTGGCGATTGCCATGGCCGTCGCTATCTTGCCGGTTTTTGTCAGGCGAGGGTCGCCGTTTCCAACGGGGACGGTGACGCCGGAACCTATAGCGGCGGGATGGGAGGTCAAGATGGTCCGCCACGTGCTGATCGCCGGCGTGGTTTTCTTGATGGTGGCGATCGTGGCACTCGAAGTGAGCATCGTGAAGGGGCGTTTTCTCCACGTCTTTCTATATCCGTTGCCTATCCTGGCGGTGGCTATAGTGGCCCGGCACGTCCCAGGCGCCGCGGGCCTGCGTCGATATTTTTGGGTGTTGGCGGCAATCGGCGTGGGGACCGTGGTGGTTCGCGCGGTCAATCTTTCGCCGGCATGCCTGGGCCGCTGTCACGAATTGGTGCCTTATGACCGGCTGGCGGAGCGGCTATCGGCAGCGGGGTTTCGACAGGGCACCATCCTGGCGCTAGGGGTGCGCCTGGGCGGAAACTTGCGTTTGCGTTTCCCCGCCTCGCGTGTCGATGCAGTAGTTGACCCCTTCAGACCCGCCGCCCCTCCGCCCGGCCGGAGGGGACAATGCCTGATCGTCTGGTCTCTCAAGGGCGTCCGCGACGGTGCCCGTTTGGAGCCGCTTTTCGAGAGTGCCGGACTGGCCCATGCTGGGGGGCTGAGGGGGGTGAAGGTCGGCACGGTACCCGTTGAGTGGCGCTGGCACGGGCTTCAGGTTTTCAATCCGCAAAGGGACTGGAAAGCCCGCCGCATAACTTGGCGTTATGTATTGTTGCCGGAGGGCACGCCGACCTGCCATTGACACGATCTATGGAGCGCGCAAGGGCACTTGCGGCTGCACATGCGGTCTGCTCAATCCTCGATTACCGCGACCGCGCGCGTCCATCCGGCGGAGGCGCCCTTGATCTTCACTGGCAGGCAGATAATCTCAAATCCGCTCGCCGGCAATGCTTCCAGATTGTGCAGCTTTTCCAGGTGGCAGTAACCGATCTCGCGACTTGCCTTGTGACCCTCCCAGATGATCGACGGGTCGCGGGCATCATTCCATTTTTCCGCTGTGTGGGAGAACGGGGCGTCCCACGACCAGGCATCGGTGCCGGTTACCCGGACGCCGCGTTCCAGCAGATAGAGCGTTGCTTCGCGACCCATGCCGCAGCCGGCATCAACGTATGTATCGCTGCCGTAGGCTTCGCCGGCGCGCGTGTTGATCACGACTATCTCACGCGGCTGCAAGTCGTGACCAATCCTCTCCAGTTCCTCTTTCACGTCATCTGCGCCTGCCACGTAACCGTCTGGCTTGGCCCGAAAATCGAGTTTCACACCCGGTCCCATACACCAGTCGAGAGGCACTTCGTCGATGCCGATGGCTCGTTCGCCCTTGTTCATGGTCGAAGCAAAATGGTAGGGCGCGTCCAGATGAGTACCGTTGTGGGTGATCAGCTCGATCCGCTCCACCGCCCAGCCCTCACCGTCTGGCAGATCGTCCCGCGTGAGCCCGGGGAAGAACGCTGCCATTTGCTCTGCGGTCGCTTGGTGATCGAAATATTCGACCTTGGGTTGGAACGGTGCGGGGTCGGAGATGATCTCGTTTTCGATCGCGATCGAGAGGTCGATGATACGTCGTGTCATGGGTCCATATCCGGTTGCATTGGCTTGACGTCGGGGCTGGCCCGGTTGGCTGGCGGATTGGTGACTGCGTTCCCGGCTGGCGCGCCGGCGCCAATCTCACGGCGCAGCGCCGCGATAAGTTCGGCGCTTTGGTCAAGATGCGGTTTCTCCGCGTCGAGTATCGCCAGGAACGCCCTACGCTTGAGGTCGGCAATTTCAGTTTCGGCGACCGGCGTTTGTTCGTCGCGTGCGGCGTCGCTGACGATGTCGATCAGTCGATCCGCGGCGTGTAAACGGCCCCACAGATAGTCGTTCTCACGGTGGGCACGGGAAAAGAATGCGCCGAAATGACGAAATTCCACGCCCTTCAGCATGGTCTCCGCGGTGCCGGCGCGGATGGCCGTGGCGTCGTCTGGGCTGATCCGGTCGACCCGTATGGGATCGAACTCGCCTTGGTTACGCCGCTGGGTCACTGAAAAGGTGAGAACGTCCCAGAACGAGAACCCGACGAAAGCGACCAGAAGTTCGCGCCGCACGCCCGGTGTCCACTTCGCCTCGCTTCCCGCCGCGAAGATCTCGTCGACCAGGCGGTCGTTCTCCGCGAGATCGAACGCCTCGGCAATCGCGTCCACGATCATGTCTATGTCGTCTCCGCGAGTCTCCACGTGCAAGGCCGCCAGTTCCGGCATTGCGTCGCGTGGCGCGGCATCCGGCACGGGGCCCAGGATGACCGCATCGATCTGTTGAACTGTTTCGGCGTTCAGGCGTTGCAGTAGGTCGGTGGCACCGAACCGGGCAAGTGCTTCATAGAAGTGACGCTTCAGATGATCGAGGTCCTGCGCCGTAATGCCGCCTAGGACGGGGTCACTTAGCCTGCCATAGAGTCCGTTCAGCCGTTGGATGACGAAATGGAGCCGGCGGCGACGGAACTCGTAGTCGAAAGACATCAACGCAATAACCCAATCCGGCAGCTGGGCGGCGTTGGCGCCGGGCTTGGCCTTGGGCATCAGTCCCGTTTCGGGAACCAGACCGCGGCGCTCGGTCCAGGCGCCGAGCACTTCAACGAGCCAGGCGGTCTCCTGGGAGTCCGGTGACAATCCGTGCGCTTTGGCCATCAGCTCGGCCAAGCTCTCCACCACGCCAATCAGTTTTAGCCGGACGTAGCCTTCATAGGCGAAGCCGGCCTCCTGCGCGGCTAACGCATTGGCCGTGTCGCGCCATTCGCTCAGCCGCGCCAGTGACGGAGACCGATTTATTCGGCCTTTGGCGATGCCGGCGACCAACCCGTCGATATGCGGCCGGGCTGCATCGACGATCGTCTTTACCCGCCGGGCCTGCGCGTTGAAGTCATTGATCCAAGCCAGTTCGTCATGCACCGGTTCGTTTCGTGGTATGTCTGAAAGCGCGCCCCATAGGGTACGGAAAAAGCCCGGTAATTCAGCACCTTGTCGCTCGCCGGGCTCCACGGGATGGGGGTCGATATAGACCAGGCGCCGGTCGACGTCGCGATGCGCCGGGCGTTCCCGGATCGAGGCGATGGCCTCGGCGAACGGCTTGTTGTTGGTGACGCTGCCATCGATGAAAGCGCTGCGAAGGGGATCGGCACCCGCGCGCAGATGACGGGGAAAGCCCGTCCTGACAAAAGCCTCGCGCCCCGGCCAATGGGCGCCGCGCTTCTTGAGCAGGCGATCCATCTCGGCGATTTGCGCCGGTGGAAATGCGCCCGGGAATGAGGCGGTCGCCCGGCCCGCGAAGGCCAGTGCCGGAACATTGTCGGTTGCAAGCTCGCTGACCTCACGGCCGTCGGCGCGGCGGCGGTAGGCAAATCGCAAGATGTGGCGATGCTCGCGTTCTGTCACTGTGGGCGGGTCGTGCAAGCCGATGCGCTGCTGGTACCCGTGAAAATCGGTCAAGGTCACGAACAGCTCAAGCTGCTGGTTCACTGGCATCAAGGAGGCGCGCGGTTTCGGTGGTTGCCCCATTGCGCCGATACCGTCGAAAAGCAGGGCGGCCAGATGAGGTCCGTCGAATGGCGGTTTGAACCAGCGCGAGCGCAGGAAGATCGAGAGTTTGGAACGCAGTTCGGCGTCGGCCGCCAGGCGTTTGAGCCGCAGTTTGAAGGCCATCCACAAGACCGGCCGTAGATACCATTTGCTCCAGGCCCGCGCCCGAGCTTCGCGCGCGATCAGCTCAGCCACGTCAGCTTCCTTGAGCCACAACTCCCGCAGATGCGCGATCGGCAGATCGTGGGCCAGCGCGCGGGCCAGAATGATGGCGTTGATACCACCGGCCGATGCGCCGGCGACAACATCGACGACGACCCGCAAATCAAGCGTCTTGCCGATGGTCTTCAGAAGATCGAAATAGACCGACTCCGTGTCCAGCTCAGCCTGGTGAGGCGGTGATGTGTCTGAAAACGACGCCTCGGTGCGTGATCCGACCTCGGCGATGTCGTGGTAGGCCCGCGAGGCGCGCGCCAGTTTCAGCACTTCGCGTGTCGCGGCGTGGATATACACGGCAAGCGAAATTCCGCCATAGCAGACGAGCGCCAGACGCAGTTCCTTTTCCTTCACGTACGCCCTCCACAGACGAATTCTGCAGGCTTCGGATCCGCCCGCCAGCGACTCTGAACCGGGTCGGCCTTTAACGTCATTTTAAGACAATTCGCCGAACCCTGCAGTTCAGTCGTCAGCCTATCAATGACGGTGGCCCATACGGCACCATGAAAATCGATCCGTCACCAAGGATAAATTCAGCGCCTGTGCGGCGCGCCGGCAAAGGACGCGGGTCCGGTGCCGCGAGCAGTTTCGCGGGCC
>Ga0315336_1000314_pt1 | contig 161458 bp, 156 predicted proteins | sample ASW5metaG_FD_204512 | JGI IMG/M metagenome (GOLD analysis project Ga0315336, IMG submission 204512) | Ammonia-oxidizing marine archaeal communities from Monterey Bay, California, United States - ASW #5 | ecosystem: Environmental > Aquatic > Marine > Intertidal zone | place: USA: California... | reverse complement strand
CTCTTCTGGATTTAACTTCAAGATTAGGCTTAACATTTTCAAGAGCTTCATGAAAAAAATCAAGAGGTTCTTTATTAGTTTTTTTAGAAACAATATCAAAAGCACCATATACAATTTTTTCTGATACAGATTTTTTTCCATCTTCCATGATCCGATTCATAAATCTAGCTATAACCAAATCCTTGTATTTATGATCAGGTAATATAGTTCTCTTTATTGCGGCTCTTCTTCTGGACATATTATTTATCTTATTTTGGTTTTTTTGCGCCGTATAGTGAACGCCTTTGTTTTCTTGAGCTTACTCCCTGAGTATCAAGTGGGCCTCTTAAAATATGATATCTTACTCCGGGCAAATCCTTAACACGTCCGCCACGTATTAATACAACAGAATGTTCTTGAAGATTATGACCTTCCCCGGGAATATATGCTGATACTTCTTGTCCATTTGTTAACTTTACTCTCGCAACTTTACGAAGCGCTGAGTTAGGCTTTTTTGGAGTAGTAGTATATACTCTAGTACACACACCTCTTTTTTGAGGACAAGCATCAAGTGCAGGAACTTTATTCCTCTTCTTAACTGTTTTTCTGCCCTTACGAACAAGTTGATTTATAGTCGGCATTTACTACCCCTACTGTTAAGCGTCTGGAATGAATGTTCCACCACCATTAACAAAAAGTAGCGCGTATGTATTAATAAGAGCTCAATAAGTCAAGAGAATTAAGAAAATTAATGTTCAATTACTTCTGTATTTTCCTGCTTTTTTTCTTTCTCTGCAAGTTTAACTAAATCTCTTTTTTGAGCTATTTCTGAATAATGGGTGGTCATACTACCTGTACCGGCTGGGATTAATCTTCCAACGATGACGTTTTCTTTCAAACCATTAAGAAGATCAGTTTTTCCTTGTGTTGCTGCATCTGTAAGAACTTTTGTAGTTTCCTGAAATGAAGCTGCAGAAATAAATGAGTTAGTTTGAAGACTTGCTTTTGTAATTCCTAAAAGAATTGGTTCATATAATACCTGTTTTTTCCCTTCGTTTTGAAGTTTTACATTAATTGCAAGTAAATCTCTTTTATGAATCTGTTCACCTACTAAAAGTTCAGAATCACCAGCATCTTTAATAAGCACTTTCTGCAACATTTGTCTTGCAATAGTTTCAATATGTTTATCATTAATATAAACACCCTGTAACTTGTAAACAGATTGCACTTCTCTAACTAAATACCTTGCAAGTTCCTCAACACCTAAAATCCTTAGTATATCGTGAGGTACTGGAGTTCCATCAACAAGTACATCGCCTTTTTTTACAAAATCCCCTTCTAAAACATTCAAATACTTTGCCCTTGGTATAAGAATTTCAAAATTATCCTTTTCATCCAAACCAGTAATAATTAAACGTCTTTTATTTTTAAAATCCTTACCAAATGAAATTTTTCCATCAATTTCACTCATTATAGCAGGATCTTTTGGTTTGCGTGCCTCAAATAGTTCAGCAACTCTAGGAAGGCCACCTGTGATATCTTTTGTTTTTGATGACTCTTTAGGTATTCTTGCGATAACTTGACCTGCTTTTACCGGTGCACCATCTTCAATACCTAGAATTGTATCAATTGACATTGGATAACTCACAACATCATCATCTTCAATGTTGATTTCGCTTTTGTATGATTTAACTACATTAATCGATGGTTTAAAGTTTTTTGATTTTTGATTTTGACTCCAATCAATAACAATTTTACTTGATATACCTGTAGTATCATCTGTTGTATCTCTAAAAGAAATTCCTTGTCTTAAATCCACATATTTTATAAAACCATCTTTTTCTGCAATTATTGGCAATGTATAAGGATCCCAATCAGCAAGTAATTGATTAGCCTTAACATTATCACCATCATTAAATAAAATTCTTGACCCAAAAGGTATGTTAAGGGAAAATTTTTCATGATCATCTGAAAAAATTTTAACTCTAGCATTTCTAGTTAATAATATTCGGTTTCCGTTCTTATCATTAATGAATTTCAAATTTTCTACTCTAATCTTACCTTCTATAGGAGAGGATGCAGAAGATTGCTCTACAGAAGCACTCGCAGCACCACCAATATGAAATGTTCTCATTGTTAACTGTGTTCCAGGCTCACCAATTGACTGAGCAGCTATAATGCCAACTGCTTCACCTAGATTTACTGGTGTACCCCTAGCTAAATCACGACCATAGCATTTTGAACAAATTCCATTATCTGTTTCACAAGTCAAAACAGATCTAATTTTTAATGATCTAAGTGATGATTTATTTATATCTTCTAGATGAGTTTCCTCAATAATTTGTCCCTTATTAACGATAATTTTACCTTCTCCATCTGTAATATCCTCCAATGGACAACGTCCTAAAATTCTATCTGTTAGTAGTGAAGTAATATTTCCTGAATCTACTATTTGCTCAACTAACACTCCATTTTCTGTGCCACAATCAATTTCTCGAATTACTGCATCCTGTGCTACATCAACAAGTCTTCTCGTTAAATATCCCGAACTTGCTGTTTTTAAGGCTGTATCAGCCAAACCTTTTCTAGCACCGTGAGTTGATGTGAAGTACTCAAGTACTGATAAACCTTCTTTAAAATTTGATTTAATAGGATTTTCAATAATTTCTCCTGAGGGTTTCGCCATTAATCCTCTCATGCCGGCAAGTTGTTTTAATTGTGCCGCTGATCCTCTAGCGCCAGAGTGAGCCATCATATAAACAGAGTTAATAGGTTTATTATCTTCTGGTTTAGATATTGTTTCAAGCATTTTATCTGCAACTTGGTTAGTACAATCAGACCAAACATCTACAACTTTATTGTATTTTTCCCCTTGAGTAATTAATCCATCTTGATACTGATTCTCATATTCCTGCACTTTCTGTTGAGTCTTCTCTATTAAAGAATTCTTTTCTTCAGGAATAATTAAATCATCTTTGCCAAAAGATATGCCGGCCATTCCAGCATACTTAAATCCTATTGCCATTATTTTATCCGCAAAAAGTACTGTTTCTTTTTGACCACAAAAACGATAAACGGTGTCAATTATGTTGCTTACTTCTTTTTTTGTCAAAACTTTATTAAACAAATCGAAACTAATATTTTTATTAATAGGAAGAGCGTCGCCTAATATCATTCTACCTGCTGTAGTTTCTATTTTTGAACACTCCAAATTGTGATCTTTTATTCTAGCTATAATTTTAGAATGTAAAGAGATGTGATTATTTTCAAGAGCTATCATAATTTCATTAAGATCAAGAAAAGATTTTCCTTGGCCAATTTGATTTTCTCTCATTATTGAAAGATAATAAATTCCTAAAACAATATCTTGTGATGGCACTATAATAGGTTTGCCACTAGAAGGTGACAAAATATTGTTGGTACTCATCATTAAAACTCTAGCTTCTAATTGAGCCTCAAGACTTAAAGGAACGTGAACAGCCATTTGATCGCCATCAAAATCTGCATTGAAAGCTGTACATACCAAGGGGTGTAATTGAATTGACTTCCCTTCAATCAACATAGGTTCAAAAGCTTGAATACCTAGTCGATGTAAAGTTGGGGCTCTATTTAACAACACAGGGTGTTCTCTAATTACCTCTTCTAAAATATCCCATACCCTTGGATCTTCTTTTTCAACTAATTTTTTTGCAGCCTTAATAGTATTAGCCCAACCATAAATATCAAGTTTATGAAAAATAAAAGGCTTAAACAATTCTAGAGCCATTTTTTTTGGTAAGCCACACTGATGTAGTTTAAGATTAGGTCCAACAACAATTACTGATCTACCCGAATAATCTACTCGTTTACCTAAAAGGTTTTGTCTAAATCTTCCTTGTTTTCCTTTAAGCATATCTGACAAAGACTTTAGAGGTCTTTTATTTGTTGATGTAATAACTCTTCCACGACGTCCGTTATCGAATAATGCGTCAACAGACTCTTGCAGCATCCTTTTTTCATTGCGAATAATTATATCTGGAGCTCTAAGATCAATAAGCCTTTTAAGTCTATTGTTTCTATTTATAACTCTTCTGTATAAATCATTGAGATCACTCGTTGCAAATCTACCCCCATCAAGAGGTACTAAAGGTCTTAATTCTGGTGGAATTACTGGAAGAACTCTTAGTATCATCCATTCCGGTTTATTTTTTGAAAAAATAAAATTTTCAATTAATTTAAGCCTTTTGGTAATTTTTGTTTTTTTCAACTCGGATTTTGTTTCAAGCAAATCTTGCTTAAGTTGCTGATGATCAGATTCAAGATCTATATTTTGCAACATTTGTTCTATAGCTTCAGCACCGATTGAAGCACTAAATGAATCCTCTCCATATTGATCTTGATAATCAATATATTGGTCTTCAGAAATTATTTCTCCTCTTTTTAAATCAGTCAATCCTGGCTCTACAACTATAAATTGTTCAAAATATAGAACTTTTTCTAGATTTTTAATTGTCATATCTAGCAAAGTAGCAATTCTGCTTGGTAAAGATTTCATAAACCAAATATGAGATACTGGAGCAGCTAGCTCGATGTGACCCATTCTGTCCCTTCGAACTTTTGAGAGAGTTACTTCAACGCCACATTTTTCACATACTATTCCTCTAAATTTCATTCGCTTATACTTACCGCACAAGCACTCGTAGTCTTTTACTGGACCAAATATTCTGGCACAAAAAAGTCCGTCCTTTTCTGGTTTAAAAGTTCTATAGTTAATAGTTTCAGGTTTTTTGATTTCACCAAAAGACCAAGATCTTATATTTTCAGGACTAGCTATAGAAATTTTAATACTATCAAAGGTTTTAACTCCTAAACTCTGATTAAATATATTAGTTAATTCTTTATTCATTTCTAGCCACCAATTTTTCTATTTCTTTTTTTTGTTTATAATTTTCTTTAAACTCTAAGTTTAAAGCTAATGATCTCAATTCTTTTACCATAACATTAAAAGACTCAGGCGTGCCTGACTCAAAGTTATTATCTCCTTTTACAATTGACTCATAAACTTTCGTTCTGCCAGCTACATCATCTGCTTTGATTGTAAGGATTTCTTGAAGGGTATAGGCAGCTCCATACGCTTCAAGTGCCCACACTTCCATTTCACCAAATCTTTGTCCTCCAAATTGAGCCTTACCCCCAAGTGGTTGTTGTGTAACTAAGCTATAAGGTCCAATTGATCTTGCATGTATCTTTTCATCAACCAAATGATGAAGTTTTAGCATATACACATAACCAACTGTTACAGGCCTTTCAAATTTTTTACCAGTAATGCCATCAATTAAAATTTCTTGCCCTGTACTTGATACTCCTGATTTCTCAAGAAGCTGCGTAATATCATTCTCTTTAGCTCCATCAAACACAGGTGTTGCAAAAGGTATTCCTTCTTTTAAATTGTTTGCCAAATCTAAGATTTCATCATCATTCATCTTTTCAACTTTAGTGTTATGAGATTTATGATTATAAATTTCAAGTAATTTATTTTTTAAATCTCGAGTGTGACCAGTAGTTTGCATTTTACTAAGTATTTCGCTTACTTGTTTTCCTAGTGATGCCGAAGCCCAACCAAGATGAGTTTCTAAAATCTGACCTAAATTCATACGACTTGGAACTCCTAAAGGGTTTAAAACAATGTCAACTGGTGTACCATTTTCTAAATAAGGCATATCTTCAGCAGGACATATTTTTGAAATAACACCTTTATTTCCGTGCCTTCCAGCCATTTTGTCGCCTGGCTGAAGTTTTCTTTTTACCGCTACAAATACTTTGATCAATTTTAAGACTCCTGGAAGTAGTTCATCTCCACTTTGAATTTTATCAATTTTATTTTCAAATTTTTGATTAATATTTCCAAGTTGATTTTCAAAGTTTTTGATAAGAGATTCTATTTGAGTTGTTATTTTTTCATCATCAATATTTATTTTCATCAATGAATTTAAACTCAAATTTTCCAGCTGTTCAAAAGTCAATTTTGATTTTTTTTCAAAAGAACTGTCACCTGAAATAAATATCTTACCCACTAGAAGTTCCTTCAAATGATTTCCAAAACTTTTTTGCAAAATATCTAGCTCATCATCTCTATCTCTAGAAACACTTTCTATTTGAGAGTTTTCAATACTGATAGCCCTTTCATCTTTTTCAATCCCTCTTCTGGAAAAAACTCTAATTTCAACTACTGTTCCCTTCACTCCAGGAGGTACTCTTAGGCTAGTATCTTTTACATCTGCTGCTTTTTCTCCAAATATAGCACGCAATAATTTTTCTTCAGGAGTCATAGGCGTTTCACCCTTGGGTGTAACTTTTCCTATTAAAATATCACCAGATGAAACTTCAGCACCAACGTAAACGATACCAGTTTCATCAAGATTGATTAGCATTTCTTCACTTGCATTTGGTATATCTCTTGTCACTTCTTCAGGTCCAAGCTTTGTATCTCTGGCCATAACTTCAAATTCTTCTACATGTATAGAAGTAAAAACATCTTCTTGAACAACTCTTTCTGAAATTAATATAGAATCTTCAAAATTATATCCATTCCATGGCATAAAGGCTACTAGAACATTTCTGCCTAAGGCTAATTCACCAAGATCAGTTGCTGGACCATCTGCTATAACCTGATTTTTTTCAACTTTATCGCCAACATTAACTAATGGACGTTGATTGATACAAGTATTTTGATTTGAACGTTGAAATTTAAGTAAATTATATATATCAATTTTATTTAGTGAAGTATCTTTCTTGTCTGTCACCCTTATAACAACTCTGTTAGCATCTAATTGATCAACTATTCCTCCGCGTTTAGCAATTACAGTAGAACCACTATCTTTTGCAACTGTATATTCCATTCCAGTTCCAACTAAAGGTGCTTTTGGTTTAATTAATGGTACTGCTTGTCGCATCATATTTGATCCCATAAGGGCTCTATTCGCATCATCATTTTCTAAAAAAGGTATTAGAGAAGATGCAACTGATACTAATTGTTGAGGAGAAACATCCATTAAATCAATAGATTCAATATTTGTATTGATAAACTCACCATTTTTTCTGCAACTAATTAACTCGTCTAAAAATTTACCTTTTGCGTCTACTTTTACATTTGCTTGAGCAATGACAAAATCTTCTTCATTTATTGCATTTAAATATATTACTTTTTCTGTAACCTTTCCATTTGAGACAATTCGATAAGGAGTTTCGATAAATCCATATTGGTTAATCCTAGAGTAAGAAGCTAAACTATTAATTAAACCTATATTAGCTCCTTCGGGAGTTTCAATAGGACATATTCTTCCATAATGTGTTTGATGTACGTCACGCACTTCAAAGCCAGCTCTTTCTCTGTTAAGTCCGCCTGGACCAAGGGCAGAAACCCTTCTTTTGTGGGTGATTTCACTCAACGGATTTGTTTGATCCATAAATTGACTTAATTGGCTGGTTCCAAAAAATTCTTTAATCGAGGCTGATACAGGTTTAGCATTAATTATATCTTGAGGCATAATATTATCTACTTCAAGTGAGCTTAATCTTTCTTTGATAGCTCTATCCATTTTTAAAAGACCTACTCGGTATTGATTTTCAAGAAGTTCACCTACTGATCGAACTCTTCTATTACCTAGATGATCAATATCGTCAACTTCACCTTTTCCGTCAATTAAGTTATGCATATGTTTAACGACATCTAGAATATCGCTTTTTTCAAGAATTCTTTTTTCCATTGGCGTATTTTTTTTGAACTTAGAAATTATTTTTAATCTACCTACTGCCGAAAGATCATACCTGTCTCCATTAAAAAACAAGTTATTGAATAATAGTTCTGCTGTTTCAATTGTAGGGGGTTCTCCAGGCCTTAAAATTTTAAAAATTTCGAAAAGAGCTTCTTCTCTTGATCGGGCTTTATCTAACTGTAAAGTATTTCTAATATATGAACCAATTTCAATGTTATCAACTTTAAGTATATTTATTTTTGATATTTTGGATTGATTTATAAAAGCAATAAAATCCTCATCTATTTCCAATCCAGCCTCATAATAAATTTTACCCGTAGTTTCATTAATAATGTCGCTTGATAAATAATGACCTAAGAGAGAACTTTCTTCAATAGCAAGTGAATGTACTTTCTTTTTAGATATTTCGTTAATAGTTCTTTGCGTGATTTTTGATCCTTTTTGGAAAATTATTTTACCTGTATTAGGATTAAGAAAGTCATATGTTAAAATCTTACCTTTATAAAAATTTAAATCTTCTTTGAATTGCCACCCGTATTTATTCTTTTTATATTCAACTGAGTCATAAAAAAAATTCAATATTTCATCTCCCGACATTCCTTGAATTTTTCTAGAATCTGGATCAATTTTTTTCTTATTACATTCTTCTAAATATTTTTCAGAGATAGAGCTTATTAAACATTTTAATAGAGTAGTTACTGGAAATTTTCTTTTTCTATCAATTCTAGCATGAATATTATTCTTTGCATCATGTTCAAAATCTAACCATGAACCTCTATAAGGAATTATTCTAGCATTAAATAAAAACTTTCCACTTGTATGAGTTTTCCCAAAATCATGATCAAAAAAAACACCTGGGGATCTATGCATTTGACTTACAACAACTCTTTCCGTGCCATTAACAATAAATGTAGCATTTTTTGTCATCAGAGGAATATCACCCATATAAACTTCTTGTTCTTTGATATCGCGTACTGATTTAGTGCCCGCTAATTCATCAATATCCCATACTATGAGTCTAAAATTTACTAATAACGGAGCACCGAAAGTCATTCCACGTTGAGAACATTCTTCAACATCATATTTTGGAACTCCTATTTCATAATGAACATAATCAACAGTTGCTCTTTCTGTATAATCATTAATTGGAAAGACTGATTTAAAAACAGCATGAAGACCATGATTTTGAAGTTCTTCAGGTTTCGTTTTCAATTGTAAAAAATTATCAAATGACCTTTTTTGTACTTCAATTAAATTTGGTAAAGATGTAACTAAGGGTATCTTGCCAAATGATTTCCTTATTTTTTTGGAATTTATATAATCAAGACTCATTTTTATCCTTTGTAATTTTTGTAGTTAAACCCTCAATAATAATTGAGGGTTTATTAATAAAATTATTTTAATTCTACTTTTGCTCCAGCAGCTTCTAAAGATTTTTTTATCTCTTCAGCTTCAGCTTTAGCAACGCCTTGTTTTAAAGGTTGAGGAGCTCCTTCAACTAAATCTTTTGCTTCTTTTAGTCCAAGTGAAGTAATTGTTCTTACTTCTTTGATTACTGCAATCTTATTTGAACCTGTTTCAGTTAAAACAACATCAAACTCACTTTTTTCTTCTGCTGTTGCTTCGCTTCCGCCTGCTACAGATGCAACTGCAGCAATTGGCGCCGCAGCAGACACTCCCCATTCCTCCTCAAGTAACTTACTTAACTCAGTTGCCTCGATAACTGTTAAAGATGATAAATCTTTTACTATTTTATTTAAATCAGCCATTTTTTTCTCCTTTAAACCTAGTTCGACTTTTCAAGTTGATCACTTCGTGAACTCATCAAACGTGCCAATTGCCCACCTGGTGCTTGCATTATAGATGCAATTTTTTGCATTGGAGCTATTAATATTCCCAGCAGTTTACCTCTAATTTCATCAAGTGAAAGAAGAGTAGCTATAAAATTAATTTTATCATTATCAATTTTTTCTCCCTCATAACTACCGCCAATAATTTTGAAGTTTTTTAATTTTTTTTCAAAATCAACGGTAATTTTTGCTGGTGCAACTGGGTCGCTCGAATAAGCAATTGCTGTAGGACCAATAAATAGATCGGAAATTGACTCATATTGAGTTTCAGCCAAAGCGAGTTTTGTAAGTCTGTTCTTTGTAACTTTAAATTTTACTCCATTGCTTCTCATTGCTTTTCTTAGATTTTCAGTTTCCTTAACCGATAATCCAGAATAATGAGTAACAATAACTGAAGATGAACTAGTAAATTCTTCTTTCAATTTTTGAACTAAAATATTTTTTTCAGAACGTTTCACTTTAACTCCGGTTTATATTGAGGTTGCCCTCAGTTAGCTATTGTTAACATAACCATCATGTTAACAACAACCTGTCAAGAAGCTAATCAAATGACTGCTTCAGTCTATGCAGGATATTAAGCTTTTCAGCGCCTACAGTCTTTGACAGGCGATAACAGCATTTCTGCTGATATCTTATTGGATTATGACGAACGCAAACTAGCTGTATTAATCTCTAATCCAAAACCCATAGTTGAAGCTATGGTAACCTTTTTAATAAAAGATCCTTTTACTGTATCGGGTTTACTTTTCGTAATTGATGAGTAAAAAGCTTTTAAGTTTTCTAATAAATCTTCTTCTTTAAAATTTAATTTTCCTATTCCAGCATGTACGATACCTGCCTTGTCATTCTTATATTGAATTTGTCCAGCTTTTGCATTTGTCACTGCATTTTTAACATCTTGGGTTACTGTTCCTAATTTTGGGTTAGGCATTAACCCCTTTGGACCCAAAATTTTTCCAATTTTACCAATTGCGGGCATCATATCTGGGGTTGCAATGAGTAAATCAAAATCAATTTTACCAGATGAAACTTGTTGAGCTAAATCATCGTTACCAACTAAATCCGCTCCAGCATCAGTCGCTTCTTTTAGTTTATCTCCCTTTGCCATTACAGCAACCCTTATTTTTTTACCCGATCCTTTTGGAAGATTAATTACGCCTCTTATATTTTGATCAGATTTATTAGAATCGATCTTCAAGTTTATAGCAATTTCTAAAGTTTCATTAAATTTAACGTATGCGTTTTCTTTTATTAACTTAATAGCTTCAATTGGTTCATAACTTTTATTATCATTAAATTTTTCAATCAAGTTTTTTCTATTTTTAGATTTTTTCATATTTAATTTACTACCTCCATACCCATTGATACAGCTGAACCCTTAATCATATTTACAGCACCGTCCAAATCAATAGCATTTAAATCAACCATTTTTTCATTAGCTATTTTTTTGACATCCGCCATTGTTACTTTTCCCTCCAAACTTCTACCAGGAGTTGCATTCCCTTTTTTTATCTTCGCTGCTTTTTTTAGATAATAACTAACCGGGGGTAATTTAGTTACAAAATCAAAAGATTTATCTTTATAAATAGAAATTACGACAGGGATTGGAGCTCCTTTTTCAAGACCTTTAGTTTTTTCATTAAAAGCTTTACAAAAATCCATTATATTTAGTCCACGCTGTCCTAATGCTGGACCGACTGGAGGCGCAGGATTTGCACCACCTGCGGGAATTTGTAATTTAATAAAACCTATAATTTCTTTAGCCATACTATAATTAAACTTTCTCTACTTGTGAATATTCTAGATCAACTGGTGTTGATCTGCCAAATATAGAAACTGCTACTCTTAATCTAGCCTTTTCTTCATCAATTTGTTCAATTTCACCATTAAAAGATGCAAAAGGGCCATCAATTACTTTAACCTGCTCCCCTATATCATACATAACTGCTGGTCTTGATTTTTCAACACCATCTATCACCTGTTGTGATATTCTTTTAGCCTCTGAGTTACTAATAGGAATTGGTTTCCCTTTGGTGCCCAAAAATCCACTTAACTTTGGTGTATTTTTTATAATATGCCAAGTGTCATCATTTAAATTCATCTTTATTAAAATATATCCAGGAAATATTTTTCTTTCAGTGTTAATTCTGACACCTCTCTTAACTTCTACAATATTCTGTGTTGGAACAGATACCTCTTCAACTTGTTCTGATATCCCTAGTTTGTTTGCTTGATCAACGATACTATCAGCCACTTTTTTTTCATAACCTGAATAGGCATGCAATACATACCAACGACATTCACTCATTTAAAATCCTGAACCTATTTTAATAATTTGTTTTATTGAAAATGACCAAATTTGATCAGTTAATAAAAAGAACAATGAAAAAAGAATTATTAACAAAATAACAATAGCTGAAGACATAAATGTATCTCTTCTTGGAGCCCATGTTATTTTTTGCATTTCTTGCCTTACTTGTCTTACAAATAGAGCAGGTGATATTTTCTTTTTTTCTTTGTTCATTATTCTTTTCTTTTCTAATTGGCAGGAGTGGCAGGACTTGAACCCGCAGCCCCCGGTTTTGGAGACCGGTGCTCTACCAGTTGAGCTACACTCCTAGTATGAATTGCGTGACCAACGTAAAGCAATCTCTACAATTACTCAGTAACTTCTGATACTACTCCTGACCCAACTGTTCTACCACCTTCACGAATTGCAAACTTCACATCTTTATCCATTGCTATAGGAGATAGTAAAGTGACTTCCATTGTAACGTCATCTCCTGGCATTACCATTTCCGTACCTTCCGGAAGTTTAATAGTTCCTGTAACATCAGTTGTTCTAAAATAAAACTGAGGTCGATAGTTTGAGAAAAAAGGAGTGTGTCTTCCACCTTCGTCTTTATTTAAAATATAAGTTACTGCCTTAAATTTAGTATGGGGTTTTATTGAACCGGGTTTAGCTAATACTTGTCCTCTTTCTACCTCTTCTCTTTTAGTGCCTCTTAATAATACTCCTACATTATCACCAGCTTCTCCTGAGTCTAATATTTTTCTAAACATTTCAACGCCGGTACAAACAGTTTTTTGAGGTTCTCTGATACCAAGGATTTCAATTTCGTCTCCAACCTTGACTACACCTTGTTCAATTCTACCTGTCACTACAGTTCCTCTTCCGGATATTGAAAATACATCTTCCACTGGCATTTGAAATGCTTTGTCTTTTGGTCTATCAGGCTGAGGGATATGTTCATCAACTGCTTTCATTAATTCCAATATTGAATTTTTTCCCACTTCATCGTCTTTTCCTTCCAAAGCTGCTAGAGCTGATCCCTTAATAATAGGGATAGTATCACCAGGGAATTCATATTTAGTTAGCAGTTCTCTTAATTCCAATTCAACTAGTTCAATTAATTCTTTATCATCTACTTGATCGACTTTATTTACGTAAACAACGAGAGCAGGAACACCAACTTGTCTTGCTAAAAGAATATGTTCTTTTGTTTGAGGCATTGCCCCATCTGTAGCACTCACAACTAAAATCGCTCCATCCATTTGAGCAGCTCCAGTAATCATATTTTTCACATAATCTGCGTGACCAGGACAATCAACATGAGCATAGTGCCTTTTTTCTGTTTCATATTCCACATGAGCTGTAGCTATAGTTATTCCTCTTTCTTTTTCTTCAGGTGCTTTATCAATTTGATCAAAAGCAACAAATTCAGCACCACCTGTTTCAGACAAAACTTTTGTTATTGCTGCTGTTAAAGTAGTTTTCCCATGATCCACGTGCCCAACTGTACCAATATTACAGTGTGGTTTTGTTCTTTCAAATTTTGCTTTAGCCATTTTATTACCCCAATATTTATTTTCGTTTTTTTGGAGCGGGTGAAGGGAATCGAACCCTCGTAGCCAGCTTGGAAGGCTGGAGCTTTACCACTAAGCTACACCCGCATTCTTACCGACTCACTCACTCTCTTTCCTAATCCTCCTAATGGTGGAGGGGGTAGGATTCGAACCTACGTACGCTCACGCGGGCGGATTTACAGTCCGCTGCCTTTAACCACTCGACCACCCCTCCAGATTATTGAAGAAAACGGCACATACTAACTAAATAGTATAATTGTCAATCTAAAACAGCTACTCTCCTGCGTAAACTTCGTAAATTCATTAAAACGGGCTTCTTTTAGACAAATTTTATTAATTTGTATAGATCTAGATTATATTTAATAAGTATATCTTTAATAAAACGCAGCAAATGAAATTTTCAGACAAGAAAAGAAAAAAAAACAAAGGATTTAAAGAAATTTTTGGTACACATGCTGTCCGCGCAGCTCTAAATAATCCAAATAGAGACAACCAGAAACTCTTTATTTCTGAGTCTCAAAGTAGTTTTTTAAATATAAATATCAAGAAATCAGTCAAAGAAATCAATGAACTTCCAAACAAAGAGATGTTTAAACTTTTTGGAAATGAATCCTCTCATCAAGGAATTGTTCTAATAACATCAAACCTAACTCAACCAAGTCTTGAAGAAATCTTATCAGTCTCTAACAAAAAAGAAATCGATGTAATAGTAATGCTAGATCAAGTTACTGATCCAAATAATATTGGATCAATTATGAGATCTTGCGCATTATTTAATTGTAATACTATTATTATATCAAAAGATAACGCACCTGACATTACAGCATCAATGGCAAAAGCTGCTTCAGGTGCACTAGAAATAATAAATTATATTAAGGTAACAAATTTATCACGTGCAATTTATCAACTAAAACAAAACTATTACTGGATTTATGGTTTAGACAGCAATATTAATAATAGTAATAGTCATTTAGAATTACCAAAAAAATGTGTACTTGTAATTGGTTCTGAAGGTAAAGGTCTAAGGGAACTCACTAAAAAAGAATGTGATGGATTAATTGCCATACCAATGAAAACCAATTCTAATTTTCAGATTGAAAGTTTGAATGTTGCAAATGCATGCTCAATAGCTTTATACGAGCATTTCGTAAAAAATCATTAAAGTAATATTAAATGGTGCCGCGTGTCGGAATCGAACTGACCACCTGATGATTACAAATCAACTGCTCTACCAAATGAGCTAACGCGGCACATTAAGTTTTTTTAGCTTTTTTGAATATCTTATTACTCAAAAAAAATTTGAGTAACACATGAGTACCACAAATTCAATAATGTTAGAATAAATTAATAAAAAAAATTAAATTCCGGGTATATATGGAACACCATCACCTTTAACTTTTTCATTTAATTCACTAACTGTTGAGCACGATGCCAATGGTAATAACAAAATTAATAACAAAACAAATTTTTTAATCATAAAGAATTATAAAATTTCTATCTTTGCTGCACAATACTTATATTCAGGAATTTTTCCAAAAGGATCTAAGGCTGGATTAGTTAACAAATTTGCTGCTGCTTCATTATAACAAAAGGGTATGAATATAACCCCTTTAGGTATTGATCGATCTTCTCTGACACGTATATCTATTTCCCCTCGTCTTGTGGCTACTTTTATTTTATCTCCAGGACTAATTTTTTTGTTCAAAATATCTAATGGAGACAATGATACAGTTGCCTCAGGTTCAATAGCATTTAGATTGGAGGCTCTTCTTGTCATAGCTCCCGTGTGCCAATGCTCTAACTGTCTTCCAGTAGTGAGTATCATTGGAAAATCTTCATCTGGCATTTCATCTGGGTTTGTAACATTTGCTGGGACAAATTTGCCCTTTCCATCAATTGTAGGAAAACTATCACCGAATACTATTTCTTCTCCTTTTGACTCAGGTGAATGACAAGGATAAGTAACAGAACCTTCATTATCAAGTCTGTTCCAAGTTATATTTTTTAAAGATGGCATTGCTCTCGACATTTCTTCAAAAATATCTTTTGGATGGCTATAATTCCAATCGAGGCCTAATCGTTTTCCGATTTCATTTGTGATCCACCAATCTTCCTTAGCTTCACCTGGAGCTTCTAATGCTTTACGACCCATTTGTATTTGTCTATTTGTATTAGTGACTGTTCCATTTTTTTCCGGCCATGCTGATGCTGGTAATATTACATCTGCATAAGTTGCTGTTTCAGTTAAAAAAATATCTTGAACAATTAGGTGTTCTAATTTTTGCAGTGCCGATCTTGCATGATTTAAATCTGGATCAGACATAGCAGGGTTCTCTCCAAGAATATACATTCCTTTCACTTCGTTATCATGAACGGCATTCATTATTTCAACTACTGTTAAGCCTTTATTAGGATCCAAATCGGTATTCCAGAATTCTTCATAAAAATTTATATTATTTTTTTCATCAACTAACTGATAATCAGGATACATCATTGGAATCAAACCGGCATCTGATGCACCTTGAACATTATTTTGACCTCTTAAAGGATGTAATCCCGTACCTCTTCTGCCTACATTACCCGTCATCAAAGCTAATGATATCAAACATCTTGCATTATCTGTTCCGTGAATATGTTGAGAAATTCCCATTCCCCAAAAAATTATTCCTTTATTAGTAGTAGCAAAAACTCTTGCTATCTCTCTTATTAAGGCAGGGTTAATTCCACTTATCTTTTCCATCTTCTCAGGCTCAAAAGATTGCAAATGAACTTTCAGTTCATCAAAACCAATAGTTGAGTCTTTAATGTACTCTTTATTATATAAATTTTCTTCGATAATAACTTGCATAATGGAATTTAATAAAGCAACATCTGAGCCAGGCTTAAATTGCAACATGTAAGTTGCATATTTTTTAAGAGCTTGTCCTCGAGGATCCATAACGATAAGTTTTGATCCTTTTTTTACTGCATTTTTAAAAAAAGTTGCTGCTACTGGATGATTTTCGGTTGGGTTTGCCCCTACTACTATTATCACTTCAGAATGTTCAACATCATAGAATGGAGCTGTTACTGCCCCTGATCCAATAGTTTCCAATAATGCAGCTACAGAAGAAGCATGGCATAACCTTGTACAGTGATCAACATTATTTGTCTTTAACCCAGTTCGAATAAGTTTCTGAAACAAATAGGCCTCTTCATTTGAGCATTTGGCTGAACCAAAACCTGCTAAATTACTTTTAATATTTTTTTGTTTTTTGAGTTTTAGTAATCCCTTAGCTGCATAATCAAGTGCCTCTTCCCAACTAGATTCTCTAAAATACTCATGCAAATTAGAAAAATCAATTATCGGATGTAAATCTTTTTTCTTTCCTTTTATTCTAATAAGGGGTTTTTTTATTCTTTCAGGATTATTAACATAATCAAAACCAAAACGTCCTTTTACACATAATCGATTTTTATTTGCAGGACCATCAACTCCATCAACGTACGAAATTTTGTTTCCATTGATATTATACTCTATTTGACAACCTACTCCACAATAAGGACAAACGCTATTTACTTTTTTTTCTATATCTGTGTGACCAACTCCTTTTTCATCAACTACTGAAGCTGGCATTAACGCTCCAGTTGGACAGGCTTGGACACATTCACCGCAAGCTACACAAGTGCTCTCACCCATTGGATCATCGAAATCAAAAACGATCTTTGAATTTTCTCCTCGGTAAGCCATACCTATTACATCATTCACCTGAACTTCACGACAAGCTCTAACACAGAGATTACATTGAATACATGCATCAAGATTGACTGCCATACTAGGATGCGAAACATCTGGTGCACAAGGTGTTTTTTTAGGAAATCTGTTTTCTTTTAATTCGATTTTGTCTATCCAGTTCCAAAAATGAGATTCATTATCATGGGCTATTTCTCTTTTAGGTTGATCTGCAAGCAATAACTCAAAAACAAGTTTTCTTGATTTTTTTGCTTTTTTTGTTGATGTAAAAACCTTCATATTCTCAGTTGGTTTACGTATACAAGAAGCAGCTAAAACTCTTTCACCTTCTATTTCAACCATACACGCTCTACAATTTCCATCTGCTCTGTAACTAGGTTGATTTGAATAACAAAGATGAGGAATCTCCATACCGAGTCTATTAGCTACTTGCCAGATTGTTTCATTTTCTTTTGCCTCAACTATAGAATTGTTTAAATAAAATGTTATTGGAGATTTATTCATAATTTAATTCGTTACCAAAGTGTTTCATAACTGATTTTAATGGATTGGATGCTGCCTGTCCCAATCCACAAATTGATGCTTCTGTCATAACCTCAGATAGATCTTCTAGTTTTTGTTTATTCCATAATCTTTGTTTCATAATTTTTACAGTTTTTTCTGTACCAACTCTGCATGGTGTACATTGACCACAACTTTCTTCTTCAAAAAATTTTAATAAATTTAATCCAACTTGCATCATATTATCTTTATCTGATAAAATTATAACAGCAGCAGATCCTAAAAAACAACCTTCTTCATCTAATGCTTTTGAACCATAATCTAAAGGAATATCATTTAAACTTGAAGGCAAAATACCCCCTGAGGCACCTCCAGGCAAATAACCCTTGAAAGTATAACCCTCTGCCATTCCATCACAGTAATTATCAATTAATTCTTGAACTGTTATTCCAGCTGGGGCAATCTTAACTCCGGGATTTTTTACTCTTCCTGATACAGAAAAACTATGGAATCCTTTTCTACCTCTTACTCCTTGATTAGAAAACCAATTAGATCCTTTTTCAATAATATCTCTAATCCAATAAATAGTTTCAAGATTATTTACTAAAGTTGGTTTACCAAACAAACCTACTTCAGCAACATATGGAGGCCTATGTCTTGGTAATCCTCTTTTACCTTCTATGCTTTCGATCATTGCTGATTCTTCACCGCATATGTAAGCCCCTGCCCCTCGACGTATTATAAAATAATTATCTGGAATAATTTTTTCCTTTTCTAAAATTGATATTTCATTTTTCAATATTTCGATTACAGAAGGATACTCATCTCGAATATAAATATAAACCCTATGTGCATTAATAAATTCAGAAGCTATTAATGTTCCTTCTAGAAAACGATGAGGATCAGTTTCTAAAAAATATCTATCTTTAAAAGTTCCCGGCTCTCCTTCGTCTCCATTTATAGTAAGATATTTTAAACCTAGGTATTGCGATACAATCTCCCATTTTTTTCCAGTAGGAAAACCAGCTCCACCCTTACCTTTTAATCCACTTTCATTTAAAATATTTATAATTTGTTCTTTAGAGATCTCTTTATTTGTTATTTTTTTTGATATTACATAACCACCGTTGGATAAATATTCTTTATATGATGTATAATTTGGGATGTGGGGTTCAAATTTATTTGTTTTTATTGTGCTCCTAACAGCTTCAGTAGTAGCATTGTCAACATAATTTTTTCCGACACAAACTGTTGGAGCTACCTGACATCTACCCATACAAGGCCCAGGAACAACTTTGATATTCTCATCATTTAAATTATTTAATTCCTCTAAAATTTTTTGTGCGCCAAAAAGTTCACATGTTAAACTTTCACAAACTCGTACAATTTTTATAGGTTTAAAAGAAGACTTATTTTTTATAATATTAAAATGAGCGTAAAAAGTAGCCACTTCAAAGATTTCAGCTAATGGAAGTTTCGTAATTTCGGATAAGGCTACTAAATGTTTATCAAATAAAACACCATATTTATCCTGTAACATATGGAGATATTCTATTAACTGATCTCTTTTAATAATCTTATTTATAAAAAGGCTTTCTATTTCATCTAAAATTTTTTGTTCAACTTGCCTGCCTTTTGGAGTCCAACGTTTTTTTTTTGTTTTAATTGCAGTTTTGTTTTGTGAATTAAAATTAACCATTACCAAATAATATCTAAAAGATGTATATCGATACCATAATCATATGAAAGATACAGTTGAAAATAATGAAATTGTCCTAGATACATCTGGAACTGAATGCCCTATACCTGTGCTAAAAGCACGTAAACTAACTCAATCCCTTTTAAGGGATAATATTGTTAAAGTAATAGCCACAGATCCTTTAGCTGAAGCAGATTTTAGACATTACTGTGAACAATCTGGTTATAAATTTATTGATTGTAAAAAAATACATAATACTTTTAATATTCGTTTTAAATTTATAAAAAATAATTAACTAAAAAGATCTTTAAAAGAATAAAAAATAAAACTATCGCCAACATTAATTTGACTAACATTTTCAGGTATTTCAACAATACCGTCAGCATAGGCAATTGATGATATCATGCCTGATCCCTGTTTTGGATATTTATTAACCTTTAAAAATTTAGAGTCCTTAATTCTATTTACTCTCAACCATTCTAGTCTTTGAGTTTTCTTTTTCATTGAAAATGTAACAATAGCTCTAAGACCTAAAGGCATAATTAACTGAGAGCCACATAAGAATTCCAAAAAAGGCTTAATGATCATCCCATATAAAAGATGAACTGAGACAGGGTTGCCTGGAAAACAAATAATTATTGTTTTATTTACCTTTCCAATCGCTAGAGGACGGCCGGGTTTTATTGCAGTCTTCCAAAAAAAAATTTTACCAATTTTTTTTACTGCCTCTATTAAGTAATCTTCTTCTCCAACTGATGCTCCACCAGTTGTAATTAAAACATTATATTTATCACTATTTTTAAGAAGTGAATTCTCAATCATTTTTTTTGAGTCTTTTAAAATTCCTAAATATTTATTCTCGATATATGCTTCACTAAGAAGAGTTTTAAGAGAATAAAAATTAGAGTTATTTATTTCTGATCCTTTTAATTTTTCAGTAGGATTTTTTAGTTCATTCCCACTTGTATAAAATCCAACCTTTAATTTTTTTTTTACCCAAACATTTTTTTTTCCAATTGCAGCAATTAGATTTAAATTAGTTGAATCGATTTTATCACCTTTGCGTATAATAATTTCCCCTTTGGAAATATCTTCTCCTGCAAATCGACAATTTTCTCCTACTCTTGGCAATTTATTTATAAGAATATGGTCTTTAATAACAGTGACATTTTCCTGCATAACAACAGTCTTGCTATTTGCTGGCATCCGTGCCCCGGTAAATATTCTAGCTACTTCCCCATTTTTAACGTTTTTTGTAATTGAATCTCCTGCTGTAATTCTCTGTGTACATTTTAATTTTATTAAATTTGATAAATTACTATTATGAATTGCATATCCGTCAACAGCAGAATTATTAAAAGGAGGAAGTTTCATTAGACTGATTACATCATTTGATAAAATTCTATTTTTTGATTTAGTTAGTTCAATATTCTCTTTATTTATATTATCAATTTTGATTGTTTTTAATAATTTAAAAATTGTTGTTTTTTTTAAGGGTATCTTGTTCATGATTTAAAGTTAATAATAAAGTTTACAATATTTTTTATTTCATTTTTATTAAATTGCATCAATGAACTATCAATTTTTGAATCACTAATTAAAGCTACAACATTTTTTAATTTTTTAAATAAATAAGTTGATGGTTTTTCAGGATCTTTAATTATTTCAATTTTAGGATGATTTTCTTTTTTAAAGCCTTCAACAATAACCATATCAGGTGAATCTAATTCTTCCAATAATTCGTTTAAATTCTTTTCTCGTTTATTTTGTAATTCAATAATTTTTGCCCAACGCTTTGAAGAACTAATAATAATCTGATTCGCTCCAGCCTGACGATGAAGAAAACTATCAGAGCCAGGTTTATCAATTTCAAAATTATGATGTGCACGTTTAATAGAAGCTACTTCTAATTTATTATCTTTTAAATGACTTATAATTTTTTGTGCTAAATAAGTTTTACCTGAATTTTTCCATCCTATTATTCCAAATATTTTCATTATTATCTTTTTTTTATATTAAATATGTAAACTATCGAGTAAATGATCGTAGTTAAAACAATTAATACAATTCCTAAAGCCATGGCATATTCTAAATTACCCATTCTGGTTTCCAGTGATATTGCTGTAGTCATTACACGAGTATAATGATCTATGTTGCCGCCCACTATCATAACTGCTCCAACTTCTGAGATAGCTCTCCCAAATGCAGAGAGCAAAACAGTAAGTAAAAGAAAATAACTATGTAAAGTCAGTATTTTAATAATCCCAAAAAAGGGAATATTCATAGCTCGAAACTGATCTTTATATAGTCGCCAACTTTGAAGAAAAATTTCATGTGATAGTGATGCTATAATTGGAAAAACAATCAAAATTTGTGCAATTACCATTGCTGCTGGAGAATATAGTAATCTAAATACTCCTAATGGTCCTCCGTTAGCAAATAAGAAATATACTATCAAACCCACAACTACTGGTGGTACGCCCATGAACGAATTGGTAATAATAAGTAAAAAATTTTTTAAATAGAATTCTTTTAAGGCTAAAATATATCCAAATATTAATGCAAAAAATGATGATATCAACAAAGCTATAAAACTAACTTTTAAAGATAAGAAAATTATTTCAAATAACAAAGGGTCATAGGCAAAAATTAACCTTAAAGCATTTAAAATGATTTCTATTATATTCATATTATTTATAATGCTCTCAAAATAAACTTATGATTAACAAAAAAAAATATTTAGTTTCTCCTAATATTAATAATCTTGATTTAACACAAAACATTATTGGTATTGATCAAGATAAAAATCCTATTCAAACTAAAGTAATACAGGAAAAATCCCTAACTATTTTTTTAAATAATCAGGAAATAGTAACTTTAATGTCTATAGCTGATCATCCTAAATATTTAGCAATTGGATACTTATTAAATCAAAATATGCTTAAATATAAAGATATAATAAAATCAATTGAATACGATAAGGATCTTGGAGTAATTGTTCTACGCACAACTAGAGAAACAAATTATGAAAAAGTTCTAAAGAAAAAAATAACAACAAGCGGATGTGCGCAAGGTACCGTTTTTGGAGATATATACGATGAAATACAAAAAACAAAAATTAAATCAAAAACATCAATCAAACATAATTGGATTTACGAAATTTCAAAAAAAATTAATTTAACTCCAAGTCTTTATTTAGAAGCAGGAGCTGTCCATGGATGTGTTATTGTAGATATGAATGAGCCAATAATTTATATGGAAGATGTAGGGAGGCACAATGCAGTTGATAAAATCGCAGGCTATATGTTTTTAAATAAAATCAATCCAAAAAATAAAATTTTTTATACAACGGGAAGACTTACTAGTGAAATGGTAATTAAAACAGTAAAAATGGGGATCCCAATACTAATATCTCGTTCTGGATTTACCTCTTGGGGAGTTCAGCTTGCACAAAAAACTAATTTAACATTAATTGGAAGAGCAAAAGGAAAAAAATATATAGTTTTGTCTGGAGAACATAGAATTACTCAATAAAGTGAAACGTCAAAATCAAAATATATGTGCTGTTATAATGGTTGGTGGTCAGTCACTACGGATGGGAGGAGGCATTAAATCTCTCAATATATTTAATGGAAAAACTATATTTGATAGAATTTTAGCTCAACTAAAAAAACAAACACAAAAAATTATTATAAATAGTAATGATATTGATAAAGCATTTATAAAATACAAATTACCAATTATTAAAGATCATAAAATTGGATATCTTGGACCTTTGTCAGGCATTCATTCATCAATGAGATGGTTAATTAAGAATGATCCTATTGTAAATTGGTTAGTAACAGTACCAGGAGATACTCCTTTTATTCCTGATGATTTTATATCTCGCTTCAAATCTAGAATGTCAGGAGGTAGTAAAATCATTCTTGCTCAATCTAATGCTAAAACACACCCTATCATAGGTGCTTGGCATGTAAGTCTTTTTGAACATCTAGATAAACATTTATCAAATGATGAGACAAGAAAAATTATCACTTGGGCCAATAATCATCCAATTGAATACGAAAAATTTAAAACTGAAAACTTTGACCCATTTTTCAATATCAATTTTAAAGAAGATCTCTTACAAGCTGAGAAAATAGAGAAAGCCTTTATAGCTAAAAAAAAATTTGAAAAATTATAGAATTGTTATGACTATAAGAATATAGTATTTTAAATGTCAATTTACCTCCCTATTGCAGAAATGAATGTGAATTTTCTGCTCATTATTTTTATAGGAATGTTAGTTGGTGGGCTTTCTGGTCTTTTTGGAGTTGGAGGAGGGTTTTTAATGACTCCTTTACTCATTTTTCTTGGCATACCTCCAACAGTAGCAGTTGGCACTGAAGCTCCTCATGTACTTGCTTCCTCAGTTTCAGGAGTCATTGCGCACTGGAGAAGAAGGAATGTTGATTTTAAAATGGGATTTTTTCTTTTAACAGGAGGTGTGGCCGGATCAATTGTTGGGGTAAATTTATTTAAGATTTTGAGAGGCTTTGGTCAAATTGATTTAATAATTCAATTTTTATTTTTAATTTTCCTTGGCTTTATTGGATTTACAATGCTTTTTGAAAGTGCAAAAACTACAATTAGAAAATACAGAACAACATCCTCAATTAGAACAAAATTACATCAACATTCCTGGATTCATGGATTACCATTTAAAATGCGTTTTCATCGATCAAAATTATATATCAGCACAATACCTCCAATTGTAATAGGATTTATTGTTGGAGTTCTATCAGCTATGATGGGTGTTGGCGGAGGTTTTATAATGATTCCTGCAATGGTGTATATTTTAGGAATGTCCACCAATGTAGTTGTGGGAACTTCGCTTTTTCAAATTATCTTTGTTACTGCTAATTCGACCTTCTTTCAATCCTATTTGAATCAAACTGTAGATATTGTTCTTGCTGCATTAATGATTTTAGGTGGTGTAATTGGAGCGCAAATTGGAGCTAAATTGGGAACTACATTTAGAGCAGAATACTTGCGTGGTATATTGGCTATTTTAGTGTTGGTCGTGTGCATAAAGATATTTGCTGATTTAACCTTTACGCCTTCGGATATGTTTACATTAGATATATTATAATTAATCAAATTACAGGATCGGGAAAAAGAGTTTTTTTATATAAAATCCCAGTGAATTCCTAAAATTAATGTTTAGTTATTGCAAGTAATCTCCTCTAATTATTACGTTTAATTAACTAAATATTAACAATTATTGACATAAACATTTATTGAAAACTTCATAAATTATTAGAAGATTGTTGCACCAAAAATTTTTACTTCACCATCTTCAACGCCCAGTACTAAGCGACCCAAAAATTCCCCAGGAACATTATTGCTAGTCTGTTTATAAAGGACTGTTATATAGTTGTTTCGCCTTAAGCACCCAATAAACTCGCCTCTCTTTGATAAGTTTGTCAATAATTTGTTGTTCGCCCACTGTTTCCCTATCTCTACTTCATTTGCACTAAATAGCATTTGCGCTGAAAAATATTTGGTAAAACCTCCATAATCCTTAGTGTTAGAATATTTAATAAGGCCATCCCATAAAGGATTAGCAATCTCTAATATTTCTTCATCTGTCTTCTCTAGAAGATTCATTTAACCCACTTATTAAAAAATGATAATATGATCTTATTTGCAGTCTTTTTAATCATCAACGATGTGATAAAGTGGTGCTTTTTCCATAGTAAATTTACCAGTTCTAGGATCACGACGAGATAAGGTTAGACAATGCCAATTATCATCATCCAATTTCATATAATCACCTCTATAATAGTAGCCCGGCCAACGCGTCTCCTCGCGGAACAATGTATGCTCTGCCACACACTCTGAAGTTAGTACACGGTGTTTTAACTCCCACGCACGCATAAGCTGATGATAATCTTCAGCACCAATATGATCTAGATCTTCTTGTAACATGCTTAATAATTCTATACCACGTTTTAGCAAATTCTCGTTTGTCATATAATTTGTACTTAGACCTCCAACATATTCATCCATAATCTTCTGAAGACGTTGAAGACCTTGAATAGGCAAAAGATAGCTTGGAGATACTGTTCCAGCTGTGATCTCATTACGTCCCAAAGTGTAATTCTCCAAAGGTTGGTAGATAGTTTTCTTGAGATCTTCACACTGCTTATTATTAACCTCAATTTTTTCATGGCCCAGATCTAGTATATATTTGACCGCTGCTTTTGCAGCAAGACGACCTTCTGTGAAGGAGCCGGAAGAGAATTTGTGAGCACTACCACCAACTGTATCTCCTGCTCCAAAAAGACCATCAACTGTCATCATTCTGTTATACCCCCAAAAATATTCAGGTGGAGAAAGATCTTCTGGACCACTTACCCAAGCACCGGAACAAGTGGCATGAGAACCCATTACATATGGTTCAGATGTAGTAAGTTCAGGATTTATATATTTTGGGTCAATGTTTTGAGATGCCCAAACAACCGCTTGTCCAATAGTCATACCAAGAAAGTTCTCCCAACCTACTTCCTCTAAATGAGGATCTTGGAAGGCTTCTGTTGTAACCATATGAATCGGGCCTCCACCGGCTTTTACTTCCTCAATGAAAGCATGGTTACGCAAACATGTTGGGACTGGAGTGTGATCGATATACTCTCCTACAAGTTTTTTAGTTTGTTCATACCATTTTTTTTCGTAATTTTCTCCATTACCATTTTGTGTGTAAGTTTTAAGATGTAGAAAATAGGCACCAACCGGACCATAACCATCCTTGAATCGTGTTAGAACGATACGATTCTCCATTTGAGTCATTTTAGCACCAACTGCAATTGGCAATGCATAAGCAGAGCCATTGCTCCAAGGAGCATACCAAGTTCTCCCCATACCTTCACCTACAGCTCTAGGCTTAAAAATGTGCGAGGCACCTCCCGCAGCAATAATAACAGCCTTAGCACGAAATACATGAAAATTACCCGTACGCATATTGAAGCCCACTGCTCCTCCCACTCGATTTTCTTTGCTTTCATCCATCAGCAAATGAGTAATCATAATTCGATTGTATATTTTGTCAGCTGATTTTTTAGCAGCTTCAGCAACAATTGGTTTGTAACTTTCTCCATGAATCATAATCTGCCATTTACCTTCACGCAGGTAACGCCCGGTTTCTTTGTTACGCATCATAGGTAGACCCCACTCATCAAACATGTGCACTGTAGAATCAACATGACGAGCCATATCAAAACCAAGATCTTCACGTACCAAGCCCATTAAATCGTTGCGCGCATACCGTACATGATCCTCTGGTTGATTTTCATCCCACTGCATCCCCATATAGCAATTTATTGCGTATAGTCCTTGGGCTACTGCACCACTACGATCAATATTTGCTTTTTCAACGCAAATAATCTTCATGTCACGTCCCCAATATCTAGCTTCAAATGTAGCTCCAGTACCAGCCATGCCACCACCGACAACAAGAATATCACAATCTTCAAAAACTGTTTTAATTTTTCCCACTAGTAATACACGCCTTGTTTTAGTCGTTCTTTTTTTAATACTGGCAATCCAGTATCAATATTGAGTGTTTCTGGCTCAAAGCAAAGTAATTGTGAATCGATTGCTTCCTTATTAGGCACTTCTGATTCGGCAAGTTTAGGAATATATTGGCCCCAAGATTTAGTAGTAATTGGAGAGGTAAAGTTTTTTTCTTTACCATTTCGGAACTTAACCTTCCAAGAAATTGTTCCCTTTTCTTCTTCACGAAGTACACGAACGCTATGACCCATCGGGGCAAAATCAGCATAACCGCGTACGTCGATTGCATCTTGAGGACAAGCTTTTACGCAGGAGTAACACTCCCAGCACATATTTGGTTCAATATTAACAGCACGTCGAGTAGTTTTATCGATGTGCATAATGTCAGACGGACATATATCAACACAGTGTCCGCAGCCATCACAACGAGTCATATATACAAAAGTTGGCATATTACTTTCTTTCTTTTTTTACATTATTAAACATTATTAGTAATGTCTCGGTTCTTCACGCTTTATTCCCAAACCAAATTGCTTTGGCACATTAACCGGTTTTGGTAAATTATCTCTAGAACCATCCGCTTCAGCTAGGTGTTTCTGTATGGCAGCACCTGGCTTGTAGAACATATGAGCAAATTTAGACCAATACACTCCTCCAAATAATACTAAGTTAGATATAATAAACAAAACTAAAAACAAGGTGTCCCATCCAGAAATTTCTGAAGCTTGCAGATAAGACCAAAGTAGACCAAATGTAGAGGTCATAACAAGCGATAAGACAAATAAATCTGCTTTAATAACACGGTACCAAGGATTAGCTTCAGAAGTCACGTCAACTCTGAGAAAGAACCAGAACCAATAACCGCCAAGACATGTCATTACTGCTCCTAAATGCCATAATAGTGGCAAAATAGAAGGTGTTATGGATAAGGATGTAGAATAGCAAAAAATCATAATAAATGAAGTGACCCAAAATAATACTGTGCCATACATTCCAAGAAGATGAGCTATTCTACGCTTACCATCTAATTCTGATGTGGTTAGAACATCGCTTGCAACTGTTTTAAATACAATCGATGTCTTTTCAGTGGCATTAACAGATCTAGTTGCTGATTTCTTCGCCTTTTTAGCATTTTCAAAGAAATATTTGACATTTTTCTTATGAATCATATCAAGCAACGTACCTACTACTACCAAGATAATAATCAAAACTACAAACGACTGTATGATAATGGATGGAACAATCTCGGCAAGTTTAGAAAAAGGATTGATAGTAATCATAAAATTGCTTTCCTTAGGTTTGATTGAATTACAAATTATAGTAATAATTTAGTATATTTAATGCAGTTTACTATCATATCAATTATATGAAGGAAACTGATATTTATAATATTGACTTTAAAAAGGAGACAAAAAAAATAATGAAGTTTGAATCATCTTTTATATATTTTAATGTAGGTTATGCTGCTGGATTAATTTGTTTTTTGATTCTATTTTATATTAATATTCAAAACATATTTTTAACAAATTTCATAATTATCATGTCCATCATCATGCTAATTATTAAGTTGGCATATTGGTTTTCTATTAGAAAAACTCTAGGGAAAATAAGCGTTATTGATAGACAAAAATCTTTCTGTTTAAGATTAGTATTTTGCATGCTTACATATATAATGCCTGCTTATTGTATAGTGCAAGAACCACATCTAGTAGTTAGTCATCATGTTTCAACAATTACCTTTACGATAGTTACGATATTAGCAGTTATAGGAATACTTATAGAGAAAAGGTTATTTTTTATTAAATCTCAACATATAATCAGCCTTTAATGAATATCATGTTTCACAAATATACAAAAATGAAAATATTGACGGTATTCTTATTAATATTTCTTTTAAATAATAATATTTTGGGTAGTGAAGCATATTTTGATTTATCAGAAGAACAAATTCAAATTCAAACGGACTTTAATGGAAAAGAAATCATCATATTTGGAATATTAGAACCTGATGAAGATACGATTGTGTCCATTATGGGCCCAAGTATAGATACAAAATTATCCAAAAAAGAAAGATTATTTGGCTTTTGGGTAAATACTAAGAAAATTATTTATAAAAATTTACCAAGTATTTTTTTTATAGCTTCTTCCTCCCCTATTGAAGATATTTTGAATAACGAAGCAATAATTAAAGAAAGATTGTATTTTGACAAGATACTGACAAATACAATTACACATAGAAATTTTACTGATCAAAAAAATATTGGTCAATGGAATAAAAGTTTGATTGATATTAAAAAGACTGAAAATTTATATAAAAAATATTATTTAAAAAATGTGGATAACAAATTATTTCAAACTCGAGTTTTTTTTCCAGCAAATTCAACACCAGGTGAATATATAGTTACGATTTATCAAATAAAAAACAATATAGTCATTAATAAAAAAAACAAAATAATCATGATTAAAAAATCAGGAATTGGTAATAAAATTTTTCTTTTTGCTCACCAACAACCAGGTGCTTATGGTATACTATCGATAATATTTGCAATATTAGCAGGGTTGATTGCTGCTACTGTTTTTAGGAGACTCTAAATGGATAATGATCGTTATATTTTAGTTGTTGCTGATGGTTCACCGGAAATGGATACTGCACTAGAATATGCGTGTGCAAGATCAAAAAAAACAAATAGAAAAATTATAATTGCCACTTTTATTGAACCCTTGGATGTCTTAACAACACAAGGTGTTACTGAAATAATGAAGAATGAAGCAAGAGATGAAGCTGAGAAACATTTACAATATGCCGCTGCTGTTGTGCAAAAGTCAACTGGAATAATTCCAGTTCTTCATACAAGAGAGGGAGAATTAATACAGGAATTAAAAAACTTAATAGAAGAAGAGAAAAATATTAATATTTTAATTGTAGCTGCTAATACAAATGAAAAAGAAAGTGGCCCAGGACCAATAATCAATTCTTTGGTAACAAAAGAAATAACTAATCTTCGAATCCCTGTGATGATCGTGCCTGGTAATTTATCAAAAGAGCATATTTCTCAAATTACTTAATGTTAGCTCAAAACTACGAAAATGCTGTAGCTGAAATTTTAATTAATATTGGTTCAATTAAATTTTCCTTTCACAAACCTTTTACTCTTACATCTGGATTAAAAAGTCCTGTTTATGTTGATTGTAGAAAAATAATTTCCTTTGTTAAAGAAAGAAATCAAATTCTTGATTATGCTACTAAATATTTTGAAGAACATAAAATTAATTTTGATATTATGGCGGGAGGAGAAACAGCTGGAATTCCTTATGCTGCATATTTATCTGATAGTTTACAAAAACCCATGATTTATGTTAGAAAAAAACCCAAAGGTTTTGGAAACGATCAACAAATAGAAGGTCATTATAAAAAAAATCAAAAAGCAATATTGATTGAAGACTTAGCAACAGATGGAGGTAGTAAGATAGTTTTTATTGAAGCACTTAGAAAGGCGGAATTATTAGTAAGTGATGTTTTTGTTATTTTTTATTATAATATATTTGATATTAAGAATTCTCCTTTGGCCTCATCAAATATAAATATTCACTATCTAGCAACATGGAAAAATATTATCGATGTAATTTCTAAAAAAAATTTATATACTAACGAAAATATTGACAATCTAAATTCATATCTGCAAAATCCTTCGAGGTGGAGAAAAGAAAATGAATGATATTGTTCTTGTTAGTGGGGGTTTTGATCCTTTGCACAGTGGACATATTTATTTAATTCAAGAAGCTGCAAAATTTGGGGATGTTGTTGTTTTATTAAACTCTGATAATTGGTTAAAAAGAAAAAAAGGAAAAGAATTTTTAACATTTAATGAAAGAGCTATTATTATGAAGGCTCTAAAAAATGTAGTGGAAGTATTATCTTTCGATGATTCTGATAAAACTTGTATAGATGGTATTAAAAAAGCACTTAAAAAATTTCCCAATCAAAAAATTAAATTTGCAAATGGTGGTGATAGAAATAATCAAACTACTCCAAATCCAGAAACTATATTTTGTAAAAAGAATAATGTTGAAACAATTTGGGGTATTGGCGGAAATAATAAAGCGAACTCTAGCTCTTGGATTCTACAAAAATGGACTGAAAAAAATTAAGGGTATAATCTTCTTTTAAGCCAATCATTTTTAAGTTTTTTATATTCTACTCTATCATGCAACCTGAAAGGCATTTCTTGCCAGAACTCAATTAAATTAGGTTTTACCCGAAATCCCGTCCAATAAGTTGGGCGAGGGACTAAATCATCAGTAAATTTTTGATTATATTTATCAACACTTTTACTAAACTCTTCTCTATTTTTTAGTTCTTCTGATTGATTTGAAGCCCAAGCCCCTATTCTACTTTCTTTTGGTCTGCTATTAAAATAAGCATCAGCCTCTTCATCCGAAACCTTAGATGCGACACCTTCTATTCTTATTTGTCTAAATAAACTTTTCCAGTGAAAATTTAGAGCAACCTGTGGATTTGCTTGTATAGAAATTCCTTTTTTGCTATTTGTATTAGTATAAAAAACAAAATTACCATTATCAAAAGATTTCAATAATACTATTCTTGAACTAGGTAGAAGTTTTTGTGAAATCGTTGATAAACTCATAGCATCTGGATCATTAATTTCTTTTTGCTTAGCTTCTTCAAACCAAGCACTAAACAAGGAAATTGGATCTTTATAATCTTTAATTAAGTTTTTTTTTTCAAACATATTTATTTTACGTTTAGTAATATATTTAGTATATAATTGAAAAATATAATACCAAATAAAAATTATAATAAATAAATTATAAGGAACTGTATTAATGCTGATGAATGGAAAAAAGGGGCTAATTATGGGAGTAGCCAACGACCGTTCGTTAGCTTGGGGAATAGCAAAATCAATAGCTTCTGAAGGTGCCGAAATGGCTTTTACTTATCAAGGTGAAGCTCTCAAAAAAAGAGTACAGCCCTTAGCTGAAAGCATAGGCTCTAATATCTTAATCCCATGTGATGTTAGAGATGCACCGAGTATGAAAAATACATTTGAAACACTTAAAAATAAATGGGCTAATATTGATTTTTTAGTTCACGCTATAAGTTTCTCAAATAAAGATGAATTAAGAGGGAAGTACTGCAATACATCTGCTGAAAACTTCAATCAAACAATGGATATATCCTGTTACTCATTTACTCATGCCTGTAGCTTAGCTGAACCAATAATGAATAATGGTGGATCTATTCTTACTTTGACTTATTATGGATCTGAACAAGTAATGCCACATTATAATGTGATGGGAGTTGCTAAAGCAGCTTTAGAAGCTAGTGTACGCTATTTAGCTGTTGATTTAGGAGAAAAAAATATTCGAGTAAATGCAATTAGCGCTGGACCAATTAAAACTTTAGCAGCATCAGGAATAGGTGATTTCAGATTTATTTTAAAATGGAATGAATTAAATGCTCCCTTAAAAAGAAATGTAAAACAGGAGGATGTTGGCAATTCTGCCTTGTATTTATTAAGTTCATTAGGTAGCGCTGTAACTGGAGAAATTCAACATGTGGATTGTGGTTATCATAATGTAGGAATGGTTGCTGTTGATGAAGCAAAAAAAGTATCAAATCTATTAAATGAATTTGATAATCAAAGTTAATGTCATCTAATTCAATAGGAAAAATTTTTAATTTTACAACTTGGGGAGAAAGTCATGGCAAAACTATTGGCTGTGTTGTTGATGGTGTTCCCTCTAATATACAGTTAGATGAATCTGATATTCAAAAATATTTAAATAAGAGACGACCTGGTCAATCTAAATTTACTACACAACGTAAAGAGGAAGATAAAATTGAAATTTTATCAGGAGTTTTTGAAGGGTTTACTACTGGTCATCCTATTTCACTCATAATTAATAACGAAGATCAGAGATCGAAAGATTATACTGATATCAAAGATATTTTCCGACCAGGACATGCTGATTATACATATTGGGCAAAATATGGCATTCGAGATTATAGAGGTGGAGGTAGATCAAGTGCTAGAGAAACGGCAATGAGAGTAGCTGCTGGAAGTATTGCAAGAAAAGTAATTAAACATAAAACAAAAAAAGATTTTCAAATAATTGGGGCATTAGTCCAAATTGGCAATACTAAAATAAATTATGAAAATTGGAATAACAATGTAATTGAAAAAAATGATTTTTTTTGTCCTGATCAAAAAATTGTTAACAAATGGGAGTCACAAATTAATAATGCCAGAAAAAATGGTTCATCTCTGGGCGCTATTATAGAAATAAGATGTGAGGGAATGCCTGTTGGTTTAGGTGAGCCTGTTTATGATAAATTGGATGCTGACTTGGCTAAAGCTATAATGAGTATTAATGCTGTAAAAGGTGTAGAGATTGGTAATGGTTTTAATAGTGTATTTGAATCAGGTATTAATAATGTTGATGAAATGAGAATGAAAGACGGGAAACCTGAATTTTTATCAAATAATAATGGCGGCATTTTAGGAGGAATATCAACCGGACAAACAATAGTCCTTCGGTTTTGCGTTAAACCAACGAGTTCAATTTTAAGCTCAAAAAAAACTATAAATACTAATCTGGAAGAAACTGTAGTTTCAACAAAAGGAAGACATGATCCTTGTATCGGCATTAGAGCTGTCCCGGTTGGAGAAGCAATGATGGCGACTACCTTAGCTGATCATTGTTTGCGTTATTTGTAGATTTTTGTTTTGCATAAATCAAAAATTCAATATTTCCCTTTGGTCCTATAATAGGACTTGGTATAATTTCTTGAACCTGCATTTTACATTGAGATAAAAACCATTCTCTAAAATCTTGACAAATACGCTTATGTATTTCTGGATTTAAAATCACTCCTCCTTTTTGAAGTTCATTTCTTGATGACTCAAATTGAGGTTTAATTAAGCCAATTACTATACCTCTTTTTTTTTCAAGAAATTTTAAACTAGGTAAAATTACTTTTTTCATACTAATAAAACTTACATCACAAACAATGATGTCTACTTCATCTTTTATAATTTCATAATTTAAATACCGTGCATTTGTGCCAGGAATATTAATAATCTTTTCTTCTTGTCTTAATTTTTCATGCAATTGATTTTTACCAACATCAACCGCATAAATTTTTTTAACATTTTGATTTAATAATACCTGTGAAAAGCCGCCTGTAGAAGCTCCTATATCTAGACAAATAAAATCAGTAATATCTATTTTAAAATAATCTAATGCATGTAATAACTTTAACGCTCCTCTAGAAACCCATTGAGGGTGTAAATTTTCTATAGTAATGTTTGCTTCCACTGAAATAATTTCTCCACTTTTATTGATTTGTTTCCCATTAACTTTAACTTGACCTGCCATAATCATCGCTTGAGCCTTAGATCGTGACTCAACCAACTTTTTACTTACTAAAAGTAAATCAACTCTCTTTTTCAATTTTATTTATAGTTTTTTATAGGAACTCAAATCTATAATTTCAGATGAAATCATCGAGAGCACTTTTTCCGCTATTGATTCAGAGTCCATACCAATTTCTTTATATTGATTTTCAGAAGTATTGTGATCAATGAATTTATCAGGGAATATTAAATTATTTATTTTTGAAATAGTAGAAACTTTTCTTTTGTTATGTACATAATCAAGAACACTAGAACTAAAACCACCTATAGATCCTTCTTCAACTGTAATTACAAACTCATGATTATCTAAAATCCTATCTAACAAGGACGTATCAAGTGGCTTTGCAAATCTTGCGTCAACCAAAGTAGGATTATACCCTCTTGGTTTAAGTAATTTTATAGCTTTTTTGCATGCTTCTAATCGTGCTCCCAGACTAATTAAAGCTACAGTGCTACCTTCTTCAATTATTCGACCTTTGCCAATTTCAAGAGGTAAAAATTGATTTTCATCTTGATCTTTTATGCCAACTCCAGATCCTCTAGGAAATCTAAATGATGATGGGCGATCATCAATTAGGACTGCGGTTTTTATCATTTTAATTAGCTCACTTTCATCAGATGCTGCCATTATTATAAAATTTGGCAAACAAGATAGGAATGATATATCAAATGATCCTGCATGAGTTGGTCCGTCCGCCCCCACTTGTCCTGCCCTATCTATGGCAAATCTAACTGGAAGTTTTTGAATAGCCACATCATGAATTACTTGATCATATGCCCGTTGCAGAAAAGTAGAATATATTGCAGCAAAAGGTTTAAATCCTTCAGTGGACAAACCAGCACACATTGTTACAGCATGTTGTTCAGCAATTCCTACATCAAAAATTTTTTTTGGATGTTGCTTTGCAAAAATATCAAGTCCAGTCCCAGAAGTCATGGCGGCTGTAACAGCTACAATCTTCTCATCTTTAAATGCTTCTTTAGATAAAGTTTCACCGAAAACTTGTGAATATGATTTTATGCTTAATTTGGATAGAGAAGAACCTGTATCAATATCAAATTTACTTACACCGTGAAATTTATCTTCTGATTCTTCAGCTGGTTTATAACCTTTTCCTTTTTTAGTAATTACATGGAGAAGAATAGGTTTATTAATATTATTTGATTTAATATTTTTCAAAACAGGTATTAAATGATCAAAATTATGTCCATCAATTGGACCAAGATAAAATAGACCAAGCTCCTCGAATAAAGTTCCGCCTGCAAAAAAACCCTTTGAATATTCTTCAGCGCGATACAGGGCATTTTCGAAAGTCTTTGGAAATTTTTTAGAGATTTTTTTAATTATCGATCTAATATTTGTATAAGACCGTGAAGATAAAAGTTTTGATAAATAACTACTCATAGCTCCAACTGGTCTATCAATTGACATTTCATTGTCATTTAGAATTACAATTAGTTGTTTATTCATTCCACCTGCATTATTTAATGCCTCGTATGCCATACCCGCACTAAGAGCCCCATCACCGATTACACAAATAACCTTTGAATCATCTTTTTTTAAATCTTGAGCTACCTTAATTCCCAAACCAGCGGAAATAGAAGTTGAACTATGAGCAGTACCAAAAGTATCATATTCACTCTCACTTCTTCTAACAAAGCCATACAAGCCTCCTTCTTGGCGTATAGTTTCTATTTGATGTTTTCTGCCTGTTAATATTTTATGCGGATAAGCTTGATGGCCAACATCCCATATAAGTTTGTCTTTGGGTGTATCAAAAATATAGTGGATTGCTAATGTTAATTCTATTACACCTAATCCAGCCCCTAAATGACCTCCAGTTTTCGAAACAGCTTCAATAGTTTTAAGTCTTAATTCTTTTGCAATCTGATCAAGCTCATTAATCTTAAAATCACGCAAATCATCTGGGAAATTTATTTTATCTAAAAATTTATATTGCATTTTATTAAAATTTTTCTTTCTTAATTTTATTATTTTCAAGATTTATTTTTTTAATTTGTAATTCAACTTTTTTTAATTTTTCTTGACAATTATTTTTTAGAAGCATTCCTTCTTCATACAGTTTAATTGATTTTTCTAAGTCAATTTCCCCAGACTCAAGTTTATCAACAATTTCCTCAAGTCTTTTTAAGTTATCTTCAAATGTCAATTCTTTGTTTATTTTTACCATATTTAGTTAGCAAACATTCTTCAAATGATACATAACATCATCAAAACTTATTTCTCAATAATTTGTATAAAATTATTTAATTCTATATCATATATTGCACCTTTAATATCATCAGAATTTTCGATTAAAACCAATAGTCTATCTTTATCAATAACCTTAATATCCTTTATTTTTTCATCTTTTCTTAAATTAGCTGAAAAAAAATTTGCTGGAGCACTAAATTTTTTTGGAGTTGTTGATATTTTAAGGTACATCCCATAAATAAGGGCTACAAAAGCAAAAAGAATGAACACACCAAGGATTATCACGATATATTGAAGTAATTTTTTTGACATGGATAAGTTTTATAGTTGCAAAATTAAAATAAATAAAGAACAAAACTTAAATAGACTGGATCGAGCACTTACCAGGCTAACAACACAATTTACAAGATCTCAAATTAAAATTTTACTTGAAAATAATAATGTTAAAAAAAATGGAGTAATATTTAAAGATGCTTCCTACAAAGTTAAACAAAATGAAGAATATATATTAAATTTTTCTCTTCCTTCAGTAGAAAAATTTATTTCAGAGGATATTCCTTTAGACGTTAAATTTGAAGATAATGACATAATTATTATCAATAAATTTGCTGGTATGGTAACTCATCCAGCGCCTGGTAATCAAACTGGTACCCTTGTAAATGCAATAATTCATCATAGCAATAATCAGTTAAGTAATATGGGTGATAATAATAGACCTGGAATTGTACATCGACTAGATAAAGATACTAGCGGATTAATGGTAATTGCTAAAAATAATAAAGCTCATATACATTTAGCTGATCAATTTAAAAATCATACAATTTCAAGGAAATATAAAGCGATAGTTTGGGGAAGCCCTCAAGACCAAATGATAGAAGGATATATTGAAAGGCATAAAGTAAATCGAAAAAAAATGTCTTTGAATAAAAATGCAAAAGGAAAATTTTCAAAAACGCTAATTACACTAAAAAAAACTTATAAAATTTCAAGCCTCATTGAATGTGAATTGAAAACAGGAAGAACACATCAGGTTAGATTACATATGACGTCAATAAATTATCCTATTGTAGGAGATAAGGTATATGGAAAAAGCAAAATAAATCAATTTGGAAAAAACAAAGATTCTTTTAATCAATTCTTGATATTAAAAAATTTTAATAGACATGCCCTACATGCTTATCATCTAGGTTTTCAGCATCCCAAATCAAATAAATATATAGAATTTAATTCAGAATTACCTTTGGATATGAAGAATTTGCTTGATTTGTTAGTAAAATATTAAATTTATGAAATAAATATGATAAGAGCGCTTTTATGAATTTACCTGTACTCTCATCAGAGGGAAATCTTGCTATTTATTTACAAGAAATAAAAAGATTTCCTATTTTGACTGCTGAAGAAGAATATATGCTCGCTAAAAGATATAAGGAGCATGGTGATACAGAGGCAGCTCACAAGCTAGTAACTAGCCATTTGAGATTAGTTGCTAAAATTGCTATGGGTTATCGTGGTTATGGCTTGCCTGTTACTGATTTGATTTCAGAAGGTAACGTTGGCATTATGCAAGCTGTTAAAAGATTTGATCCTGAAAGAGGATTTCGACTAGCAACTTATGCAATGTGGTGGATAAGAGCACAAATTCAAGAATATGTTTTACATAGCTGGTCACTAGTTAAAATTGGCACAACTGCTGCACAAAAAAAATTATTCTTTAATTTAAGAAAATTAAAAAACCAATTGTCCTCAATAGAGGATGGGCATCTTTCACCAGATAACGTTCATGAAATTGCTAACAAACTTGATGTTAAAGAGGCTGAAGTAAAAGATATGGAAAATAGACTTTTTAGTGGAGATCAATCATTAAATGTAAAATTAGCAAACGAAACAAATACTGATTGGCAAGACATGATTGTAGATGAGAGGGAAACCCAAGACGTTGTTGTAGAAAAAAAAGATGAATATCTTTATCGTAAACGATTATTTTCTGAAGCTTTGAAAGTTCTAAACCCCAGAGAAAAAGAAATCATTGAATCCAGAAGGTTAAAAGATAAACCTAAGAAATTAGAAGAATTGAGTCAAAAGTTTAAAATTAGTCGTGAGAGAGTAAGACAGATAGAGGAAAAAGCAATGGAAAAACTACAAAAAGAAATTTCAAATACTACTTAAAATTTTATTTCTATCAATTGTTTGATTTCTCTCTGGGCCTGTAGATATAATAGAAATATTTGTTTCAATGAATTTTTCTATAAAACTTATATATTTTTTAGCATTAAGAGGAAGTTCAGACCATTTTGTTATACCAAAGGTGGAACTTTCCCAACCTTGAAATGTTTCATAGATAGGTTTGATAGAATTTTGTAAATTCTCGTTAAAAGGTAAGTAATCGTATTTTGTATTTTCTAAATTATAACCTATACAAATTTTTATCTCTTTCAATTCATCCAAAACATCTAGTTTTGTTAAAACAATATCATTAACACCACTAATTTTAACAGTTTGTTTAACTAAGATTGCATCAAACCAACCACAGCGTCTTTTTCTTTTTGTTACTGTACCAAATTCTTGCCCTTTATAAGTTAAGTAATTACCTATTTCATCAAATAATTCACTTGGAAAGGGTCCCGAACCGACCCTTGTCGTATATGCTTTTGCAATACCAAAAATTCTATGATTATTTCGAATACCAAAACCAGTACCTGCAAAAATTTGTCCTGAAGAGGTATTTGAAGAAGTAACAAAAGGATAGGTTCCAAAATCAATATCTAGTAAAGCTCCTTGTGCTCCCTCAAAAAGTATCGTATCTTCATTATTGCCAAATTCATTTAAAATTTTCCATGTTGGAAAAGAATATCGGCTAATACTTTTATAAACTTCATTTAATTTTTTAAGTAAATCTGACTCATCAATATTTTTTCCAAAATAATTTAATCTTGTTGAATGATAAATATTTAAATTTGCAATTTTTTTTCTAACCAAATCAATATCAGCTAAATCACATAAACGAATAGATCTTCTACCTACTTTATCTTCATAAGCAGGTCCTATTCCTTTTCTAGTCGTGCCTATCGTATCCTTACCTCTATTTCTTTCATTTAATTCATCAATTATTTTATGAAAAGGCAATATCAAACAAACATTTTCTGCAATTTTTAAGTTATCAGAATTTATGACAATACCTTGTTTACTTAATTTCTCTATTTCATTTTCTAAAGCCCACGGGTCTAAAACAACTCCATTTCCTATCACACATTTTTTGCCTCTCAGGATTCCTGACGGCAATAAATTAAGTTTAAAAATTTTGTCCTTGATCTTAATAGTGTGGCCTGCGTTGTTGCCTCCCTGAAATCTTACAACAACATCAACTTTAGAGGATAGCCAATCCACTATCTTACCTTTGCCCTCATCACCCCATTGAGTACCTATAACAGTGTAAAACATATTATTTTTCTAATGACTTAATTTTATTATTTTCAAAATAGAACTGGCAATTTTGTTCTTTAGCTCTTTTTTCTATATTTTCTTTATTGTCAAAGTGAGTAAGTATTATGTATCCTTGCTTAATTAATTGTTTTTTTTTCTTTGTAGAAGAACTAAAAGGAATCATAATTTTTTTGTTCTGTTCTTTGGAAGAAGATGCTCGAATAATAGTATCCATATAACAAGTAAATCCAGTCGCTTTTTCAAAATTAGCTTGATTATTGGCTATGTATCTTCCTCCTCTTGCAATTTCCCCCCTTACATTATCAGCAAAAATACCAAAACGAATACTATTATGGTAATTTTTATCATCAACTTCAGAGAAATCTAAGAAAATTTTAGCTTTTTTATTATTTAAAGAAAAAGTTTCTATTATATGTTTTATATTTTCTATCTCTAAAGTATTAGAAGAATCAATCTTTAGTCTATCCAGTTCATTTTTTTTGTCAAAATAATTACCAGTACATAAAAAAATATCTCTTAAGTATTTATGGTGTTGTTTATCTATTAAATTTAGAGCACCATCTAGATCTTTTAGTCTAATTAATTCTTTAATTCTTTCAAATTGTTTATAAGAAGATAAAGATTTATATAATTTGTCTAAAAAAATTTTTGAAGAAATTTCAAAAGAAATATCCTTGATACCAACAAGACTTAAGACAGAATAAGCCAATTCGATCATTTCTACATCAACATCATTACTACTTGCACCAATACATTCTGCTCCTATTTGTAAAAACTGTCTTTCAGGTCTTAACATTGATCCTTTTTTTCTAACTACCTCTCCATAGTAACAAAGTTTTAATGGTCTAGCTTTTTTTAATAATCTTGCAGAGGATAGTCTTGTTATTTGTAATGTAATATCATCTCTAATAATTAAGTTTTTTTCACCTTTTTTAACTTTGATTTTGAAAGAGTTAGATACATTGTCTTGGTTTTCAAATTCAATAAGAGGTGTTTTAACTAATTCATATCCATGTAATTGAAAATGATTTATGATTATATTCTTATATTTATGTTCAGTTCTAGCCTGCTCTGAAACATCATCGTTAAAACCCTCTGGAACTAAACTATTTTGCATTAAATATTTTCTTTATTTGTTGATTTAATTGACTACTGACTTTCTTAACAGTTATTTCATTTTTTCCTTCAACCAATATTCTTAATAAAGGTTCTGTTCCAGATTTACGCAATAAAAATCTTAATTCGGGATTTTGCTTTTGATAAGATAATGTTAGTTTTTCTAAATTCTTATCAAATGTAACACTTAATTTTGAAGGTAATGGAATGTTAGTTTTTAATTGAGGAAAATTCTTGTATAGATTAAATATTTTACTAGTACTTATTTTTTCTAATGACATAATTTCTAAAATTTTTAAAGCAGCTAACATACCGTCACCTGTATTCAAGTAATTACCAAATATAATATGTCCTGATTGTTCCCCTCCCAAAGTATATAAATTTTTTTCCATTTCTGAAATAACATTAACATCCCCCACCATTGTTCTAATTAATTTTATTCCGAGTATATTATTAAGATATTGCTCAAATGCTAAATTTGACATAACTGTAGTTACTATTATTTTTTTATTTAATTTTTTAGATTTTAATAAATATTTAGCGAACAAAGCTATAATTTTATCCCCATCAATAATATTTCCTTTTTCGTCAACTACAATTAATCGATCGCCATCACCATCAAAAGCAAAGCCAATATCACCTTTGTTTTCAACTACTTTTTTTGATAACTGAGAAGTATCAATAGCTCCACATCCTTTATTAATATTGATACCACTAGGTTTATCATTTAATGTTATAACTTTAGTTCCTAACTTACTAAATAGTTGAGGTGCAATTTTATAAGTGGCTCCATGAGCACAATCTAATATAATTTTAAATTTTTTTAATTTTATATTCTTGTTTAGTGCTGATATTAAATATTTTAAATATCTTTCTTGAGCATCTTCTAGTCTGAAAGCTTTGCCTGAATCATGAGTTATATTAAGAATTTTATTATATTTTGTTTGACTAAAAATAATATTTTCAATTTTTGTTTCCAAGATTTTATTAATTTTTTTCCCCCTATGATCAAAGAATTTCAAACCATTATACTCATAAGTGTTGTGTGAGGCTGTTATCATTACACCCATATTTGCTCTGAGCAATTTAATTAATAAAGGAAGAGAAGGAGTGGGCAAAGGTCCAACTAGTATTACATCCATACCCATCGAAATAAAACCTGCTGTAATAAGTGGCTCAAACAAATATCCAGAAAGACGAGTATCTTTTGATATGATTACTATATTTCGTGAAGATTTATTATTTGATAAAATATAACCCGCTGATTTAGCTATTTTTAAGCAAGTCTCGGCCGTCATTGGCTCTTGATTTACTAGACATCGAATGCCATCAGTACCAAATATTTTAGCCATAACCTCTTTTATTTAATTATTAAATACAAAGAAAGTATTTTTCCAACTAATTAGTTTGAGGACTAATTTTATCGCCAGTCTTGGGAACTGAAGGCATATTTGTTGTTTGTGTATTGGTATCATCATCAAAGTCATCTCTAGTGGGTTTGATACCTTTAATTAAATCTTTAATTTCATCGCCAGTCAATGTTTCGTATTCTAAAAGTCCTTTGGCAATAATGTGAAGCTCTTCAATATTATCTTGCAAAATTTTTCTACAATTATTTTCTGCCTCTTCAGCTAAGCTTCTAATTTCTTCATCTATGATTTTAGCTGTTGAATCAGAAAGATTTTTTGATTGAGCTACTGAGTGACCTAAAAAAATTTCTTCACTATCGTTATTATATTTTAAACGGCCTAATATTTCACTCATTCCCCATTCTGTTATCATTTTTTTTGATAAATTAGTGACCATTTGAATATCACTTGCTGCTCCGTTGGTGATTTTATCTTTACCAAAAATAATTTCTTCAGCAATTCTTCCACCTGTAGCTATAAGAAGATGTGCTTTCATTTGATCTTTGCGCATAGAAAGCTGATCTCTTTCTGGCAATCTCATAACCATGCCAAGTGCTCTACCCCTAGGGATTATTGTGGCTTTATGAATTGGGTCAGATGCGGGAGAATGAATAGTAGCAATAGCGTGGCCAGCTTCATGATAAGCTGTAAGTTTTTTTTCTTCATCAGACATTACCATAGATCTTCTCTCCGATCCCATCATAACTTTGTCTTTAGCACTTTCAAAATCTTCAAGAGTAACCAGCCTTTTATTTTTTCGTGAAGCTAGTAGAGCAGCTTCATTTACTAGATTAGCCAAATCTGCTCCAGAAAAACCAGGTGTTCCTCTAGCAATAATTTTTGAGTCAAATTTTGGTGAAACTTTAATATTTTTAATATGAACTTTTAATATTTTATCTCTACCAATGATGTCAGGAAGAGAAACTGTTATTTGCCTATCAAATCGACCAGGTCTCAATAAAGCTGGGTCTAATACATCAGGTCTATTTGTTGCCGCAACAATGATTACTCCTGCATTTGCCTCGAACCCATCCATTTCAACTAAAAGTTGATTAAGTGTTTGTTCTCTCTCATCATTACCTCCTCCTAATCCTGCTCCACGATGTCTTCCAACAGCATCAATTTCATCAATAAATATTATACAAGGAGAATTTTTTTTACCTTGATCAAACATGTCACGCACTCTGCTTGCACCAACACCGACAAACATTTCTACGAAGTCAGAACCTGATATAGAAAAAAAAGGAACATTGGCTTCACCTGCAATAGCTCGTGCCAACAATGTTTTTCCTGTCCCAGGTGGTCCAACCAAAAGAGCACCTGTTGGTATTTTACCCCCTAACCGTGAAAATTTTTTTGGATCTTTCAAAAATTCAACTACTTCTTCTAATTCTTGTTTTGCTTCGTCAATACCGGCTACATCATCAAATGTAATTTTTCCAATAGCTTCATTAAGTAATTTAGCTTTAGATTTACCAAATCCAAGAGCCTTGCCACCGCCTCCTTGCATTTGTCTCATAAAAAAAATCCAAACACCAATTAGTAACAACATTGGAAACCACGAGATCAATATGCTTAAAAATGGGTGTAAAGATTTATCTGCAGGTTCTGCCGTAATTTTAACGCCGTTTTCATTTAATTTATTTACTAAGTCTGGATAGTTTGGTGAATATGTTACAAAAGGTCGTCCATCATCAAAATAACCTTCAACGTTATTACCTCTTATATTGACCTCAGAAACATTTCCTGATTCTACTGCACCAACAAAATCAGAAAAAGAAATTACTGATGAAGTTCTATTAGATGATGTTCCTTGAAAAAGATTAAATAAAGCAACTAAAAGAAGTCCAATAATAATCCAAAGAGCTATATTTTTACTGAAATTTTTCATTGCTTTTGTTTAACTATACATAGGAATTAATACCAAAAACACAATAGTAAATATAGAAAAACAAATAAATCTCTATATTAGGCCTTAAAACTTATAAAAAATGAATCTCTGTAAATTTTCATTCCTGCTAAGTTTGTATGGAATTTATTTTTTTTGCTCAAATATTCCAATACTCTAGAGATTTTTGCATAACGCAAAAAAGGTCTTTCAGCGTAAAGATATTTATGAATAATCTCAATTATTTTTATCTGTATCTCTCTATCTAAATTCAAAAATTTATTAAAATTAATAATAACTTTATTTTTATTTATTAAAATATTAACTTGGTGAAAAATTTGAAAAATCATTCGTTTGTAAGAAGAAGAAAGACCTTGAATTAATCTAAAATCTTTTTCAATTTCCCTTTTATATTTATTATTATCTTCTATAAATTTTCTAACAATCACTCTACTATAAATTTTATTTTTATTACTTGGGTCATTCACATATTTTATTTTATTAAGATAATTAAATTCTAAAATTTCTTTTTTAGAGTATTGAAGTAATGGTCTCAAAATTTGTACTTTATCTCTAGTAACCTTTGTTTGCATTGAAATTAAACCTTCATAATTGCTACCTGCAATTTTTCTTAATAAAAAAGTTTCAAGATTATCATCGTAATGATGACCAAGAAATAAATGAAAAATATTATTTTGATTACAAAACTTTAAAATTTTAGTAAATCGGTTTTGTCGAGCTTTATCCATTGTTTTTTTCTTTATATTTTTATTAGGGACGCGCAATATTATACTTTTGATATTATTTTGTGCTAAATAATATTTTGTGATTTGCGCTTCTCTTTTTGATTCTTTTCTAATATGATGATCAACTATTAAAGCTATTAATTTCCCCTTTTGTTTTGAAACCCATTTATCAAGTAAAAAAACAAGAGCCATACTATCTGGACCGCCAGAAACTGCGACCGCAATATATGGAATTTTTTCAAACAAATATTCTTTAGCTAAAATTTTGTTAAAATTTAATTGTGAAATACTCATTCAATTGGAGTATCACAATTTAATTCTAATATCTTATTCTGAGTTTTGTTAATTAATTTATGGTTAGGGTGTTCAGCAGTAAATTTTTTTAACGTATTGCAAGCATCTTCTGTCTTTTCAATTTTTATTAATGATATAGCAAGTTTGTAAAGCATATCAGGTGACTTTACGCTACTTGAATATTTTTGGTAACCTTCTGCTAAAACAAGAGCTGCCTCTCGATATTCTTTATTTAATAAATGAATTTCACCCAACCAATAGTGGGCTGATCCAGAAAATTGACTTTGTTTATTATTAACTATAAATTCATTCAGAGCTAATTTTGCTTCATCAAACCTTTGCGCACGTAAAAGATCAAATGCAAACTGAAACTGAGCCTCAGGACTTAAATTTATACTATTTTCATTATTGCTAGTATCTTCTATTTTTTCTGACTTTTCTTCAGTATTAATTGTAAGAGTTCCAAGAGTATTTTCTTCTTTTATAATTTCAATATTTTCATCTTTAATATCAATCACATCTATCTTAATGATTTCTTCAACCTCTTTACTTGGCAAATTATTGATTATTCTTGTTTCAAGAGTCAAGCTTATTTCTTCATAAAGATTTTTTAATTCATCAATTTGAAATATAAGTTCTTCAAAACTTTTATTCAAATTTTTTATATCATTTTCTAAATCATAGATTCTTAAATCAATCGCCGTTAAATTAATATTTCCATTGGATTTTATATTTTGTTGTTCGGAATTATCTCGAGGATTCTGAAATACAGATTGAGAAAGATCATTAACTTCTCTTTGCAATCTATCAAGTTGCTGCTTTAATGTAAGAAGATTCTCTGCAGCAAATGAAGAGGAAAATAAAAATAAAAATATTAGAAAAGTTATAAATTTATACATTTAACATCCAATAAAGCTATTTTAGGACTTAAATATGACGCTATCAAATTAGATGATAACGCCATATGTAGTGTAAAAACTATAAATTAATAAACTGTAGTAACTGATCTTCTATTTTGACCCCATGCTCCGTCATTTGAACCAATAACCGCAGGTCTTTCTTTTCCATAGCTAATTGTTGAAAGTCTAGATGAATCAATACCAAGCAAGATAAGCCAATTTTTTACAGCTTGAGCTCTTTGTTCTCCAAGTGCTAAGTTATATTCTCTTGTACCTCTTTCATCACAGTGACCTTCAATTGTTATTGAAGTATTGCTGTGTTGTTTTAACCAAGCTGCTTGTTCATGTAATAACTCCTGAGCATCAGAATCCAGCTTTGCACTATCATAGTCGAAAAACACCCTATCACCTACATTGACGATTAAATCTTCTTGTGTACCAGGTTCAATTGATGGTCCACCTAAAGGTGTGTTAATTAATTCTTCTAATAAAGCTGCGTCTCCTGATGAAGGGTCTGTTGAAGCTACGGTATCTGATGTTTCAGATGATCCACTTCCAGAAGAATCTGCTGTATCTTTTGGTGTAGTTGCGCAGGCAGATATAAAAACAGCCAATAAAATAGATATTAAAATCTTATAAAACATTTTGTAACTCCCTTAATACTAGTCTTCTCTGTTAATTAAATAGTATTTTATTAGCATTTTTTTACCTATTTCATATATTTATTTTTATAATTACTTTAAATTATAACGAAAACCCTAGTTTAATGCATTAGTGGTGACCAAGCTGGGTCAGAACCACCAAGAGGAGTGATAATTCTTCTCTCATTATGGCCGGTTAAATCTATAGAATAAAGACTAGACTCACCACCGCTTCCATCTTCTGCAGTCCTTTCTTCTTTGAAATACATTAAATATCGTCCATTAGGAGACCAGGTTGGACCTTCAACATGAAATGATTTTGCAATCATTCTTTCATTTGAACCATCTGTTTCCATTACACCAATATAAAATTGATCATTTTGATATTTAGTAAAAGCAATATAATCGCCTCTTGGAGACCACACTGGGGTATAATAACTTCCCCCTTCTCTACTAATTCTTTTAGTTTTTTTGCCATCAACCGTCATTACATATAAGTGTCTTCTTCCGCTTCTATCAGAATTAAATACAATTTTTTTACCATCAGGTGAAAAACTTGCTGAAACTTCTATTGCTGCGCTATTAGTAATGCGTCGTGAAACTCTAGTAGATAAATCTAAAATGTAAATTTCTGAATTACCAATATCTGGATCTGAGTAAGACATTACAATTTGTTTTCCATCAGGTGAAAAACGAGGGGCAAAAGTCATCCCTGGAAATTCTCCTACAATTTCTTGTTGACCGGTTTCAATATCAAATATGTATACACGTGGATTATTTCTATTAACATAAGACATATATGTGATTTTCTGAGAGTTAGGAGAAAATCTTGGAGTTAAAACAAGATAAGAACCATCAGTTAAAAAACGATGATTAGCCTGATCTTGATCCATAATTGCAAGTCTTTTTTGCTTGTTCGTTTTTGGACCTGTCTCAGCAACGTAAACAACACGCGTATCAAAATATCCACCCTCACCTGTAATTCTCTCAAAAATAGCATCAGAGATTATATGGGATACTCTCCTCCAATTTTTTTCCGATGTTTCATATTTTTTTCCTACCAATTGTTTTTGAGAAAAAACATCATACAATCTAAACTCTACAGATATTTTATCTCCCTTTATTATAATTTTCCCTGCAATCAAATGTTGGGCTTTAACAACTTTCCAATCTTCAAATCTTGGTTGCACTGATAAAGATTCATCGTTTTGAATAAAAGCTTTTTTATCTATAGGAATAAAGAGGCCTGAACGTTCAAGATTATCAGAAATAACCATTGAAATATTTTTACCAATCTTTGCTGCCTTACTATCTTTTGAAAATATATCAGTTATTGCTATTGGTGTAGGTTTTACTGTGCCTTGAGTTAAAGTAACCTCCAAACAAATTGCTTGAAAGTTTAACAAAAATATTAAAATAACATTTAAAAAAAAAATTTTCATTTGTTTAACTATTAATATCCCTTCATAATACTATAATCAAAAGTAATGGTGAGATTTTTCCAAAAATTATATTTACCTTCTGGTAATTTCAATGGGATACAGTCAGGATTTAAAAGTGTTCTCATAGCGCTCTCTGTAATAGGTTCATAAAAAGGATTATTTTTAGATATATTTGTGTCAACAATACGGACTGAATTGTGATAAATTTTTCTATTTTGCTGTAATTTTGCAGATATTTTAACAATCATTCCTTTTTCAATTACTGCGCCAGCAGGTGCATTCCAGCAAGATGATAATTGTTGTCGTAGCAAATCAATCTCACTAATTGACAGTGGAATATTTTTGTCGTTTTGTTTTTCAGATGATTTGTCCGTTATTTCTATTTTTTTTTCTTTAATTTTACTATCAATATTTTGACTAGTTTTTTCATTTCTTAAATCCCTTAACATAGAAGCAATACTAAATTCAGGTATAGGTTTTGGCTGAACTTTAATAACTGTATCTGATTCTTTTTCCTCAGTGGATATTTCAGGTTTTGGCTGAACTTTAATAACTGTATCTGATTCTTTTTCCTCAGTGGATATTTCAGGTTTTGGTTTTAATTTTGGTCTAATTTTTTTTGTTGGCAAAGTCTCTGCTATATTTTCAACTAATATTTTCTTCTTTTTCTCTAACTTAATTGTTGTTTCGTTTTTCTCTTGAATTACTACGTTAGTTTTTGGTGTTATGAAATTTTCAATTTTTTTTGTTTTAATTTCAGATGTTTCTTTTAGTTCTATTTTTTTAATTTCTTGAATATTAGAATTATTAAACTTTTTTTCTTCTACAATTTTTTTATCTAACACTTCAGATTGTTCCTCAGTGATATCTTTTGTAATAGAAGTAATTTCAGCAACATTAATAATTTCTATTGGAATTACGGTTGAAATACTAATAGGTTTTGGGTCAAAAAAATTTGGCAGTCCAATAGCAATTAGTAGAATAATAAAATGAAAAAAAAATGAAAAATAAAAACCTATACTTTCACTTTTTAAATTTCCTACAAAATCAAAGAGGTTATATTTTTTTAATATTATATCTTTCATGTAATTTAGTCAGATATGTTTTGAGCAACTAAAGCAACCTTCACATATCCAGCTGAATTTATACTTGACATAATTTCCATTATTCTTCCATAGGCAACGACTCGATCACCCCGTATATATATTCTAGCTTCAGTATTTCGATTAGTGATAGCATTCAATCGTGGAATTAGATTTTCAACTTCAACAATGGATTCTCCTAAATAAACACTACCATCTAATTTAACAGTAATTTCAATTGGATCTTTTTTATCAGTTAATGCATTAGCTTTGACTTTAGGTAAGTCAACTGGGATTCCTACTGTTAATAACGGAGCTGTAACCATAAAAACAATTAATAGAACAAGCATAACATCTACAAAAGGCGTTACATTAATTTCACTCATTTGAGTGTATCGTTTTCTCTTTGTTGATTTATTTTGATTGTAGATTATCAATTTATTTATTTTCTAACTGTCGGAAGAAAACTGTAGTGAATTCATCCATGAAAGTTTCTAAAGAGACAAAATATTTAGTCAAATCGCTTGTTATCTTATTGTAAGCAACTACCGCAGGTATAGCAACAAAAAGACCTAATGCAGTTGCAAATAGTGCTTCGGCAATTCCTGGAGCAACAACCGAGAGATTTGTATTTTGTGCAATTGCTATTGATTGAAAACTATTCATAATACCCCAGACTGTACCAAAAAGTCCTATAAATGGAGCTGTAGAACCAGCTGTAGCAAGGAATGTTAAATTTTTTTCTATAATTTCTGTCTCTTTATTAAAAGTCACTTGCATTGATCTGTTCATTCTTTCTTTGAGAGAATTAACACTAACAGAATGCATATCTTCTTCATCTTTGTGACTTTTTTTCCATTCTGAAATTGCTGAACAAAAAATTTTCGACTTTGGATCATTCTGAACATAATTAAATGTTTCAAACAAGTCTTCAAAAGAATTGCCTGACCAAAAAATTTCCTCAAACTCATTGTCAAGTTGTTTTAGTCGTTTCATACGGATAATTTTGGAAACAATTATTGTCCATGAATATATAGATGTTAATATTAAAATAATTATTACTGATTTTACAACTAAGTCAGCCCTTAAAAAAAGAGACAATAAAGAAAAATCAATTCCACCTACTGCTAAATTTCCTGATATTGCTATTTCTTCCATCTAGTTAATCTTTTTTGAGTTTTAATAAATCATTGCTATGAACCATTACCCAAAAACCGGGACGATTTTTTTCACATAAAGCTATTACTGGTGTTTTATTTTCTTCTTTTGCTAATTTTGCTGTATAATCCCATAATGAAACTACAGTATGTTTGGCTCTAAGTTTGCACTCTATAAAAAGAGTATCGTGAATTACATCAGCTCTAGTTACTTTACCATTGCCTCCACTAAGAGGCGTTCGAATTCCCTTAAAATAACTTGCTACATCTCTCTCTCTTTTCTTCCAAGCTTTGTCAGGCATTTAAAACCCCTTTCTTATTGTGTTAATGATACAAGATCATCTTCATTTATTTCAAAATTAGAAGATACGACTTGAACATCTTCGTTTTCTTCTAGAGCATTTAATAATTTAAATAATTTTTCTGCTGTTTCTTTTTCAACATAAATATTATTATCACTTTTCCAAATAAGTTCTGATGAGATCGTCTGCCCAAATTTGGCTATTATTTTTTCATTTAAATTGTGTAGTTTATTTTGATCACAATAAATTATATATTCTTCATCATTGATTTCTAGATCTTCAGAACCATTATCAACTACAAATTCAAATAATTCATCTTCTTTAGCTAGTTTTTTTTCTAGAGTAATAGATCCTAGTCGCTTAAAGTTATAACTGACACTTCCACTTTCTCCTAGATTACCACCAAACTTAGAGAAAGTTGAACGAATTTCAGCGGCTGTTCTATTTTTATTATTAGTCATAGCTTCTGCAATTATAGCAATACCATCCGGACCATATCCTTCGTATCTAACTTCTTCATAATTAGAGTCAGGATCATTGCCTTCTCCTTTTTTAATGGCTCTTTCAATATTGTCTTTTGGCATATTAAGGGCCTTGGCCGCACCTATTGCAGATCTTAATCTAATATTACTATCCTGATCTGATCCTCCAGTTTTAACAGCTACGGATATTTCTTTACCAAAACGAGAGAATATCTTAGCTCTTTTTTTATCTTGCGCACCCTTACGATGCATAATATTTTTAAATTTCGAATGACCTGCCATAAAGTATCTATAAATATTTAGGTCGTAATTAGTAAAGCTATTTAATTAAGCGACTCCAAATATACCCATATTGTGTCCAATATGTGTAACTCTACAACTGAAATGGCTTAATTTTTTCAGTTAGACCTGTTTTATCGTTACTTTTTATAAAAGTTCCGCAAATTTTTCCAATTCCTGAAGCAGGGATGAATCTTCCTTCGACTCTATATCCTTTTGTAAAGGAATGAATTGGATTGTCTTTGTCCATTCCTATGACTGAATTATAGTCTCCAGACATACCTACATCTGTTTGATATGCAGTTCCTCTATCTAAAATTCTTGCATCAGCTGTCGGTATATGTGTATGTGTGCCTAAAATAGCAGTAACTCTACCATCAATAAAATGAGCGAAGGCATTTTTTTCTGAGGTTGCCTCACCATGCAAATCAATTAATATATTATTACAAGTTGAACCCAAAAATTCAGAAGAAAGTTTTTCATTTATTACAGAAAATGGATCATCTAAAAACATTCCCATAAATAATCTACACATGATTTGTATAACCATAATTGATCTTCCATCTTCCAAAGTTAATTTATATGAACCTTGCCCTGGAACCCCTTTAGGATAATTTAAAGCTCTAATAATCTTAGGGCATTCTTCTATATATGATAGCATTTCTCGCTGACCCCAAGCATGATTACCAAGTGTAATAATATTAATACCAAGTTCAAATAATTCATTTGCAATTTTTTTTGTTAATCCATAACCTGAAGCAGCATTTTCTGCATTGGCTATTATTACATCAGGCTGATATTCTTCTATTAATTTATCAATATTTTTTGAAATAGCACTTCTTCCTGATTTACCAACTATGTCACCTATAAAAATTATTTTCATGATATTTTATATAATTCTTTTTCTGTTAAAATATAGTCTATTTTTTGATCAAATTTATCATGCGCTACTTCAATTACTTTTTGGTCATCATAAGCTACTGCAACTGTAATAAATGAATGATGTAATTTTTTATAATGGGCAAATGTTTTGTCATAATATCCTCCTCCATAACCTAAACGATAACCCTTCATATCAAAGGTCAAGCAAGGTGTAAAAATTATATCTGGTAAAAGTTCTTGGCTAAAAATATCAGGCTCCATAATTCCAAATTTACCTGAAACTAAATTGTTTCCAGATTTGTATTCTCGAAATATTAAAATTTCAGATTGTTCTTTTATGATTGGCAGACATAGGATTTTATTTTTTTGTAAAATATATTCATTTAAATAATCTGTTGATATTTCAGTTTTGATAGATAAAAAACTTGCAATAATTTTACCATCTTCAAACCACTTGATTTTAAAAAATTCGTCATTAAATTTTGCTATTTTTTTCTGAAATGATTGGTTTATTAAGAATCTTTTTTCTATAGCCCTTTCTCTTTGTATTTTTTTCCGAGAGTCAAGATTCATCATCATTTTTAGATAGAATTTTTTTATTTATTTCTTCTAATTTTTCCTCTATTTTTTCAATTGCAGCAATAGCACTGGAGTTAGCATTCTCTAAAAATGAATTATTATTATTTAATTCCGCTATTTTATCTTTAAGTTCAATTATTTCTTTATTTAAATTATTTAATTTATATAGTTGATCTTCCCTGCTCAGTTCTAGTTTTTCTTTATTTTTTAAGAGTTCTTGCAATTCTTCAATTTCATCTTCAGCTTTAAGAGCTGAAAGAAAAATGATCTTACTACCAGTTACTTTTCCTTCGAGATCTTTAAACTCTCCTAATCTTGCTTTAAATTTATTTATAATTCTATGTAGTTTTTTTTTCTCTTTTTCTTGAAAATTAATTTCAATAACTGAACCCAGAATATCTGTTTTAAGAATTGGCATTATAATTTTTTATAATCATATCAATTTTTTCAATATTTTTCTTTATTTCATCTTTTAGAGTTAAAATTTTTTGTTCATGATTTTGAACTTTATTTTCTTTACTTTTAAGGCTTAAGAGCAAATCATCTGTTAATTCCTCTGTTTGTTTGAGTTTAATTTGAACTTTGCTAATTTTTTTTAAAAGATCCATAATTATTTATAGTTTCATTTATAAAAAAAGTCACTTTAATGAGTTTAAATATTAGTATAAAGGCTTAACAAATCAGAGGTATTTTGACTAATAATCATTTAAATTCAAAAAATCTAAAGCAATTAGCTAATTGCATTAGATTTCTTTCTATTGATGCTGTGCAAAAAGCTAATTCTGGACACCCTGGAATGCCAATGGGAATGGCTGATATAGCAACAATACTCTTCAAGGATCATATAAAATTTGATCCGAATGATCCCAAATGGATAGATCGGGATAGATTAATAATTTCAAATGGGCATGGTTCTATGCTCTTATATGCAGCCCTGTATCTGAGCGGCTATAAAGATATTACAATCGATGAACTAAAGAACTTTAGGCAAACTGGATCTGCTACTGCTGGTCATCCAGAATATGGTAAATTGCAGGGAATTGAAACTACTACTGGGCCACTCTCGCAAGGACTTGCGAATGGAGTTGGATTTGCTTTAGCTGAAAAAATTTTATCTGCGAAATTTGGAAAAGATGTTTTTAATCATCATACTTATGTATTTACTGGAGATGGATGTTTGATGGAAGGATTAAGCCATGAATCTTGCAGTTTCGCAGGACATTTAGGGTTATCTAAGTTAATAGTTTTTTTTGATAATAATTCAATATCAATAGATGGATCTACAAGTCTTTCTGTATCTGACGATACCATCAAAAGGTTTGAGTCTTATGGTTGGAAAATACTATCTATAGACGGTCACAATCATAAAGAAATATCTGATGCTATTTCTAAAGCTAAAAAACATTCTTCTCCAACTTTAATTTCATGCAAAACCAAGATTGGTTTTGGGTCTCCCAATAAAGAATCTAAAGCATCTTCTCATGGATCCCCATTAGGAGATGAAGAAATACTATTGACTAGAAAAAATTTAGAATGGCATCATAAGCCATTTGAAATACCACGACCTTTGCTTAAAGAGTGGAGAAATTTTTTCCTGAGAAATGTTGACATAAAGAAAAATTGGACAAAAAAAATAACAAAAATATCAAAATCTGCTTCTTATAAGAAATTTTTTTCGCCTTCTTTTTCTAATGATATTCAACAAATTATCATTAAATTTAAAACTAAACATTTAAACGAACGAACAAACTGTGCAACACGAAAAGCCAGTGAACTTTCTCTTGAGATATTAACGAATTGTTTTGAAAATTTAATTGGAGGTTCTGCAGATCTTACTGGATCCAACAATACCAGAACCAAAAATATGAAAGTTATTAGTAAAGATAATTTTTCTGGAAGTTATATTTATTATGGAGTTAGAGAACATGGGATGGCAGGAATTATGAATGGATTGGCACTGCATGGAGGAATTCGCCCTTATGGAGGAACATTTTTAGTATTTACTGACTATTGTCGACCTTCAATTAGACTTGCTGCTATAATGCAATTACCAATAATATACGTAATGACTCATGACTCAATTGGACTTGGAGAAGATGGGCCAACTCATCAACCAATAGAACATTTGGCTTCTTTAAGAGCTATACCTAATATTAATGTTATTCGTCCATGTGATATTATAGAAACAATGGAAGCTTGGGAACAGGCTCTTAAATCCTCTTGTCCAACAATACTAATACTTACTAGACAAAGTCTTCCAATTTTAAGAAAAAATATTAGTAATACTGAAGGTGTTCATTTGGGAGCTTATCCACTTATAGATCACGATCGTTATGATGGAACTATCATGGCTTCTGGCTCAGAAGTTGAGATAGCTTGTGAAGCATCTAATATTCTTGCAAAAGAAGGTTTAATCATCAGAGTAATATCTTTCCCAAGTTGGGAGTTATTCGAATCTCAATCAGATCAATACAAAACAAATATTTTGGGAAATAAACCTCGATTTGCAATTGAAGCAGGAGTTATAAATGGCTGGGAAAAATATATTAATTCAGAAAATTTTTTAGGTATGAAAACATTTGGTGAAAGTGGTCCATATAAAAAACTTTATGAGCATTTTAATATCACCCCAGCTAATTTAGTACAAATAATTAAAGAGAGGATAAAAAAATGAAAGTTGCAATAAATGGCTTTGGTAGAATTGGTAAATTAGTATTTAGATCTTTTTTAGAAAAAAATATTAACAACGTTGATATTGTTGCTGTTAATGAACTTGGTTCTTTAGAATCTAGTTATCACTTAATGAACTTTGACAGTACACATGGTTCTCTACCTCTTAAAATTATTAAAACAAAGAATGGCCTAAAATATAAAAACAAAAATATAGAATTTTTATCTGAGCGGGATCCAAACAATCTTCCCTGGAAAAAAAAAGGAATTGATGTCGTGCTAGAATGTAGTGGTGCTTTTGCTTCAAAAGAAAAAGCATATGCACATATAAAAGCTGGTGCAAAAAAAGTTCTTATTTCCGCACCTGCTAAAAATGTTGATCTAACTATTGTTCAGGGAGTTAATGATTATATTTTAAATAAAAAACATACTATAGTATCAAATGGATCCTGTACTACAAACTGCCTTGCTCCAGTAGCAATGATTCTTGATAAGAAATTTGGTATTGAAAATGGATTTATGACTACAATTCACAGCTTCACAGGAGATCAACGCGCTATAGATCAAGCACATAGTGATTTAAGAAGAGCAAGAACAGCTTCAAGTTCAATGATCCCTACTTCAACTGGAGCTGCCACAGCTTTAGGTCTGGTATTGCCTAAACTAAAAGGAAAACTAGATGGAACAGCAATTAGAGTTCCTACGCCAAATGTTTCTTTAATTGATTTTACATTTGTTAGTAAAAAGAAAACATCTGTGAATTTAATAAATAAAGCTATGATTGCTGCTTCTAAGTCTTTAAAATTAAAAAATATATTAACCGTTAATAAATTGCCTCTAGTTTCAGTCGATTTTAATCATAATCCTAGTAGTTCAATTTTTGATTTAACTCAAACACAAGTATTGAATCAAAAGTTTTGTAGAGTATTGTCTTGGTATGATAATGAATGGGGTTTTTCTAATAGAATGATTGATACTTTATTAGACTTTAGAAGATTTTTATAAGTGCCAAGTAAAAAAATTTGTTTTAATATCAATTCTTATTATCAAGCATCAGAAATTGTTTCATTCTGCAGTAAAAATAAAATCGTTCCAATTTTGTTTGTTAAATATTTTATTATTAATGGTTTTGGACCAGATTGGATTAAAGAATTAAAAAGATTACTAACCAATCAATTTTCTACAAAAAAATTTAAACTTTATGCTGATAGTAAAAAAAATTATAGCTTGTATATTAATTTAGTAGAGCAAAAAATTGACTTCATTAAAGTTGACTCAGATCCTGAAACATTTATAAAACTAAAACAAATTGCAAAAAAAAATAAAGTTTTGTTAAACCCTGAATTTAGTATAATAGATCTTGCTAAAATCAAAAATATACAGATCAAAATAAAAAAATATTTAAGATATATAAAATAATTTAACGTATTTAATCAATAATTGTCTAATTAACGAGATAGAAATGAAAATTGATGGAAATCAAATTAAAGTTGGAAACATACTAGTAATTAATTCAAAGCTATGGCGTGTAAATAAAACACAACACACACAACCTGGAAAAGGAGGGGCATATTTACAAGTTGAAATGAAAGCACTGATAGGTGGGACAAAAATTAACGAACGATTTCGTTCTTCTGAAAGTGTTGATAGAGCAATACTTGATGAGAAAGAATTTCAATATTTATATAACTCTGAAGGAAAATATTATTTCATGGATAATACCAATTTTGAACAAATTGAAGTCGGAGAAGATATTTTAACCAATATGCAATCAAAATTTTTGAAAGAAAATGATATTATTATTGTTCAATTATATGAATCACAACCAGTTTCAATTATTCTTCCAGATCAGGTCTCATTTAAAGTTATTGAAGCAGATGCTGTAGTCAAAGGTCAAACATCAGCTTCATCATATAAACCTGCTTTATTAGAAAGAAATATTAGAACTTCTGTTCCACCATTTATCGTAGCTGGTGATGAAATTATAATTAATACTGAAGACTCTAGTTACGTTGAAAAGGCAAAAAAATAATGCAAATTCAACCTCCTGTTATTAATATATTTGAAAAAGCTGTAAGAAAAGCTGGGAAATCTCTAACTCGTGATTTTGGTGAAATTGAAAATCTTCAAATTCAATCAAAAAGTATGGGTGACTTCGTAACAAACGCAGATATTAAAACAGAACAAATTTTACTTGAAACATTGCAATATTATTATCCTGATGCAAGTTTTCTTTCAGAAGAAAAAGGTAAAATTGAAGGTGGTGAAGAGATTATTGTGATAGATCCTATAGACGGAACTACAAATTTTATTCATGGAATACCTCTTATAGGTATTGTAGTAGCTAAAATTTTAGATGGTGAAATTACCGATGGTGTAATTTTTAATCCTATATTAAATGATTTTTATTGGGCTTCAAAAGGTAAAGGAGCGTGGTGCAATGATAAAAGATTGCGTGTATCTAAAAGACATGAATTAATTAGTTGTATTGTTGGCACGGGTATACCTCATGCTAATAGGACATATCCTAATTATCTTATTGAAATTGATGAAATTTCAAAAAGGTGTTCGGGACTTAGGAGAATGGGTGCTGCTTCTATTGATCTTGCGTTTGTAGCAGCTGGTAAATTAGATGCATTTTGGGAGCGTAATTTAAATATTTGGGATGTATCAGCGGGGGTATTATTAGTCAGAGAAGCTGGAGGAAAAGTTACTGAGCCCAATGGAAAGTCTTGGAATACTTCATCAAAAGATATTCTGGCTTCCAATATGAACATACATGATATCATGGAAAAAACTTTCAATAAAATCTAACTTTACTTTAAAAGATTATTAACTATAAATGCAGCATTATGAAAAAAGGTATTCATCCAAATTATCATGAAATTGAAGTTGTAATGACTGATGGCTCAAAATTTAAAACACGTTCAACTTGGGGAAAAAAATCCGATACATTAAAATTAGATATTGACTCAAAATCCCATCCTGCTTGGACTGGTGGAAAAACAAGCATTAATGACACAGAGGGTCAAGTAGCTCGATTTGAAAAAAGATTTAAAGGCTTAAAATTAAGTAAATAATTATTTAAAAAATTTTTTGGCATCTTCCTTAAGCTTATTTTTCTTTCTTTCTTCTGTTTCTGCTCTTGCAATCTCAAGCCTGAGTTCGTCAATATATTGTTGCAAATCTTCAACACTAAAATCATCAAGATTGATTGATTTTACAGTTTTTGCTATAGGATCAAACTCTAAAAAATCGTCCATAAATTAAAAATTTTATATATATATTTATCTTGTTTGTATTTATAAGGGCTTCAGTTTTTTTTAAAAGGACAAATTATGAAATTTCCTCTCATGCCCAAAGCAACAGCTGTTTGGTTGATTGATCATACTTCACTGACATTCACACAAATCTCTGAATTTTGTGGTCTTCATGAATTAGAAGTTCAAGGAATTGCTGATGGAGACGTAGCAACAGGAATGCAAGGATATGATCCTATTGACAATAACCAATTAACGCGAGATGAAATTATAAGATGTGAAAAAGATCACTCTGCTAGGTTAAAACTTATTTCATCTAAAACTATTGAAAATCTTCCCCCTAGAAAAAAAGACACAAAGTATACCCCTATTTCACTTAGGCAAGAAAAGCCTTTTGCAATTCTCTGGCTAATAAAACGATATCCGACTGAACTAAGTAGTTCTCAAATTGCAAAATTGACAGGCTCAACAAAAAATACTGTGGAAGCAATTCGAAACGGTACTTATCGCGAAGCTGTTTTAGAATCAAAAAGCCCAATGGATATTGGTTTATGTACTTATCAAGAGTTAGAAAAATCACTAAACAGATCACGAAAAGCAACTATAACTGAATAATATCAATTTTTCTTAAAACAGAATATTACCAACGCCTTTACTCATAATATAAAAGAAGATTGAAAATATATAATAAAATTAATGCTAAATTAGTTATTTACTATGAGGAGGCATTTTCTTTTCAACAAACCAAACATGTTTTTTTAATACTGGGTCATATTTTTTCATCCGTAGTTTTTCGGTAACCTTTAATCCTTTGGTAGGTTTTCTAACAATATACTTTGTTCCAGTCTTAGGATTTTCTTCAGGTAAAAGCTGTTTCAATGCAAACGTAGTTTTTTTTGCCATAAATGGCCTATATAGGGAAACAATGTTTAAATAAACAATTTTTATGAAAAATCAGTCGTAGTATATTGAATATAAGGATTGTAAAGACCCATCTTTTTAGAAATTTTTATTTGTTTGTTTCTTTCCTGAAGTCTAATTTTTTTTTCATCTGAAGTTTTATTATAACATTTAGGACACGAAATACCTTTAACAAAATGTTTTGAAGATCTATCTTTTAAATTCACTGGATATCGACATCCATGACATAGCTCATAAGTACCTTCTAATAATTCATTTTGAATTGATACCCTGTTATCAAAAACAAAACATTCACCTAGCCAAGCAGAATTCTCTTTAGTGGTATCCTTCAAATATTGTAAAATACCTCCTTTAAGTTGAAAAAGATTTTTAAATCCTTTGTTTAACATATATGAGGATGCCTTTTCGCAGCGTATTCCTCCGGTACAAAAAATTGCGATCTTTTTATCTTTTTTCTTTGATAAAAAACTATCAACATAGATTTTAAAATCTGAAAAATTATTATTTCTAGGATTAATGGCCCCTAGAAATGTACCCATTTTATATTCAAAATCATTTCTAACATCAATAAGCACAGTATCCTTGTCTTGTATTAAATCATTCCAATTATCTGAACTTATGTGTTGTGCAGTACTATTTTCAACATCTAATTGTAAGTAATCAAAAGTAACAATTTCTTTTTTTATTTTAATCTTAATTCGATTAAAGGGAATAAATGCATAATAAGAGTGCTTTAACTCCAGGCCATTAAATCCTATATCTTTTAATTCTTCTTCTAATAGCTTGATTGGCTCACTTAATCCAGCAACGGTTCCGTTAATACCCTCATATGCAAGCAAAATAGTTCCTTTAATTTTATGAAAAGAACAAAAGTGTTTTAGCAATCTTTTAATTTTTTCTAGTTCATTATTCTGCTTAAATTGATAAAAAGTAATAATGGAAAATTTTAGATTTTTCATTTAGAGAAAAAGTTTTATAAATTAATTCAATAAAATAATTATGACAATAAATCAAAAAAAATTGGATATCAAATCACTTATTAGTGATTATTCCATTGAAACAACGCCAAATGTTTACTCTAAATATGAAAGCTTTATTGATATCTTACCTCTAAAGAATCATATTTACATAACATATCTGCCTGATGAAAGTGCATCGAGAGTTATTCATACTGCAAAAAAACTGATTGATGAGGGTTTTGAAGTTGTTCCTCACTTGCCTGCTCGCACAATGAAAAATTATTCTGAATTAGAAAGTTATGTAGGGTCATTATCAGAGAAATCTGGTTGTAATAAAATATTATTAATTGGAGGAGGTGAAAAGCAGAAAGGAGAAATTACTTCTAGTTTAGATGTTCTCAAAACAGAATTATTTTCTAAATTTAATTATATTGAAGTTGGCCTTGCAGGTCACCCTGAGGGCAACCCAGATATACCAGACGAAGAACTTAATAAAGCTATTATTAATAAAAATCAATTTGCTAAAAATGTTGACTATAAAATGTATTTAATCACACAATTTTTTTTTGAAGCTTCTTCACTTATTAAATGGGAAAAACATTTAGAATCGCTGAATAACAGTTTATCAATTCATGCTGGAATACCCGGTCCGGCAACATTAGGAACGCTTGTCTCGTACGCAACCTCATGTGGAATTGGAAATTCAATTCGTTTTCTTTCAAAACAAGCGAAGAATATTACAAAATTGACCAAAACAAGAACACCTGATAAATTAATTGCTGATCTTGCTGATTATAAAAGAAGCAATCCTTCCAGCAAATTATGTAAGCTTCATTTTTATGCATTTGGAGGAATAAAAAAAACGTCTGATTGGATAAAGTTAATTAACCACTCAAATTTAATTATTAATGAGAACAATGAGTTTAAAATTCAAAGCTAATATGTAAATTTCCACTATTTTTATTTCTACATATGAAATAATTATTTTTATCAAAATAAATTGATATATACAACAAAACAGGAAATTAAGGAATCAACTAATATGTCAGATATTGAAATAGCAAGAAAAGCTAATAAAAAAAACATATATGAAATAGCTAGTTCATTAAATATAAATAATGACGATCTTCATCCGTATGGGCACCACATAGCAAAAATTAATTTTGAAAAAATCTATAAACTTCCTGATAAAAAATCAAAACTAATTCTTGTAACGGCAATAACACCAACTCCAGCTGGGGAAGGTAAAACAACAACTTCAGTAGGGTTAAGCGATAGTCTTTGTAAAATTGGAAAACAAAGCACTGTATGTCTTCGTGAACCTAGCTTAGGACCAAGTTTTGGAATGAAAGGTGGCGCAGCTGGTGGTGGATATGCTCAAGTTGTCCCAATGGAAAATATTAATTTACATTTTACAGGAGATTTTCACGCTATTACATCTGCTAATAACTTATTAGCTTCATTAATTGACAATCACATATACTGGGGAAATAAATTAAACATCGATGTTAGAAGAGTTTCTTGGAAAAGATGCTTAGACTTAAATGATAGAGCCTTACGTGAAATTAATGCAAACTTAGGAGGTATAGCAAATGGATATCCTCGACAAGATGGTTTTAATATAACTGTAGCTTCCGAGGTTATGGCAATTTTTTGTCTCGCAAATGATTTGAAAGATTTAGAAAGAAAACTAGGTAATATTACTGTTGCTTACACTCGTGATAAAAAACCTATTCTAGCAAAAGATTTAAAAGCTGAAGGTCCAATGACAGTTTTGCTGAAAGAAGCATTAATGCCAAATTTAGTTCAAACACTTGAAAACAACCCAGCAATTATTCATGGTGGACCTTTTGCAAATATTGCTCATGGTTGTAACAGTGTCATCGCTACAAAAACAAGTCTAAAGTTATCTGACTATGTTATTACAGAAGCTGGTTTTGGAGCAGATCTTGGAGCTGAGAAATTTCTTGATATCAAATGTAGAAAGGCAGGCTTAAAACCTAATGCTGTTGTCATTGTTGCAACTATTCGTGCTTTAAAAATGCATGGTGGTGTAAAAAAAGCTGATCTAAACAATGAAGATATAAATGCAGTTAAGTTAGGTATGTCAAATTTAAAACGTCATATATTCAATATTAAAAAATTTGGCCTACCTGTTGTAGTAGCAATTAATCATTTTGTGACTGACACTGAAAACGAAATAAAAACTCTTCAAAAAGAATGCATAAACATTGGTGTCGAAGCAACTCCTTGTTATCACTGGGCTAAAGGTAGTGAGGGGACTATTGAACTTGCAAAAAAAGTTGTAACTTTAACAGATAATAGTAATAATTTTGAATTTTTATATGATAATAAAATTTCTTTGTTTGAAAAAATAAAAACTATTGCTACTGAAATCTATGATGCAAATGATGTTATTGCGAACACAAAAATACGTGATCAATTAAAACAGTTTGAAGATAGTGGTTATGGAGATTTTCCAATATGTATTGCTAAAACTCAGTATAGTTTTTCAACTGATCCTTCCTTAAAAGGGGCGCCTTCCAATCATAGCATTCCAATCAGAGAAGTACGTCTTTCAAGTGGAGCTGAATTTATTGTAGTTGTGTGTGGAGAAATTATGACAATGCCAGGTCTACCAAGTGTTCCTGCAGCCAATTCTATTTGCCTAAACGATAATGGAGAAATTGAAGGTCTTTTCTAAACCTGTTATAGATTAATTTTTATCTATAAAATGCATAAAAAACCAAAAAAATACTCAATATTTTCTCTAATTAAGAACTCACTTTCATATCATGAGAACTGGCAGCCTGTATGGCGTTCTCCTGAACCTAAAAAAGAATACGATGCAATAATAATTGGAGGTGGAGGACATGGTTTAACTACCGCCTACTATCTTGCTAAAAACCATGGGGTTACAAATGTTGCTGTTATTGAAAAAGGATGGCTTGGTGGAGGTAATACAGGAAGAAATACAACTATTATAAGATCAAATTATTTATGGGACCAAAGTGCATCATTGTATGAACATGCACTTAAATTATGGGAAGGAATGTCACAAGAATTAAATTTCAATGTTATGTTTTCTCAACGAGGGGTAATGAATGTTGCGCATAATTTACATGATGTAAGAGAATTAAAACGTCGTTGGCATGCTAACCGTTTAAATGATATTGATTGTGAATGGCTAAATACAAAACAAGTAAAAGAGTTTTGTCCAATAATTAATATATCTCCTGACATTCGTTATCCTGTTATGGGTGCTACACTTCAACGTCGTGGAGGTACAGCTAGACATGACGCAGTTGCTTGGGGATATGCTAGAGGTGCTGATACAATGGGTGTTGATATTATTCAAAATTGTGAAGTAACAAATATAAATGTTAAAAATAGTCAAGTAACTGGAATTGAAACCACAAAAGGAATAATCAAATCAAAAAAAATTGGTGTCGTCGCCGCTGGGCATTCGAGTGTTATTGCAAATATGGTAGGTATTAAACTTCCTTTAGAGAGCAGGCCATTACAAGCTTTAGTTTCAGAACCTGTAAAGCCAATAATCGATACTGTTGTTATGTCAAATACAATTCATGCTTATGTTTCACAATCTGATAAAGGTGAATTAGTTATAGGAGCAGGAACAGATGGATATACATCTTACACGCAACGTGGAGGTTTTAATATTGTAGAGGATACAATAACAGCAGTTGTTGAATTATTTCCACTTTTCTCAAGAATGAAAATGCTAAGACATTGGGGTGGTATTGTTGATATTTGCCCTGATGCAAGCCCAATAGTTAGTAAAACACATATAAATGGACTGTATTTTAATTGTGGATGGGGCACAGGAGGTTTTAAGGCAACACCAGGATCTGGGTGGGTATTTGCCCATACAATCGCAAATGATGAACCACACAAATTAAATGCACCTTTTGACATTAATCGCTTTTCAAGTGGTGAATTGGTTGACGAACACGGCGCTGCAGCAGTTGCGCATTAATAGTTATGTTTTTAATCAATTGTCCTTATTGTGGTGAAAGAGATCAAGCTGAATTCAGTTGTGGAGGTGAGGCACACATTGTTCGTCCAAAAAACCCTCCCGATTTAACTGACGATCAATGGGCAGATTATCTTTTTATGCGTAAAAACATAAAAGGAGTTCAATTTGAAAGATGGAATCATTCAAATGGATGTCGTAGATGGTTTAATGTTGTTAGAAACACTGCAACTGATGAAATTTTAAAAGTTTATAACATGGGGGAAGCTGCTCCAAATCTTAGTGGTAATAATCCTAACACTCCATCAGGAGAGCCAAAAATTGGTTCTGGAAATATTTCAACTTCCTTTGAAAAGAAATAATCATGTCAAAAAAAATTTCTTTTATATTCGATGGAAAAAAATATTTTGGTAATGAAGGAGATACCCTTGCAAGTGCACTATTAAGAAATGATGTTTTTTTAGTTGGAAGAAGCTTTAAGTATCATAGACCAAGAGGCATTTTAGGTGCCAGCTCTGAAGAACCTAATGCTCTTGTTCAATTAGAATCAGAAGGTTTCACAGAACCTAATGTTAAAGCTACAGAAGTTTTATTATACGAAGGACTAAAAGCACATTCTCAAAATAATTGGCCGAGTCTAAAAAAAGATTTTGGATCAATAAATAACTTTTTATCTCCTTTTTTTCCAGCTGGATTTTATTATAAAACTTTCATGTGGCCTCCAAAGTTTTGGAAGAAGTACGAATATTTTATTAGGCATGCTGCTGGTTTAGGAAAATCACCAAAAGAAAATGATCCTCATGAATATGAACATATCCATTATCACTGTGATTATCTAATCGTAGGTGGAGGAGTTAGTGGAATATTAGCTAGTGAAATTCTAAGACAAGGTTCTGATGAAAATATTAAAATTCTATTAATAGATCAAAATAATGAACTCGGAGGAAATTTCAATTATGGAATAGAACAAAGAGTTTATACTCAAGGAATAGCAGAGGGGGATGAAACCTATTCTAGGTGGATACAATATTTAAAAGATCATATAAAAAAATACTTTAATCTAAAAATTTTAAATTCAACTTCAGTTTTCGCATATATGCATAATAACTACTTACTTGCTATTCAAAATGTAGATCCACAAATTAATCCTCAAAACAAAACACTAAGACAAAGGATTTGGAAAATTCGTGCAAAAAAAGTTATTTTAGCTACAGGTTCTTTTGAAAGACCTTTGATTTTTGATAACAATGATAGACCGGGTATTTTTTTAGCTAATAGTGCCAAACAGTATAAGGAAAAATACAATGTAAAGTTAGGTAAAAAAACTGTTATCTTTACTAATAATGATAGTGCTTACCAAACAGCTAATTTTATATTTACGTCCGGCATTCCTATTGAATGTGTCGTTGATATAAGAGAAAAAATAAATCCATATTTACAAAAATTAATGGAAATAGCAAAAATTCCAATTTATTTTAGTCATGCAGTTACTGATACTAGTGGTTGGCTAAGAATTAAATCAGTAAAAATCAATAAGATTGATAACAAATCTAATAAAATTATAGGCAAAGCAATAAATATTGATTGTGACAATTTATTAGTATCAGGAGGTTGGAATCCCAATGTAAATCTATTCAGTCAATCACGAGGAAAATTAATTTATAGAGATTTAGATGGATGTTTTATACCTCATGAATCTTTTCAAAATGAAATATCAATAGGAGCTTGTAATGGCACCTTTGAACTCGAAAATATTTTTAAAGAAACATATAAAAAATTAAAACATTTAATTGATCCAGAATTATTATTTAATAAATTTTATTGTGAAAAAACTACTTATAAAGAAAACATAAAAAACATTTGGCAGATACCTTCGACAAAGCCATTGGGAAAAACAAAAATGTTCGTTGATTTTCAAAATGATGTCACTGTAAAAGATATTAAATTAGCTTTGAGCGAAGGTTATCGGTCAATAGAACATATTAAGCGCTATACAACAACTGGCATGGCTACTGATCAAGGAAAAACAAGTAATGTAAATGCTCTCGGCATAATATCAGAAATATTAAATTGTCCTATTGAAGAACTTGGAACAACTACTTTTAGATTACCTTATACCCCTGTAACTTTTGGTGCAATAGCTGGAAGACATGTAAAAGAATTTTTTGATGTGGAGAGAACAACTCCAATGCATCAATGTCATGTTGAAAATGGTGCAAAATTTGAAGATGTAGGGCAATGGAAAAGAGCCTGGTACTATCCAAAAAATAACGAAAACATGCATCAAGCTGTAAATCGTGAAGTTAAAGCAACAAGAGATAAAATTGGTATTTTAGATGCTTCAACGTTAGGTAAAATAGATATTAAAGGAAGAGATGCTGCTGAATTTTTAAACCGTGTATACACAAACGCATGGTCAAAACTTGAAATTGGAAAATGCCGTTATGGATTGATGCTTGGTGATGACGGCATGGTCATTGATGATGGAGTAACTAGCAGGCTTGGAGAAAATCACTATGTTATGACAACAACAACCGGCAATGCTGCTAGTGTAATGGGAAAATTGGAAGATTGGATACAAACTGAATGGCCAGAACTTAAAGTATATTTAACATCAATAACTGAGCAATTTGCAACAATAAGTTTAAATGGACCTTATGCTTTGAGCTTAATGAAAAAACTATGTCCTAATCAAAATTTTTCTAAAGAAAGTTTTCCTCACATGAGTTTTCAAAATATAATAATAGATAAAATTTCTTGCCGAGTTATGCGAATTAGTTTTACTGGTGAAATGTGTTATGAAATTAATGTTCCTTCAAGTTATGCTAAAGCCTTATGGGAAAAATGTTTTGAATTAGGTCAAGAATTTAACATTACTCCTTATGGAACAGAAGCTATGCACGTACTTCGCGCTGAAAAGGGATTTATAATTGTTGGTCAAGAAACAGATGGTTCTGTTACTCCAATAGATCTTGATATGAGTTGGATTGTCAGCAAAAAAAAATATGACTTTATTGGGAAAAGAGCACTATATCGAAGTGATACAGCAAAAGAAGATCGCAAACAGCTTGTTGGTATTTTAACCAATGACCCAAATGAGATTCTAGAAGAAGGAACTCAACTCGTTGAGAAAATAACCCCACTTCCTATGGAAATGATAGGACATGTTACTTCAAGCTATTATTCTCCTAATTTAGGTCGTTCATTTGCACTAGGTTTAGTTAAAGGTGGTTTAAAGAAAAAAAGTAATAAATTATTTGCTCCCATGCCTAATCAAACCATAGAAGTAAAAATAACTGATCCTGTTTTTATTGATCCAAATAATGAAAGATTAAACTCATAATGATTACTAACAGAGACAACACAATACAATTGCTTAATAATTACAATATTAAAGAATTTTCAAATATAAAATTTCAAGAACTTCCATTTGTAAAAAAAATTAATTTGAGAGGAAATCCAGATAATAAATATTTTATTTCTTCTTTCAATAAAACTCTCAATGCAACATTGCCAACTGATCCCAACACATACACAAGTTATGGAGAAAGGAAAATAATATGGTTAGGACCAGATGAATGGCTAATTACTGATGAAAGTCAAAATAATAGTGATTTACTCAAAAAATTACATAATGCTCTTGGAGATCTTGAACATAGCATAACTGATGTTTCTGAAAATAGGACAATTATAAGAATTTCAGGAGAAAAATTGTTTACTCTTTTCTCAAAATTTCTTGTTTTGGATCTTGAAAATATTTTTGCCAAACAATCGTCTGTAGCACAAACATTATTTATTAAAGTTCCTATACTGATAGTGCGTATTTTTAAAGATTATTCTTATGAACCAAAATTTGATATATTCGTTAATAGATCGCACTCAAATTATATTTTTAACCTTCTTGTTGACGGAACAAAAAATCTTGATTTTTAAATTATTAGTTTTTTTTTGTTTATGTCTTTATAGCCTTAATTCTTCTTCTAATGAAATAATAAAAGGAAAGGCAAAAATAATTGATGGTGATACAATTCATATAGGAATAAATAAAATACGCCTCCACGGAATAGATGCTCCTGAAAATAAGCAAACCTGCAATATTGGTGAAGAAATATGGAATTGTGGTATTAAATCTACAAAAACTCTAAGAAATTTAATTTTAGAAAAAGAGGTAAGTTGTAAAATTATTGATGTAGATCGGTATAAAAGATTTATTGGCATATGTTTTTTAAATAAAATTAATATTAATCAATATATGGTCCAAAATGGATGGGCTATAGCTTATCGCTACTATTCATCTGATTTTATCAAAGATGAAGAATTTGCTAGAAAAAATAAAGTCGGGATTTGGCAAGGAAAATTTCAAGATCCCTATCTATACAGAAAAAATAATAAAAAAAACTGATTGAAAATTATAGAAAGACTTCCTTTATTTAAACAAATTTAATTTCCCAATTTTTTAAGATATCAATAAATCAATTTATTATGGGCGTATTCTGTCTCTTAGATCTTCTATAGTATCGTTTTGTTTTGTAATAATCGCTTTTTGATTTTGAATTAACTTTTGTAATTCTGTAACATTATCTTTAAACTTAATATTTTGACGAAGTAAACTTTTATACTCTTTTTTTAAAAGCGAGTTTTCATTTACAAGTTTACTTTGTTTATCATTGATTTGATTTTTATCCATTAAAATTATAGCTATTTTTTCATTAAGCTTTTTTATTCTCTTCTCGCTATCTAATTGTAAATTTATTATTTTTGCATTAGCAAGTTTAATTTTTTCTGATGTCTTATCATTATTTTCACTTGTTATTGTTTTTATTTGTTTATTCAGGGAGTTAACTGATTCAATAAGTTTTGAATTTTCAGTTATTAATATCTCAATTTGATTTTTAAATTTATCTATTTGTTTATCACGAAAAATTATCTTTTGCTCTTTCTCATAAATCTTTAATTCTAATTCTTCAGTAGTTTTACTTATTTCTGGTGATTGGATTTCTTGTTCACTAGGTAGAAGTGTATTGCTAGAAATATTATCTTTTGATGAAATAGTAGAATATAAATAAATACCTATAATAATCACTATTATTATCATTAAACTTAATAATGAATTACGTCTTCTTCTCCGTGCCCTCTCTCCTATAAAACCTGCCATTTTGATCGCAAAGATATATCTGTTTAACTGATTAAATCATGATCTGATGTAAGGATCAAGTGAATATGTTTTTTGACGTAAATATTAACTTATTTCCTTGAAATTAGTTATTTATTAGAGGGTTTTAAAGAAATAATACGACCGATATGTATAAATTATTTACTCGATTATTGTTTTTAATTAATATTTAAGAGCAAAATAGCTGCTTTTATTATTTAACAATATCCTTAATACTTAAATCATGACTAGCAGTTACATAACGAAGTGTTCTTGTCTTCGAACGCATAACCACTGATTGAGTAGTGGCAATATTATTTTTTATAAGCACTCCTTTTAACAGCGTGCCATCCGTAACTCCCGTGGCAGAAAACATAACATCGCCGGAAGCTAAATCATTAGTTGTATAAATTCTATTTGTGTCCTTAATTCCCATTTCAAAAGCACGATCTTTTTGCTTTTGATTGTCAAAAACTAATTTGCTGTAAATTTTTCCTCCAATACATCGAAGAGCTGCTGCTGCCAAAACCCCTTCAGGTGCTCCTCCTATTCCCATGTACAAATCGACACTACTATCCTCAAACGTAGTGGCTATTACTGCGCTTACATCACCATCCTGAATTAGTTTAATTCTAGCCCCCGTCTTTCTAACTCTTTCAATTAATTTCTTATGACGAGGACGATCCAAAACACAAACAACAATATTTTCGGTCTGAATATCAGCATATTTAGAGAATTTATTAACAATTTCATCGGAAGGCATTTCTAGATCAATGCTTAATCCTTCATATTTTTTTCCGTACGCTATCTTTTGCATATAAATATCCGGGGAATGAAGAAATCCTCCTTCTTCTGCCATAGCTAATACAGAAAGAGCATTTTCTCCTCCTTTTGCTGTAATGGTTGTGCCTTCCAAGGGATCAAGAGCGATATCAACTTTTGGTCCGCCTTTTCCAACTTTTTCTCCTATATAAAGCATTGGAGCTTTATCTCTTTCTCCCTCTCCAATAACAACTTTACCATTAATTGAAAGATTATTTAAAAATTCTCGCATGGCATTAACAGCAGCTTGATCAGCAGCCTTTTCATTGCCATGTCCCATATGTAGTGAACTTGAAAGGGCTGCTGCTTCAGTTACACGTACAGTCTCAAGAGCTAAGTTACGATCAAGAAAATTTTTACTCATAAAAAAAAATAGTCCTGTTGGTACTACATATTGGCATAATTAGGACCTCCTCCACCTTCTGGTGTTACCCAATTAATATTTTGAGAAGGTTCTTTTATATCACATGTTTTACAATGAATACAATTTTGAGCATTAATAACAAATTTTGGATGCAAACCTTTACTATCGTACTGTACTTCATAAACGCCTACTGGACAATAACGCTGAGCTGGTTCATCAAACTCATTAAGAGTAAAATTGATCGGCAAATCAGAGTCCTTAAGTTGTAAATGAACTGGTTGATTATCATTGTGATTAGTTCCTGTTAAATATACTGAGCTTGTTTTATCAAAAGATAAAATACCATCATATTTAGGATAATCTATTTTTTTCATTTCTTTAGCAGATAATAATGTTTTATAATCTGGATGGTTATGTTTTAAAGTAAAAGGTAAATTACCTCTAAATAAAATCTGATCAATACCAGAAAAAATAATTGCTGGTATCAAGCCAAAACTAAAACTAGGCTTAACATTTCTTGCTGTATACAATTCCTTATAAATCCATGACTTTTTAAATATTACTTCATAATTTGATAATGATTTATTTTCATATAAAAATTCACAAATAGTTTCAGCTGCAATAATCCCACTTTTCATAGCAGTATGTGCTCCTTTGATTTTTGGCATATTAAGTGTGCCCGCATCACACCCTATTAGTAAAGCCCCTGGCATAAACATCTTTGGTAAACTCTGAATGCCTCCTTCAATTAATGCTCTGGCACCATACGCAATTCTTTTACCTCCTTTTAAAATTTTACTAATTGATGGATGAGTTTTAAATCTCTGAAACTCATCGTAAGGAGATAAATGCGGATTTTTATAATCAAGACCAATGACATAACCTATAAAAATTTGATTATTTTCTGCATGATAACAAAAACTCCCACCATATGTGCTATTATCTAGTGGCCAACCTACAGTATGTATTACCTGTCCTTCTTTATGCTGATTGGAATTAATTTCCCAAATTTCCTTAAATCCTATACCGTATTGTTGGGGGGATTTTCCTCTATCCAAGTTATAATTCTCAATTAATTGTTTTCCTAAATGTCCTCTACACCCTTCTGCAAATACAGTAACTTTTCCACATAGTTCAATACCGGGTTCAAATGATTCCTTTTTTTTACCTTCCTTATCTATACCCATATCGCCTGTTTGAACTCCTTTTACAGATTCATCTTCATTATATAAAATTTCTGAAGCAGGAAATCCTGGGAATATTTCAACACCAAGAGATTCTGCTTGATCACCAAGCCAACGACACAAATTAGCTAAACTAATAATAAAATTATTATGATTTTTTTGAACAGGTGGGAGTAACCATGTTGGCCAATTAATTGAAGATGTTTTAGATAAAAATAAAAATTTTTCTTTAGTGACTTTTGTGTTGATAGGAGATTTTTTTTTTCTCCAATCAGGAATTAATTCATCTAGTGCACGTGTTTCAAAAACATTTCCACTCAAAATATGGGCTCCTATCTCAGAGCTTTTTTCTAAAATACAGACTGAAATATTAGAATTCATCTGTTTTAATTTTATTGCCGTGCTAAGTCCTGCAGGACCAGCTCCTACTATTACAACATCATATTCCATTGTCTCACGCTTAATGCTTTCACTCATATTCTTTAGTTTATTAGAATTTATTATTTCTGGATAGTATTTAATTTATCTAATTCTGCAGATAATAGGGGTAAAACCTCAAAGAGATCTGCATGCAAACCATAATCAGCAACATTAAATATGGGAGCTTCTTCATCTTTATTGATGGCTACTATAACTTTGCTTTCTTTCATGCCCGCTAAATGTTGAATTGCTCCAGATATTCCAACAGCAATATATAAATCTGGTACAACCACTTTTCCTGTTTGTCCAACTTGGTAATCATTACTAACATATCCAGCATCTACTGCCGCTCGAGAAGCGCCTACGGCAGCATTAAGTTTATCTGCAATTTCATTAATCATAGCAAAATTTTCAGAACTTTGAAGGCCACGTCCACCTGAAATAACAATTCTAGCAGTTCCTAATTCTGGGTGTTCAGAAGTCGATTCTTGACGCCCTAAGAATTCAACTAAAGATTGATTACTGTTAAATGAAATTTTTTCAATTATGGCCTGTCCTCCTTCTGTTGACACAGGATTAAATGAAGTGGGTCTAATAGTAATAATTTTTTTGTTATCAAGTGATTGAACCGTAGCAAGAGCGTTACCAGCATAAATAGGACGAATAAAAGTATCTTCGCTTATAATCTTAATAACATCACTCAATTGGGAGATATCGAGTATAGCTGCTACACGAGGCATAATATTTTTTCCAAAAGTTGACGCTGGAGCTATAATATGTGTATAATCTTTAGCAAGACTGACTATAGCAGGAGCTATATATTCAGCTATAGGATTTTGATACTGTTCATGATCTAAAAGTAAAATTTTTTTTACCTTGTCAACGTGAGAGGCTTGATTAGATAGAGTTTCACAAGAATGTCCAATAATTAATAAATGAATTTCATCATTAATTTGACTAGCTGCGTTAATAGTATTGAGTGTTGTGGATTTAAGCTCAATATTATTATGCTCTGCAATAACTAAAATGCTCATTAGATTACTTTCGCTTCATACTTTAATTTATGCACTAATTCAGCAACATCTTGAACCATTACACCTTTTTCTCTTTTAGCAGGTTCTTCAATTTTTAATTGTTTTATACGTGGACTTATATCAATAGATAAATCTTCTAAAGAAATTACTTCTATTGGTTTTTTTTTCGCCTTCATAATATTTGGCAAAGATGCATAGCGAGGCTCATTCAAGCGCAAATCACAGGTTGCGACAATTGGTAAATCAAACTTTAACATTTCCAAACCTTCATCAATCTCACGAGTAATAAAAATTTTATTATCATTTAATTCGATCTTTGATGCAAATGTTCCTTGTGTCCATCCTAATAATGCAGAAAGCATTTGCCCAGTTTGATTACAATCATCATCAATAGCTTGTTTACCCATTAGCACTATTCGAGGTTTTTCTTTTTCAACAATTTTTTGTAAAATTTTAGCCACAAAAAGAGATTCAATTCCTGCAACTGTTTTAATAAAAATACCTCTATCAGCTCCCATTGCTAATGCAGATCTGATTGTTTCTTGAGATTTTTCTTCACCAATTGAAACAACAATTACCTCCTCAGCTTTTCCAGCTTCTTTTATTCGAAGAGCTTCTTCAACAGCATTTTCGTCTGGTGGATTCATTGACATTTTTACATTCTCTGTTTCAACGCCTGTTCCATCTGCTTTAATTCTAATTTGAACATTGTAATCAATCACACGTTTAACGGCGACTATAATTTTCATTGCTTTAAGCTCTTATAAGGTTATTTTGAGGATCATAAGGGCTATCCTCAATTACTAGTACGTTATAACGTGTTCCCAAAATATCCATTGATAAACGTGTTCCAACTTTAGAAAATTCTGGTTTTACCATAGCAAGAGCAAGTGACTTTTGCACTCGAAAACCATAGTTACCTCCTGTCGCACGTCCAACAAGAGTTGATTCGCCTCCTGGCGTCCACTCTGCATCATCTTTATATATTGGATTATTACCAAGTGCATCAGCATCTTTGATATTTTGTACTTCAAGAGTAACAAATTGGTTTTGAAAACCTGTTTGTTGCCATGCTAGTAGTGCGTCTCGTCCAATAAAATTTCTTTTATTTAATTGAACAAAACGATCAAGTCCAGATTCCATAGCTGCATATTCAATTGACATTTCTGTTCCAATTAATTTATATGATTTTTCAATACGAAGACTGTCCATTGCTCTAATACCAAAAGGTTTTAAATTAAAATCTTTTCCGGTTTTCATCAAAACATCAAAAATATGATTTTGGTATTCAATTGGATGATGCAACTCCCAGCCAAGTTCCCCCACAAAATTCATTCTCATTGCCATAGTGGGTGCTAACCCAACATTTATTCGTTGAGCAGATAGCCACGGAAAATTCTCATTTGAAAAATCAGTAGAGGGAGATACACTTTGCATAAGATCTCGAGCTTTTGGACCAGCTAAAACAAGAACTCCGATGTTATTAGTTAAATTTGTAAATGTAAAAGAACGATCTTTGGGCATACATTTAAAAATCCAATCATGATCCAATCTTTGAAATGCTCCCGCAGATACCAGGTAAAATGAATCTGCTTTTTCTTTAGCGATAGTAAATTCAGAGTGCACACCGCCTTTTGTATTAAGAGCGTGACATAAATTAATACGTCCAATTTTTTTTGGCAATTTATTTGCTACAAGATTATCTAAATACTCTTCTGCTCCTGGTCCAGAAATACGGCACTTAGCAAATGCAGTCATATCCAATAGACCTACATTTTCTTGAACATTTCTACATTCATTGCCAACATGTTCAAACCAGCTAGAGCGTCTGAAGGACCAATCATCTTTTTGTTTAATATTCGTTGGAGCAAACCAGTTTGCTCTTTCCCAACCAAACTTCTGGCCAAAAACTGCTCCTAGATCTTTCAATCGGTCATAACAAGGCGCTTGTCTCAAAGGTCTTCCAGCTTCTCTTTCTTCATCAGGATAATGTATGGTAAATACATTTGCATAGGCTTCTTCATTTTTTTTAATCAAATAGGAATTTGTTGCATATTCACCAAATCTACGAGGATCAACTCCCAACATATCAATTGTTGGTTCACCATCTACCATCCATTCCCCTAATTGCCACCCAGCTCCCCCTGCCGCAGTTATTCCAAAACTATGCCCTTCATTAATCCAAAAATTTTTTAAGCCCCAGGCTGGGCCAACAATTGGACTTCCATCAGGTGTATAACAAATAGCGCCATTATATACTTTTTTAACACCTACCTCACCAAATATAGGAACACGGTGTATTGCAGATTCTATATGTCCTTCTATTCTTTCTAAATCTTCTTGAAATAACTCATATTCAGAATCTTTGCTAGGACCATTAACATAGCATACTGGGGCACCTTTCTCGTAGGGTCCTAAAATTAAACCCCCTGCTTCTTCACGCATATACCATGAACTATCAGAATCTCTTAATACACCCATCTCGGGTAAACCTATTTCTTTTCTTTTTTGAATCTCAGGATGTGGTTCAGTTACAATATATTGGTGCTCAACAGGAATAACTGGTATTTCTAATCCAACCATTTTTCCAGTTTGCCTCGCAAAATTTCCAGAAGCAGAAACGATATGCTCACATTGTATATCGCCTTGATTAGTTTTAACTATCCAGCTTTCATCATTTTTTCGTTCAATCGCTATAACATTTGTGTTTCTGTAAATCTCAGCTCCCTTATCTCGAGCTCCTTTTGCCAAAGCTTGTGTTAAATCAGCAGGTTGAATGTAGCCATCTTCTGGATGCTGTATAGCACCAATTAGACCATCTATATTACAAAGAGGCCAAATTTCTTTCACTTGCTCAGGTGTTAAAAATTTTACATTAACGCCAATTGTTTCTGCCACACCTGCATATTGATGATATTCATCCATTCTGTCTTGGGTTGTTGCCAAACGTATGTTGCTTACAACGCTAAAACCAACATTTTGTCCAGTTTCTTCTTCTAATGTTTTGTAAAAATTAACTGCATATTTATGAAGCTGACCAACTGAATAGCTCATATTAAATAATGGTAATAGGCCTGCTGCATGCCAAGTAGATCCTGAGGTTAGTTCTTTTCTTTCTACAAGGACTACATCATTCCAACCTTTTTTTGCTAAATGATAAAGAGTGCTAACTCCAACTACTCCACCTCCAATAACTACAACCTTAGTTTTTGATTTCATATTGTTTATCCATAAAAATACTGTACTTCTCTAATCATATTAACTATTCTGGGTCAATCATGCTCTCTCGTTATTTACAGTTTTTTTTCTGTGTATTTATTTGTGTATTTTCACGCAATACTTTTGCTGAAATGACTATTGAAAATTTAATTTACGATGATAGCAAGCCATTCCATCTTAAAATATTAGATACGTTGCCTAGTGAAGCAATAATTCAAATCGGAACAAATGAAGCAGAAAATACAATAATTGAGTTTATGGATTTTTTTTGCGGTTATTGCAAAAAACTACATCCAGAATTAGTAGAATTAGCCAGCGAGAGAGATGATGTTCGTGTAATTTTTCTACAGCATCCTATTCTGAGTGAAAGCTCAAAAATGATTGCAAAAATGGTTATTGCTGCAAACTTTCAAAAAAAAGGATTTGAATTGCATGATGCAATTTTTTCAATTTCTGGATCATTAACTCAAGAAAAACTCAATCAAGCAATTAAAAACTCTGGGGTTAATTCAATAAAACTTAATATTGATAGTTCAAAAGATGAAATGGAAAAAATTATTTTACTTTCATCATTTTTAGCTGGAGGTATTGGAGCAAGAGGAACGCCTTCCATATTTGTTAATGAAATTTTTACACCAGGTTATATTTCAAAAGATCAAATTATTACTATGCTTAAATAAATAACGCTCCTAGTAAGGAGCGTTAAATGTTTTTTTTCAAAAAAAATATTAACCAATTTTAACATCACGTGTATTTGCATTAAACGACTCAGTAAAGGGAATAGGTAGCACCTCTGCGTCTACTGGTACTCCTGGAGTATCAGAATATTCGTCGGGTAAATGTACTTTAAATTTTTGTCCATAATTTCCAACAGGAAATCCTTTTTCATTTAAACTACTGTCAAATGGTACGTAACCCATTGCAATATTTCTTTTTTGTTCAGGATGGTACCATGGGGAAGTAATGTAGCCACATGGATCTCCTCCTTCGAAAGGAGATATTAGCCAAAAATCAGGTGCATACTCTTCAATAGGCTTTCCACCAAAAGTCAAACCAACTAATTGAAGTTTATATGGCTTCTGACCTTCTGATAAATCTTTTTTCATTTTTTCAAGAACATCCCTACCAACATAATTACCTTTTTTACTCCATTCTCCCTTACCAGATAAAGAAACCTGATAACCAAGATTGCACTGGAATGGATTATGTTGGTTATCCATGTCTTGTCCCCAAGATAAAATGCCTGCTTGAATTCGTCTGTGGTGTGCAGGAGCAATAACCATCAAATTATGCTTCTTACCTGCTTCCAAAACAGCATTCCACATATTATCAGCATAAAGAGTTGCGTCACGTAAATAAATTTCATATCCTGCTTCACCAGAGAAACCTGATTGAGATATTACACAGTTCTTACCTCCTACTTTTGCTTCTGCTAGTCCATAGAAGGGAATGTTATCAAGATCAACTTGATCTCCAATAAGATCCTTCATAAGCGCCAAAGATTTTGGACCTTGAATTTGAACTGGGGCTACATCTATTTCATCAATCTCGACATTAAATCTTTTATCGTGATTAACTCCTTGTAAATAAAAGCTAACATCAGAATCAGAAAGTGAGAACCAAAATTCATCTTTAGAAAGCCTTAATAGAATTGGATCGTTTAATACCCCTCCCATGTGATTACATAAAATAATGTACCTTGCCCTCATTGGAGATATTTTGGTTGCATCACGTGTAATTACATAATCTACAAATGCTTCTGCATCTGGACCTATTACTTGTATTTGTCTCTCAACTGCAACGTTCCACATAGTGACGTGATTTTTAATTGCTTCATATTCTACCATTGCTCCACCGTCTTCAGGCTTAACGTATCCGCGAGGATGATAAATACGATTATAAACTGTTGCTCTCCAGCAACCAGCTTCCATAGATAAGTGCCAGTATGGTGATTTTCTTACACGAGTAGAAATCAACATTTGCACAGGAGTTGGTCCACTCTGACGAAGATTGTAAGGAACCTTTCTGTCAGACTGATCAACTGTTGTAACATGTTTAATCATGCATAACTCCTTATAAATAATTAATATTTAGCTGCGGTATCTAAACTTCTTTTTGAACGCAATGAAAATCTTGTTATTTGGGAAATTATTTTGGGGACTTTACTTTAATAATAAATCTCCAAACTGACACTATGCAGCCATACTTTTGACAAAAAACATCACAATAAAACAGAGATGTTTTCATTAAAATTATTCTTTCTGTTTTTTAGCCTAATATTTATTTTTTCTTGCTCATCAAGCTATGAAAAATTAAGTACAAATACCTTTGATTCGCCAAACATTTTTTCAAAATACCTCTTGGAGACATATAAAACAAAAGCTGATTTTGAAGCCAATGAAATGCATGATTGGAACTCAGCGAAATTATACTCAGAAAAAGCTTTGGGTGCCACAAAGGGTAAAGAAATTAAGCCTGAAAAAATTAGCTATTGGAACATACCCTCAGATAAGCTAAGCGAGCTTAATATAGCTTATGAAAATTTGATGGCTGTATACAATGAAGCTTTATCTCTAGATCCCTATAATCTTGCTAAAGCTATAAGCTCTCTCGATTGTTGGGCTGAGCAACAAGAAGAAAATTGGCAAACATGGGATATAAAGAAATGTAGGGAGAATTTTCTATCAGCAATGCATGAATTATATGGAAGTTTGTCAACTAAAACAGAAGATACTTTAAAAGAAAATTTAAATACTGAAGATCCTAAGATAGATAGCGCCAGTGTTGTAACGCAAGATACAGAGAATAATATTTTACAAATTGTTTATTTTGATTTTGATAAAGCAGAATTAAGTAATGTTAGTATTAATGAAATTAAAAAGTTTATAAATACAAATGGTGATAAAATAGAAAAGTTTATAATTATAGGTCATACTGACACCAAAGGAACAAAAAAATATAATAAAAAGCTTTCATTAGAAAGAGCTCAAGCAGTTGAGAAAATTTTATTAGATCTAGGAATTGTGAAAAAAAATATAAGTTTATTAGCACAAGGAGAGGATAATTTAAGAATAAATACCCCTGATGAAATTGCACACCCAGCTAATAGAAGGGCTGAAATTAGCCCTTTAAATTAGCTTCTATAAGTTGCCAACTTGGTGTAAGAAACACCCAAAATTTTTATGTATACGAAAACAACTAAAAGAATCAGCATCACTGTTAGCCCTTATTTTTTAGAAGATCAATCGGAACCTGACGATCAGCATTACGTATGGGCTTATCAGGTAACAATAAATAATCGTGGAAAAGAGAGAGTGCAATTAAAAAATCGGTACTGGAAGATTATAGACTCAAATGGAATAAAACAAGAAGTTAAGGGAGAGGGTGTTGTTGGGGAACAACCGATATTAAATCCAGGAGAAAAATTTGAATATACAAGTGGAACTCCACTTTCAACTCCTTCAGGTTTCATGGAAGGCTATTACGAGATGGAAACAAAAAATGGAAGTAAATTTGAAGCATCAATCCCACAATTTTCATTAGATAGTCCGTTCACATCAAACAGATTAAATTAAAAATTTTTTACTATGCGAGATTTTCGTTCAGTCATAAATATTATTGGTATACTTCTTTGTATTGAGTCATTTGCAATGCTTATTCCAATGCTTGTTGATTTAATGTATTTAAATCCAGACTGGGAAAAATTTTTTTTCTCAAGTTTAATAACTTTTTTTATAGGTATAGTCTTATATTTTTCATTTAGAAAAGAAAAAGTAAGAATCAATATCAGAGAAGCTTTTGTTCTTACAATACTATCATGGATTGTTATTGCTTTGTTTGCTTCCCTTCCTTTTGTTTTTACATCTTCCAATTTAAATTACACTGATGCTTTTTTTGAATCTATAAGTGGCATAACAACAACAGGAGCAACAGTAATTGCAAATTTAGATGATTTATCTGAAGGCATTCTTATATGGCGATCTCTTTTGCAATGGTTTGGAGGCATTGGCATCATTGTATTAGCACTAGCAATTTTACCTACATTGCAGATTGGAGGAATGCAACTGTTACATATGGAGCATGATGATCCATATGAAAAAACTCTTCCAAAAATTAATCAATTTGTAATTGAAATTTTTTTAATTTACGTTGTTTTGTCAATCGTTTGTGCTGTTTTTTATTTTATTTTTGGAATGAATGGTTTTGATGCAATTGCACATGCAATGACTACAATTTCTACAGGAGGTTTTTCAACACATAATGAGTCTCTTGCAAATTTTGATTCATCAACAATTGAATTAGTTAGTATTATCTTTATGGTTATTGGAAGTTTGCCATTTGTTGTTTATTTAAAATTTATGCATAGAGACCGCTTATCTTTATTTAAAGATGAGCAAATTAAATTGTTTTTCACTATATTAATATTGCTTATCTGTATTACTATTTTATGGTTACAATTATATTTTCCTGATCAAAGTTTGATAAATTCTATAAGATTATCTTCTTTTAACATAACCTCAATTTTGACAGGTACCGGATATACAAGCACTGATTATAATTCTTGGGGAAGTTTTGGTTTAGTTATAATGATTATTATTATGTTTATTGGAGGATGTGCGGGCTCAACAACAGGTGGGATAAAAATATTTCGTCTTCAATTATTGTTTAGAGGAGCTAAAACACAAATAAAAAAACTAACACAACCTCACGGAGTCTTTATCACAACTTTTAATGAAAAATCAGTAAGTGAAGATGCTTTTAATTCAATTATGGGATTTTTCTTTATGTATATTTTGATTTTCATTCTGGCTGCTATTGTATTAAGTTTTTTTAATTTAGATTTTTTAACTGCTTTTTCAGCTTCTGCTTCAGCTATTTCAAATGTTGGACCAGGACTTGGTTCAACCATTGGTCCTTCCTCTAATTATGCCTTCCTGCCGTCTGGAGCTAAATGGGTTTTATCATTAACTATGTTAATTGGGAGATTAGAATTATTTACTTTTTTAGTTTTGCTTTCTATAACTTTTTGGAAAAAATAGTTAAAAGATAAATTCTGACATATGGATTTTTATTAATTCATCAGAAGTTAAAGTAGCATCAGTTAAGGCATCTAAAATAAGTTTGTCAATAATTCTATCTGCTTCCATTAAAGAAATAAACTGTCCTGAAGTTGTAGATCGTTCTGTTTCCACTTTAGTTGATGATAAAATTGAATTAGTATCATCATAAAGAATAAATTCTAAAGAATAATAAATCTCATAATAAAAAATATCTTTTGCTTCAAATTTTTTAGCAGACTCATTTTTTTTTGTTATTTTTTTCAATGATGCATCAAGTATATTAATAACAAGTTTATTTTCTGTTCCAAAAACATTAATATTTTTTTCAAGCCATGAGTAAAGATGCTTAATAGGTGGATTTTCTAATGAATAATCAATGTAAGGTTCAACAAATTTAGAATTATAAACTGCATTGATAATCTTTTCTTCTGCATAGAATGTAATTTTTTTTAAAAGGTTATTGTCAAAAACTACTTCCTCTAAAGTTTCAGTATTTTGACATGATGCAAAAAAAAATAAGAATAAAATTACAAAAATAAAATTTAATTTTTTTTTAATCATTATTAATAATAAAACAATTCACTGCTAGTTAATTAAATAATTAAGAATAGATTGTTGAACATACATCCTATTTTGAGCTTGTTGCCACACAACTGACTGTTTACTATCGATAACTGAGTCTATAACTTCAGCGTTTCGATGAGCTGGCAAACAATGCATAAATAGAGCATTTTTATTAGCATATTCCATAACTCTATTATTAACTTGATATTTTTTTAAAATTTTTTTCTTGGATTCATTCTTCTTTTCACCCATTGATACCCAAGCATCAGTCATAACACAGTTTACATTCTTAGCTGCTTCAGGAATATTTATAAAAAATTTTGTATATTTTGTTTGCAATTTATCAATTATATTTTTTTTTGATTTCAAAATTAATCTAGGTGTAGCGATATTTAATTTAAAACCAAATAATGATGCAGCTTGCAATAATGAAACTAACATATTATTAAAATCACCGAGCCAACATATAGTTTGTTTTTCAATATTACCTAAAAATTCTTCAATAGTAAAAATATCTGACAATACCTGGCATGGATGACTAAAATTTGACAATCCATTGATAATAGGTAATTCATTATAATAAGCCAGTTCTTTGATTTTTTCATGATTATTATTTCTTATGACTAGACAATCTATATATTGTGATAAAGCCTTTAAAATATCTCTATCAGATTCTCTGCTGCCAAAACCAATAGATTTTTCGTCTAATTCTATTACATTTCCTCCCAATATTTGGGTACCAATACTAAAGGAAAGTCTTGTCCGAGTAGATTGTTTTTCAAATAACATACCCAGGGACTTCGATTTAAAGAGAGAATTATATTCATTGGAATTTTTTTTAATTTTTTTAGCAAATAAAAGTATTTTTCTTAAATCTGATTTTTTAAAATCAATAATATCCACAAAATGTTTAATCATTAAGTTCCCTTAATGTTATTTCTATAATCGATATAGCCTCATCTACTTCATTTCTTGTTATTATAAGAGGTGGAGCTAATCTTATAACATTATCACTTGCTGGAACACATAATAAACCATTTTTTGAAAATAAATTACATATTTCTATATTATTATTTTTAGTTTTAATGCCAAGTAGTAAGCCAGCTCCTCTGATTTCTACTATTTCATCAAAATCGTTTTCTAAAATTTTTAGTTTTTTCCATAAATATCTAGAAACTTTATCTACCTCATCTAAAAAATTTTTTTTTAATATTTCATCTATTACTGCTTTTCCTACTGATACTGCTAAAGGATTTCCCCCGAAAGTCGAACCATGACTACCTTTAGTCATTCCTATACATGCTGCATCAGTCGTTAAACAGGCACCAAGAGGAAATCCAGATCCTATTCCTTTGGCTACTGCAATTATATCAGGCTCTATATTCGACCATTCATAAGCAAACAGTTTGCCAGATCTTCCAAAACCACATTGGACTTCATCTAAAAATAATAATATTTTGAATTCTTCACACATCTTTTTAACGTTTTCTAGAAAATTTAGATTTGCAGGCCTTATTCCACCTTCACCTTGAATTGGTTCTATTAAAACTGCAGCAGATGATTCATTGACTATTTTTTTAAGAGATTCTAAATCATTAAATGGAGCCTGAATGAATCCTGAAAGAAGAGGTTCAAATTGTTCTGAATATTTTATATTTAATTGTGCCGATAATGCTGCAAATGTTCTGCCATGAAAAGCACCTTCAAAGGTAATAATATTTTTTTTATGAATATTTTTATGATAATGGTGATAACTTCTAATAACTTTAATTCCACACTCTATTGACTCAGCGCCAGAATTAGTAAAAAAAACTTTTTCTGCAAAACTATTTTGACACAATATTTTAGCATATTCTTCTTGATTTTTATTTAAATATAAATTGGAACTATGCCATAATTTTTTGGATTGACTATTTAATGCCTCAATTAATTTTGGATGACAGTGACCAAGAGAATTAACAGCTATTCCACTTCCAAAATCTAAATATTTCTTTTTATCAACTGAATACAAATATACCCCTTTGCCTTCAATAAATTCTATCTCACGTTCGCCATAAGTTGGCATAATATATGATTGAATATTTTGCATAATTTGAATCTAATTATAAAAAATCTAGAATTTAAGTTTATAACCTGTTTTAAACATTAAATAGCAGAAAAAAATTAAAATTAAATTGATAATAATAAGAGAAACTATACCTATAAATAGTGAACTATCTGATTGCCCAATGAAGGCATAACGAAAACCATCAATGTTGTAAAAAAAAGGATTAAACTTTGCAAAATTTTGCCAGAATTCAGGAAGGCGGGAAATAGAATAAAAAGTCCCTGATAAAAAGGTTAATGGCAAGACTACAAAATTTGTTATGCCCTGCTGTTGATCCCATTTATCTGCCCATATTCCTACCATTGTACCAAGAGAACCCATCATTATACTTCCCATAAGTGCATAAAAAAAAAGCAGAAAAAAAGAGTGAATGGATAATGTAATAAAAATCATTATTCCAAAAGTAGTCACTAAACCACAAATCAAACCTCTTGCAATTGATCCTCCTACGTAACCCAAAGTTAATTCTAAATCCCCAAGAGGTGCCATTAAAATATCAACAATATTACCTTGTGATTTTGCTTGTCCAATACTAGAGGCAGCATTAGCAAAAGAGTTTTGAAGAATAGTCATCATAATCAATCCTGGTGCAATAAAATTAGCAAAAGATATTCCATTAATTGTTTCAACAGAGCGACCTAATGCGAGAGTAAATACAGCGAGAAAAAGTAGTGAACTTACAGCCGGTCCTATTATAGTCTGTACTCCAACTTTAAAAAACCGTAGTACTTCTTTTTTGAAAAGAGACCATACGGATAGATAATTTGTAAGAATCATATATGTTCTTTATTCTTATATTTTATTTAATAAAGATAAAAATATATCTCATGAATAATATATTATTACTTAAAAAATATGCAATTAGCTATCTAAGCAAATATAACTCAAGTAAAGGAAATCTAGAAAGAGTTCTTAAGAATAAGATTAGAAAAATGTTATTAGAAAAAAAAGAAAAATTTACTTTATATAATTCTATTTCATCAATTATAACTGATTTAGAATCTAAAAAATTTATTAATGATTCGGCTTATGCTGATTCAAAAATTTATAATTTTTCTTTGCAAGGCAAATCTAAAAAATTTGTAAAAAGTTATCTTATTCAAAAATATATTGAAAAAGATTTAATTGATGAAACAATAAATAATTTTGAATTGGTAAATCCAGACTGGGAAAAAGAATCTGCAGAAATATTTGTAAGAAAATATAGATTAAAACCAAAAGATATTAATAATAAGGAAAAAAATCTAGCTAAGATGGCTCGTGCAGGATTTAATTACAATATAAGTAAAAAAATTTTAGGATATGATTAATTAATTTTGATGATGAATATTGCCTTCTAATAATCTAGCAAATGGTAATGTGGTATGAAATTTCTCAGATGAAATTTTTATTATTGCAGTAATTGGAGCAGCTAATAAAATGCCTATAAAACCCCAAAGCATTCCCCAAAAAATTAAAGATAAAATAACAGTTATAGGATGAAGGCCAAAAACTGCACCTATAATTTTAGGCTCTACAACATTTCCTATAATGATATGTACAATTGTTGGTAATAAAATAATCAAAATAAGATAAGTGGGATCTTCAAATTGTAAAAAGGCTATAGGTATAGGTATTAAAATAGCTATAACTGATCCAAAATAAGGAATAAAATTTAAGATAAAAGTTAACGACCCAAAAATAAAAGCAAGTTCCATGCCAAGCATCCAATAAATTAAACCTGCTAAAATACCTGTAGCAGATGAGGTAATAAATTTTGTAAAAATATATTTTTTTACAAGAGCAATAATTTCATTCCATTCAGCAGAAGTGTTGTTAGATTTTTTTCCTAATAACAAAAACAAAGTCAAAATCACAACAAGAAACAATTTAGAAATAAAGTTTGCACTGTTGTTTAAAATTGTAGAAGCCCAATCTAAAAAAGGCAGGTCTGTAAGTGTATTTAATATTATTTCCCTATCAACAACTATATCTAAATCTGTAAGTTTACTAATTATAATATCAATTAAAATTAGAACTTTACTATTATAATCATCAGCAGATTGCAAAAAAGTTGCCACTGAACCTACAATAAAAGGAACTATAATGATAAATAAAAAAACAATTAATATAAGACTAACAAAAACTGAAACGATCCTGTGGACATGCAATTTTTCAGTTTGGAAATCAATTATAGGATCAATTAATATTCTAATTAATAATGCCAAAACAAATGGTATCATTATTGGTTTTGTAAAATTAAGAGCAAAAGCTACTGCTACTAATGCCAATATAAATAATGATGTAGTTATAAATCTATTGTTCTCTAAGTTGGTTTGATCCATATAAAATGTTATTTTTTTGGATTAAAAATATCTCCTTTATCATCTGGCATTGATTCAACATAAATTGACTGACTAGGAAAAGCAAATCCAGCCTTTTCTTTTTCTACTATTTCTTTAATTTTAATTGCTAAATTTTCTTTTATCTCAATGAATTTATCCCAATCAGTTGTATGTGTAAAACATTGAACCAGCATATCAATAGAGCTATCAGAAAAATTATCTATTCTTACATATCCTGTTTGGAAATAACTGCTACCATCATTAGTGAAACTTTTATCTGTATCAATAAATGTTTTAATTTTATTTCTAATATTTTTTAATTGTTCAATTGTAGTCCGGTATTCCAAACCAATTATCCATCTTATCCTTCTGTGTTCCCTGCGTGAATAATTGGTAACAGATTGTTCAGCAAATTTAAAATTTGGGATCACAACTAGGTTTGTATCAAATTGTCTAATTAGTGTTGATCTAAAACCAATTTGTTCAACAGTGCCTACAGCTTCACCACTTACATGTATGACGTCGCCAATCATAAAACGTCTTTCCGTCAATATCATTATTCCTGATATAAGATTTTTAAATAAATCTTGAGCGCCAAGAGCTACCGCAACACCAAATAATCCCAAACCTGCAATTACTGGCCCAACCTTAATTCCCCATAATTCTAAAATTGCAACAATGGCTAATATAATAACTATAATCTTTAGACCTTTAAGTGTCCAATCAACTAATGCAGTTGTAAGCTTTGCTTCAAAATTTTTAATTAAAAATGAGAAAGGAACAATTAATTGATGCAACAACCAAAAAATAAAAATTGTTATAAGTGTTCTGTTAATATTTTCTATAAAACCTATTAATTCTGGATTAATTTGTATGTATGTTGTTGCTATAAAGAAACCTATAACAACCGGTAAAAATTTTAATGGACCTTCAATAACTTTAACAATTACGTCATCTGTTTTTAAAGAAGTTTTTTTAACAATTTTATGTAAGCGGTGTATAACAAAGCGTGCAAAAAAACTTCTTAAAATATAAAAAAAAAGAAATATAATTAAACCAATTATTATTTCAGATGCATTAAGGCCAAAAATACCTTGATTCCAAACATCTACAAAAAGCTCAAGAAATGAATTGATTGATTCCATTTATACTCTATTAAATTATAAATTAAAAATGTGTTTTATCATGAAAAAAGTAAAAAAAATTTTAATTTTTGCTGTTTTAATACTTTTTAATAATAATGTGATGAGTGTTGAAAATACAACAATTTATGATTATAAATTTATCGATATTGATGGTAATTCTATTGACCTATCAGTATTTAATGGAAAACCTTTACTCCTAGTAAATACTGCTTCTAGATGCGGCTTTACTCCACAATATGAAGGACTTCAAAAATTATTTACTAAATATAGAAAAACGGATCTAACAATTATAGCTACAACTTCAAATTCTTTTAATCAAGAATATTCTTCAACTGAAGAAATTAAAAAAATATGTCTTACAAATTATGATGTTGGATTTATTACATCAAGTCCCATGAATGTTAAGGGAGAAGATGCACATCCTATGTATAAATGGATCAATGATGAATATAGAAAAAAACCAAAATGGAATTTTTACAAGTTTTTATTTGATAGAGATGGGTTTTTAATAGATTCTTGGTCATCAATGACCAAGCCTAATAGTAAGAAAATTATTAATAAAATTGACAAATTAATTTAATAAAAAGAGCCGCATAAAGCGGCTCTAATAAACTAAAACAATTTTTTAATTACTTTACATCATGCCGCCCATGCCGCCCATGCCGCCCATGCCGCCACCCATGCCGCCCATATCAGGCATAGCTGGTGCTGGTTTATCTTCTGGAGCATCTGCAACCATAGCTTCAGTTGTAATTAATAATCCTGCAACAGAACTTGCATCTTGAAGAGCAGTTCTAACAACTTTGGTAGGATCAATAATTCCAGCAGATACTAAGTTTGTATATTTATTTTCTTGGGCATCGTACCCCCAATCAGAATCCTTGCTTTCACGAACTTTGCCAGCAACAACAGCGCCATCAACTCCAGCATTTTCTGCAATTTGTCGCAGTGGGTGGTAAAGAGCTTTTCTAACAATATTAACACCTATTTTTTGATCTTCATTAGATGTTTTTATCGAAGCGAGAGCCTTGGTCGCATTAGCTAACGCAACGCCACCTCCCGCAACAATGCCTTCTTCAACAGCAGCACGTGTTGCATGCATTGCATCTTCGACACGATCTTTTTTTTCTTTCACTTCAACTTCAGTCGCTCCACCAACACGTATAACGGCTACACCACCAGCAAGTTTAGCTAGTCTTTCTTGAAGTTTTTCCTTATCATAATCAGACGTGGTCTCTTCAATTTGAGCTCGAATTTGATTGCATCGACCTTCAATTTCTTTTTTCTTTCCAGCACCTTGAACTATTGTTGTATTTTCTTTATCAATAACAATTCTTTTTGCACTTCCAAGCATATCGATAGTCACATTTTCTAACTTAATTCCAAGATCTTCACTTATAACTTGACCCCCAGTCAAAATTGCTATGTCTTCAAGCATTGCTTTTCTTCTGTCACCAAAACCTGGTGCTTTAACAGCAGCAATTTTTAAACCACCTCGAAGTTTATTAACAACAAGAGTAGCTAAAGCTTCACCTTCCATATCTTCAGCTATTATTAACAATGGTTTTGTTGATTGAACAATAGACTCAAGAAGTGGCAACATAGGTTGCAGACTAGAAAGTTTTTTTTCATGAAGTAAAACCAAACAATCACCCAATTCAGTAATCATTTTTTCAGCATTTGTAACAAAGTATGGAGATAGGTAACCTCTATCAAACATCATGCCTTCAACAACATCTAGTTCTGTATCCAAACTTTTCGCTTCTTCAACAGTAATTACACCTTCTTTACCAACTTTTTGCATTGCGCTTGAAATCATTTTACCAATTTCAGCATCGCCATTTGAAGCAATAGCTCCAACCTGAGCAACTTCTTTATCTGTTTTAATTGCTTTTGATCTTTTTTGAAGTTCATCCACAATTGCATCAGTAGCTAAATCTACACCTCTTTTGAGATCCATAGGATTCATTCCTGCAGCTACTGATTTCATACCTTCAGTAGCAATTGCTTGAGTCAATAGAGTTGCCGTAGTTGTACCATCTCCAGCAGAGTCGTTTGTTTTATTAGCAACGTCTCGAACTAATTGGCATCCCATATTTTCAAATTTATCTTTAAGTTCAATTTCTTTAGCAACAGTGACACCATCCTTAGTTATTCTTGGGGCTCCAAAAGATTTGTCTATAACAACATTGCGACCTTTTGGACCAAGGGTCACTTTAACTACATCAGCTAATTTGTTAACACCAGATAGCATTTTAGTTCTGGCATCACTTCCAAAAAATATATTTTTTGCAGACATTATTTTATCCTCTCTAAAGTTTTAATTTAATTATTTTTTTTTCTTACTTGAAGTAATTATACCCATAATATCTGACTCTTTCATAATGAGATATTCTTCTCCATCCATTTTCACTTCAGTACCAGACCATTTTCCAAAGAGAATTTTATCCCCTTTTTTAACGTCTAGAGGTACAAGTTTTCCAGTCTCATCTCTTGCACCAGAACCTACTTCAAGAACTTCGCCTTCCATAGGTTTTTCTTGAGCTGTGTCAGGTATTATAATACCTCCAGCAGTCTTTTCATCGGATTGTACTCTTTTTACAATCACTCTATCGTGTAATGGTTTAAATTTCATAAGTTTCCTCAAATCTAAGTTATTGAAAATTAATATTTTTTTATAAGCACTCTATACCATAGAGTGCTTAGTATGTAATCATTAATAGTATCAATTCAAGACTTTCTTGAAATTTTTTTCATTTGTAAAATTATTTAGTGTAATAATTAAATTTACATAAATGAGCATATTTTTTAGAACATTTTCTAAAATATTGGGTTTTCTAACATCTGTTAGTGTGTTTATTATTATATTGTTCTTTATAATTAATTTTATCAAATCAACTAATAAGATAAGTGATTTTATATATTTTGAAGGCGATCCTAAGTCTTCTAATAAAATTGCACTATTAAATTTAAACGGTCCTATAATTTCTGAACCAACAAATTTATTTAATTTTGAAATTTTAAAACAAATGAATATTATTTATCCTTCACTTGTGAAAAATTATTTGGATAATTTAATTGAAGAAGAAATTGTAGGTTTAATTGTCTCTATTAATTCAGCAGGAGGTTCAGTTTCAGCAAGTAATAGAGTTTATAAACTTTTTAATAATTTTACAACATCTAATAATATTAAATTATATTTTCATTCAAGTGAAATGTTAGCCTCGGGGGCATATTGGGTAGCACTTTCAGCTAATAAGATATTTGCAAATTATGGATCTTTAATCGGGAGTATAGGTGTTAAAGGCCCTGATTGGATTTACTATAACAATCCGACCGCATTATCGTCAGGGTTACTTGGAAATTCAGTAGAATCACAAAATGGCATCAAAATGTTTTCTAGTACTGCTGGAAGGTCAAAAGATATTCTTAACCCTTTTAGAGCTCCCAACACAAAGGAAAAAGCACATTTAAAAAAAATGGTTAATAATATTTACGATGATTTTGTAAACCTAGTATCTATGAATCGAAAGATTGAAGCTGAAATTATTGTTAACGATATTGGAGCTATGATTTATGAATCCAAAGAAGCAAAATCAAACTATTTAATTAATGATATTAAAGATATTAATGAAGTTATAGAAACGATTATTTATGATTTATCACTTGAGGATTATCAAATTATAAAAAATAATACTAAAAATACTATCAGTCTTAATAATTTAAATATTTCTTATAAATTTAATAACGAAAAATTTTATCAAAATTATTTAGATTATTTTAATAATATAGTATGCTACAACATTAAATATGAACTAAGCTCATTTGCGATAAACAATTTCAATACTAGTTGTTAAATTTATTATAAAATTTTATTAATATCATCAATTTTAATAAGTAAATTTTTATAATAATTACTTTCATTCAAAATTTTTTCTGGAATAAAACTATTGATTTTTTTATTTTTATTTTCAATATTAATTGGATCAGCTTCAATAAAATCATGTTCAAGATCTAGCTGATTAGATATATCTCTAAATCTGAATTTTAATGAATTTTCATAATCAAACTGATAATGAGGACTAATCTCAATAATTCTAGTACCTTTGGAACTAAAAATAATATTTGTTAAACTTGAGCTAGTTACACTTATTATTAATTTTGCTTGGTGAAATAAATTCATTTGTTTCACAATATCTAATTGATTCAAATCAAATATTTCAAAACCTTTTTTCTTAAGTACTGCAACCAGATCAGCTTCATTAATTAAGTTTCTGTAATTTGAATTCTGTCTAGTTATATAAATTTTCTTTTCTTTCTTCTTTTCATTAGGAATTATGAATCTCTTTAGTAAATTAATTGAATCTTCATGCTTAAGAAACTGGGGGATTTGTGAATCAGAAAATTTATAAAAATTATCATCTAAAAAAACCCATTGAATATTTATTTTTAGAATTTTACACAAAGAAAAAATAAAATTTTTAAATTTATTTGATAAATTTCGATGAATAACCAAATTTATTTTATTTTCTTTTATAAAAAAAATTCTTGGCAAAAAAGTTATCATATTTCTATAATAATTATCAGTAGGGCTTGAGCCTAATATAAATGCGTTTTTTATATTCTTATAATTTGACATATTTTTTTTAAAGTTTTTTAAAAAATCATTTGTATAAAAATTATTATATTTATTTGGTTCACCCCAAGAATAAATTTCACTAAAAGTATTATATTCTTCAGTAATTGGAAAATAATTAAATGAATCCAAAAAAAAATTACCAGTTAATATTTTACATTCCATTTTAATTTCATTATTAAGTACTGATAAAAATTTTAAATTTAATTGTTTATCATTAATAATTTCTGTATTTATTTTATTTATTATTTTCATTTGTAAATATAAGAAATTGAATAAATTATTATAAAAAAAACTTTAAATTATTTAATCTCTTTTTCTATTATAAATCTAGGTCTTTTTTTTACTTCAAAATATATTCTACCAGTATATTCGCTTATTAAACCTAAAATAAAAAAATTGAAAATATTAAAAAGTATAATTGCTAAAAAAATACTTGTCCATCCTTTAACATTTTGATGGTATATATATCCATATATTGTATAGACTGCTAAAATAAGAAAAATAATTATTAAAGAAAAACAAATTAAAAAAGATAATCTCATAGGGTAGTTAGAAAATCCAAAAAAAGCATTTAAAGAAAAATTAAACATTTTACTCAATGTCCACCCAGATTTACCTTTATTTCTTGCTTGTCTATCAAAATATATTTTTTCTTCCTTAAATCCAGGCCACGATATTAATCCTCTTATAAATGGTTCTTGTTCTTTAAATTTTTTTAAAACATCTAAGACTTTGCTATCAATGATTCTAAAATCAGAAACTTCATGTTGTATTTTAGTGTAAGATAAAATATTAAATATAAAATAAAATATTTTAGCGGAAATTTTTTTAAAGAAACTATCCTGTCTTGTGTTTCTTTGACAAGAAACTATATTATTTTCATTAGATTTTATAAGTGTATACATTTTTTCTAATAATTCAGGTGGATCCTGCAGATCACAATCAATAAATAACACATATTTTCCTTTACAATACTCTAACCCTGATAAAATTGCATTTTGATGACCAAAATTTTTTGATAACTTAATTCCAATAACTCTTTTATTATTGTCTGAGTATTTTTCATTTATTTTTTTCCAAGTATTGTCTTTCGACCCATCATCAATAAATATAATTTGATAGTTTTGAATGTATAATTTTTCTAATACAATATTTATTCTTTTATAAAATTCATCAATATTTTCAGCTTCATTAAAGCAAGGAACTAATATTGATAATTCAAAACGATTATTATTTGATTTTCTATTATTCAATAAATTCATACTTTTTTTTACTTATTATTAGAAAAGTTTAACTCCTAATTAAATTTTAAACTATATTGTTAATAAATGAAAATTCAATATATGTATTTTTAAATAATTTAAATATGAATTATTATTTTTGGTTTGCTAGCAATTGTAGAGAATACCTAGATTATTATTAAATAAGTATAATTAAGTTTTAAGAAAAGTATTAATTTTATTAATTTCTTTAATAGAAATATTCATAACAAGCGTATATGAAAGTTATAATCTATGATTCAAAAAAATAATTTAGATTTATTCCTATCTTTCTTAAAAAATAATTATTTTCAGTTTATTAGTTATTCTATTATTTTAATTAGCCTATTTATACTTATTTTATCATCTGTAATGCATCCTTTAATAGGAGATGATTATCTTTTTCAAAATACAGTCACTAATAGTGCAGGATTGTTAGAGTACTTATATAATCAATATTATTTGGTATCTGGAAGATTTATTCAAGCTTTGCTATCATATTTTATTTTTAAATTTAATATTATTTTATTATTTATCAAAATAATAAATATTCCAATTTTTGTAGTAATAGTTTGGTTGGGTTGGTATTGTGCTACTAACAAATTTCTTACCTATAAAGATAAAGATTTTTGGAAATTTATTGTATTTTTATTAATTATTTGGCTTTCTATAAATTCTGTTTCTGAAAATATTATTTGGCTTACAGGTAGCTTTACCTGGCTATATTCTCTATTTTTTGCGATGGTTTTTTTCTCATTTTTTTTTCATTCATATTATGGACAACAAAATCAAAATAACAATTTTCAACTTAATTTTTTAAAATCTTTATTCTTAATATTTATTGGATTTATTGCTGGTAGTTCAATAGAGCAAATATCTGCGATATGTTTTATTATTTCTATATGTATAATAATTAATTTAAAATTAAATCATAAACCAGTTCCAATTTATCTATATATTGCTTTTATTGCTTTAATTATTGGAGCATTATACTTGTTTTTTGCTCCAGGTAACTATGCTAGAATATCAAAATATCCTGATAAAAATTTTTTAGTAATGATATTTCAATATTTATTGTATCTATCAAGTGCTTATTTTTCCTTAGGAGAAGATACTGCAGGAAAATCTTTTTTTATTTCACTTTTTGCATTATTTTTTTTATTTAATCCAAATCTGAAGTTTGATTTAAATAATTTTAAAATATCAACATATTTTTTACTAGGTAGTTTTTTTTCCTTACTAATTATGTTTCCTGTAGTTTATGCTGTATCTACTAGAACTACTTTTTTTGCAATATTCTTTTTTTATTTATTTTTTTTGAGGTTAAATTACTTTAATCAAGTTGAATTTTTGGAAAATAAACTCAAATTATTATTTAAAAAAAATTTATTTATTTTTATTTTATCTTGCTTATTATTTGTTGACTCAACAATCGGTTTAATAACAAATATTGAATATAATATCCAAAATAACCATAGAAATACACTGATAGAATCAGCCATTGATAGAAATCAAAAAAAGGTAGAGATCCCTTTTTTTTCAGTAATACCATCGAGATTAACTCATGTATTATCGCCCTTGCATGATAGTGAGTTTCTTAAAGATCAATCATTTAGAAAACAAATTATTATTGTACATCAAAATGATGTAAATTCAAAATTACCATATTCGAAAAATATTTTAAAGAGTGTAAAAAACATTTTGTATTGAATTCCAATAACTATATTTTTAATAAAAAATTAGCAAATTTTTGATATATTTAATCTATTTTTCTGTTAAATCCAATAGCTTTCCATGTATTAAAATACATTGATTCAACAATTTTTTATCATAATTTTTTTCAACATTTTTTTTCGATAAATGAAACTTAAAATCTTGATTTGATCTTAACTTTAATTTTTGAAGTAATTTATTTTGAATAGATTTAGAGCTGGACACTTTTTCATATGAAACAAAAAGTACCTCAGGTGAGCTAGAAAAATCTTTTAATATATTTTTATAAAACAATAACCATTGTTCTAGCCAGTAGTTCAAAGTTAAAGAATCAGAATATTTTCGTGATTTGTGCCAATGTTTATGATTTAAACCAAACTCAAAATGTCCCAAATAATTCATATAATCTAATATAAATTTGTCTTTTTTTTGAATTAAGCAAAAATGCTGATGTTGAATAAATAATGAATTAGCATGTTGTAATGGATTACGAAATGGAATAATAAATTTAGTATTAGGTAATATTGATTGAATCACTCTAATTCTTTTATAGTTATTATTATTTTTACTTAGATATAATTCTTTATTATATTTTTTAAGAACTAACGAAATATATATTATGAGGTTATCTTTTATTTCTTCAGCACTAAAATTTTGAAAAAAAATATCATCAAATGCTTCTGGTGAATCTAAATTGTACATTATTCCATCTTTATGTATGCGTTCCTTTAATTTAATTTCTTGAAATCTTGTTAGTTTTGAAAATAAATTTGGAGATAATATGAAAGGCATATCTTTGTAAGTTAAAGATGCATATTTTTTAGTTTTAAATAAAAATTCTAATAAAGCAGTTGTACCTGATCGAGGTAAACCAGTAATAAAAACATGTTTATGATTTTGAAAATTATTTAATTTTTTTGCAAATAATATTTTTTCAATCTCAAATAAGGATTTATTAATTATTTTATTACCTAATATTAAATGATGTAATTTTTTTTGAAAAAAACTATAGTTTTGCATAAATCAATCTTTTTAGATAATAATATATTAAAATAATAAGTGTGGTTTCCAAAAATCCTAAAAAAGATAAAAAATATTCACTAAATGAAAAGTTTATAAAATTAAAAAATAGATATAAAAGAATAATTAATAACAATGTTCCAAAGATTTTTAGGGAAGATAAAAAAAGCAATTGAGAATATTTGAGTAAAATTTTACCTTTACGGTGCTCAGATATTTTTTTGTTAATCATAATATAAAGAATTTTCTTTATAAATATTAGAATATTTTTGAAGTTGTTAAATATTTTTAATTGTTGAATAATTTCAACGAAAAAAATTGAAAAAATACAAATATAAATATGTATCGTCACTTTTGTTCATTAGTTTTTTTATTTCTATTCTTTAATAAACGTTTAATTGGAAACCAAATAATCCCAAAAATTGCAGCTATTATTGCTATTATAATACCTAAAGTCGCTGCTATAATACCTAATCCCATACCTGGCCCTAAGTACGCATAAGTTGGTAATGAAAAAAAAGATAACAGAAAAATAATTATTATTTTTTGCATTTTGTATTATTAATTATATTATTAATATTTTTTATGTCGCCTTTATCTTTAATTATACTACTCCAAGTTACAACATATATTTTTTCATCACTTGACTTGTTTACAAATTCCCATTCCAATTCTCCAAAACTATTAAAAAACATAATTCTTCCATAGTTTTGTTCTTCTACCATCATTGATCCATCTTCCAAAATATCAGCCAGACCCTGGGTAGGTGTTACAAAATCATTTATTAATAATTGTTGATTAAATTTCTTCGAGAATGATTGATTAAGTAAATTATAAATTAATACCTCTGCATTTTCATTTTTTTTTCCAGAAACTGTGTAATTTACATTATTATTAAAGATTGAAATTTCATTTTCTGAAATTATATCTACATCATGTTGCATTGAAAAAGGACCTTTTATTAAACGTATTATATTGTTAGTTGAAGGACGATAATGTAAAATTAAAGATAAGTTTCTTATTGAAAGAATAACATCTCCTTTCTTCCAATATAGTCCATTTCGTATAACTGGTTCAATATCATTTAAATGTATTGGATCGTTACTGTCTAAATCGTTAATAGTTAATAAATTATTTTCTAACATGATTTCTGAAACTGATTTTTGGTAAAGAATCTTGCCTTCAGGAGAAATCTTTGTAATTGCATCATCCAAAAAACCGTAAATCTTTTTATAATTTTGAATAGCTTTAGAATACGGATACATTTGAGTGCTCACCCAGTAATTACCTTCGTGGTCAATAGTATTTGAATGATGGAATTTATCATCATCATTTACCCATAAAATTTTACTACAAAAATCAATCTTAAATAATGGAGAGTATCCGGAATGAGAAACTATGCTTCCATTATTTAATATTAATGGATTTCTTAATTCGAACCGCTTAGGGGAGTCATCTGTTTTTAATCTTTTGAATTCTTTTTTATTAGTATCAGCTTTATTATTAATTTCATTAATATTGGGTTTGTAAGAATGTAAAACAGAAAAATCATTTAAGCGGATAATTTCAACTAAACTTCTTTTTAAATCACCATCATATCTTGCTAATAAAAGTAATTCGTTTCTCTCGGTGTTAATGTATCTTGTAAAACGTGCTTTATTTTGGTGTTTTTTTGAAAAAGAACTAAGTTCAAAACCAGGATCTAAAAATAAAGCTCTGGTAAAAGATAAGTTTGAGGGAATTTCTGAGATGAAGACTGCAAACTTTGTTATTATTCCAAATTTATTTTGATTATGTTGATAATAATCTTTTAAAACAGCACCAAAACCGATGAGTATAATCATAAATAGTACACATAATAAGGCAACTATCCACAATTCAATTTTTTTAAACATTATTACCTATTCTTTCATTTTTTTGAAATAAACATACTAAATACGAAATATCAAAAAAGACATATAAAAAAATTACTTTCTGGTCTATCTTTTAAAACAGCTATATTATCTAACTTCAAGATTTTTTTATGTATACAATAAATATAATATTAATTGCTGATGAAAAGAAAATTGAGACAGCTATAGAAAGAGTGGTATTGCAGAAATTTGAAAAAGAGAATGATTTAAATATTATATATGCAAATATGCAATAAAAGCTTACAGGAAAAAATTTATCAATTATAAATATGAAAATTGTTTAAATTTTTTAATAATTTCATCTACTTCATTGCTCCTATTTTGACAAAAAATAAATATATATATTTACTATTAAACTTTATACAAAAAAATTCATTTATTTTTTTACCACATGAAAAAGATTTTTATGGATTTTTAAATTTTTACAGTCCTGATAGTTATGGATTGTTTTTGGATGTAGGTGCAAATTATGGTCAAAGTGCAAAAGGTTTTATAAAGTTATTTAGAAATTGGAAAGTCCTTTCAATTGAAGCAGATAATAATTTTGAAAAAGATTTGAAAAAAATCAAATCCAGTCATAAAAAAAATTTTGATTTTATACTTAAGGCTTGTACTAATGAGTCTGGAAAAATAATTGACATATTTACTCCAATAAAAAATAATATTTATGTTAGTGGAGAAACTTCAATAAATTTAGATTTTCTAAATATTGAAAAAGAAAATAAAATAATCCAAAAAAATAAAACAAGTACGATTAAGATTGATGATCTCTCTATTAATCCTAATATAGTTAAATTAGATATTGAATCCTCAGAACATTTAGCAATTGAGGGTATGCTTGATACAATAAAAAGAAATAAACCTATAATATTATGTGAATATAATGAAATAAATTTTGAAAAAGTTTCTAAATTACTAACAGATTATAATTGTTATCTATATGATTATATGTCAAATTCATTTTCAAAAAATATTGATAATTTTTTTATAAAAAACAAAACAAATAAACTTCCAGGCAGAAACCTTTTTTTCTTACCAAACAATATTAATTTTAAAATCTAAATACTAAATCAATTAATAGATTGAATTTTCACTACTGTTAATGGCGCACCCGAGAAGAGTCGAACTCCTAACCTCCAAATCCGTAGTCCGTGTCCCGTGCACAAGATTGCAATAGGTTTGCGGAATTGCGGGAAAAATTATTCCTTAAATAAAAAAAATGATTTCGCAGTGTTACGAATTTGTACCGCAAAACTAAAGTAACGAAAACATATTTCCATCACCTTCAGCTCCCCCGTTATTTTTCCCCTTAATTCCGTATCGGTATTGTGGTAAGATGATCAAGATGAAAAAACTTTTAGGAATTGTGGTTCTTGTTTTTCTTTTCTGCAGTAATGGTTATGCTAAAACAAAAATTACTGAAGTTAAGAAATCTATTAAAGAAGATGGCGATGGAATCCTTAAATTAGAGGGATTTCATCCTCTGAATGCACCACATGCTATCAATCCAGTTTCAGTAAGTGATTTTTCTATAATTGGAAAAACTTCTATAAGATTTGAGTCAAATCATGGAGAATGTGGAGAGGAACCAAAATGGAGTGATTGTGATACTGATAGAGAAAGAACTGAATTAAATTATAATGATGAATCTTGGAAAAAAGAAAGATGGTATAGATTTTATCTTCATTTACCCAAAGATTACAATTCAATAGCTCCAGCAAAAATGTCATTAATTCAATGGAAGAGACTTAATCCATCTAAGGTTTTAGTTATGTTTCAACACATGCATGCAGGATTAACATTTAATAGAAATGCCGATACATTTCCAAACTCGCAGATTATTTTAAAATCAAATGAGGACTTATTAGGCAATTGGACTGAAATTATTTTTAATACAAACTGGCACCCAGATCCTAAAAAAGGATTTATGAAAGTTTGGATTGATGGAAAATTAAAAGTAGATTTTAAAGGAAGAGCAAATTCAAAAAAAGGTAAGAAATTAAATTTAAGGTATGGTTTATATTCTTCATATATGTCTTACTATAAAGATACTTTTAATACAAAAAAAATGCCCCAAAGAATAGCTTTCTATGATGGCGTGAGATCAGAAAAAAATTGTCAGAAATTACTAGATTTAAATACATGTGAAAATCTTGTTTCTCAAAATATTAAAGAATATAAATATTTTTTACATAATTCAGATGATAAAGAATTGCCTTGGAGATCTATATGTAAAATTACACCAGCAAATTTTGAAACAGCAACAACACAAGACGACTACTATCACCTATGTACACCCGTTAAACCAACCGGACTATTTACGACAATAGAGGCTTCAGATGCTTTTGATGGACGTTATTCTTTTACTGTATCCCGCTACGATGAAAATGATGGAAATCAGCGTCTAGGAAATGGTTATATTGAAATTAACAATGGAATAATGACTGTAGCAAAAGATGGTCGTACTCTAGATACTGGTTCAATAGACTTGTATGATTCATTTGAAGGTCAAATTGATAAGAAAGGTAATATTATGAGTTTGCTTAAAATAGGTGTCTTATTTGGAGAGACCAAATTATTCTTCGTAGATTTAACTGGGAGTATAGACAGTCAATTACAAGGCAGGTGGGGCGATGACAATTATGACGTGATTTTGAAGTTGGGAAAAAAAGAGTAAGTCAAAAACTACCCTCTCAGTCATATTTCTTCTTACTCTTTTAAAGTTATTTTAAAAATGAAAAAACTCACTATAGCAGAAAAAACTATAATCATACCTTAGATTATTTAATAATCATACCTTAGATTATTTATAAGTGTGATTGGTGTTTTATTTTACCTACCTTTGTATTCTTCTTTTTCAATACTTCTAAAATTTCAAGTATAATCTATTATTGAAAAATATATTGTATTGTATCATAATGTATATTTTCATAGATAATCAATTAGGAAACTAATGGAATACATATTAATTACCATCTCCCTCTTTAACTCACTAAAAAAAAAATTTAATTAGAAATGTTCAATAAAAACCTAATAGAATATTTGAAAACATTTTTTAAAGGAAGAAAATTTTTATATGATATCTTTATATTTCCTTTATCTCTCTTAAGATACGTCTTTAAGAGAAAAAAAATTTATAAGAGTTCAATAGAATTAGGAAGACATTGGAAGAAAGCGCTTATCAATGATAATGGAAATAATTGGAGAGGTGGAAGGGAAAGTTTGATTAAGTCTGATAATGAAAATTATATAAGACATATACTTAAGAAAAACTCAAAAAAATATAATACCATATTAGATATTGGTTCATATGACGGTTACTTCTTTGATTCTTATTCTAGTTTTAACCAAATAATATGTGCTGATATGTTTAAAGAAAGCGAAGAGGTTATTAAAAATAAATATGATAATAAATTTGATTTTGTATTGCTAAATGGAAATGATTTCAGCAATATTAAAAGTAATTCAATAGATTTTGTTTTTTCTATACATACATTGCAGCGAGTTCCCAGAAATATACTTATTAAATATTTTAATGATATTGATAGAATTACTTCAAAAAATTCTTATGTTTTTTTGCAAGTCCCTGATTGTTATTACTATAATTCTCTAAATCATAATTTTACATTTATTTCAGCATTGAAATTAAAAAAATTGTTACCATCTTTTGAAACAACAATAGATTATACAATAAGTACAATCTCTCCGATAATAATTGGAAAAAAAAATGTGAACGTGTCGCAATCGCCAAAAGGTAAGTAAACATTGGCGCGCCCGAGAAGAGTCGAACTCCTAACCTCCAAATCCGTAGTCTGGCGCTCTATCCAATTGAGCTACGGGCGCTAACTTGTTATTTTTTTACACTTTTTTTGTTTATTAACTTTACTAATTGCATTCGAGTATCATAAATTTGATAATTATTAAAATTTTATTTTCCAAATCAAACTTTTTAGTGGTTGGTAAAAAGGTACGTTTATTTCTTCATCTTGATAAACGCCCCATAAATTATTTTTAGTAACCCATCCTTTTTTATTTTGAAAACTAATGGAACACCAGTTATCAAAACATGTGTTTAGTTTAACAATATTATTTTTTCCAATTTTTCCTATAAATTTTCCCATTGGTTTATTATGAATTTGTATTGAGGCATCATAAATAGGAAGTATTATTGCGAACCTATCACCCTTTATTAGGCTTTTGTGAAGCCATCCTTGATTGCCTTTATGATCTTTAACTTTTCTCCAGTTTTTATACTCTTCGATTATTTCAATGGGCATATCAGCTAATTTATACTTTAATATAATCGGATAGTTTTTGCTTGAACCAATTCTTAGATTTGAATCGTCAGATTTTAAGGAGACAAACCTTGGAATTTTGTAACCAGTTTCTGAACCAACATTTGCAGCATGTATAACAATAAAAATAGAACAAAAAAAATAAAAGAATAATATTTTCAACATTTATTTATTTTATCATCATAAATTAAAAAAGTTGATATCAAAGTGGAATAATTTTGTAATAATCACAAAGCCTTAAATTTATTTGGACTTAATTATTTAATATTTTCACAATTCAGATTAGTAATTATGTATCTAGTGCTTCAATTTAATCATATTATGTATTTCATATCTAATACGTCCCAGTGGATCTTGTGTATATGATCTTCCACCTCGATCAAAAATATAAGTATTATCTATATCATTACTGCTTGGAAGATTATAAAATAATTTATCATAAAAATTTTTAACTTCATCATAATCATTAAATTTATTTCCAAATACTTCCTTGATATTCGACAAATTAATTTTTTTGGATTCTAAGGTAAAAACTTCCCATTCAGAATTTTTTATATCTTCAACTGATGCAAATAAACCTTCGTTGTTAACGAAATAAATTCCATAGTATGGATCAATTATTGACCAATAATTATCAATTTTAAAAAAAGTTAAGGAGTGTGAAATATTATTAGATGATAAATAATAAAAAGAGTCGACATTAGCGTAAACCAAAAGTACTGATAATAAATCATTAAATTGATCTCCTTTACCCAGTCTTCTTTGGACGATTGTTAATGGATGATAATCTATAGTATCTACTCCTTCAGGTGTTTTTTTAATATTATCTTTTATCCATTTCGTTGTATTCAGTATTATATTTTTTTTATCATATATTTTATTGTTAATATTATTAACTAGATATTTATAATTATAATGGCGATTATAAAAATCCATCACTTTTAAGTAAATTGGTATTTTATATTCCATAACTTTGTAATTAATCCCTATGGACCTTGTGGTGTTTATATTTAATATAAAAAATATTGCTAAAAAAAACATAACTAAATAAATAATTTTTTTCTTTCTCATGCTTAAATAGTCATATCACTAACTAATAGAAATAATTAATATTTTAATTAATGATCCTTCAAATCTTTCTCAATATCTTCGTGATCACCGACAACAATATGATGTTTACTTTTCACAACATACTTTTCAAGGAATGGAATAAAGATTAGTGGTGTCAAACCACCTAGAAGAATACCTAGAGTAGCAGGACGTATGCTAGGATCAAGAAGAGATGCTACAAGATCGGCAATCACATGAGCAAAAATAGCACCTAGTATACCGGCAACAAAACCATTAGACATTATTTTTAGAAATCGGTTAATGCTCCAACCAAAGTAATAACCAAAAATTATTAATCCTGCATGTACAATCCCAAAAATATACCCTCGTAATAAAGGTATATTTTCAAGCCAAGGTATTCCTTCTAACAAATGTTCCAATTTCTATCCTTTTCTAATTAACACAATAGTCTTCTAACACCTTACATAAGCAATGTTGAGGATATATTAAATGTTATTTATTAACTTTTTTATTAAATTTTTTTAAAGTATTGAGTGCGTTCTATGGTAAAAAAATAAGTTATAAATCTCCTGGCACACCATAGCTTGGTGCTTGACTGGGGTCAATTGCACGTAAGTCATAATCTATTACTTGTGGTTCATATGTGCGCCACAACTTCAAAAGCTCTGCTATTGGATCATGGTCATCCCAATCTACTCTTAGATCAACTAATGGCCATGAATGATGATGTGCAACTTTTAAACCAGCAGAATGTACTTGACCCTCTTCGCCACCTGCATCTATACCTGCCTGAAGAGCTACTAAAAGTCGCTCTGCAAGATGAAGTTTACCATTACTAGAAAAACTATAGCTCATGGATCGAACAACTTCAGATGAGCTTAATAAATTACCAGCAGTAATGCAACCACCCACTTGGGAGATCGCATTAATACCAAGAGTTTTTGAGCCAGTATAGCTTGCGCTATTACCTTTTGAATCCATCAATGTTAGTTGTCTATAATCAATAAATTTACGCCCTTTAACAACATTATCGATGGATTGTTGAACGCTTAAACCTTGCCCTAAATAATCAAGCATTAGATTGCCTAGGCTGGGGTCCGTCACATTCTGAGTAACTGCAGCTCCTACTCCTGCTCTAACCCAAGGACATCTACTAGCAACACAGATACTCGATGTTGTAATTGCAACACCTACCATGCCTGTTTTTTGACAAAAACCAGAAACAGAAAAAGTCATTACATTTTTTCCTTCTGAACACCTTTTTGTCCTTGCGCACCAAAAAAGGAATCAGATGTATAATGTTTAGGTAGTTCGAACTCTCCCTCACGAAAACGCACTTGACGTGTAGCTTTACCGGCAACAATTCTCCCCGTGTATATTGAAGGAACCATTGGGGGCATTAAAGGATAATTGTCAGCAGCGGTCAGATCACAAATTAGCATTCTACGTGAATTTTGTGATAAATTTGCTGTACCACCATGCAAACACCAAGTATTCATTAAACAAATATCTCCAGCCTTTCCTTCCACCTTGCTAGCATCACGACGACATGTTTCCTGTACTTCTTCCTCTGCCTTACCAACAAATTCATCTTCTTTATAATGGCTGTATCGTGGTCCTTGATGTGAACCCTTAAGAATTCTCAAGCAACCATTTTCTTCATTCATAGCATCCAAAAGAACTAATAAAGTTAAGTGATCATCATTTGTGTGTGGATCAAATGATTGATCTTGATGATAATCAACACGAGTCTTCATTCCTGGTAATTTGATATTGAGCTTACAATGATGAAACTTCACATTAGGCCCAATTAAATCTGCCACAGCTTCTACTGCTGGCCCCTCAAACAAAACATCTCGATAGGCTTGAGATATGTCTACAGGATTAGCGACTCGACGAAGTTTTGGAGTTTCTGCACAGTGTCCACTCTCTAAGTCAAAGCGTGCCTTACCATTCGGTGTTTCACCATAATTTTCTTTATGGTCTTTGCTCTCTTCAATCCAGATATCTAATTCAGTTTTCATCGCTTTTAATTTTTCAATAGGAATAACTTTTGTTACAACCACAAATCCATCATGTGCATATGTTTCTATTTGTGCTTGAGTTAACATTAAACTAATTATTAATTTTCATCTTCTGGAATTATAGCTTCAACGTCTATTTCCATCAACATTTCTGGTCTGGCCAATCCTTTAACAATCAAACCTGTTGAACAGACATGAATACCTTTTAAATGTTGACCAATAACTTTATAGACCTCTTCACGATAGACTCTATCAGTGATATATATTGTAGTCTTGCAAATATGTTCAAGTTTCGAACCTGCCTCTTCAAGTAGAGTTTTAACACATTGCATAGCTATTTCTGCCTGTGCGGCTGGGTCACCGACACCTGTCATGTTGCCGTCTAAATCGAAACCAGTTTGCCCACGCAAGAAAATTCTATTTCCCGCTCTTACCGCCATACAAAGATCGTTGTCCATCCCTTTATCGGGATACATCTGTGCTGTATTAAATTTTCGAATTCGTTGATGTGTCATAATATTTTTAGTATTAATTTAATTATTCCAGCATGGCTACTGTCAAAAATTGAGTCTATATTCTCTAATGAATTAATAAAATTAGACTTCATATCAATTCATTCACTATTTCATGACATTATCAGATAAGCCTGCTGAACGCTTCACAAAGTCTAATGGCCCAGTAAAATCAAAGTTATTGTATACCGCGTTAAGATGTGCAAATGGCGGTGACTGAGCAAATAACTGAAAAGTTAGCTTATGCCCTGCATAACTAGAATTCAATAAGTCTCGTCCAAAGGCTAGTAAACGACGGCGATCTTCTGATGACCAATTGTCATTGATAGAATAAAATTTCTCTAACCAAGGTTGTGTATCTGCATTATGAAAATCTGCATAATCAGGCGTGACACAGATTTGTCCACCGCAAAGCTCACGAGCAAGGTGAACCATTTTATGTAATTGACTACAAGCATGTACCCTTCCTGTGTAAAGAAAAGACTGATTGGGCATTAATAAACCGCCTGGACTTTCTTTAGCATTTGTAATTGCTGCTGTTAAATGAGCATCAATGCCTTCACGGTAACAAATCAATGTAGCGATTTTTTCACGAACCGCTTGCTGATGCTCTAAACCTGTTTGGCGAATATTGTGCAGTGCTGTCCCAATCATAAGATCAGCCATATGAAGAATTCGTTCAACAAAAGCAAGGGCACTATAACGATGCAATGTTCCACGTATAAAAGTTGCTGCTTTAGTATGTTGATAAAAAAGAACATCCTCCCAAGGAATCAATACATTATCAAATACTAGTAAAGTATCAACTTCATCAGCTCTGTTACTAAGGGGGTAATCTTCAGCATTCATACGGCCTGCAAAACCACTACGACAGATATGCTTTAATCCAGGAGCATTCATTGGACAGATAAATCCTAATGCATAATTTGAAAGTTTTTGCTCCCCCCAGTTTGCTATTGTAGGTTTAACAAAAGCCTGGTTTGCGTATGCGGCAGCAGTTTCATACTTAGCACCGCGGACAACAATTCCTTTATCTGTTTCATCAACCGCATGCAAAAGCATATCCGGATCTTGATCTTGTGGAAGTTTTGATCGATCCCCTTTGGGATCCGTATTTCCTGATACGTGAAAAGTATCAGATTCTGAAACCTTCTGAATATGTTTGGCAATATTATCACCAAATCTTGGATCAACTTCATTTAAAATATCTGTACCATCATAAAGAGACCACATCTCTCCTGCGGTTTCATCTCCCACTCGTGTTACAACAGCTCCAACTTCATACATAATAGTTTTAATTGCTCCTCTTTTGGATGCCCAATCACTTTTAGTTTTTGGAAGTTTTGAACCTATACAGTTTATTTCACCACTGGTTTCATCAGTGTATGTTAATTGTTGACTAAACTCTGCTTCATGTGCCATGTCATAAATACGTGCACGTATATCTACAATCGGTTTGAAAACCGGGTGAATAGAAACATCTTCCACTTTTTTTCCATTTACCCAAACTTCTCTTCCATCTCTTAGAGAATCTCGATATTGATCACCTGTACGCAGCATAAACTTTACCTTTCTTTTTTTATTAATTTATCCTACCATCAACCTCAAGAAATGTTGAGAAGTTAATTTACTTTATATACTTGCTTACAAAATACAAACCAGCAGAGACAAGAGGTCCTATACCTAAAGCAAATACAACGGTACCTATTCCAACCACTCCCCCTAAATACCAACCAACAATCACGGCGCTAATTTCAATCATTGCTCTTATTAAAGCTATAGAAATATTTGTCATTTTTTGTAATCCAACCATCAATCCATCTCTCGGTCCGGGACCAAGATTAGCAATTAAGTAAAAACCACTTCCTAAACCTACGATAACTACACCAATAAAAACTTGTATTATTTGAAGCGCAAGTAATTCAGGTGAAGGAAGATAGGGTAATGAAAAATCTATCACAATAGAAATGATAATAGTATTTAGTATTGTGCCAATACCAGGTTTTTGTTTTAAAGGTATCCATAAACACAAAACACTTATACTAACAATAAAAGTTGTTATACCAATACTATATCCAGTTTTAACAGATATACCTTGAGCAAGAACGGTCCAAGGACTTACACCAGCGTTAGCAGTAATTAATAATGTCTCTCCTAATCCAAATAATATTAAACCAAGAATAAGAAATATTAGAGTAATGCTTTTTGGTTTAAGATTTAGAGCGTCAAAAGAACTCCATGAAAGTACTGGGATTTTTTTTAATGTGAAGATTAAAAAAACTAACTTCATAAATTTCTAAAAATTAATAATAATTTTTTTTCTAACATTAACTAAAAGAAATATTTAATTTTTAATTTGCAAGTCCCTCAATTATTTCCGTATTGAGAGTATAATTAAAAATTATTGGTGACACTATTATTTTTGATGAACGATTACCCCCGCCAAGTACAATAGAATTGCGTTGCATTACCTTCGAGTCAACCCAGAGTGGTAAAGTGCTTGGAAGTGTAAGTGGGGTAACGCCGCCTATATTCATTGCTGTTAATTTGGCAGTTTCTTCAATATTAGCAAATGAAACTTTTCTTGCTCCCAATTTTTTCCTAATCGTTTTATTTATATCAAGTCTAGTTGTTGCTAATAAAGCGCAAGCGGCATATTTTAATTCCCCAGTTTTTGTTTTTACTACAATTGCATTTACAGAGTCCTCAAGATTAATGCCGTATTCTCTACAAAATATATTAGTATCCGCTAGCTCAGGATCACAATCCATAACTTCAAATTCTAACTTTGTTCTTTCAAGAAATTGCCTAATCTGCGGAAGAGTATCATTCATGAATTACATTATCTTATCACGAACCATTAGGAATGTTGAGAATTAAAAAAATTAAAAATAAAACTTTAACTCAATGTAAAACATATTTGACAATCTACCAAATTCACTTTGTATACTGGGATTCTGCCAACTATTTCCATTAGGCCTACTTCCAATATTAATCTGCCCACCAATCACAAAATCTGTATTTTCAGTAACTGACTGAGTCAAAGAAAAATTGTGTTGGTTGGAAGAATCGGCCCATACATACTTTGAATTGTATTTACCCATTAGCAACGGGGTAAACTCATAACTTAGTAATATGGCACTTAAATGATTATTTAAAGAAGTGCTAACTCCGTTTTTATATCTAACATCAGAGGCGTCCAGATTATCTGGATCACCCATTCCATTAAAGAGATGTTCTGCTATTAATTGTAATTCATTATCAAAACGATAGCTGGCCCCCAAAACATTCATGAAGTAATTTTTCACTAAATTGCCTTGATTTGAGCCTGGCATGGAAATTGTCTTAGCCCCCCATAGATAGGTGATTTCATCATATATATTAATAGAGCCCAATTCCCCATCTACCTCCAAACCCAAGCGATGTCCTTCAGATTCTCGTTTATATAAAAGTGCATAGTCTATATCTTGGTAATTAGTGTAACCTCTCAAGAAAAATCCTATTTCCTCTTTTGATCCTAACCATTGGTATGATTGAACTGCGCTATTTTCTAAATAACTACCAGATGAGGTAAGGATATTCTGTTCATTAAGAACTGTAGTAATCCCACTATAATTACCTATAGCTTTATCGATTTTTAGTGCATCAATACCAGCTTTATATTCCTGTCCAAGGTAAGGGCTTCCATAATAATCAAATAAGTTCCAAAAAGTGGGTTTGCCAAAACTAGTTGCGAGTCTCCCAACTTGAATATCTAGATCTTGTATAGAAAATTTTATATTGGCCCGATCGATATAAGAATATGCACTACGATCCGCATCATTGATCAAGTCATCACTAAGATCTACGGATAACATAGAAGTATCTCTTCCTCCCACTCCAGTCTTTATATTAGAATAATCGTATGCTTGTATAGCGTGTAGTTCGTAGGAATACTGGTTGTAAATATCGCCTTCCATAATGATTCTAGCTACTGAAAAAAATTCCTGCGTGCTATCTTGATCAAAATAGGGTGAAAAACTATAATGGTCATAAAGTTTATAACCAGATTGCACACTGCCACTTATTTCAATATCAAAATCCTCGGCAAATAATCGTAACGAATAGAATACCAGTGCAAAAAACACTATTTTTTTAAAAGTCACAGCAAGCATTAAGAAAAAATCAGCTATGAGCAAATTGCACTGTTTTTTCTATAGATGCCTTTTCACTATGAATCATTCCATCTTTTAAAATAATAATTTTTTTTGCAAATTTGATAACTGCTGGATCATGAGTGGAAAACAAAAAAGTTGTACTGTTGTTTTTATTTAATGCCACCATGAGTTCCAAAAGTGATTGGGCTGTTTCAGAATCAACATTCGCTGTTATTTCATCCGCTAAGACCAGCTGTGGTTCTGTGGCAACTGCCCTTGCAATAGCTACACGTTGTTGCTGACCGCCACTCAACTCACGCGGATATCTATTTTCCAATCCATTTAATCCCATTTCTTTAAAAAGATGCATGACTTTCTCTCGTCGTTTAGCAGGCGCGATTCCCTGTAACATAAGCACATATTCGGCATTTTCATACGCATTCAAAACAGGGAGCAAATTATAATTTTGAAATACAAATCCAATATGTTGGCGACGTATCATGCTTAAAGCTTTATTGGATAAGATATTAAAGTCCTGATCATTAAATTTTACATCTCCGCTAGTTGCTCTATCTAATCCGCCAATAATATTAAGTAAGGTACTCTTTCCACAACCAGAAGGACCCATCATTACTGAAAAATCACCTTCAAGTATTTTCATACTAATTCCTCGCAAAGCTTTTGTTATAACTTTTCCTTCTCCGTAATTTTTTACAACTTCATGTAACGATGTAATTTCTCTTTTTGTACTCATATAGACCTTAACTCATCCGTGATTGAAATACGTGATATTAAATATATTGGTAAAACGCTTAATAACAGAACCGCACAAAAGAAAGAGATGCTAATTTGTAAAGTCAGGGATGTCGAGAAAAATGGTGTGATGACAGTGTCCATTCCAAATCCTCCTACTTCCATATCTTCTGGATTAACATCTTCAAATATATTCATGATATCATAGCCTTCCACCCATTTTGCAAGACCAACACCCGATAAAGACCCTAATGGGCAAGCAATGATTCCAAATATAAAAGTTTCAAAAAAAATTTGAAGTTTCAGCTCTATTTGCTGTGTACCTAATGCCAATAAAGAAGCGAACTCTCTTTTCCGTTCCAGTGTAGACATCAATATCGTGCTAAACATCGTAAATAGTACAATCACAACCAGCATAAACATAAAGGATACAACCGCGGTGCGATCCATGCGAATTGTTGTTGCTATATCTGGCATTATCTGCTGCCAAGATAAAAAAACACCATTGTTTTTGGCTAATTTGTTTTGCCACTCTTTAAGGAGATTTTCATGAGCATCAGAATTTTTTACAATAATCCCTAATTGTGAGGCAGAGTTGTTATCTAAACCTGCGATCTTTCTAGCAAAACCGATATCACTTTGCACAAAATGACCATCAATCTGCTTTGATCCCGTTTCAAAAATACCTTTGACACGAAACAAATCTTCAACCATTTCACCGTTAATATTATTTGTTGTAAAAACAAATTTTTTTCCAACCTTAATATTTAATCGTTCTGCTAATTTAGTTCCTACTATAACCCACCGACCATCTCCTTGAGACAAATATTCTCCTTCAACAATTGATTCTGGTAAAAAAGAAATTGATATTTCCTTTGATGGTTCTATCCCCATCAAGGATACTCCAACAGCGCCTTTGGCAGTATGTGCTACGCCCTGTAAATTTACTATTTGCTTTGTAGATACAACTTCTTTGTCATCATTTAATATGCTGTTAATTGTTTGAATATCATCGACCCATAGATCATTGGAAGGTGAGTTGCGATATTCGACATGTTCGTATGTCACATGCCCTGCCATCAGGCGTGCTACGTCATCAACAAGTCCTGCATAAAATCCCCACGCAACGCATACAAAAAAAGTTGGAATGCACGTAGCAATCAAAATAGAAAATAATGAAATGAACGTGCGTCTTTTGTTACGCCAAATGCTTCGCCAAGAAATCTTTAAAATTAGTAAAAATTTTATCATCATGGCTTATAGTGAATAGCCTCCACAGGTTTAATCCGAGCTGCAATGCTTGCTGGATAAATTGAAGCTACAATGCTGGTTAGCATCATTAAAACTATAGGAAGAAAAACAGATTTAGGTGAAATACTTGCTCTCCAAATTGGATCGAATACTATTCCTCCAAAAGCAAGATTTCCTTTACCACCAATATCAATTCCGTACACTTGCAGATATATTGCTATGCTCAAGCCAATCACCGTACCTATTATTGAGGCAAGGAGTGTTAACAGGATTGCTTCTAAAGAAACCTGTCTTATAATTAACCAGGGCGTTGCCCCAATTGCTCGTATGATGCCAAATTCTTTCATTCGGTCATATGTAGACATTACCAATGTATTCATCACTCCAAGACTTGCGGCAATAGTAAATATTAAACTAAACATAGTCAGCATAAAGACGGACATTTTTTCTGTCATTACAGCAATAGTTGGCATCAGTTCTTTCCAGGTTTCTATAGCTACGCCAGTAACCTTGGTAGAGATGAGTTTCTGTATTTCTTCAGCTTCCATTTTTCCCTTAGAATTTAATGCAATTTCATGAATAAGATTATTCGTAGAAAACAATATATCAAAATCATCTCTTAAAATTATAGCTGCTCCCCTATCAATATTATCTGCTACATTTCTTAAGATACCGGTTACATAAAAAAGTTCATTACCCAAAGAGCCATCAGCACCTTGAACAAATATGACCAATTCGGTTCCCAGTTCTGCTGCTAATGAACGGGCCAATTTTTGCCCTAATACAATCTTCTTTAATGATGTTTTTGTTAAAAAGTTTCCTTCTTCTACATGATTGGCAAAGTCAAAATATTTGAGTTCTGATTCTGGATTGATACCCCAAAATTGCGTGCCAGCCGATTTTGTCCCTGATGAAATTAAACCAAATCCATAACTTCGTTCCACCATTCCAATATTATTTTCTTTTGCAACAGCTCTAATCTCTTCTATGTTTTTTAATGATTTGTAGATGGAGCGATCATCAAGATAACCAGTTGCATGAATTTGAACTTCCCCGATCACAAGATTGGTTGTATTATAAACAGCTTTTCCAATTAGTCCTATAATCAAAGACTGAAAGACAATTAAAATAGCAATACATAATGCAACGGCTGTTATCGTTACATTCGTCCTTGTGGAGTTGCGCCATAAGTTTCGCCAACTAATTTTTATTAATTTCATTTACTATTTATTCTCCATTATTGCTGTAGTTTGCGCAAAGAAAAAAATCCATCATCAATAGCAACATCAAATTTAATTTCTTCCCATTTAACAGTAGTTGATTCACCTGGTTCATCAACTGGAATCATGCTCATCAGTATTGGAATCATTTTTCCATCCATCTTTTGAATATTAGTAAATTCAAGGGTGCGGGATAATAATAAGTCCTCGTCATAATAATTCATTCGTAAAGGAATATAATCATCAGCATATACTACTACTTCAACTTTGCCCCAAACAACAGCTGCTTCCTTATTAGGTAAACACGTGATTTCTACAACCTCTTTTCCATCTTTCATGCCTTCAAACGTTATGGAAAAACTGTAGTTTTCTGCCATACGTGATTGCTTGATTAAATCGTCATTGGTAAAATGCGATCCCATCCAAGATGAAGACATCATGGAAGATGGTATCTTAACTACACGCTTAACCTTTGGCATATAGTTCCACATATTTTTATCAACGCGCAGTGTAGCTAATCCTTTTTCTTTCTTAGGTTTAAGAATTTTAATCAGACTTTTATCTTCGCCTTTAGACCATTGTTCTAAAGTCAAAGTCCGCTGCCAATTAATAGTTATTACTGATAAAGTAATTATCCCGTGACTTGAGCTTGACCGATAAAGATCATCAACATTGTTTAAAATTTTTTCTGGATCTATATTATCTGCTCTTAAAGGGGAAATAAAAATACATAAAGAAATTGCAATTAATAGTTTTTTCATCACGATTATCCTACCACAATACCGATACGGGATTAAGGGAGAAAATAACAAATAATCAAGTATGATTTTTTTATCTATCGCCAACCACGAAAAATATTGAAGGATAGATTAAAACAACTGTTGTCTAATTAAATTTTTTCTGGCACATTCGTCTTATGGATGTTGAATTATTGTCAGGGGCGTGTGGGGCAGAAATTAGAGGTATAAACTTGCGTGATATTTCAGATGGTAATATTAAAATTATTAAAGATTTATTATTTGAACACAAGGTAATTTTTTTTCGCAATCAAGATATCACCCATAAAGAACAAATAGATTTATCAAAATGTTTTGGACCTATTGAGAAACATGCTTATGTAAAAGGACTTCCTGAATACCCAGAAATATTAAGAATTGTTAAAGAACCATTTGAAAAAAATAATTGGGGAGAAAATTGGCATAGTGATGTTAGTTATAATTCAGAACCAACACTAGCTGTTATTTTGAAGTCTGTAGAAATACCCCCGATTGGAGGTGATACGATGTTTGCTAATATGGAACTAGCATGGGAAACATTAGATGAGAAAATAAAAAATAAAGTGAGAGATAAAAAAGCATTACATAGTTCGTTAGGTGTGGCTTTTTTCGTAGACAATTATAAAGGAATGGAAGCCAGGGATACGAATTTAGAGGAGTACTCTAGTGAACACCCAATAGTAAGAACTCATTCTGAAACAGGTAAAAAAATATTATATGTGAATTGGACTTATACGAAAAGTATTGTTGGTATAGATAAAAAAGAAAGTGATGATTTATTAACTAAAATTTTTAAACATCAAGAAAGATTAGAGTTAACTTGTAGATTCAAATGGACAAAAAATGCTGTGGCTATATGGGATAATAGAAGTGTTATACATTATGCAATAGCTGATTATTTTCCTAACAGAGGTTTGGGACATCGAAGAATTATGGACAGGATTGCAGTTAGAGGAGAAAAGCCATTTTAATTATAACTTCTCCAATTTAAGATTTTTTATTCCATCACCAACCTCAAAAAATTATTAAACTTTAGTAGTAGTAATGAGTTAATTTTTAATTTATGGCCAGCTTATTTTAAATCAGTATCATTAAATTATGCCAAAAAATATTAGAAATATTGCCATCATTGCTCACGTTGACCATGGAAAAACTACTCTGATTGACAATATTATGAAGCAGTGCGGCTCTTTCAGAGTTAATCAAAAACTAGATGAAAGGTTAATGGACTCTGGAGACTTAGAAAAAGAGAGAGGTATAACAATTTTAGCTAAACCAACATCCGTTAAATGGAAAGATACAAGTATAAATATCATAGACACCCCAGGTCACGCTGATTTTGGTGGAGAAGTTGAGCGAGTATTGGGAATGACTGATGGTGTAATATTATTAATTGATGCTGCAGAGGGGCCTATGCCACAAACAAAATTTGTTTTAGGAAAGGCTTTAATGCAAGGCTTAAAGCCAATAGTTATTATTAATAAGATTGATAGAAAAGATGGAAGGCCTGAAGAAGTTGTTGATGAAGTATTTGATCTATTCGTAGCTTTAGATGCGAACGACGAACAGTTGGATTTCCCTATTCTTTACGCCTCGGGTCGTGATGGTTGGTGTATAAAAGAATTAAATGAGACAAGAGAAAATCTTTACCCTCTGCTTAATCTTGTACTTGAGTATGTATCTCCTCCAGTAGTTAAACTAGATAAACCTTTTGCTATGCTTGCAACACTCCTTGAATCTGATCCCTTTCTAGGGAGGTGCCTAGTTGGAAGAGTAGAACAAGGCTTTGTTGATGTTAATGCAAATGTTCAGGTATTAAATTTGGATGGAATAGTAATTGAAAAAAGAAGGCTAACAAAACTATTTCGTTTTAAAAGTACTGATAAAGTTCCTGTAGAGCGAGTCGAGGCAGGAGATATTATTTGTATTGCTGGTTTAAAGCAAGCGTCAGTTGCTGATACGATTTGTGATTCTTCAATTTTTACTCCTTTACAATCAACTCCAATTGACCCTCCTACTATGTCAATAACTATAACTGTAAATACTTCACCATTTGCAGGTTTGGAAGGAACAAAAGTTACTTCAACAAATATTCGTAAAAGATTAATGGAAGAAGCAGAAACTAATGTCGCGATTACTTTTATGGAGAATGAAAATAAGGATTCTTTTGAAATTGGTGGGCGTGGTGAATTACAATTAGGTGTTTTAATAGAGACTATGAGAAGAGAGGGATTTGAGTTATCAGTCTCTAGACCTCGTGTTCTTTATAAATATGATGAATTTGATAATAAATTAGAACCCATAGAAGAAGTAACAATAGATGTGGATGAAGAGTATGCTAGCTCTATAATAGATAGTATGAATAAAAGAAAAGGTGAGATGATAGATATACGTTCTACAGGAGCAGCAAAATCTAGATTATTTTTTAAAGTTCCTTCAAGAGGACTAATTGGATACCAAAGTAGTTTTTTAACGCAAACTAGAGGAACAGGAGTAATGAATAGAATTTTCCATAAATATGATTTACATAAAGGTCAATTTGCGGGTAGACGAACAGGGGTCTTAATTTCATCAGATACTGGAACAGCAGTGGCATATGCTTTATTTAAATTACAAAATCGTGGTCCAATGTTTATTGATTCTCAAACAAAAGTTTATCAAGGAATGATAGTTGGTCAGCACACAAAAGAAAATGATCTTGATATAAACGTGTTAAAGGAGAAACAACTAACAAATGTTCGTGCTTCAGGAACAGATGAGGCTGTAACCTTAATGCCTGCAAAGAAAATGTCCCTCGAACAAATGATGGCATATATAAAAGAAGATGAACTATTAGAAGTAACTCCTAAAAATTTAAGGCTTAGAAAAAGATACTTAGTTCCACATGAAAGAAAAAAAGCATCTTGATATTTATAAAAAAATAGTTCGTCGTTGAAGTCCCACCATCAACATATTTTTATGTTCTTTGACTAACATATAAACCGCTAAATGTCTTTCTACCTGATTTAATATCAGAAAATTTGGAAAACTTTTTCTTAAAAGGTTTTTTAAATGATGATTCTGAATCTTTCTTATCAAATCTTTTTTTAGTAAATGTCTTTCTACCTGATTTAATATCAGAAAATTTGGAAAACTTTTTCTTAAAAGGTTTTTTAAATGATGATTCTGAATCTTTCTTATCAAATCTTTTTTTATTTTTATTTTTTTTGTTATTAAAACTTTTATTTCGTGATTTATTTTTATTAGAATCTATATTTGTCTTGTTATTTTTAGAAGGATTAAAAATATTTTGAATCTCTTTCCACTTTAAAAAGTCACCTTTAGTTACAAAACTTAAAGCTACACCTAAGGAACCAGCCCTTGCCGTCCTTCCTATTCGATGAATAAAATCTTCAGCCATTTGTGGTAAATCATAATTAATTACATGCTCAATATGAGGAACATCAAGCCCTCTTGCAGCTACATCTGTTGCAATTAAAATTCTAAATTTCTTATCTCTAAAATTCTTCATAACTTTATTTCTTTTGCTTTGTCTTAAACCTCCATGAAGAGCAAAGGCTTTAAATTTATCCTTAAATAAAGATTTAGCTAATTTTTCACTACCATACTTTGTTTTTACGAATACTAAAATTGAACCTTCTCTTTTTAAAATTTGTTTTTTTATTTCTATTAACTTTTCATCTGATTTTAATTCAATAACTTCTTGTTTAATATTTTTTGCAGCAACATTTTCACCTCCTACAGAAACACGTATTGGATTATTTAAGTATTTTGTAGATAATTTTTTAATATTATCAGGTATCGTTGCTGAAAACATTAATGTTTGTCTTTTGGGAGGTACAAATTTTAAAATTTTATTTATTTGAACTTCAAAACCCATGTCCAGCATTCTATCAGTTTCATCTAAAACTAAAAAATTAGTATCATGAAGGTTAAGAGATCCTCTTTCTAAATGATCATTAATTCTTCCAGGTGTTCCAACAAATATTCTAGGGCGTCTTTTTAATTGTGATAACTGCTTACTCATTAATTCACCCCCTATTAATGAAACCGTATTGATAGGATTTTTAAAGCCCAAAAGGGAATGAACAACATCTAATACTTGTTTTGCCAATTCTCTCGTAGGAACCATAATTAAAGCAGATCCTTTGCTCGATCTCAGAAGTATTTCTATCATTGGAATGCAAAAAGCAGCTGTTTTTCCAGTTCCTGTTTGTGCTGACCCTAAAATATCTTTTCCTCGAAGAACTAAGGGAATAGATTCAGCTTGTATTGAAGTTGGTATTTTAAAATTTATATTCTTAAGAGATTTATTTAATTTTTCATTTAAATTAAATTTAATAAAGTCATTCATATATAATTTTCATTGATTCAAAATTAAATTAAATAAAGTTAAATATCAAAATTTAACGGATAGTGAAAAATGATAATATATTTTTTAAAAATTTTATTAAAATCAAGACACCCCATATAGGTATAAAGTTTTAATGCAATTAAAAATTTTAGAAAAATATTAATCAAATAAAGGAACAATTTTAATTGTATTAACATCAACTAAATTTTAATTTGTTATTCTAAAATTAGGTATAACAGACAAAGGGAAGTAAGTTAAAACCCATATAAGCCAGTCACAATTATCCTACCACCAACCATGAGGAATGTAGAGGGGTTAATTAAAAGGACTTGACTTTCCAGCTAGTAGATAAAAAAATTTTTTAATTTAGTTATTACGCCCTTTGGATCTTCTTCTGGAATAAAATGTCCTGTTGGCATAGCACAGCCACTTACTTTTTCAGTAGTGTAAGCTTGCCATACTTTAATTGGTGAAAACTTCCGTCCAATAACTCCGTGTTTTCCCCACAATACCTGAATGGGAATATTTAAAAGTTGATCACGATCTGCACGATCGTGTACAAGATCTATACCTGCAGCAGCACGATAATCTTCGCACGAAGCATGAATTCGCTCTGGCTGACTAAATGCAGCAAGGTATGCTTCTTCTGCTGGACCAAATTCATGACCACCCGACCATTTTTGCAAACATGAATCCACCCAAGCTCTTGGATCGCTTTCAATCATTTTTTCAGGTAGTCCTTTTGGTTGAATAAGAAAGTACCAATGAAAATAACTACGGGCAAATTCCATATCTGTTGCCTCATACATATCTAGTGTAGGACAAATATCGAGAATACTCATAGCAATTACTCTTTGACGGTGATCTCGAGCTAATCGATGTGCCACGCGTCCCCCACGATCATGTCCAGCAACAAAAAACTTATCGTAGCCAAGTTTGTTCATCAATTGAATCATGTCATTTGCCATTTCTCTTTTAGAATAAGTAGTATGATTGGGATCACTTGGCAGAACCATACTTGAGCCGTATCCTCTTAGATCTGCAGTAATAATGGTAAAGTTCTTTGCTAGTTCTGGAGCTGTCTTATACCACATCACATTCGTTTGCGGATATCCATGCAATAACAATAACGGTATACCTTCGCCACCAATACGACAAAATAGTTTCCCTTTATTTACTTGAACATATTCTTCTCGAAAACCTTTAAACATATATATATCAATATACCAACCACGAGGAATGTTGAGAATAAAAAGAAATTAAATTTCTCTAAATAAAATGTTTTATGGAGTAATAATATTGATTTAATGTAGAAATAAAAAAATGAAACTCAACGAAACCCAACTTAAAGAAATCGAAGAAAATGGATATGTCATTCTACCAGATTGCTTTTCACATGAAGAAGTAAATAATCTTCGCAAAGCCATGACAATAGTCTTTAAAGAGAAGACTAAAGCTAACATAATTGAAAAGTCTTCTGGCGTAGTTCGTACTGCAATGGGCCTACATCTTCGGAGCAAAATTTTTGATGATCTCACACGGCACCCTAAATTTTTTGAACCTGCATGTCAGATACGTGGGCATAATCTTTATATTCAGCAGACAAAAATTAATGTCAAAGCTGCCTTTACTGGTGAAGTTTGGCAATGGCATTATGATTTTGCAACCCATTTTGGAGAGGATGGAGTACCCAAACCATTGGCTTTGAATTTACATGTCTTCCTTGATGATGTTACTGAATTCAATGGTCCACTTTTCTTCATTCCTAAATCTCATAAATATGGTTCTGCACCATCAAAACTTGATACAGTCACTACGAATTATCCATTATGGGTTGTTGATCAGCAGAACGTCAAAACTATTGTAAAAGAAAATGGAATTGTATCAGCTCATGGAAAAGCTGGTACAGTTGTTATTTTTGTAGATAACTTGGTGCATGGTTCAGCACAGAACATGTCGCCCATGGACAGAGCAATTTTTTCAGTTATTCTTAATCCGTGCGATAATGCTCAAACCAAATTTGCTCGACCTGAATACAAACATGGACGAGATTTTAAACCTATTAAGGCTTCATCTTATAAAAGTCTGTTAATTTGATTATGAAAATGACTAAATCACCTTTTTTAAAATTACAAAATGGAGAAATATTACACGTTGGAGATATAAAACATACAACCCAAGGTGAGTTAACAATACAAAAATTCAGCTATGGATTTGATATTGCTTCAAGAACTTCAATTATTAATCATTTAATTCATAAATACAAACTCAATACTTACTTAGAAATAGGAGTTCGAGATGGAAAAAATTTTGATAAAATTGTTATAAACAAAAAAATTGGAATAGATCCTTATCCTAAAAAAAAAATTAATAATCTTTATGAAATAACATCTGATGAATTTTTTAACAAAAACAAAGATTTTTTTGATATCATTTTTATTGATGGTTTACATTTAGAATATCAAGCAGATAAAGACATAAAAGGATCTCTTAAATTTTTGTCAAAGGATGGTTTTATTATTTTACATGATTGTAACCCTCCAACTGAATTTCACCAAAGAGAAAATTATGAAATTAATGGCAAATTTCCAGCATGGAATGGTACTGTTTGGAAATCATTTGTAAAATTAAGAATGACAAATTCAAATTTAATGATGTTCTGTATAGATTGTGATTGGGGGGTTGGCGTAATTAAAAAAGGTAAGTCAAATATTTATAACTCTTCTGAAGAATTAAACTATAGTTTTTTAACCAAAAATCGTATTGATTTATTAAATTTAATTTCAGTAAATTGCTTTATAAATAAGTATTAATTTTTCAAAACTACACGAAACATAAACAGATTAAAATTGATATTTTGATGTAACTTTGCAAAATCAAACATAGTAAAGGTATAACTTTCTACGGAAATGTGTGTTAGGTAATTGAATTTCATCACAATCATCCTACCATTAACCACGAGGGATGTTGAGCAATATTGGGGGAGCAATAGTAAGTTGCTCCCCTTGCTAGGAAATATTAGTCTTCTACTTTTTCACCCATAATAGCGCTCAAAATAAGAACCGTTAGGCCGCCAGTAGTAATGGCAGAACTAAAGATACTACCCATGAGTTTGCCAAATGTACCACCAATGTTAGTGGCCAAAGCACCTGCAAATTGAGGAACCAATAATACACCAAAACCCATTCCAAACGATACTGCTAGGATAAGCATATTACGACGATTCATATTTACAGTAGCAAGAATCTTTACCCCTGCAATAGCGACAGTACCAAACATAACGATAGTTGCACCACCCAATACCGGATTAGGCATAGCTCTCAGTAGAGAACCTATATGAGGAAACAAACCCATTAGTATGAGAATAATACCAACCCAAACACCCACATGACGACTAGCAATACCAGTGAGTTGGATGACGCCGTTATTTTGGCTAAAAGTGGTGTTAGGGAAAGTATTAAACACAGCAGCTATTGCTGAATTAACACCGTCACCAAGTACGCCATTTTTAATCCGATTAATGTAGCTCTCTCCTTTGACATCTTGCTTCGATATCATACAGTTAGCAGTAATATCGCCAGATGATTCAATGGCAGTAATGACATAAATTAAAGCTATCGGAATGAAGGCAATAATATCAAAGTTGAAGCCATACCTAAAAGGTATCGGAATACTAATCACTTCTTGCACTGCAAATATTGCACTAGTGTTCACTTTACCCATCACAAGTGCAACAATGAAGCCAATCACTAAGCCGAGAACAATCGAGGACAAGCGAAGCCATTGATTACTTGAACGATTCAAAATAATAATAGAAATCAGTACCAAGAAGCCAAGAAATAGGTTGGATAAAGAACCCCAAAATTCCGGTTTATTATCTAGCAACCACTGACCGCCAGCTAAATCAGTCAGTCCAACTTTAATTAAACTAACACCAATAATAGTAATTACTGTGCCAGTAACTAAAGGTGTAATAAGTCTTTTGAGTTGAGGTAATACTTGACTCAGACCAATTTCAATGAAGGCTCCCAAGAAACATACACCCATAATCATAGCGAGTATTTCCTCCGGGCCACCGCCTTGTGCTTTAGCAATAAAACCGGCTGCAAGAACGGAGCTTAAAAAAGCAAAGCTCGTGCCTTGAATACAGATCATACCAGCTCCAATGTTCATTGGCTTTTTCGCTTGGATAATCGTGCCGACTCCAGAAACCATCAATGCCATACTGATGAGGTAAGGCACATGATCACCCAACCCAAGTACGCCACCAATAATTAACGTCGGTGTGATGATGCCGACAAAACTAGCCAACACATGTTGCAGTGCGGCAAAGAACTTCTCAGCAGTTGGTGGATTTGCCTCGAGTTCATAAATTAATTCTGAATCGCTCATAAATTTTCTCCTTTTGATTTATTGATAGATTAATACCTTTCTCTCCTAACTTGAGTATTTTTTATTATAATTTATGTATTAAAGCATTAAAATATTACAATTTTTTAATATATCCTTAACATTAACGTGTTTGGTGATAGGAGTGCAGTAATGAAAAAACTTCTTTTATCCTTATTCTTTATATTATCTCTTGGTTTAACATCTGCGTCATCAGGAAAAACAATTTTATCAGATGAAGCAAAGGAGATGCTTGATGACCACGTCAAACAAAGCGAACTTCTTAAGGTTCCACTTCCAAGTGATAATAAAGTTATCAAGGACTATAAACGTTTTAAGGATTTTCGAAAAAACCATCTTGCCAACAATTGGCGTTTCACGAGCTACTTATGGAAAGAGAATGTTCTAGGCTTAAAGGATGTATCGAAAGGTCAGATCTTAACAAAAGATGTTTGTATGAAGATCCTTGCTGAATTCAAGCTGCCAACAACAGGTGCAAAAGATAAAGGAGTTTTTCAGAAATGTTCTAGGTCTTTTTCTGACTATGCTGTCATAAATTTTGATGATGGAATACAGTTGTATAAAGAATTAATATTAAAGATTGCAACTGCAAAAAAAGATAAGTGGATTTACAAGGATTCAGGCAAGGATGATTTTAATCCCCGTGACTATGAACTGTGGGGAACACTCTCACCCATTACCATGTTTTACGCCGTCAACTACGAAGAGCTTAACTATACGAAAGACGAACACGAAGCGATTCAACAATATATAAAAAACAAAGCCATGATAGATCGCTTAGATAGGGATGGCAATCGTAGTCGATCCGCTCTTTGTAACATTACAAACCCTATGAATTTTTGGCGGCATAAGCATAAAATCAACAATTGTGGAAGTGTTCGTCTGAGGTTTGCTGCCGCTGAATTGGCTCTTGCGATAGTAATGCAGGACCAAGAACTTTGGGCAAAAGGTTTGTGGGATCTAGATTACACGTTGAGTATGATTGAGGAGGAAGGCTTTTTTGTTCCACTTTCTGCCAAGGGATGTAAGGCTCTAGGCTACACATGGGATGCCAGTAAATTATTTTCAATGAATGTTGAGATGCTTAAATTAGCTGACTTTAATCTTCTAGATTACAAAACAAGGCACGGAAAGACCGTGGCGGAAGCCTATGAAATGCTCTTTAAACAATATGAAGATATTACCATATCAAACCATATTGCAAAAAAAGGAGTTGGGGCCCAATCTTGCGGTACAAAACCTTACAAAACGCATGAAGAATTTGTATTTCAACAATTTGATTTTGATCCAGATCGGATCGCAGAAGCTGTAAAAGAGAATCAGATACCAACTCATGAAGATTTTATGAATTGGTCCATAAGATTTGTTTCTGAAAAACACCCCGAATGGCTTAAGGACAAATATACCCTCAGAGACATTAAGGTATATCCGACGATGAGCACATACTATTTCGTTCAAGCAATTGAGATATTTAACGCCAATGTAATGTCTGAAAGTCATAGTATTTGGCAGGGAAAATTAAAGGAATATGCACTGCAGATAGAGAACAAGAGAATTGAAGTCGCTTCAGAATTATACATTTTTAAAATTGAAGGCGAAACGTTCAACTTAACACTGGATAAGGTAGATTTTATTGAAACTAAACCTTTTGAATTAGAGCGTGATAAAAAATACCTTCAACCCTATCAACTTCATAAAGCCTTTATTCATGGAAGCTTAAGAAAAAAAAAGGTAGGAATCTTTTTCAGTACCTTAGTTTTTAAACAAGCTGACACCCAAGAGCAAAGACTGGTGATCCATGTAGATGACCGGACAGTGGAGCCCCTTAAGCGGCATAGTGATTCCCTTCAAAAGAAATGTGGATCGGAACTAATGAACGAGTGGGGCTGGTTAAGTTTTATCAGTAAAACTAATGATATGGAGAAGGCTCAGAACCAACAATGTCATTATGATTATTTCAAAGAAGCGGATGATAAGCAGGCTTGGGAGTTATTCCAAACGGTATTGGGTGGTACTAATTCTATATTAGATTATTTGCAAACTAATGTTGAACTATAATTTGTTAATCACAACTACTCATGTCGGGCACGCCAATACAAGTTGTGACACGATGGTGACACGGGAAAAAGCTAGGCTGAAAAAATGGTGGGTTGCTTGAGTTTATTTAAATTACTTAAATAACGCAGCTGAGCCTATTAGTCCTGTGTGATCACCAAGTTTAGAGATTTTTATTTTCATAGATTGTAAATCTTTAGCAAAAATAAAGTTCCTTATGTATTGAATTAATTTATCTCTAAAATTTTCATTTTTTACAACAACGCCTCCTCCTAATACTACCATACTAGGATCAACTGAATTAATTAAGTTACCTATTAAAGAACCAAGCGATTCAGCAATATTGTTAATATATTTTTTCTTCTTAGGAGATTTATTATATATTTTTAAAAACTTAATTATTGATTTACCCGAGTAATAGTCTTCTGGGATCAAAGATAATTTTTTGTTAGTTTGTGGATTAAATAAAGTAATTTTACTAGAAGCAAAAGAAATTGCAAATCCATTAGCACCAGAATAAATTTTATTGTTTTTAAAATGTGAAAAACTTAATCCAGTTCCTATGTTAATATATATAAAATTATCTATTTTATGACCATACCCATAGTATTTCTCTGCCCTTATTGCATTTCTAACATCGGAGTCAACTTTTATAGATAATCCCTTTTTGTTAAATTTTTTACTTAAATCAAAATTATGCCATTTAAAATTATATTGATCACGTATTATTCCTTTGTTATTAATCAATTCAGGTACACCTATTCCAATTTTTTTTATTTTAATATTTGTTTTTGATTTAAATTCATTAATTAAATTTGTTGTTTCCAATATTATATTATTTAAATTTTGTTGATCATTAGTTGTTGCTTTGGATTTGATAATTTTATTTATGATTACTTTACCTTTATTTGTATCCACAACGGCAATAGATGTTTTTGTTCCACCAATGTCAACACCAATACAATATTTAGTCATCATTTGAATAGTGCAGACTGATCAACATAAATCAACTTCTTTTTACATTTATGTATAATAGTTGATGGCCACTTATTTGAGAATGTTTTTCTGTAAATAATATTTTGTACTGCCAATCTCTTTTCTTTGCCACTTAAAACAATAATTGCAAGTTTTGTTAGTTGTGAAATTGTTCCTAAACCAACAGTAATCCCATATTTTGGTACATTTGAAAGTGATTTAAATTTAGGAAAAGTTTTCATATTGTCTCTTCTTGTTTCATCGGAAAGTTTAATAATATGTGTTTTTTTAATTATTGATGTTTTGCTGTTGTTAAAAGCAACATGACCATCTGAACTTCCTGAAGCCAATAAAAAAATATCTATTCCTCCCAACTTTTGAATTAATTGATCATATGCAGAAGGCTTATTAATTGTAGGAAAGAAAATATTTTGATCTTTTAATTTATGCTTAAGAGGTTTTTTAAAATTTATAAGTTTTTTTATTACTTTCCTAGAGAACTTGACACAACTATAATGAGCATTAGAGTCAACCAGTTGATATCTGTTATAATTTTTTTCTACATATTCATCCATCATTATTATAATCAAATGATCTAAACTAATCTTTAACTTAGAAGATAACATTCCAAGATAGTAATATGTTTTTTTTAGCGATCTTCCTCCAGGACAGCCTAAAACAAATATTTTTTTTCCTTTGATTTTTGTTAATATGAATAAGGCTAAATCTTTTGCTAGATCATCTTGATTGTTGAATTTTTTAATCATTATTCTTTTATGGCTCCTGTAACCATTCCAGATATAAATCTTCTTTGAAGAAAAATATAAACGATCAAAACAGGAAGAGCGACAAGAACAGCTGCTGCAGCAGTAATTGCAGGGTCTCCATAGCGCTTATTTCCTGCAAAATAGCTTAGCGCAAGGGGTGCGGTGCGCATTTCATTATCTTGTATCATAATTAAAGCTAGCAAAAACTCATTCCAAGTCCACATAAATAACAGAACAGTTAAGGTTAAAAGAGCTGGGATTGTTTGAGGAAGTAATATTCTTATAAGAATTGTCCATCTGCCAGCTCCTTCAATCATAGCAGCTTCCGAAAGATTATTAGGAATTGCTCGAAAACTAGCTCTCATCCAAAAAATACTAAAAGGTATTGATAATCCTATTTGCGGTAAAATTAATGACCAATAAGTATTAACTAAATCATAACTTCTCATTGTGTAATAAAGAGAGATGACAATTGACTCATAAGGAAGCACCAGGCCTAAAAGTAAAATAGCAAACAAAAATGTTGTACCCACTACATTCAGTTTTTCAAAAGCATAAGCTGCAAGCGTGCTGCAAATCAAAGTTATTCCTACTACAAATACAACGACAACAAATGATGAAAATAGAGCTGTATCAAATCCTCCTCCATTCCAGGCCTTAATAAAATTATCAAAATATATCCCGTTTGGAATAGTAAAGCCTGAAATCCTTTTACCTGGCTCACTTAATGCTAGAAATAAAATAGAAACAAAAGGGTACAATACAAAAAAAGTTCCCGTTAAAAAAATAGTATGAGCAATAATTTTTTCTCTTTTTGTATAATTCACTTTCTTTCCCTCAAAGAAATCAAAATTAGTGAGACCAAGGTGAAAATTAGCAAAGTGAGTATTATACCAAGAGAAGAAGCTGATCCCACTTGCCCTTGCTGAAAAGCTTTTTTATAAATGAACATCGAAGGTATCATAGTTGATGTCCCTGGACCACCACCTGTTGTAATCCAAATCAGATCAAAATTTCTTAAGGCTAAAGTCACAGTAAAAATTAATGCAACAATAATTTCGCCTCTAAGATTAGGCAAAGTAACATTAAAGAATTCTGAAATTGCTCCTGCACCATCAACTTTTGCTGCATCATATAATTCTGTCGGAATTTTTTGAACTCCTGCAATAAACAAAATCATTGCAAAGCCAAACATAACCCATGTGCCTATAAAACCAACTGCAGGAAGTGCATAATCAAAGGAACCTAACCAGGCTCTTGAAACATTCTCCAAACCAAAATAATCCAATCCGACATTCAATGGTCCCTTAGGAGCATAAATCCATCTCCATGAAACACCTACAACAATCATGGACAAAATTTGAGGTAAAAACAAAATTGCTCTGTAAAAAGTTAATCCATAGATTTTAACACGTATCATTATGCCTGCTATTATTAATCCAATTACTATGGGTAAAAAGGAATAGAAAATAATTAATATAAAAGAGTGAAATATTGAGGATGTTATTTTCTTATTATTAAGATTATCGATATATTGTTGAAGTCCAACCCACTTTTTCTCAGATATACCATTCCATTCTGTAAATGATGTATAAAGAGTGTCACCTAAAGGAAATAAAACAAATAAAATATAAAATACGAAAGCAGGTATAATATATAGATATGAAGAGTATTGGAATTTACTTTGAGGTCTATAAATATTTTTATTACTCATAGACCTCAAAAAAGATTAAATTAATTCAAACTTTCAGCTGCCATTGCACTAATAAAGTCTTCTGCAGACGCAGCTCCGCCAATAAGTTTCTGTAGTTCTTGAGTTACGACATCATACATACCTGGCGTAGCCCAATCAGTATAAAAAGTTTTGGCATTAGCTCCAACTAAAGCATTGGAAGATGCTATTACTTCAGCTTGAAGATTTGATGTTGGTGCAATAGTTGGTGCTTGAGCAGGAACTCTTCCAACTTCCATTAAATCATCTACAAAATCATTACTCATTAAATGAGCTAAAAATTTTGCTGCTAAATCTGGATTTGAAGCTTTTGAGCTTATATGCCATCCTAAAGCAAAAGATCCACCACCAGCAACACTGCTTCCTCCACTAGTAGGCATTGCAAAAGCGCCGACATTGTCGCCCATACCTTCATCCAATTGAGCAGTCATCCATGTACCTGTTAAATTGAAAACACCTTCTCCATTAATGAACATAGCATTTGCATCATCATAACCAATACCAAGAGAGTCAGATCCAAAATAGCCAGCTGCTGCCATGTCAGCTAATTTTTTGGCTGCATCCATTCGTGATGGAGTATTAAATTCAAAGTTTTTTGGATTAAAAATCCAACCTCTAGTATGATTTGGATCGACAAAAGCACCATCAATTATTCCCCAAACATGAATAATTGGCCATCCATCAGCGCCGCCAAGAATGATTGGCAACTCACCTGCTTCTTTTGACACAGCAAGAGCATTTTCAAAATCTTCAAAAGAATTTGGAACGGATAAACCAAGTGCATCTAATTTAGACTTATTATAGAAGACGATTACATCTTCTGCGACAGGGCTAACTCCAAATAAACTTCCTGAGCCCCAAGTGGAACCATCATCACTCCACATGAATTCAGCAAGAGCTCCATCAGCAAACAAATCTTTCCAACCATATTGATCTGCATATTTTTCTAATGAAATTATTAAACCATTTTGAACTAATGTTCCGTCAACAGTAAATCCTTGATTACCATGTGCAAGATCTGGTGGATTATTATCAGCTAGCTTAAGTTTAATAGTAGCCATAAAATCATCCCAACCTAAATAGCTTGCATCTATAGTTACGCCTGGATTAGCGGCTTCAAATTGAGCCGCAGCTCTAGTTAATGTAGACTCATCCCCTGCTTCAGCTAAAATACGCAAAGTTTCTGCATTTATTCCAGTTGAAAAAAATATTATAGAAGAGAGTAAAACAACAATTTTTTTCATATTACCTCCAAAGTAAAATTATAAGTTAATATGAATACATATTTGATTAAAAATCAAAATAAAACTACTTTTAATTTTTTATTTTTATCTTAACCTGAGTTTAAAAAAAATATCTTTAACGCTTGAAAAAAGGATTCATTTATAGTTTTATTTGAAAGAAAATAAAATATGTCTCAAAAAATTGTATTAATTGGAGCAGGAAGTGCCAATTTTGGACTTGAAGCTGTTTCCGATATTTATAAATCTAAAACTCTCGAAGGTAGTGAAATCGTTCTTCATGATACTGATCAAAAAGCTTTAAAAGAAACACAAGAAGTTGCTGATAAATATAAAGAAAAATGGGGCGTAAATTTTAAAGTATCGTCTGCAACAAGCAGAAAAGATGCATTGAAAGGTGCAACTGTTGTTGTAATTTCTATAGAAGTAACTCCTCGATTTGGTCTATGGGATCAGGATTGGAAAATTCCCCAACAATATGGAATGAAACAGATTTATGCTGAAAATGGAGGACCTGGTGGTCTATTTCATTCTTTAAGAGTCATTCCTCCTATTATTGAAATATGTGATGACATAAATAAAATTTGTCCAGATGCTTATGTTTTTAATTTTAGCAATCCTATGCAAAGAATTTGTCATGCTGTTAGTGTTAAGTTTCCTGATTTAAAATTTATTGGATTATGTCATGCAATTGCTGAGATGGAAAGAGATCTTCCTGAGCTGCTTAATACAGATTTTTCTAACATAGAGTATCGAGCTGGGGGCCTTAATCACATTAGTATTTTGGTAGATGTAAAATATAAAGATACGCAGAAAGATGCTTATCCTTTAATTAGAAAAAAAGCACTTGAGTACTATAAAAATTACATTATTGATTTTGAAAAAATGAATGAACAATCAACATCACCAGGAGCTGAAAGAGGAATATTTTTAAAATTATTTGAAACTTATAAATATCTTCCTATTACAACAGATAGTCACTTAGGAGAATATCTCCCATGGGCACATAGTATAGCTGATCATTATGCTATTTTAGAATTTTATAAAAACTATAAAAAAAATTGTTTAACGGTTTATAGATCAGAAGAAATGCATGAATTTTATTTTGACAAAAACAGAAAATCAAAAGAGAGATTAATAGATTTAATGGAAGCAATTATTGAAGACAAAAATATTGAAGAAGCTGCTGTAAATATACCTAATAAAGATTTTATTAAACAAATACCTAATGATATAGTTGTGGAAGTTCCAGCAATGGTAAATAATAAAGGAATTAATGGAATTAAATTAGAAAATTATCCTGATAATTTTGCTTCTATCCTAGTTAACCAAGTAGGTACAATAAGATTAACCACTGCTGCAGTTTTAGAAAAATCTAAGTCATTGGCTTTTCAAGCTCTTCTAGCAGATCCTGTTGTTGACAATTACCAATCTGCTGAAAAACTATTAGATACAATGATGACTTTTCAAAGTGAACATTTAGGTTATTTAAAGTAAATTGTTAAATTTAGGAATTATTGGATGTGGATCTGTTATGCAAGGTCCATATATGGAATTAGTTAAAAAATTATCATTTAAAAAAATTATTAATTTAAAATCTGTTTCAGATATTAATCATAAAATTGATAAAATAATTAATAAAAAAATTAGATATCAATATTTCTATAAAAATTACAAAAAAATTCTTGAAGATACTGAAATTGATTTAGTACTTGTTTTAACTTCAATGAAAGAACATGCCAAAATTTCTAAGGAAGCTCTTAGAAAGGGAAAGCATGTATTAGTTGAAAAACCAATGGCTACAAACATGAAAGATTTAAAAGAATTAATGCAAATAGCTAAAAAAACAAAAAAATATTTATTTGCTGCGCCATTTGTAATTTTAAGTCCTGTATTTCAAGCTATTCATCAAGAAATAATCAATAAATCAATTGGAAAAATATCTTTAGCAAGAGCAAGATATGGATGGACTGGTCCTAACTGGGGTGAATGGTATTATCAAACAGGTGGGGGGCCACTCTTTGATTTAGGTGTATACAACATCACCACTCTTACAGGTTTATTAGGTCCAGTAAAAAATATTACAGCAAAATCATCTATTTCTAATCATTTTAGAAAGATTAGTGGAAAAAGAATTAAAGTAAATACAGATGATAATTTTCAAATATTATTAGAATTTAAAAATAATTGTTTAGCGGTAGTAACAACTGGTTTTACTATGCAACAATATAATTCACCTGCCGTAGAAATATACGGAAGTGAAGGAACTATTCAAATGTTAGGAGATGATTGGGAGCCTAAAGGGTTTGAAATTTGGAGAAATAAAAGATCATCGTGGGAATTATATAAAACTCCTTATGCAAATTGGCCATGGGCTTCAGGGTTTACACATTTAGTTGATTGTATATTAAATAATACCAAACCTTTGATAGATCTTGATCATGCTTATCATGTAAATGAAATAATGATAAAGATTTATGAATCATCACAAAAGAATAAACAAATATTAATAAACAGCACTTTTAAACCTCTTAAATTTTACAAAAAAATTAAAATTAAGAAAAGTCATTTAGACCATGATAGAAATCATGATGACATATAAGCCTTCTCCAAGACCAAGTTATTCCATGCCTACTCATATTGAATACAACAATATGAAAATTCATAAATGGGGTGATGAAGAAGCGGGTTATGTAGATGATTGGATTTACATATCAAATGAAAAATTGCACCAAATTATATTTGGTCTAAAACCTCATGGTTGTTTCAAACATTCAAAAGAATTTAGAACAATATTTGGAGCTGATGAATTATTATATATTCTAAGTGGAATTTTTGTAATTAGCAATCCCGAAACTGGTGAGACACACAAAGTTCTTCCTGGGGATTCTATTTTTTTTCGAAAAGATACCTGGCATCATGGATTTAATTTTAGTGATGAATATCTTCAAGTTCTTGAATTTTTTTCACCACCTCCATCATTAGGAACTTCTGGAGTCTACGCAAAAACAAAACCATATATTGAGAGTATTGACTACTCAATTGAATCACGTCTCAATAACTGGCTTTTAAATTCTAATGTAACCAATAAAAATAAATCTTTTACTATAATTAAGGAAAAAGACTATCTTTGGTCATCAGATGAAAAGAATCGAGAAATATTTGCAACAACCCTAGCAAATACTGATAATTTATTTGTAAAAAAAATTTCTATCTCTCCAAATCAAACCTCTGAAGAAATAGACTTAGAAGTTGAAAGGGGTTTGTTAGTGATTTCAGGAAATATCGAAATATATGTATATTTTGATAACAAAGAAGAAAAATTTATTTTGTCAGAGAAAGACGGTTTTTATTTTCCAAAGAAAGTAAGGCACAAATTTGTAAACCCTTCTAATAAAAAAGTTTCTCTTATTGTCTGTGAAGCAAAAAATTAAAATTGGGTAGACAAATGGAGCGTATTTGGAGCGAAACACATATTTCTTTAAAAGAAGAGTAAAAAAATAGCTGGGGCGGGAGGATTCGAACCTCCGAATGCCGGCTCCAAAAGCCGGTGCCTTGCCGAAAGGAGCAAGAGAAATGGCGGGTTGCTTGGGTTTGTTTTTTTAGGATTTTAAATACCGGGTGCGCGAGTGTGTCCTATGTGTGTCTAAAAAAATTCAATTGATCTATGTGATTATGTGGTTGTTCTTTAGAGTAGACATGAGAAATGTGTGACAAAAGATTATTGGTAAAATCGTTCTTTCATTGATTGGATCATATATTCAAACTTACCTGATTTTTTAAATATGTCTCTTTTTTGTGAAGCTCCTGTACCATATATTAATATTTCTTCTATAACCTTTACATATTTTGCCGATCCCAAAGAAACCATTGCTGGTTCAATTAAATTACAAAGATCTTCAATGGCTTTTTTAATAGGTAATTGTTTTAATGTTAAAGGATCAATAAATGTTCCTTCAAGTCCGTATCTTACGGCTTGCCACTTATTCGATTCCAAAATCTGAATATGCGTATCAGGATATTTATCTAAATTTTGTATTGTAACAACCAATGCTTGCATCAATGCCACCAAGGCAAGTATTTGTATTAGGTTAACAGGGATGTCACAAATTCTAATTTCAACTGTGCCAAAGCCCGGATGAGGTCTTACTTCCCACCACAAGTCCTTTACAGACTTAATGACATTCGCTTTAATTAAATTCTCAGTTATATTTGTAAAGTGGTTCCAACTATTTAGATAGTCAGGCATTCCTGCCAATGGCAAAGATTCAAAAATTTTTGTTCTGTAAGAATAAAGACCTGTATCTTCACCTTCATAAAAAGGTGAGGAAGTCGAAAGAGCAAGGAGGAGTGGCAAATATATTCTTAACGCATTGTTAACTTTTATCACTTTTTCACATTCGTCAATTCCTATATGGACGTGAAGGCCTTGTGTAATAAAACGTGTTCCGATTATCTGCAAATCATTCATAATGCGCTTATAACGGGTATCATTTGAAATAATCTGATTTTTTCCTATAGCAAATGGATGAAGGCTACTACAATTTACGGAGGCATTATAATTTTTTAAAACCTCTTCTAGATGACGTAACGTTTGTTTAATATCGCAGTCAACTTCTTCAATAGTACTGCAAATATCTGTATTAATTTCTATCATTGATTCAAAAAGCTCATATTTCATTCTATTGCAAAATTTTTTATCTATGTTGGCAAGAACTTTAGAAGAAATGTTTTTTAAATCTAAAGTAGTGTCATCAATTAACTGAAGTTCAATCTCAACGCCAATGGTTGGATTAGGGCTAGAATGAAACTCTATCATTTATTAATGGTATACTAACACCAACCGTAAGAAATGTTGATCAAAAATGGATTCTTAAGTGAGTCCTATGTGTGACCAAAAGCTTATTTCTCTAAAAAAAGGGTGAAAAAGTGGCTGGGGCGGTAGGATTCGAACCCTCGACTTCAACCTTGGCAAGGTTGCCGAGTACTAATGAGCACTAATTATTTCCTTTCTTTCTTGCTAACTTTTATCATGAAAACGAAAATAAGTGAATCAGATTTGTCACACGCAAATTCATTCTAATTTGTTTTTTTTATCGTCGTATTTGCACTCTAGAAATCTCATATCTTTGCGTAGAGAATAAAAAGTCACACGAAAATTAATTATGAAAAAAATATAAATTACTAACTATGATCTGGGTGCCAGATTTGAAATTCACAGTTATTTGGGAAATAATAAGTTATTCTTGATATGAAAGTGCCGTGACTGATAACCGCAATTCTTCTTTCATCTCTCTCATCGATCCATTTTTTAAATTTTTTTACGCGTACATCCAAATTTTGTATTGATTCATAATTAATTTCTTTTTCATCAATGGGAACATCATTATTCCACCAAAATTTTCGCAATCCAGAAAAATCAAAATTTGCGAATTCTTTCTTTAGTGTATTTGGTTGACTTCCTACATCAGCAGAGTCATTTAAATACTCACGAACCAAAGATAAGACAACCGTTTTTTGAATTTGTCTTGGAAATATGTACTCAAATGTTTGCAAAGCTCTGATTAAAGGAGAGCAAACAATTAAATCAAAATCAATATTAGCTAATAACTTTCTTGTTATTAGAGCTTGCTGCTTTCCTGAATTAGTAATACGAGGATCATAATAAATTTTCGGATCATCAAGATCTAGCGATGCATTTGCTTCAGATTGAGCGTGACGAATTAAATATACCTCCTTTCTCATTTTGTAAGATTCATTGGTTGTGAAAAATCAAGTTAAATATAGGCATAAACAATATTATTACTTTCTATTTACAATGAATTGAAAAATATGGTTTTCCATAAAAACAATGATGAAGAAAAGATGACGATACCTATAAGACAAAGAAATAATAGTCAAATGATAGCATATCTTATTTTGGCAGACACCCATTCTGAAATTAAAACAGTTATAAAAATTACAATTAAAATCATTGAGACTTGAGTCCAGGCCAGGGTATTAATAGAGCCATTCAACTGGAGACCGATACCTCCCGCTCCTACCAGTCCCAAAATCGTTGATTCACGAATGTTAATGTCCCACCGATAAACAGCCACTCCAGCAATTGTGGGTAAGACTTGAGGAATAATGCCATACAAAATCTTTTGAGAGGATTTTGCACCAGTTGCTTCAACCGCCTCTACCTGTGAATGATCAATTTCTTCAATCGCTTCATATAATAGTTTAGCGCAAAAACCTATTGAGCGAAGTCCAATTGCAATCGTTCCAGCTACTATACCTGGACCTAAAATAAAAACCAACATTAAGGCCCAAATCAAAGAATTTACGGACCGAGATGATACAATAATAAAAAGTGCCACCACCCTGAATATTCTATGTGGTGTCGTATTCCGTGCTGCTAAAAAAGCAACTGGCACAGCTATTATAATAGCGATCAAAGTTCCTATAGTTGCAATATTAATTGTATCCCAAACAGGTTTTATTAACTTTGATATGTAAGACCATTTGGGAGGCACCATTCTTACTCCGATGTCTGCAGCTTGTCTTGGTGCATCCTGAACAAAAAACCATATAGTTTTTTCTGATATCAATTGCCAAGCAAAAACTATGATGGAAACCCCAATAAGCCATCCCAACCAAATAAGCAGTTGTTTTTTAGTTGTTCTTCGTTTCCAACTTAATCCTTTTTCACTTTCTATTTTTGGCATTACTGCACCCACTTTCTTAAATATCCAGAAACATATTCCAGAGACATTACTATGGATATTATCACTACAAGAATTGCAGCAGCTGTATCAAATTCATAACGTGCAAATGCAGTATTTAAAGTAGCGCCAATTCCACCACCCCCTACAATACCCACAACAGCGGACTCTCTAAAATTAATATCTAATCGATAAACTGATAATCCTATCATTCTTGGCATCACTTGAGGCTGAATAGCGTAATTTATCCATTGAAACCAACTAGCACCAGTGGCTTTGATTGCTTCTGCCTGCTCTTCACTCATGTTTTCTATATCTTCAGCTAAGAGTTTTGCAAAAAAACCTATAGTCCCAATAGATAGCGCTATGAAACCAGCAAAGGGTCCGAAACCAAATAATTTTACAGCAAAAATTGCAAGAATAATTTCAGGAAAAGTTCTTGAACCTGCAATCACTCCCCTACAAAATAAATATACCCATAAAGGAGCTAAATTTCTAGCCGCACCCAATCCAATTGGGACTGATAAAGCTATACCAGCAACAGTAGATATGATTGCCATCCACACACTTTCAAGGATTCCATCCCACACCACTCCACGATGATCTGTAAAATTTGGTGGAAAAAATGAATCAAAAAATCTTTTACCACGAGGAATGCCCTTTATAAATCTCTCCACATCAATTTCCATACTCCCAAAAGCAGCAAATAGATAAATTAAAGCACCGATGATTATAGCCCACCTTAATTTAGAACTTTTTATAAATGGAGGCTTTCTCCAATGTCGGGGATAATTTATTAATGAAGTTTCTGAATTCATTTTTTAATTATTTCTTCTACGTCATCTTGAACTTTTTCAATCGTTGCTGACCAATCCTCTTCACCATATATTTGGGTTAAAACATCCGAGGTAAGGCCATCCGGAGGACCATCATAAACAACAGTTCCTAACTCTAATCCGACTACGCGTTGTGAAAACATTTGGGCTAACTGAACATCGTGTATATTAATTATTGCAGCCAATTCACGTTCTTCACATAATTCATTGATAAGTCGCATGATTTGTCTGGAAGTTTTAGGATCTAAACTTGCTGTTGGCTCATCAATCAAAAGAAGGTCAGGGTTTTGAATTAACGCTCTGCAAATACCAACTCTTTGACGTTGCCCTCCTGATAATTCATCCGCCCTCTTATCAACCATATCCTTCAAACCTACTCGGTCAAGTAGTCTGTATGCTTCCTTAATATCATCTTGAGGAAACTTGCGAAAATAACTTCTCCAGAAACCAACATAACCAAGCCTTCCGGACAAAACATTTTCCATAACGGTTAGTCGTTCTACTAAAGCGTATTCTTGAAAAATCATTCCCATTCTACGGCGATTTTTTCTTAAGTTTCTGGAAGATAAAGAGGTTAATTCTAAATCATTTAAATATACTTTGCCTGAGGTTGGTTCAACAAGACGATTAATGCATCTAATAAGAGTAGACTTACCCGCCCCCGAAGGACCAATTAATGCTATTACTTGACTCTTTGGAATTTCAAGATCAACGCCTTTAAGTGCTTGATCACCAGTTTTGTACTGTTTTGTTAATTTTTCTAAACGTAACATTCAATAATCAGTCTGGGTTTAAATTATGCCCCTTAAAAAAAAGGGGCATAATAAATTTTTTGAAGAAATTATAAATTATTTACAATCGTAACTTACTTCATTAGCCGCATCAATTTGACGGATAACTGCCCAATCAAATTTATGAGTTATGCCTATGAACTTATCTGCTTTTTTAAATTCATTGACAAAAAGTTCATCTTCACTCCATGGAAAAGTCCAAAAAGCATTTTTCACTTTTGCAACTAATTCTGGATGTAAGTTATGCGCATGTCCATATCCAGTGGTAGGAAAGGTTGCAGATCTATAAACCGCTCTTATTGAACCTTCTTCAATCACCCCTCTTCGTATCATTCTATTTAATACAGAATTTGCAATAGAAGCAATTTCATAATCACCATTATAAACACCAAGAATTGAATTATCATGTTTACCTGAGAAGGTTGGTGTGAAATCTCTATCAGCTACTAAATCAAATTCGCCCTTAAGTATAGCTGATGGTGCTTTAAACCCTGAATTAGATGTTGGGGAAGTAAACGCCAATGTTTTACCTTTAATCTCAGCTGCAGATTGTATTGGACTGTCAGCTTTCACAATGATTTCCATTTCATAACCAAAAGAACCATCCATGTATCCCATCATTGCAAAAGGGACAAAACCAGCGCAACTAACTGCTATAGGGTTAGAGCCTGTGTTAAATCCTGCGATGTGCAATCTTCCGGATCGCATGGCTTCTAACTGTGCAGCATTTGACTCTACAGGGAAAAATACAACTTTTTTTCCAGTTGTTTTTGATAAATGATCAACAAAACCACTCCATATATTCGCGTACACCGCCGGATCTTCAACCGGAGTGTAAGTAAAAATTAATGTACTAGGATCAACCCATTCATCTGGATTAATAGGTAAATCGGCAGCTTGATCCATATTACGATCACAATATGCAGCATCAAGAGTTCCTCGATAGCAATCTTCTTCAGCATTGGCAATATTTCCAAAACCTAGAAAACTAATGAACAAAACTAGTATGCATTTTAATAAAAAAAATCTAACAATTTTTTCATTGTTCATAATTATTTCCTTTCTAAACAAAATATCCTTATTTGACGTTTATTATACATTCATACCTAATCTTACATAGCAAATTATTACATATATTTTGCTTTAGTTGTTATCCTTTTGGATCTCGTTAAATAGGAATGTAAATAAGAAGAAAATAATTAATATTAAAATAATTTTTATAACGATTATCCTACCACCAACCACAAGGAATGTTGATCAAAAATAGATTCACAAGTGAGACCTATGTGCGACCAAACTCTTATTTCGTGAAAAAAAGACTTAAAAAGTGGCTGGGGCGGGAGGATTCGAACCTCCGAATGCCGGCTCCAAAAGCCGGTGCCTTACCGCTTGGCGACGCCCCAAAAGAATGACGACACAATGTTGATCGTCTTAATTTTCCTTGGCCTATATAACCTTTCTCTATCTAATTCTACGGTCATATTATCACGGATTATTTTAGATCGGGAGTTAAATATTGCGATCGAGTGCGATCTATTTGCATACCATTAATTAAACACCCTTTATCAATATTGTTTATCTTAATTGTTGATTTCAGGGCATTTGAAGAACGAACAAATGATCTATTGCTCTACAATATTTTGAAAATCTAGATGTTTTAAATGGAAATTTTTTTGCAATATAATCAATATATTTAATGTTATCAGATTTTATTTCTGAAATAAAATTATTATCTTTAATGAAAGATGAATGAAATAAATTTTTTGTATATTTATAATATGTAATATTACAATCAAAAGTAACTCTGACTCCAAAAATCTCAAAATAAGAGCGCATATATGAAACTATTACTTTAGGTTTACAAATCCCATAATTTTTATCAAATAATCCATTTTTTAATATGGAATCTACATTTTCTACATCTGAACTTTTTTTAAATTTTCCTTCAGGTGAAGAAATTTTGAATTCAAGTTTGTTAAAATTTTTTTTAGTGACTAGCTTACCATAACTTCTTAGTCTAATTTTTTTTCTTGGAGTTATGCCTTCAATACTCAATTTATACATATCAAAGTTTGAATTATCTAAGTAAATTGATGAAATTTTTCTATCATCATAAATTTTTTTAGCATTATTTTCTAAAAGCCATTTTTTAAAAAGAAATATCTTGTCATTGCTAATATCCAATTTCTCTTCTAATCTAAAACTCATTAATTATTTAACCATTGAGAAAATTTGTCAATTTGATAAGTGTTATTATCACAGAAGAAGTCTTCACTGCCTGTTTTAATAAAGCTTCCAGAATAATTAATGTTCTGCCTAAATGATAATATACATAATTCAACTTTTTTTAAAAAAACTTTTTCAGCAATAATAGTGCTTGAATCTTTTGCTGCTAGTCCAACCTTTGCAAAAGAAATCTCCGAATCTATTAAATTTGTATTAGCATGCTCTCCAGAAGAAACAGCCCTGTCATTACACTTAATTAATATAGATTTATTAAAATGATAATTTCCTTGTTTAACGCCTATGCATTCTTCGCCAGCATTATTAATTTTTATACTATCAACTTTTAAATCCGAAAAATCAGCATCAAAAGCATCGGATGATGAATTATTTATTACAACATTATTAATTGTACCTGTTGTATTAATAAAATGTACTGCGTCAGGACAAGAGGAATTTTCTGCAAATAAAGATATATCTTTAATCTTAGTGTCAATAAAAGTTATACAACCACTTATATTATTATTATCAGTTTTGTAATTGATTTCTGTCATACCAAATCCACTCAGTTGAAATCTCCAACCATCAACAACACCACCCTTGATCAATACTCTGCCGGATTCTTCAATTTGTTTTATTTGAACGGTTTTATTATTTATATTAATATTAATATCAGTTTTGTCATTAAAAAATAATTTTGCTGTCTGATTCAAATTTATTTGTTTCATTTTTTTAATACCAGATTTTACAGGCTTTATTTTTTTCAGGTAAGAATACAAATTATTTCTAACATACCTATATTTTTCTCCCTCAATATTTGAAATCTGATTTGTAATTATTTGTATAAATTCATTATCATTAAATTTTTTCTTAAAACAATTTTTAATAAAAACATCACAAATTAAAAAAATATTCTTTTCTCCATTAAATGCTAAACTAAAATCATATTCACTTGAATATTTGTTGTTTGCAAAGTAATCTTTTGTATCACTCACAATAGGAGTATTTGTTGCATTTTCAATTTTAATTAGATTATTAATTGATAAATTAATAATATTTTTCAACTTTTTTAGAGTTATTTGCATGCCAACAATTTGAAGATATTCAAATAGAGAAACTTCGTTTAAACTTAATAATAGCAATCTTGCTTTTTTTGCTCCTTGTTTTTGAAAATCAGAAATAAAATAATTTTTATCTTTTATTTCCAATTGAAAGTTATCTAAAATTTTTACCATTCCATCATAATATATTGGTTCAATGCGATCATTTATTGCGTCATAATAAAACCTTCGGTCCTCCATAGCTAATCCAGGTGAACCGCCCAAAGCAATCATTAAAGCTTCAAATACTGCCATTTTTTCATATCCAAGCTCATCATTTTCAAATAATATTTTTGGAAGAGGTAAATTTAGCATAGGATCCCCTCCGCCTTTAATGCCTCCAGTTTCAAAACTGTTTTTTATAAACAGATACCCATAATTTAGTTTATCTAATGCCTTTAGAAAAATTTCTTTATGATATTTATTATTATTTTCAAGACCTCCAAAATCCATAATTCTTGTTAAACCAGTATTTCTTATTTTATTGTCTAAATACCTGTTTTTATTACCCGCTAATATTGGACCTGATCTTTTATTATTAGATTTTAATAATTGTTCAGTTAGTCGTTCTTGGAATGTCATTTTCTTAAACGTATTACTGGGAAATTTAACATCAACATTAAATGTCAAAGGTGATATATATCCTAAATGATTTAAAAGAGCAGTAATGAAAATTTCATTATCATCTAATCTGGTTCCTGTATTAAATAAAGTAAACTTTGTAATGTTTTGTATATTTCCATCAAATAACTCAACTCTCAATGATGAAGAAAGATCACTACGAATATGATCAACTGCACCTCCATGAACTCTTACTCTACTATTAAAAATACATTTTTTTCCATTATTATATTCAACATGAATTTTTGATTTATAATAATTTTTTAATTCTGAAGGTATACGATGTTTTTTATTATTTTTTGTAATAATAATATTTAAAATATTTTTATACCAATTTCTTATTGTGCTTATTTCCACACGAATACTCTTAGGTAAAAGAAGAGTATTATTTATTTTTTCATAATTATTTAAACCTATTTCTTTACAATATTCAGTTGATATAATCTTTTCTATAAAAATTTTACTTGAAAGATTGTATAGAAGAAATAAACCTACCATTAAAAAAATAAATTTTATAATGATAGGTTTCAATTATAATCTATAGTTAAATTTATAATATCAGATTTATGTTTTATAGATATGTCATTTGATTTTTCAATAATCGTTTTTTTATCTAAAGCTGCATATCTGTAAGTATGAATATTCTCTTTTTCATCATGAGTTTCTTGAACCAAATGATCTAAATGACTTAAGTTATTTATTTGTTTAGAAAGAGTAACCTCTAAAGTAGAGTATGATTGTCCTTCAGAAAAAGATAATGGAAATATATTTTTACCTCTTCTTTTTTCAAAAATCTCCAAAAATCTAAAGAAAACTATAATAGCTATAATTGCTATTGTTAATCCTACCGCATATTGAGTTTTAACAGATGATGCTATGCCAATTGTGATCAATGCAAAATACATAACTAATTCAAATGCATTTTTAACTGGATGCCTAAACCTAACTATTGAAAGTGCTCCAACCATCCCTAAGGCAAGTGGAATATTCCCGGAAATAACTGTCGTGATCACATACGTAATAACAGGAAGCATAGTAAACGACATTGTATTATGAAAAGTTTTTACCCATAATTGGTCACATGTTGAGAGAGTCACTCGTAAAGAAAATCCTAAGAAAGATGCAATTATCATTGGAATGAACCACAAAGATGGATCATAAAAATTATAACGTATATACTTAATTATACTAAAAATTTGATAAATATAGTCCATGCCTACTTAGCTTACTTATAAAAACATAGCATTTTATGTAATCCAAAACAACAACAGAATAAAAAACAAATATATGAAAAATGAATTATGGAAAAATCAGATTCAATAAGTGAGAATTCTATTCCCTGCAATTTTTTCTAATTACTTATTACGTAACTAATTACTGATAATCATTGATAATATTATTTTCAGCAACAAAATTCCATAAATCAGGAAATTTTCTAATAAATTCTTTTTGAGCTTGATCAGCAAATTTTTTTGTTTCAAAGACAGCATAACAGCCTGAACCACTACCAGTCATATTTGCAAAAATTGATTGATTTATATTATTGAGCCAACTTAATATTTCTCTAATTTCATCAAATTTTTGAATAGCTATTTTTTCAAAATCATTTCCATAATCATTTTCATTAATTTCATGTGATTCAACTTCATCAGAATTTTTGGGTATATATGAGTTCAATACTGAGTACATTTCCTTTGTTGATAAATTAACTTTGGGTTTGACTAATAAAAAAAAATATTTAGGGAAATGTTCTCTTGATATTAAGTCCCCTATACCGCGTACTAAACAATCTTTTTCAAATAAAAAACAAGGGACATCAGCTCCAAAACGAACATATTGTTTATAATTCTCAGTTTTTATTAATTGCAATTTTTGTAATCCCTTTATGAGTCCTGCTGCATTTGTTGAAGCAGCTCCAAGTCCTGCTTGTACTGGAATATTTTTTTTTACAGTTATATTTAAATGATTGTTTTTTAATAATGAAATTGTTTTGAGAATTTTTTCAATAATACAATTTTTATAATAACCAACATCTGGTCGAAAAAAACCTGAATAATTAATAGTAGTTTTATTACTTTGTTTTATCTCTATTTCATCAAATAAATTAATAAATGTAATACCAGATCTTATATTATGGTATCCGTCTTCTCTTTTACTCAATATTTTAAGAAATAAATTTATTTTTGCAGGGGCGTATATAACTATCTTATCCGGCATAATATTTTTCTAATTTAACATCTAAAGCTTCACTAATCATATCTTCTGGCTCTGCTAAATCTTTTGCTTGTTTCCACATATATATAGCCTCACGTTTGCGACCGACAGCAAAATATATATCTCCCAGATGGTCAAGGGAAATTGCTTCTCCAGGAGCCATGCTAATAACTTTCTCCATTAAATTAATTGCTTTGATCAGATCATTTTTTTTAAAGTAGGCCCAGGCTAAACTATCGAGAATATAATAACTATCAGGATCATTATTGTAAGCTTTTTCTAACATTTTAAGTGAACGATCTAAAAAAATATTTTGTTCTATCCATCCATATGCTAGATAATTTAGAACCTGTGGAGAATTTGGTTTAATTTCAAGTGACTCTAAAAAATTTTTCTCTGCCATTTTCCAATTTTTTAATCGCTCAAAACAAACTCCTCGATAATACAACAATCGCCACTTATACTGAGCTTCATATTTATTTGATTCTAGTATTTCCGAATAATAATGAATTGCTTCATCATATTTTTTTTCTATTCTATATATATCAGCTAAAGTTACTAATAATTTTTCATTTTTTTGATTTATACGTATTAAGTCTAACAATTCATTTTCTGCTTCATGAAAAAAACCTAACTTACTTTTATTTACAGCAATATTTTTTTGACTGTCAAAAAATAAAGCATGGTTATTGCTGACTTTACTATAATTTAATTCGGCTTTTTCATATTTTTTTAAGATTTGATATATTTGTGCAGAATAATAATAAGCCTCATCAAAACTTGGATTGAATAGTATGCTTATTGAAAGATAGAATAACAAATAATTATAGTTTTTTTTCTCTTGGTATATATTCAAGGCAGTAGATTGTACGATTTCTAAAATTGAATGAGCAATTGCGATATTATCTTTTTTAATTTTTTGTCCTGTATAAAAAATATGCTTGATTAGATCAAAGTCTCCTGAGTTTTGTAATTTTGCATAGTCTTCAAAAGCTTGTCTGTTATTTTCTAATTTTGCTTTTGAAAGATAGACTAACCAGGCTTCTTGGTTTGAGGGATATTTTTTTAGTATTAACTTTGCAAAATCATGTGCTTCATTAAAAAAATGTAAGTTGACCAAAGTAAATAAATTATCATTAAAATCATTATCATTTAAATTTTTAATATCTTCAATATTAAAATAACGATTAGCTTCTTCATAATCATATAATTTTACTGCAGTATTAGCTATTAAATAAGAAGAGGAAGGAAGACATAATACCTTTAAGGAAAACGGTATAAAAAGGAAAAATATAACAAAACTTATGTATTTATTCATTTACAAATTTACTTCCTAAATTAAAGGTATTAAAAAAATATAATTTTTTCATTAACATGTCAGAACAATTAAACATTTCATATATTAAGTTTTTGCAACAATCAGGAATAAATTCATTTCTAAAGAATCATCCCAATAATTTTTATACATTAAACGTCAAAAAAAAGTCTCAAATAATTACATACAATATTAAAAATCTTGAGGACATTGCATCTTTGGATGAATTAGCACTATTTATTAAAAAATCAGATATTTGCAAACTAGCAGAACAATCAGTGAATATGATCTTTAGTGATGGTAATCCAAAAGCTAAAATCATGCTTATTGGTGAAGCCCCAGGAGCAGAAGAGGACAGATTAGGAAAACCATTTGTTGGAGCTGCGGGACAACTTTTAGACAAAATGTTGGCTGCTATAAAATTAGATAGGAAATCTGTGTATATAACTAATGTTATTCCTTGGAGGCCTCCCAAAAATCGCACTCCTTCAACAGAAGAAGTCTTACAGTGTCTCCCTTTTATCCAAAGGCATATAGAAATTATTGAACCTAAAATTATTGTATTATTGGGAGGAACGGCTGCCAAAGCAATTTTAGCAACGTTATTAGGAATCATGAAATTAAGAGGGAAATGGCATGAATACAAATCTCTTAAAATGAAAAAATCTATCCCCACCCTTGCTACTTTCCATCCTGCATTTTTACTCCGCTCACCTTCTTATAAAAAACAATCTTGGAATGATTTGCAAATGCTACAAAAAAAAATACAAAATGAGAATTTATAAGTTTATTTTTTTTAATTTGATATTTTTTTTTGTTTCATTGACGTCTAATGCATCATTAATTCATAAAGAAATATCTACAAAGTATAATCAAATATTTACTGAAAATATTTTATCTTCAGAAGATATTCAAAATTATCAAAAAATTTTTAACTTACAGAATATTTGTAAATGGAAAAAAGCTAATAAGTATATTTTAAAAATTAAAAATAAAGTGTTAATGGGACATGTTCTTTCCCAGAGATATCTGCACCCTAAATGCTATCGATCAGAGTATCTCGAGCTAACTAATTGGCTAAAAAAATATAATGATCATCCTCAAGCAAGACGCATTTACCGCTTAGCAGTTAAGAGAATGCCAAAAGGTTACAAAAGTCCTATAAAGCCAATCAAACCCATTGGAATAAAAACGAGTACTTTAGAAACAAAAAAAAATACATCTTATAGGAGTAATAAACAACTATCTAAAAATCAAACTGTTGAAAAAAAGAAACTAATTAACGCAATCAAATCACGTGTAAACCGTGGTTGGCCTACAGGAGCTGTTAAATTACTTAATCAACGTGATGTTTCTATTCTCTTAGATGATGTAGAAATTGATCAACAAAAAGAACTAATTGCGAAAGGTTATTTTTTAGCAAATAAAAATGAATTGGCAATCCAATATGCTGATGAAGCCCTTGGTAATTCTGCCTTCCAAGTTCCTTATGCTGGGTGGACAGCTGGGTTAGCGGCATGGCGGCTAGAAGAATATAGTAAGGCTGCAGAATTTTTTTCTAATTTTTCTATAACACTAAAGGATGATGTTTGGCATCAAACATCTGGGAGTTTTTGGGCGGCGCGCTCATATGCTAAATTAAATCAATATGATGATATTAATTTTTGGTTAAAAAGAGCATCTAAAAACCCTAATAGTTTTTATGGTTTCTTGGCTTCTTATATTTTGGGAATAGAAAAACCTATTGATTGGCAGCAAAATACGTTCACTCCAATGCAATATAATAATATACTCGCTCTTCCTGTTGGTAGACGTATACAAGCTCTGATCCAAATTGGCTTAGCACAAGAACTTGAAGATGAAATTGTGTTTATGAATTCAGTGTTAAATAAAGATACTGCTATTTGGTCTTTAAGTATCGCTCAACATTTCAATTTAGCTTATTCACAATTAAAAATTGTAAATAAATTAGAAAAATATAACATTGAACTGCCTATTAAATACTATTACCCAACTCCTATCTGGAAACCTCAAGGAGGATTTACTGTAGAACCACCTCTCCTCTATGCCTTTATGCATCAAGAGTCTATGTTTGATGAAAAAGCAAAAAGTCACAAAGGTGCAATGGGGTTAATGCAAGTAATGCCATCAACAGCAAAATTTATTTCGTCTAATAAACAGGTTAAAAGAAACAACTCAAATATCTTAACTATTCCTGAGATAAATTTGGATGTCGGACAAGAATATATTGAATACTTACTAAACTTGGAACAAGTTGATAATAATTTAATTTATCTTATTGCAGCATACAATGGTGGTCCAGGTAATTTATTAAAATGGAAAGAAAACACTAATTTTCTAGATGATCCTTTATTTTTTATGGAAAGCATCCCTTCCCGTGAAACTAGGTGGTTTATTGAAAAAGTACTAGCAAAATATTGGATTTATCAAAATAAAATTGGCTCTGAGCCAAATTCTCTTAGAATGCTGGCAAATGGTAAAAATCCCATTTATTAAGTAAGTAATGTCAAATTTAGATCTCTCAAAAGAATTTGTATCAATTAACATAGCGCTTATAACAATATCAGATACTCGTTCTGTGGATGAAGATAAATCAGGAAATTTACTGAATGAGAGAATTACTACTTTTGGACATCATGTAGAAAAAAAATTAATTATAAAAGATGATTTAAATTTGATAAAAAAAACAGTCCTGAGTTTATCTAACGACCCATTAATTGATACGATAATCACAAGTGGAGGTACAGGATTAACAGGAAGAGATTCAACACCCGAAGCTGTAATGGACTTATCCGAAAAAATCATTGATGGTTTTGGTGAATTATTTCGCCAAATAAGTTTTGATAAGATTGGAACCTCTACTATTCAATCACGTGCAATTGCTGGTGTAATTAATCATACCTATATTTTTTCACTACCTGGCTCTCCAGAGGCTTGCAAAGATGGTTGGGATAATATTTTACAATATCAATTAGATATTCGTCACAAACCCTGCAACTTCATTGAAATCATGCCACGTCTAAAAGAAAAATAATTTGCCTGATTTTAGTATTGAACAATCTTTTTACTACAATGTGATTGGAATTGATGAAGTTGGGAGAGGGCCTCTCGCGGGGCCTGTCATTAGTTGTGCATGTATATTTTATGATACTTTAATAAATCCAAAAAATTTATTTTTTATTAATGACTCTAAAAAATTAACGCTTAAAAAAAGACAGTTAGCTATTAAAAAAATAATAGAATTAAAAAAAAATAAAAAAATTAATTTTAAATTAGGAATGGCAAGTGTCGAAGAAATTGATCAATACAATATATTAGAAGCAACAAAAATCTCTATGAGACGTGCAGTAAAAAAACTGACACTTACCCCTACTCAATTAATTATTGATGGCAATATTGATCTAGAGCTAAATGATTTTCCTAGCAAAGGTATCCTCAAGGGTGATGAAAAATCTTTTAGTATTGCGGCGGCTTCTATCATCGCCAAAATAAACAGAGATCGCTATATGCAATTTTTATCTTTTCAATTTCCTGATTATGATTGGTCATCTAATGTAGGTTATGGGACAAAGAAGCATATCAAACAAATTTATAAAAAAGGTATCACTATTCATCATCGAAAAAGTTTTGAACCAATAAAGTCACTTATCCATAGCAAATGATTCTGCCTGTTGATAACTTAGGTTGACCTGATTCCATAACTCCTTAAAGATTCTTCTACGATGATTAAAAAAAATTCTATTGTGCATGGAAACAGTTTAGAGCTGTTAAAACAAATACCTGATAAATTTGTTGATCTTGTTTTTGCTGACCCGCCTTATAACCTTCAATTAAAAGATACTTTGTATCGCCCTGATCAAACAACCGTAGAAGCAGTTACAAATGATTGGGATAAATTTGATACCTATCAAACCTATGATAAATTTTCACTTTTATGGTTAAAAGAATGTAAAAGAGTTTTAAAAGATGGTGGTGCACTATGGGTAATTGGAAGCTATCATAATATTTTACGCCTTGGCACTTCCATACAAAATTTAGGTTTTTGGATATTAAATGACATTATTTGGCATAAAACAAACCCAATGCCCAATTTTAGAGGAACGCGTTTTACAAATGCACATGAAACACTTTTATGGTGTACAACATCAAGAAAAGCAAAATACACCTTTAATTATCAAAATTTAAAAGAACTTAATGAGGGAAAACAAATGCGAAGTGATTGGCATATTCCTATTTGTGCTGGAAAAGAGCGGCTACGTGAATCTAATAATCAACGCTCCCATCCTACGCAAAAACCAGAAGCTTTGCTTTATAGAATCCTTTTAGCGTCATCACAAAAAGGTGATCTAATTTTAGATCCTTTTCTTGGCTCCGGAACAACCGCTGTTATAGCAAAAAAATTACAGCGGAACTTCATCGGCTTTGAACAAGATGAGGGATATATAAGGCTTGCAAAAAAAAGATTAAAAGAAACGAAAGTTTTAGAAGATGATGTTGTTACAATGACAAAAAGTCGAAAAGATTTACCAAAAATTCCTTTTGGAGAACTCGTAGAGCAAGGGATCATTCCTCCTGGTGCTGTTCTCACGGATAAAAAAGAAAAGTTTAAGGCAACGGTATCTATTGATGGAAGTCTTAAAATAAAAGATATTTCTGGATCAATTCATCAAGTTGGCGCTAAAGTTCAAGGCCTGCCAAGTTGTAACGGATGGGATTTCTGGCATGTAAAAGACAAATCATCATCTAAATTACTAGATAATATTCGTGGTGATTACCGAAATAAAAAAATAAATTAATCAATAAAAATTTGAGGTTTTAATGGATTAAACGATTCAATAGGCTCAACTATCCATGTATTTTCTTCTGATACCCGATTTAAAGAATACAATCTTTCTACATCACCTTTACTATCAAAATCTAATGGCCCGGAAACACCATTATAATTAATGTCAACTCCTCGCAATATTAAGGATCGAGCTGTTTCCCAACTTGCAGGCCCAACTTTAATTCCTGGTGGGTTTGCAACAGCAAATAAAGAATCTGAAAGAATTGTATTTCCATCAATATTATGAAAATAATGTTGTAGCGCAAGAACTGCTAGCATCGTTGTATCAAAACTCAAAGCCGCATAAGGAGAATTAGGATCGACTCCAGCATTTAACAAAATATTTGCATAGCTTTGGAACTCTGGGGAACTTTGGGATGAGGCTTGAGCTATAATGGTAACTTCGTTATTAAACCCTGTAGAAGCATAGGAGTAAATTAAGTTTCTAATATTAGTTGTTAACATACTATCAGTTCCATAATGATGAGAAAAAATTTTATCTATTCCTAATGTTTCTAATTTTTTGCTAACAATAGCTACAAACTGCTCTAATAGTAAAACTGTTCGCTCGTTACCATGCAAAAACATAAGTAAGGTTGGCTGATTAGAAGCAATGGCTGTATCAACAAAAGCATTAATAAATTTTTCATTTATAATTGTTTTATTGGTTAATTGCGTTTTGTACTTAACTGTTCCTCCTGCTTCAGTATATTCCTGCAAAAAAATTTGAGTTAATGTTTCATTATATTGGTCATTTTCATATAATATAATTACTTCTTTTTCATTTTTTGATATCAAATATTGAGCTAAAGTGTAGGCTTGCTGTGTATCTGAAGCTATTGTGCGAAACACCAAATTCTTATCGTCTAGTGTAGAAATAGAGGGAGAGCTTGCAGAAGAGGATAAGAGAAGTATTTTTTTAGGAATGGTAATATTTTCTGCCACTTCTAAAGCAGTTGAAGAACAGGTTGGGCCGAGCATAATGTTAGGATTATACCGATTAATAAAGGCATTTACTTTGCTGATTCCAGTAATGGGATCACAAGCCGTATCAATCCTCTTTAGTTCAATTAAGCCTTGTCCGTGAATACCAATATTATCACTGTTAATATACTCAACAGCCACGCGCTGCGCTTCAATTATAATTCCTGCAATATCACTAATTTGTCCACTCTCAGCATTTAACGATCCTATTATAACTTCAGCGTGCGTGCAAAAAGAGATAGAAAAAATAAAAATTATTTTTTTTAAAAAAATAAAAAAAGATTTAAGGAAATTTGCATTCATTAGATTTATATATAATTTTTTACCATGATTTTTTTAAAATGAAAACGTTACATTTATGAGATATGAAGTACTTGATTTACTATCAGCAAGATTTTTTTCTGCCGTTGCCATTTCTAAATTAATATCGAGATAATCTGATAATAGTAAAAAATTAGGTATGCGTATTTTAACACCTAATCCTGCGTTCCCAGCTTCAAGATGCTTGTATTCTCCTGAGGCAGGTTGCTTTAAATAAGTAGCACCTACTGCGGCATGAAAATAAGGCTCTAAGCTTAGGGTTTTTTGCTTTTCGATGTCTGCATCATCCTTATAAAATGGATAGAAAAGACGTCCTAAATCAGTGCGGAAAAAATAACCTTCATCCCCAGCCATATGTCCTGAGACAAATCCAGATAACTGACCTGGACCAGTAATACCGATCTGTTCAGCATTGATAACACCGTTATCACTAATTAACTTTTGAAAATTTAAATGGGTGCGTAATTGAAGTTGAAGGGGCAAACCTCTATTCAATTTTATAGAATTATTCCACTTTATAAAATCTGTCGTTGCTCCCACACGCGAAAGGTTTGAATTATTTTTTTTAGTTCCACCAAGTCGTGATGTAGCCATTTTTAATGCACTTTCTGCACGCATTGTCCAATTATTGAAAAATGACAAATCCATAGCTTTTAATTTTAACTCCACAGACTCACTTTCATCATAAAAAGTGTCTTCAGTTATATATGAGAAAGTAGATCGTTCTTTTTCGGTTAACCACTGCAGGCCTGCAGATACAGTATATTTTTCAAGGCGCGTATTTTTTAGTTGATAATCAATACCAATATCTGTTTGGGTAAAATCTCCTTTTTTATTCAAACCTTCTGGTTGAGTAATGGAATTATTATACGATCCAAATAAAAAAAAATTTGAGGGAGTAAGAGGAATACTTACTCCCACTAAAGATGCTTCACGGTAATCTGTTATCTCTGGAGCGTTATTATTTTCAGGATCGACTGTATACCCTACATAAAAATTCTCTCCGTATCCCAAGACACTATTAAAACTGTAGTACGTAGTAAATTGATCCTTACCTGCAGCTTCGGATAAGCCATTAGAGTAGCCAAAATATCCATTAATGAGATCATGATCCGCATTTAATTGAAGAGAAGAAGTTCCTGGTTTTTCACCTGCTTTAATTGTTGTCTCTAAATCAACCCCTGGCAGATCTCGGGATTTAATAATAGTGTTTTCAATAATAGGGTATTCTAGCCCCTCTCTTTCAAGTAAATCCGTAAAATAACTTGATATTGGTTTTGCAATTCTTTTACTTAGTTGTGTGGTATCAATTGATTCTATTTTTCCTGGATACACTATAACATGAATAGAAGCACCCTCCTCTATTGTTTGTGGTGGAACAATAAAACGTGTTAAAAAATATCCATTCAAAACATAGAGTTGTTCAAGTGCAATGAGAAGATTATAAAATTCAGTGAGTGTAATTTCTTGATTCAATTTTGAGAGAAACATATTTTGTCGCATCTTCTCCATAACAGCAATTTCATTTTCTAAATTTATTCCCGAAAATATAAATGAAATTTGATCAGCTCCAGAAGGGATAACTAAGCCCGTTTCATAAACAATATATTGACCACTTTCTGAATAAACAGAGAAGGGAGAAATGTTGATTATAAAGAGCAATATAACTACAAATCTTTTCATTCTTTCAAGTAGTTTAATAAAGATTCTAGTTCTATCTATAAATATCTAACCAGTTTATTCACATTTACTAAAATTATAAACTTTGAATACTCATCGCATCAACTTGTACAAATGATTTAATAATTTGTTGTTGAAGGAGGGCAGCATTTGAGGCTCCATCTACGGATATGAAGGAAATAATTCGTGATAAATCATCAAAAACACCTTTATTCACTTTTTCCTTTATAACTATTTTATCTTCACTTTCTTCTTCTTGAACACCTGTATCATTATTTTGTGCGGAAGAAACAATATCCGCAGTCACTGTCTCTGCCACATTTCCTGATCCATCCAAAAGACTCATTTCACTCGACGTGAATCCGTTGAGAGCATATTCTACACTAACATCTTTATCCGAGCCAACAGCTGCAGTTAAAAATTCTGCACTTAGTGAAAGAGAAAGATCTGTTCCAACCAACGTTAATCCACTTACCGATCCATTGGTTGTAATTGTTGCTGATGTAGTACTATCATAAGTTTTATCAGCTACTACTGTACCTGATGCAGAAAAATTAGCCGATTGTAAGCTTCCTGTTGTAGCTGTCACTGTTGCTAGTTCCACATCACCCATACTCGCGTTTGTAACCCCATTTCCATCACGTAACTGAATATCTAGATCGGCAGCTGTGATACTAATCGTTGTTGATCCATCACTTTCATACGCTGCCAAGATATCAGCTGCTCCACTATCACGCTGAGCATCCACTACATATTCTCCTGTATCACTAGCAATAATCTGTAAATCCCCTGCCGTATCAATTGTTTTATTAATATCTACATCACGACCCGCATGCAAATTGAGGGTGCCAGTTCCGGTCACTGTTAGTGCAGAATTTACTGTAATATCTGTATTAGCCTGAAGGGTGACATTAATATTATCATTAAGAAGTTCTTTTAATTCGGTTGCATTGATCACTATATCATCACTTGAAAAATCTGTGTAAGAAGTTGCTCCCCCTAAAACAGTATCAGACCATAAAGATACTGAGCCAGAATTACCTTTTGCATTACTACTACCGTCATCCAGTTCTGCTCCTACGACCAAAAGACGACCATAATCATCCATTGAAATGGCATTTGACCATGAATCAGCATTACCAATACCATAGGAAGATGCATCAAGTTCATTTGTTCCTGTTTGCCCGTAACCGATTGTAAATTTTAATTCTGCATCAGATAAACTTGTATCACTAAATCCAAACATTCTAACATCATCATCGGTATAATCGCCTATTGCTAACCTCGTCCCATCACCATCAAAAGATAGAGATTCGCCCCCCCAATCAGAAATACTGCTTGTGTCATAACTTTTTCCATAGGTGTATGCATTACCTATAGATCCAACGTAAGTTGGACTAGAAAAATCCCCATCGGAGAAAGTAAACAAATGAACAGCTCCTTTATTGCTTGTACTGTCATCTGCACCGTCATCGTTATATGCGCTTACAGCAAGTTTGGTTGCATCATTAGTTAGAGAAACATGATTACCCAGAGCATCACCTGCAGCTAATATTCTGTTTGCAGATGTTGAGGCATCAGATGATAAATCCAAATTATTATCCCCTGTATAATCAATACCAATTGTTCCAGTTAGTGAAGGTGATGAAAAATTGGTGTCAGAAAAAGAAATAAGATAAACATCACCTGAAGCAGCTGCAGCATTTCCACTACCATCTCCAGTTGAATTTCCCACTACAAGCCTAGACCCATCATCATTAAGTGAAAGACCCCTTCCAAAATTATCAGTATTGTCTAGAGTGCTTATTGATAAATCATTTGTACCAGAATAACTATAACCAATTGTGCCTACATGCTGCGGATTAGTAAAATCTGTATCATCAAATTTTATTGTATAAACACTTCCAGTATTCCTACTTCCTGAGCGACCATACAATTGAGAAAAGACTAATCTATCTCCGTCCCCATCTAACGCTAATCTCCATGTATGATCACCTTGAACACCGAGATCTAAACTGTAGTCCCCAGTGTATCCAGATCCAATCATGCCTTTTAATGTAGGATTAGTAAAATTATCATCATCAAATGTAATTAAATAAACAACTCCAGTATTACTATTTGAATTATTTAATCCATCATCTCTATTTGCTGCGACAGCAAGTCTATTTCCATCTCCATCAAGAGATACACCTCGTCCAAACCCATCCCCTTCAAGGTAAGTTTTGTCATCATCAGACCCTGTTACACTATCATCTGTAGCAGTATCTAAATCAAGATTACTTCCTCCTGAAGATACATATCCTTTTCCAATACGTGCGTAGACTGAACCATTTGTGTAATCCGTATCATCAAATTTGACCATATATATAGCTCCAGGATTACCACGAATTGTTCCATCATCGCCTAATGCTCCAACAACGAGTCGATTTCCATCACCATCGAGTGCAACTGCATGCCCAAAGTGATCACCCGCATCAAGATAACTTGACATATTAACATCTTTACTACCTGAATACCCTGATCCAATCGTGCCCTCTAAACTTGCACCTGCAAAACTATTAGCAGAGGTAAAAGAATATAAATGAACACCACCTGCTTTATTGGTTCCTTCATCACTAGCGTAATCTAAGAGACCTACCGCCATCCGATTAGCATCAGAATCAATACTCACAGATGTTCCAAAATACTCGTTTGTTGCCAATGAAGCATTGACATTATTTGTCCCAGTGTAACCTGACCCTATGGTTCCAATCATCTCTGGAGAAGAAAAACTGGTATCTGCAAATTTGAAAAGATGGACTGCACCGTAATTGTTTTTTGTGGTATGATTTGCAGTTGCACTATAGCCATCATCACCAGATGCGCCTACAGATAATAATGATCCATCATCATTCAAACTAACAGATCTCCCTAATCCATCATGAGCATCATGCGTTCCTAATGTCCAATTGCTAGAGTCACTTGTATCAAAATCTTTGACAAAGGTAGCACACGTTCCAGCTGTTACACACGATGGGGAAACGCTGTAATTATAACCGTATCCCATTCTTCCAACAAGTTCACCTCCAGAGAAACTGGTATCAGAGAATGTAAATAAAAATACCGATCCACTATTTTTTTTGGTCTTTACTCGATTCCATCCTTCATCACCCATTGCCCCAACAGCCAAGCGGTCTCCATCACCGTCTAAAGCTATAGACATACCCAACATATCTTTCTTTCCCCATGCAGTCCCAGAATTCACCCCGACACTTCCAAGATCAATATCTTTTGATCCTGTATATCCCTGTCCTATTCTGCCGTGAAGAGTAGGATTACTATAACTCGTATCATCGAATGATATTAAATAAACAGCACCTGCGTTTACAGTATGCCTACTACTCAGTGATCCATCACCATCATCACCAGTTACCCCAACAGCAAGCCGGTCTCCATCACTATCAAAGGAGAGGGATCGTCCAAATCGATCGTTCACACTTAATGTTGTTATATCTAAATCTTTTGACCCTGAATATCCATCACCAATCCGGCCAATTAACGTTGCATTCGTAAAATCACTGTCATCAAACTGATACAAATAAACATCACCGGATTTATTCAGTGAATCACCGTTCCCATCACCAAGTCTTGCTCCCACAGCAAGAAGTGTGTTCGTATCATTGATCGTAACGGCGGACCCAAAATGATCAGCCTTGCGAAGATAAGAATTATGTGAATCGTTTGTAACGGTATTATCATAATCAAATCCAATAAGTCCTCGATAAATCCAATTTTGCGAAGAAGCAGCATCGCCTACCGTAATATTTTTTGGATCTAGTAATAGATGACCTCCCTCGGAGATATTAATATTAGATAATCCAATATGGCGAAGTATATCTTTCGATGAAATTTCAACAGCGCCACCAACTGTTCCCTTTGCCTTGATATCACCAAGCATGGTCGTTTCTTTATCACTCCAAATTATCGCTGTTCCTCCCGGGCCAGTTGATCCTGAAACATCAATATTTGAGCCATCGCTGATCAATACATTTTGAGCGTTGCTTATTACGGATAGATCACCCCATCTATTCACAAATATGTCTTCTTGTTCGCTAGTGCGTGTTAAGTTGTTTCCACCCTGAAAATCACCACCAACTCGAATCAGTCCACCTTGTGTGTTTCCTGATACATCAATACTTGAAGAAAGTAAGCGAATATCATTTGAAGCTTCAATATCTACAAATCCTCCCTTAAGAGAATGACCTTTAGCTTCTATATCACCTGAGCTAATAAAATATTTTGATGATAATTGGATAGTTCCTCCACTTGTTTGACCGGATACATTTAAAAGACTACCGTGAGATTGAACAATTCTCGATGAAGAGGTTATGTTTATTTTTCCACCCTCATCATTTGTTGAAGAAGCGTTAAGTTTTGCACTGAGAGATGTTTCTCCTTCTGATTTAATACTAATAGATCCAGCACTAGCACCTGACACATCAACAGTGCCACCTAAAGAGACAAAATCTCCGGATATATTAATATTACCGTTTTCTTTTGCTGATAAATTTCCAGCAACAACTATGCTTCCTCCACCCCCAAGCGTAATAACGCCGTCTTTTTGCGATGCGAACGTAGCTATTAAGTCTCCTGGAATGTTAACAGCTCTGGCAAGAATATTTTTTGCTGAACCAACACTGAGATTGATGTTATTTGCATTCGTTGTTCCTGCATGCTTAATAAGCATATCAACTTCGTCTTCATTCTCATCAAAGACTGTTGTTGCTTCATCTATTGGAACTGCAACTTGCAAGAATTTATCGCCGCTTAAGTCTAGTGTAATCTCTTGACCTACTCCAATTCCAACTTTTCCTAAATTCGCATTGATCGTACCCTCGTTATTAATGGCTCCGCCCAATAAGGCGGTGAAACCTCCATCAAGAGTTGTAATAAATCCATTATTAATAACTGAAGCAAGGGATTCACTCAGTTGGTCAGAATAGAATTGTAATTTATTTTGAAGATAATCATCATTCGATAAAGCTAGCGTGGAAGCCGCAAAGGAATTAGCTGAAATAGTTGCTGTAGTTGTAAAATATACTCCATTTTCATTTATAACAAAAACGTTTCCATTAGCGCTTAATGAACCAGCCAGCGTTGTTGGATCGCCTGAGATAACTCTATTAAGAGCTCCTGCATTAATTGATGGTTGATTAAAAGTAACACTATTATTTTGTCCAATATCAAAACTCTGCCACTCTATAATCGCTTTATCAGTAGATTGATTAATAATCATTGAAGTATCCTGTGTTGAAATATTCACAGAACCTGAAACAACATTATCACCACTTGGAAGGTCGTCAGCTTTTACAGAGTATTGAAAAAAAAATAATAAAATTAAGAAATAGTAAAAAAGAATTTTCATAATAAATTAATATTCATTCTATTTTGATACTCTTTTTCACAATTGCTTTCATTACGGTAGGCATCCCACTAGTGTCTATCTTATTTGATTTGATCCAATTGAAGTTCTTATATTTTTTTTTCACTACCTTACTTTTATATATGCCTATATCTAAATCAAAATGACTAAATGAATAGGTTATTTTTCCTATTTTTTTATATTTTACTGATAAATCTTTATAAATATCATGCCTATTTAATTGCTTTTTTGCATCAACCCATTCATCGTTAGGTACCTCTAACATGGAAGCAAGCATTCCTGTTGATTTACGTCTATTCACTAAAATTTCGTTTCTATCATTCACAATAATATAGGCACGGGTAAATCTTATTTTCTTTTTTTCTAAAATTGATTTTTTAAAAGGAATGAGATGTTCAATATTTTTTTTTCTGGCTTCACAAAATTTTTCTACAACGCACTTTTCACATTTAGGGTTACGAGGTAGACAGATTGCTGACCCATAATCCATAAAAGATTGAATTAAATCACTTGCTTTATTGGATGATTGATAATGAGAAGCTATATCTTCAATTTTTTTTTTATTGAGGCGCAGAGATGTTTTGATTCCGTACATGCGTGCAATAATTCTCTTAATATTAACTTCTAAAGGGAGAACAGGTCGATTATAGGCAATTCCCAATATAGCTTTAGCGGTATAATCACCTATTCCTGGTAAATTTATTAATTGATCATAATACTGAGGAACTATAGATCTAAAATCTCTAGAAATTATCTTAACTGTCTTTAATAAATTTGTTGCTCGGGTATAATAGCCAAGACCAGACCAAAATTTTAAAATTCTATTTTCTGAAATTAAGTTTAATTGTTTTATGGATGGCCATAGATTGATAAATTCTTTAAATCTCTTAACCACCGTATTAACTGTTGTTTGCTGCAACATAAATTCACTTACCATCACATAGTAGGGATTGGGCAAGCCATTCCTATTGGTTTTTCTCCAAGGTAAAATACGCTTGTTTTTTTTATACCATTTAAGAAGGGATAACTGAATATGATGTTCTTTATTTTTTTTTAATTCTTGCATATCTTATCTTATTGATATCATATTCAAGTACTATAATGTTTAGAAACTTTTATGACAAACAACCCTTCAAAAATTAATCGAAATTTCAAACCCCTTTCAATTGCGGATTCTTTACGCAATGTTAATAAAAAGTTTTTGTACAAATTTGGCAAATTAGATTACATTATTCATTCAAAGTGGTCTCAAATTGTTGGAAGTTTTTTTGTAGAACACTCCGAACCTCTGAGAATTAGTTCTATTGCTAATTCTATAAACAATATGGGAGACACAGTTTATGATAAATATCTCCACGTAAGTGTTACGCCTGCCGTTGCTGTAGAATTTCAACATTTTCAGGGTAAAATTATAGAAAAAATTAATTCTTATTTTGGCTACAAAGCAATTAAAGGAATTAAAATCCATCAACATTTTATAAAAAAAGATGTCTTTAAAACTAACAAAAATAAAACCCCTTTTGTTAATCAAGAAGAAAGAAAATTGGAAATAAAAAAATCAACACCAACGATAAAAAATAAACATTTAGAAGAATCTATTGTTAATTTGGGATTATCTATTAAAAACGAAGAAGAATAAATATAATGAATAAGTCTCTTCAGTTTTTTCAAATACTAACTGTTACTTTATTTTTTATTTCCCCACTTTCGGCAGAATCAGTTTTAGATTTAACAGATGATGACTTCATAATTGGCAATAAAGAAGCTCCTATAACAATAATTGAATATGCTTCTATGTCATGCAGCCATTGTGCTGATTTTCACACCAATACTTTAAATGATATAAAATCTGA